>Ga0209058_1003902_pt1 | contig 11996 bp, 9 predicted proteins | sample GraSoiAngelo_147_FD_185904 | JGI IMG/M metagenome (GOLD analysis project Ga0209058, IMG submission 185904) | Grasslands soil microbial communities from the Angelo Coastal Reserve, California, USA - 14_1009_05_40cm (SPAdes) (version 2) | ecosystem: Environmental > Terrestrial > Soil > Grasslands ... | reverse complement strand
ACCGCCAGTGCGGCGATGAGGTTCAACACGGCGGTGCCGCCGCCCGACGGAAGCCGCGCGGGCTCGGCGAGCGTGGGAATCCGGTCGATGTGGGCCCACTCGAGCGTCTCGAACACCGTCAGCGGGGTCCCGCGCCAGCCCGCGTCGGGGGGAGGCTCGGCCGCGTGCCACAGGCGATCCGACCAGCCCCACGGCGCGTCCGCGGTCGCCCGCGGCTCGATCCCGAGCCACGAGCCGTCGGGAATCCGTACCCAGGCGCTCTCGAGGCGGCCGGCGTCGTCCCACCGCATCGCCGCGTGCCGGGCTCCGAGGCGGTCGATCAACTGCACGAAGCGGAATGATACAATGGGCCGTCAAATGTTGACCTGGCGCTCGGCTCTCGAGGTCGCAGAACTCGTGCGGCAGCGACAGGTGAAGCCGCTCGAGGTGCTCGACGCCGTGCTCGCTCGCCTCGACGCGGTCAACCCGGCCCTCAACGCGTTCTGTCTCGTGGCCGCCGACTCTGCGCGAGCCGCGGCGCGCGAAGCGGAGATCGCCGTGATGAAGGGCGAGCCGCTCGGGGCCCTGCACGGTGTTCCCCTGTCGGTGAAGGACGTCCTGCTGACGCGCGGCCTGACGACGACCGGCGGCTCTCGCCTCTTCGAGGACTTCGTCCCGGAGGAGGACGCGCTCTCGGTCGGCCGGCTGAAGGCGGCCGGCGCGGTGCTGTTCGGCAAGACCAATACCTCCGAGTTCGGCCACAAAGCCCTGACCGAGAACCCGCTGTTCGGCGTGACGCGCAATCCCTGGGACCCGACCCTGACGCCGGGCGGCTCGAGCGGCGGTGCCGCCGCGGCGGTAGCGAGCGGCGTGGGCCCACTGGCCCTGGGGACCGACGCCGGCGGCTCGGTCCGGATCCCGGCGGCGTTCTGCGGCGTCTTCGGCTTCAAGCCGTCGTTCGGCCGCGTGCCGGACCGCGCGCCCTTCGGCGGCTTCGAGCGCGTCGGTCACGTCGGCCCGATCACCCGCACCGTGCGTGACGCCGCCGCGATGCTGGACGTGGTCGCCGGCGGCGACGATCGCGACCGCAGCTCGCTGCCGCGCGAATCCTCGTCGTATCTCGACGCGTGCGACGCCGCCGTGAAGGGGCTCCACGTCGCGTGGGCGCCCGATCTCGGCGCCGCGGTGGTCGACCCGCGCGTGCTCGCGGCGTGCGAGAACGCGGCCGGCGTGTTCGAGGCGCTCGGATGCCACGTCGAGGTCGTGAACCCCGGTTGGGAGAGCGCCGAGGAGATCTTCACCACGATCGTGGCCGCGCAGTTCTACGCGGCGTGGTCCGATCGGCTGCCCGAGGACGAGCCGCAGATGGACCCGACGCTGGTGCGATTCATCCGGCGCGGCGGCGCGGTCACCGCGCGCGACTACGTGCGCGCCGTGGCGCGCATCGAAGAGTATTGGCGCGAGGTCCAGACCTTCCTCGAGCGCTTCGACATATTGCTGATGCCGACGGTCGCGGTGCCGCCCTTCGCCGCCGCTGCGCCCCCGCCGCGGGAGATCGCCGGGCAGGAAGTCTCGCTGCTCGGCTGGATGCCGTTCACGTATCCGTTCAACATGACCGGGCAGCCCGCGGCCAGCGTACCCGCCGGCTGGACCGACGAGGGACTGCCCGTCGGCTTGCAGATCGTCGGCCGCCGCCACGCCGATGGCACGGTGCTGGCCGCCTCCGCTGCGTTCGAGAGCGCGTCGCCCTGGGGAGATCGCCGTCCCGCGCTCTAACGTGGCCGCGCGAGCGCGCCGATGACCGACCGCGCACGGTGGGCGATCGTCACGGCCGTCCTGTTCACCCTGCTGTCCGTCGTCATCTGGCTCGTCGTCGTCGATGCTCCGATCATCAAGCTCCTGGTCCGCCTCTATCAGGACAAGAAGTTCCTCAAGGAGACCGTCAGGTCGTGGGGCTGGATGGCCCCGCTGGTCTTCATCGCGATCCAAGCCCTTCAGGTGATCATCTCGCCGATCCCCGGCGAGATCACCGGGCCGGTCGGCGGCGCGCTCTTCGGGACGTGGCTCGGGCTCATCTACTCGACGATCGGGCTGACGATGGGCACGCTCTTCTGCTTCTGGGTCGGGCGCAAGTGGGGCGAGCCGCTCGTGCGGCCGTGGCTCAGCGAGCACAACTGGAACCGGATGAACTTCATCCTCGAGGCCGAGGGCGCGATCATCTGCTTCGTCCTCTATTTCACGCCTGGCTTCCCGAAGGACATCATGTCGTACCTGTTCGGGATCAGCCCGATGCCCCTCTGGCTCTTCGCCGTCGTCTCGACGCTCGCGCGGATCCCGGGCACGTGGATCTCGTCCTATTTCGGGGCTCACGTTGCCGAGCAGAAGTACATCTACACCATCGTCTTCCTGGCGATCGTGATTGCGTTCTGCCTGCCGCTCTACTACTACCGCGACCGTCTGATCCGCCGGTTCCACAAGCCGCGCCGTGGCAAGCGCCCAGAAAGTGCTTGACCGTCGCGACCTCGCTCGGTAGACTCGCCGACACGCTATGGGCACCTCGACGCGCGGGTACGGATTCTTCACGTTCTTCTACTTCACCGAGGTCTGCCCAGGCACTCTGACTTGAACTAGACAGAGGGCCGCGGGCAGGCCGAACACCCGCGGCGCCAGCGCATATCAGGCCGCGGGCCCACTCCCGCGGCCTTTTGTTTTTCGGACGACCAGCAAGCCCGTCTGAAAGGAACGGGCGATGAGATGAGCGGAGCCGATGGCAGAGGCTACGAGACAAGAACCACGGGACGAGAACCAGAAGTAGCGCCAGAAGGCAAAAGCGTCGGAGCGGGCGAGCGGAGCCGGGTCGACGGTTGAACGGGCGTTTCGGAGCCGGGGTCGCGCCTCTCTCAGGCCACCCTCGGTCCGATCCGGCCTCAGGGCACCCGCGACAAAGGACAGAAAGATGATCATCGTGCTCAAGTCCGGAGCTACCGATGTCGAGGTCGAGGATGTTTGCCATCGGATCACGTCGATGGGCTACAGCCCCCACACGATCCGTGGCGCGCTACGCACCGTGATCGGTGCGGTGGGCGACGATCGCGGCAAGGAGGCGCTGCGCAGCCTCGAGTCGCTCGAATGCGTCGAGTCGGTCACGCCGATCCTCAAGCCCTACAAGCTGGCGAGCCGTGAGGTGCGCGACGAGCCGACCGAGGTCCGTGTCGGCGACGTGACGATCGGCGGAACACAGATCGTCGTCATGGCCGGCCCGTGCGCGATCGAGTCGCGGCTGCAGCTGCTCGACGCCGCGGAGAAAGTGAAGGCCGCCGGCGCGCGCGTCCTCCGCGGCGGCGCGTTCAAGCCTCGCACCTCGCCGTACGCCTTCCAGGGGCTCGAGGACGAGGGACTGAAGCTGCTGGCCGAAGCGAAGCGCGAGACCGGGCTGCCGATCGTCACCGAGGTCATGGAGCCCGACAAGGTCGAGCTGGTCGCCGAGTACGCCGACATCCTCCAGGTCGGCGCGCGCAACGTTCAGAACTTCTCGCTGCTCCGGCGCGTCGGCGAGGCGGGCAAGCCGGTGCTCCTCAAGCGAGGCATGGCCACGACGATCCAGGAGTGGCTCCTGTCGGCGGAGTACGTGCTGGCGAGCGGCAACCGGAACGTCATCCTCTGCGAGCGCGGCATCCGCACCTTCGAGACCGCCACCCGGTTCACGCTCGATCTGAACGCGGTGCCCGTCGTGAAGCGGCTCTCGCATCTGCCGATCCTCGTCGATCCGAGCCACGGCACCGGCCACTGGGAGTTCGTCGAGGCTATGGCGATGGCCGGTGTGGCCGCCGGCGCGGACGGGCTGATCATCGAGGTGCATCCGAAGCCCGAGGAGGCCCTCTCGGACGGTCCGCAGTCGCTCAAGCCAGACAAGTTCGCCGCCCTGATGAAGCGCGTACGCCGGATCGCTCAGGCGATGGATCGAGACCTGTAGGGGCTGAGGGCTGGCGGCTCAAGGGCTATAATCGTGACAATGCGTCGCGAGACTTGGCGGTGGCTCAGACGGCGGCCCCCTGCGGGGATCGTCGTGTCGGTCGTCGTGCACCTCCTCCTGCTCGCCGCGCTCACCGGAGTCAGGCCACCGTCCACGGTGTACACCGTCAACCGGGGCGAGCCGCTCTTCGTGGAAATGCCGAAGGCCGACGAGCAGGCCCAGCGTGGGCAGGGAGCGGCTCCGGCCCCTCCGACACCAGCGACCCCCGCGCCGAAGGCCCCGCCGCCGCCGAAGGCCCAACCGCCGGCGCCCAAAGCCGAGCCGCTGGCTCAGACGCCTCGTGTTGCCGCGGCCGAGCCTCAGGCGAGACCTAAGGCTCCTGACGCGAGCACCCCGGCGCCCGCGGTCCAGGAAGCGCCGGCGCCCGACGGAGGGCGGCCGGCTGCTACGCCTCCGAAGCCCGCCGAATCACAGGCGAATGAGGCGTCGCCCACCTCCGAGGCCCAACCTCGTCAGGCTCAGCCGGCAAGCCCAGCGCCGCAGGTGGCTGCCGTGCCGCCGCCCCGCGATCAGCTGATCGACAGCCTCTCCGCGCTACGACGGCGGCCCGGCGCGCCCGGCGCCGGCGGCTTCGGCGAGGGCCGTGCCGGGATCGAGGGCGACCCGATCCCGCTCAACTCCACGGACAAGCGCTTCGCCGACTATCTCTTCATGGTGAAACGGATGATCCAGGACAAGTGGACCTACCCGTGCATCAAGAACTCGGGCACGCGCGAGTGCGAGTACAAGTCGGCGCAGCTGGTGGTCGAGTTCGGCATCCGGCGGGACGGCCAAGTCCCCTACGTCACCATCCACCAGCCGGCGGCCTGGGACGTCTACGACTCGGTGGCGGTGAACGCCATCAAGCTGGCCGCCCCGTTCCCGCCGGTGCCGGCCTCGCTCCTGGCGATGGCGAAGCCAGGGAGCACCGGAGTCCCGATCGTCGCCCACTTCCACTACGTGCTCGATTCGGCCTCGATCATGAATTTCCTCCGTTGAAACGGGCCGAATTGACACCCTCCGATGGCCGCGTGTAGCATGATCGTCACTCTGGATAGGCTCGTAGCTCAGTGGGAGAGCGCCTCTCTGACGCAGAGGAGGTCGGCGGTTCGAAACCGCCCGAGCCTACCACTCATTCACGAAGACGAGCGCACCACTGTCTGAAGAAGAGCGCCACCTCAAGCTGACCGGCGAGTTCGACTGCGATCCCTCGCCGCTCGCGACGCTGCGCCATTCCACCTCGCACGTCATGGCCCAGGCCGTGAAGCGTCTGTTCCCCGGCGTGAAAGTGGCGATCGGTCCCGCGATCGACGACGGCTTCTACTACGACTTCGCCAAGCCGGAGCCGTTCACGCCCGACGACCTCGTGAAGATCGAAGAGGTCATGCGGGACATCGCGAAGGCCGACGATCCGTTCGAGCGGCAGGAGATGTCGCGGGCCGAAGCGATCGCCTTCTTCCGCGAGCGCGGCGAGCCCTACAAGGTCGAGATCCTGGAGGGCATCGACGCCGCCCGCGTGTCGCTCTACCGGCAGGGCGACTTCATCGACCTGTGCCGCGGGCCGCACGTGTCCTCGACCGGCCAGGTGAAGCACTTCAAGCTCCTCTCGTCCTCCGGCGCCTACTGGCGCGGCGACGAGCGCAACCCGATGCTCCAGCGGATCTACGGCACCGCCTGGCTCACCCAGGAGGAGCTCGACAAGCACCTCTGGCGGCTCGAGGAGGCGAAGAAGCGCGACCACCGCAAGCTCGGGCGCGAGCTCGATTTGTTCGAGCTTCACGACGTCTCGCCCGGCGCGCCCTTCTGGCTGCCGAACGGCTGGACCGTGGTGCGCGAGCTCGAGCGGTTCGTGCGTGAGAACCTCGACGCCCGTGGGTACCAGGAGATCTCGACGCCGATCCTCGTCAACAAGCGGCTCTGGGAGCAGTCGGGCCACTGGGATCACTACCGGGACAACATGTTCATGGTCGAGGTCGAAGAGCAGCTCTTCAGCCTGAAGCCGATGAACTGCCCGGAGTCCACGCTGGTGTACCGTCACGCTCTGCGCTCGTACCGCGACCTGCCGCTGCGGTACGCGGATATGGGGCGGCTGCATCGGAACGAGCGCTCCGGCACGCTGACGGGTCTGCTGCGCGTCCGACAGTTCACGCAGGACGACGCGCACATCTACTGTCGGCTCGACCAGCTGCAGGACGAGATCACCTCGATGCTCGAGCTCGTCCGTGACTGGTACAAGACCTTCATGCTCGAGGCGTTCTTCAAGCTGTCCACGCGTCCGGAGAAGTCGCTCGGCACGGACGAGCAGTGGGCAGCCGCCGAGCGGGCCCTGCACGACGCGCTGCGCGCCAACGGCCTGGCCTTCGAGCTGAACCCCGGCGACGGGACGTTCTACGGGCCGAAGATCGACGTGGACGTGCAGGACGCGATCGGCCGGCGCTGGCAGAACGCCACCATCCAGGTGGACTTCCAGCAGCCCGACCGCTTCGGCCTCGAATACATCGACAGCGACGGGCAGCCCAAGCGCCCGGTCATGGTCCACCGCGCGATCCTGGGCTCGTTCGAGCGCTTCGTCGGCGTCCTCATCGAGCACTACGCCGGGGCGTTCCCGACGTGGCTGGCGCCCGTCCAGGCGCGCGTCCTCCCGATCAGCGAGAAGCACGTCGAGTACGCGCGCACCGTGCACGCGCGCCTGCGCGCCGCGCGCCTCCGCGCCGAGCTCGACGACCGCAACGAGAAGCTCGGCTACCGCATCCGCGACGCGCAGGTGCGGAAGGTGCCGTACATGCTCGTCGTCGGCGCACGGGAGGCCGAGAACGGCACCGTGAGCCTCCGCCACCGCACCGGGGACGACCTCGGCGCCGTGCCGCTCGACCGCGTGCTCGCCGATCTCGTCCGCGAGATCGGGGCGCGCGAGGCCAGCCTCACCGTGGGCCGCTCGTGATCGGCCGACCGGCCGAACGCATCATCCATCCAGTGGCGCGCCTCGGCCGACCGGGCCCCAGCCCCGCGACGGCCCGCCGCGCGTCCTACCACAACGCCGCGCGACGCGGCTAACGAGGAGTCACACCTATCAGCCAAGCCAAGGACATCCGTATCAACGAAGGCATCCGTGTCCGGGAAGTGCGTGTCGTGAGCGCGAACGGCGAGCAGCTCGGCATCATGCCGATCGCCACGGCGCTCGAGACGGCCCGCCAGCAGGAATTCGACCTCGTCGAAGTCGCGCCTGAAGCCCAGCCGCCGGTGTGTCGCATCATGGATTTCGGGAAGTACAAATACACACAGGCGAGGCGGCAGAAGGAGGCGCGCAAGAAGCAGACGACGATCCAGGTCAAGGAAGTCAAGATGGGCCCGAAGACCGAGCGGCACGACTTCGACTTCAAGCTGAAGCACGTGCGGCGCTTCCTGGAAGAAGGCCACAAGGCCAAGGTGACGGTGCGCTTCAAGGGACGCGAGATGGCCCACACCGAGCTCGGCTGGAAGATGCTCAACAAGATGGTGGAGGCGACGCAGGACATCGCCAACACCGAGAACAATCCGCGGCTCGAGGGCCGGATGCTGCACATCATCCTGAGCCCTAAGGTCCACAACTAGGTGGTAGTGCGAGCCGCAGGACGTCGCGGGGCTGGGGCCCTGCCGTCCGAGGCGAGCCTATAAATAGGCGAGGGACACCGAACATGCCGAAGATGAAGACCAAGCGCGGGGCCGCGAAACGGTTCAAGCGCACCGGATCCGGCAAGCTCGTGCGCGCGAGCGGCTGGAAGCAGCACAAGCTGGAGAAGAAGAACCCCAAGCGCCGCCGCGCGCTCCGCGCGGGGAAGCTGATCGACAAGGCGGACGTCGCCCGGATCCGGGTGCTCGTCCCCTATCTGTGATGTAGTGCGCGCTGCAGGCTGTCGCGGGGCTGGGGCCCCGCCGACCGAGGCGCGCCGCTAACTCTAGAAGGAGCGGGAAGATGCCACGGGCTAAGGGTGGTTCGAAGACACGCCAGCGCCGCAAGAAGGTGCTCAAGAAGGCCAAGGGCTACTTCGGCGGCCGGCGGAAGCTATACAAGACCGCCGCGGAGACGGTATTAAGAGCCGGCGCGTTCGCGTATCGCGGGCGCAAGCAGAAGAAGCGCGCGGCGCGCTCGCTGTGGATCGTGCGGATCAACGCGGCGTGCCGTCAGGTCGGCCTCTCGTACTCGAAGTTCATGGCCGCGCTGAAGAAGGCCGGGATCCAACTCGACCGCAAGGTGCTGGCGGAGCTGGCGGTCAATGACCCGCCGGCTTTCGCGAAGCTCACCGAGACCGCCAGAGCCCAGAGCCGGTAGTTCGTGGGGCACCCGCGCGTCGACGCCATCGTGCTGCAGGCGCGGGAAGCCGTCGCCGCGGCGCAGTCGTCCGCCGACCTCGAGAAGGTCCGCGTCGGGTTTCTGGGCCGCGGGGGCGAGCTGACCCAGCTGTTGCGGTCGCTGGGCTCGCTGGCCGGCGAGGAGCGCCCGCTGGTCGGCGCGGCGGCCAACGAGGCCAAGCGCGAGCTGGAGGCGCTCCTGGACGCCCGGCTCGCCACGACCCTCGAGATCGAGCGCCAGGCCGAGCGCCGGCGCCGGCGACTCGACCTCACGCTTCCCGGCCGCCGGCCGCCGAAGGGATCGCTCCATCCGTTGACGCGCGTTCACGACGAGATCGTGGCGATCTTCGCCGGCCTCGGCTTCTCGGTGGCCGAGGGGCCCGAGATCGAGACCGACTATCACAACTTCGAGGCGCTCAACATCCCGCGCGATCATCCGGCGCGCGACATGCAGGACACGCTCTACCTCTCGGAGAGCACGTTACTACGGACGCACACCTCGCCGGTGCAGATCCGCGCGATGCTCGCGCAGAAGCCGCCGGTGCGGATCATCGTGCCCGGCCGCGTCTATCGCCGCGACGTGGCCGACGCCACGCACTCGCCGATGTTCCACCAGGTCGAAGGGCTCGCGGTCGACCGCAACATCACGATGGCCGATCTGCGGGGCACGCTCGAGCTGTTCGCGCGCGAGATGTTCGGGCCGCGGTCGCGCATCCGCTTCCGGCCATCGTTCTTCCCGTTCACCGAGCCGTCCGCCGAAGTGGACGTGCTGTGCTTCGTCTGCCACGGCGCCGGCTGCCGGCTCTGCAAGCAGGGCGGCTGGCTCGAGATCCTCGGTTCGGGCATGGTGCACCCGCGCGTGCTGCGCAACGTCGGCTATGACCCTGAAGACGTCACCGGCTGGGCGTTCGGCATGGGCATCGATCGCATCGCGATGCTCAAGTACGGCATCGACGACCTGCGCCTGTTCTTCGAGAACGACCTGCGCTTCCTGAGGCAGTTCGCCTAGCATGAAGATCCCGTACCGCTGGGTCGGAGAGCTCGTCGAGCTCGACCTGAGCGCCGCGCAGGCGGCCGACCGCCTCATCAACGCCGGCGTCGAGGTCGCGTCGGTCACGCCGCTGGCGCCGGACTTCCGGGGCGTGGTCGCGGGCGAGATCGAGGCTATCGAGCGCGAGCTCGGCGAGAGCCGCGGCCACCGCCTGCTGCTGTGCCGCGTGAGCACCGGACGCGACCGCTATTCGGTCGTGTGCGGCGCGCCGAACACCAAAGTGGGCGCGCGCGCTCCATTCGCGCCGCCGGGCGCGGTCCTGCCCGGCGAGCGTAAGATCGCGGCCGCGAAGATCCACGGCGTGGAGTCGCAGGGCATGCTCTGCTCCGAGCGCGAGCTCGGGCTCGGCGAGGAGCACGAGGCGGGCCTGCTCCTGCTGGACGACGGCGTGCGTCCGGGCGCCGATCTGATCGCGACACTCGGCCTCGACGACCACCTGCTCGAGGTCGAGATCACGCCGAACCGGCCCGATTGTCTCTCGGTGCTCGGCATCGCGCGCGAGCTCGCCGCGCTCACCGGCGCGCGCCTCCGTCCGCCGCCGGTGACGCTGCGCGAGTCGGCGGAAGCCGCGCGAGGTCTCACGCGGGTCCAGATCGAGGCGCCGGATCTCTGTCATCGGTTCACGGTGCGCGCCATCAGCGCGGTCACCGTCGGGCCCTCGCCGGCCTGGCTGCGGATGCGGCTGCGCGCCGTGGGCCTGCGCCCGATCAGCAACGTCGTGGACGCGACCAACTACGTGCTCTGGGAGCTCGGCCAGCCGCTGCACGCCTACGACGCGGAAACGGTGACCGACGGGACGTTCGTCGTGCGACGCGCTCGCGTCGGCGAGCGCTTCACCACGCTCGACGGGCAAGAGCGGACGCTCGACGAGTCGATGCTGCTCATCGCCGATCCCAAGCGCGCGATCGGGCTCGCCGGCGTGATGGGCGGCGCCAACACCGAGGTGACCGACCGCACGACCCGCATCCTGCTGGAGAGCGCCTGGTTCGACCCGGCCTCGATCCGGCGCACGTCGCGCGCGCTCTCGCTGCGAACCGCCGCCGCGTACCGCTTCGAGCGCGGCGCCGACATCGAGGGGCTGGCGACGGCGTCGGCCCGCGCGGCCGCGCTCATCGCCGAGCTGGCCGGCGGCGCGATCGCGCGCGGGATCGTCGACGCCTATCCACGCCGGCGCAAGCCCTCGCGCGTGCGCCTCCGGATGTCGCGGGTGAAGCGCGTCCTCGGCGTGGCGCCGCCGCGGGCGCAGGTCGTGAGGATCCTCTCGGGTCTCGGTCTGCCCGTGAAAGCGCACGGCGCGGACCTCGAGGTGACCGTGCCGAGCTTCCGCCGCGACATCGCGATGGAAGACGATCTGGTCGAGGAGATCATCCGCGTGTGGGGCTACGACCGGCTGCCGTCGACGCTGCCGGGCGGCGCCATCGCGCTCGTCACGCACCCGGCGAGCCTCCGCCAGAACCAGACGGTGCGCCGCGCGCTCGTCGGCGCCGGGCTCGCCGAGGTCGTCACGCACAGCTTCAGCGATCCCGCCCGCGCCGCGCTCTTTCGCCGGCCGAACGACGCGGCGCCGGTCGAGCTGCTCAACCCGCTGGCCACTGACGCGTCGTGGCTGCGCGTGCACCCGCTCGAAGGCGTGCTCGGCGCGATCGCCACGAACGTGCGTCGCCAGCAGCCCGACGTGCGCGTCTTCGAAATCTGCAAGACCTACGCCCGCCTAGGAACTGCCGCCGAGACGGGTAACGCGAACGTGTCGGAGCCGGCTAGCACCCCTCGCAGGCCACCCTCGGTTCAAGGCGGGCTCACGGTCCCCGCTCCAACAAACCAAGGCGGGCTCACGGTCCCCGCTACAACAGAACCGCGCTGGGTCACGATCGCCCTGACCGGGACGCGGGGCGAGCCCGGCTGGGACGCGGGCGGCGCGCAGGCCGACGTCTACGACGCGAAGGGGCTCGCCGAGCACCTGCTCGAGGCGCTCGGTCTACGCGCCAGCACCCGCGACGCGGGCGCGCTCACGGGCTTCGAGCCCGACTGCCACGGCACGCTCGTGGGCGACGGCGGCGCGATCCTCGGCGAGTTCGGCGAAGTCGCGTCCACCATCCGCGAGTCGATGGGAATTTCCGCGCCGGTCTTCGCCGCGGTCGTTTCACTGGACACGGCGAGCGCCTCCGCGCCGCCCCTCCGATACCAGGCGCTGCCGAGATTCCCCGCCGTGGAGCGCGATCTCGCCTTCGTCGTGGGCAGCGAGCAGACGCTGACGGCGGCCCAGATCGAGGCGGCGCTGCGGCAGGAAGCCGGGCCGCTGTTGCGGCAGCTCGTACTGTTCGATGTGTTTCGCTTCCCTGACGGGCGCTCGAGCCTGGCCTGGCGGCTCCTCTTCCAGGCCGAGGATCGGACGCTCACGGACGACGAGGTGAACGCGATCCAGGACCGTCTGGTCCAGAAGGTCACTGGGACCTTCCACATCACTCTGCGGAGCGTTTGATGAGTGACAACGTCGTCGAACGACTATCGGAGCTTGAAGAAGCAGTGCGGCGCGCGGCGGAGGCGATCGGCCGTCTGCGCGAGGAGAACACGCAGCTTCGGCGCGAGGCGCGGCGCCTCGGCGACGAGCGCCGCCAGATCCTCAAC
>Ga0209058_1003901_pt1 | contig 11998 bp, 7 predicted proteins | sample GraSoiAngelo_147_FD_185904 | JGI IMG/M metagenome (GOLD analysis project Ga0209058, IMG submission 185904) | Grasslands soil microbial communities from the Angelo Coastal Reserve, California, USA - 14_1009_05_40cm (SPAdes) (version 2) | ecosystem: Environmental > Terrestrial > Soil > Grasslands ... | reverse complement strand
TCCGTGGTCCATTCCGGATCGACCTTGAGGACTGTGCCTCCCTCGGCCGCCAGGCGTTCGCGCAGCGCCGGCCAGAAGTCGGGCCAGTGCTCGAGCTGACCGTCGAGGATCGGCCCGCGCGGAGCGTAGTCCAGGTAGAGCCCACCCGGAAGGCGCCGGCGCAGAACGGCGGCGGCCGCGGTCGGCCGGCCGGCCTCGACCCAGAGGTAGCGGCGGGGCTGCCAGCCGTAGCGCGATTTGAGGCTGCCCCATGCCCAGGATTGCAGCAACGAGGCGTCGCGGGCCTGCGAAACGAACGCGTCCCAGGCGGACGCATCCTCGCAGGTCGTCAATTCGGGCATCCGCCCTCAGCTTAGCGGGCCACCCCGCCGAGCAGCGGCAACCCCGCGTCACGAACACTTGGAGTATCGTATTTGGCCTGTGCTAGCATTGGGGAGAAATCTCGGGGCGGTGGGAGGCGTGTTTTGAGTTCCATCGAGCAAGCGCCGAGACTTGTGGACTACAAGGGATCGTTAGACCAAACCCCCCTGCTATCTCTCTTGCAGTCGATGCAAGCTCAGCGCGCCACGGGGACCCTTCAAGTCCGCAGCGGTGGCGAGGCGTTCTCGCTCTTTTTTCTCTTTGGCCACCTGTTCCACGCGTATGGCAACGGGAGTCAGGGCGAGGAGGCGGTCTTCGAACCGCTTGCCTGGCGCCAGGGCGATTACACCTTTGATCCCAAGTCGAAGCTGCCGACCGAGGAGACGATCACCGCGCCCACCGCAGACATTCTGGCGGAGGCGAAGCGACGGGGGGTGCCCGGCGCCGACAATGGCCCGGTGGCGGCCATCCGGACACCTCCAACGCCGGCAGCCGGGCCGGCGCCCGCCGCGCCCGTCCCCCACCCGGTCAGTGAGCGGGCCGTCGTGAGCCAGCAGCCGCAGGTCGCGCCGCAGCCCACCGCGGAAGAGGGACCACCCCCGACCGAGCTGTACCCCCTGCCGGTTGGCAAGCTCGTCTACGAGTCCTTGAAGACGGCCTTCGTTGACTTTCCCAAGCTGCTGCGCTCGCTGAGCACCGACCGGCTGACCGGCTATCTGCGGCTCACGGGACAGGCCTCGCGCGGCATGATCCTCTTCTACCAGGGAAGCCTGATCGAGAGCTTTTACGACGGGGGCGCCGTCGTGTCCACCGGTCGGACCGCCTTCTCCCTGTTCAAGAACGACGTCGATCGCGGCGAGGGCAGCATGGACGTCATCGAGCTCACCTCCGAGGTGGTGACGGCCATCTATCAGCTGCTGACCGCGCCCACCATCCTGCAGGGCCTGCTGGCGCGTTTCGTCGATGTCCGCGCCCTTCTCCAATACCTGCAGGAGGAAAAGATCCACGGCAGCCTGCTGGTCCGTGCCCCGGACGAGATGGGCATCATCTTGCTGCGCGACGGCCAGCTGCTGGGCGCCTTCACCCGCGGCCAGCCGCAGCTCATGCAGGATCCGGAAATCGTGACCCGCTTGTGCGCCGATACCAAGACGCGGATCGAGGTCAAGGCCGTCGCTGACCTCGAGGAGCCGGCTTCCGTGAGCCTCGAAGAGATGCTGGCGATGACGCCCTCGGTGCCGGCGACGGTCTACCGGCCCGCGCCGCCTCAGCCCTCGACCGCTCCAGCGCCCCAGGCGGCGCCGCGAGCCCAGCCGCGCGCGCCAGCTCCGCCGGCCGCCGCACCAGCCAGTGCCGAGCCGGACATCGACTGGCCGTCCCTGATGAGCCAGCTGAACCAGATGGCCGACAGCGCGCTCCAGAGTCGCTCGAAGAAGGTGAAGGAGATGCTGAGCTCCACCGAGCACAATGTCGACGCGCTGGACCGCACGATCGACCGGATCTCGCAGACCTCGATCATGTTCGTCGACCCGGCGCGCCTGACGAACCTGGCGAACGAGATGCGCCAGGTGCTCGAAGAACAGCGCTAGGCTTAGCCTCCGCTAATTTCGCTCTCCTAGTATCTGGTGATGCGGCGCGCCATCCTCCTTACGCTGGCCGTGCTCGCCTGCCTCTTGAGCGGGTGCGCCCTCAATCCGCCTCGAATTGTGAGCATCTCTCCCAGCCGTGAGGTGACCGATGTGCCGACCAACCAGGCGATCAGCATCAGCTTCGACCGGCCCATGAACCACGATGCGGTAGAGAAACGGTTTGCGCTCTCGCCCGCCCTGAAGGATTGCGCGGGTTCGAAGAATTGCCGTTTTGCCTGGACCGGCAACACGATGGTGTTTGTCCACCCGCACGTCAATTTCGAGCTGTCCACCGCGTATGCCGTCGCCATGCACGCCGGCTACGCCGACGCCAGCGGTCAGCAGAACACGCTCGACCACTCCTGGCACTTCACCACCGAAGGGCGGCCGATGCTGACCTCGGTCGACCCGGGTGACAACGCGGGTTCCGTGGCACCGGATCGGAACATCATCCTGAGCTTCAACCGGGCGATGCGGGCCGACACGATGCGGGCGGCCGTGCAGCTGAGTCCGGACACGTCCTTCCTGCTACGCACGCGCCCGGGCGGCGACGGCTCCCAGTTCGAAATCATTCCTCTCTCCGTCCTGCAGTCGAATCAGGCTTATACCGTGTCGATCGACCGGCCGATGGACGTCCACGACAACGCACTGGACGGTCAGGTCCAAACCCATTTCCGCACCGGGACCCTTTCTCTCCTAAGAAAGATCGGCTACCTGGTCGGGCAGCGGGAGCAGCCGGCGTTCGCGGTCGGCCTGGTCGATCCCCATGCGGACAGCTTTCTCTCGCGCGCCACCCCCAAAATCCTGTATCAGCTCCCTGGCCAGGGCCAGACGCAGGACGCCATCCTCGCGTTCGACTGGGCGCCCGACGGACGGCGGCTGGCACTCGTCCGTGCGCCCCGCGGTGCCGGCAGCGGCGCGATCCAGATCGTCGACGTGTCCACCGGGACCATCGCCAGCCCCGGCATCAGCGGCTCGCAGGTCTACTGGTCCGCCGACGGAACGATCATCTATCTCAAAGATGGGAGCTTGCGCCGTTTCCGCCCGGCCACGCTCACCGATGTCGCCCTCACCGATCCGGCCGACGGGCTGGTCACCGGCCCGGTGGCGCTCAGCCCTGATGGCCGGTCGGTTGCCTACAGCACGGCGGATCGCGTGGGCCAAAACCATCTCTGGATCATGAACCTCGACCTGCGCAGCCGTTACCGGCCGGCCGGCCTCGATGATCCCGCCGACCACCCGGCCTGGTCGCCGAATGGCACCAAGCTCGCCTTCCGCCGGATGACGGCCAGCGGCCCGGAACTCTGGGTCTACGACCTCTCCGCCAGCGGGGCCAGCGCGTACCGCCGGGGTGGTGCGCTGGACATCACGGCGGCCGCCTGGCTGAGCGACAACAGTACGCTCTTCGCCGCCACCGGCGACGGCCTCTCCGCCGCGCTCTATCGCGTCAACATCTTTTCCGCGGGCGAGGTCGGGGGCGTGGTCAAGGTCACCGGCAGCAAGGAAGCGCCCAACGGATCGACCCCCAATACCCCCGCGTACGATCGCCGGGTGAGCTTCACCGGCCAGGTTGGCGACCTGCCCCAGATTTACGTGATGAACGGCGACGGCTCGCGTCCCCAGCAGCTCACCGAATGGGAGGCGGATTACCCGTACACTGCGACCTCGCCGAACTGGAATCCGGCCGGCTAGGCCGCCAGCGGCTTGACATCGTCCTGAACCGCGTCGATCTGGGGCGGCTTCAGATAGTTCGCGTGGAAGTAGGCGCGAACGACGATCGTGATCAGCACGGCGACTGCCATCAGCACAGCCGATGACCAGAACGGTGTCCGCGCCCCGATCCCGTACATCCAGCCGCCGATCGGGTAGGCGACCACCACCACCGCCCCGGTGAGCAAGGCGAACAGGCCGTAGCCCCGCGCCATCGCATGATCGGGGAGCACCTCCCCGATGACCGCGGTCATCACCTGGCGGAACGACCAGAACGCGCCCCGCAAGAAGAAGGCCAGGCCGAGGATCGGCAGCGCCGTGGAGGAGAGCAGCAACACCGCCGACACCACGTAGGCGGCCTCGAAGCAGAGGACGATGCCGACACTGCCCATCGACCGTCGCAAGCGGCCAAGGCTCAGCCCTAAGAGCACCGATCCCAGGTACAGGATGCTCATCAGAACGCCGATCCAGACGTTGTCGACATGGGCGGCCTCCCGCGCGTACAGGGCGGTGAAGGTCCAGGGGATGAAGATGATGACGGTCACGACCGAGAACAGCACCAGCAGCACCCGAAACGCGGGGTACTGCATCAGGTCGCGGTAGCGCAAAGCCGGAAGGACCAGCCGCGGTGGCTCCTTCGCCGGCAAGAACCAGATGCAGAGCGCCGCCAGCCCGGAAAATCCCGCCGCCATCCAGAAGAGCGCGCGCAACGAGATGACCTCGGCCAGTACGCCGGTCAGCAGGGTCGAGGCGATCAGCCCCAGGGAATAGGCGGACAGCACGGTCGTCATGACCATGGCGATCCGATCGCGGGGCACGCCCAGCGTGAGGTACACGCTGATCGCCGGGGTGTTGATGACGGCTGCCTGCATAAAGATGACGCCGAGCGCGGTCCAGGCCCAGTGTGGCGCGACCGCGAAGCACAGGGGGCCGGGGATTGCGATTAACCAGCCGGCGATGATCGTCTTGTGGAGGTTACGGCGCTCGGCCATGCGGGTGCCCGGGAAGATGACGAGGGTTGCCACGAGCATGCCGACCGCGGCGACGAGCCCGATCTCGAAGGCGCTGGCGCCCAGGTCGTGCTGGTAGATGGCTCCGAAGGCAACAAAGGGCCCCGCCCCGAGGCCGGAGAGCCCGTGGGCGAAGAAGAGCAGCCAGCCGCCGCGATCGATCCGGACTCGAGTTTCTGGCCGGTGACCGCCGATGGGGGCCGGGCGGGGACGCGGCATGCGGGCGGGGCGCACCCTGATATATCGCGCCGCTTCCGCCGACCCATCGAGGCGTACGGCGACGAAGTCGTGAAGGGTTTAGCCGGCGCGGCCGCTACGCCGCCAGCGGTTCCTCCATGCTGATCCGCCGATGCAATCGCGCCAGACGTCGGGGCGCCCACCAGTTGGCTCGACCCAGCAGCCGCATCACCGCCGGCACGATCAGCGCCCGCACCAGCGTCGCATCGAGGGCCACGGCGATCGCGAGGCCCAGTCCGATCGACTTGATCAAGACCACGTCCGCCAGCCCGAATGCCAGGAAGACCGCCACCATGATGGCCGCCGCGCCCGTGATCAGCCGTCCGCTTCGCTCCAGCCCATCGGCCACCGCCTGGGTCGTGTCCCGGGTGCGCCGATACTCCTCCTGGATCCGGCTGATCAGCAGGACCTCGTAGTCCATCGAGAGCCCGAAGACGATGCAGAACAGGAGAACGGGGACCGAAGGATCGAGCGGTGCGGCGGTGAAGTTGAGCAGTGAGCTGAGATGGCCCTGCTGGAAAATCCAGACCAGCGCCCCGAAAGAGGCGCCGATCGACAGGATGTTCATGATGACCGCCTTCAATGGCAGCACCACGGAACCGGTCAGCAGGAAGAGGACGACGTAGGTGACGACCATGACGTACGCCACCGCCAGCGGGATGCGCGCAAGGATGAAGTCGGTGAAGTCGATGGAGAAGGCCTCCACCAGCATCGAGCTCCCGGCGGGTGGCGCCATGTTGCGCAGCGAATGAACGATGGCGCGCGAGGCGTCGCTTTCCTGACCGTGCTTGGTCACGACCGAGAGCACGGCGATCTCGGAGCCGGTCGTTTCATGGACGATCGCCTGGACCCGGGCCGGCTGCGCTGAGGCCGGCTGGGTCAGCAGTGTCTGGTAGTCGGCGCGCGTCAGCGTCCCGTCGAAGCTCACCAGGCTCTCCACGCCTTCCACCCCCGGGACCTGCTTGACTCGCTGGGCGAGGTCGTAGAGCTCGCCTACCCGCTCTTTGGTGAGCGGGCCGCCGCTCGGGTAGCGAACCACCACGCTGAAGAAGGTTTGACCCTGGCCTGGAAACGTTTGCAGCTGGTCATAGCCGCGCCGGGTCTCGGCACTCGGCGGCAGCATGCCCACGTCGCCATTGGCGATGCGGATCTGGAGGAAGGGCACGACCATCAGCAACAGCAGCCCGACGACCGGGAGCAGCACCAGCAATGGGCGCCGCATCACCCGGATGGCGAGGCCGTGCCACAGGCCGCGGCCGGCGGTACGGCGGGGAAGCGGAAGGCGTGCCCAGTTCACCCGATGGCCCAGGATGGCGAGGAGCGAGGCCAGGAAGGTCAGCGCATAGAGCACCGCGATCGCGACCACGATCGCGCCGGCGGAGCCCATCGATGCCAGGAAGGAGCCCTGGAAGAAGAGCATGGCACTCAGCCCGATCGCGACAGTGATCCCCGAGAACGTCACCGCCCGACCCGAGGTCCGCATGCTGGCGATGAGCGCCTGCTCGGGGGTTTGGCCCGCGGACAGCTCTTCGCGGAACCGGTTGACGATGAAGAGTGAGTAGTCGATCGCCACTCCGAGACCGATCAGGGTGACGATATTCGTGGAATAGGTCGAGACATCGGTGAAGCGCGCCAGCACGCCAACCCCGGCCAGGCCGCCAACCACCGCAAGCCCGCCCACCCCGAGCGGCAGCAACATGCTGACCACGGTGGCGAAGACGATCAGGAGCAGGGGAACGATGATGGCCAGCGAAACCAGTTCGGCGCGCTGCAGGTCGGACGCCAGGTACTTGTCGAAGTCGGAGCCAATCGCGACGTTCCCCGTGCCCAGCACCTGCAGCCGGTCCGACCGGACCTCGGCGCGCAGCTGCGCGTAGTACTGGCGCGCGCTGGAGTAATCGTCCTTGAGGGAGACCTGGGCGAAGGCATGGTGGCCATCGGTTGACGTCATCGCGCGAGCTTGCTCGGCCGGCACATCAAAGGGGGTTTCGACCGTCTTCACGCGAGAATCCGCTTTCAACGGCTGCAGCGCGGTGAGCATCGCCTGCTTGAAGCTGGGATCGCTGACCGCCAGTGAGTTGCTGCCAAAGACGAGCACGAATGACGAGCCGGCGCCATTCTGGGGCAGCTGGTCCTGCATCAGCGCCAGGGCACGTCCCGACTCGGTATCCCGGCCGCCGCTGTTCTTCAGCGTGCCGCCGTTGAAGAGGGCGACGATCGAGCCGGCCAGCATGACGCCGGAAACGCCCAGCACCGCCCAGCGGTGCCGGTAGACGAATTGACCCCACCAGGCAAACATCTCAGCCCTCCACTAACGCCCGACGTCGTCCGGTCGCGAACGCCATCGTCATTTCGCTCAGGGCGTCGATCGCGGCGTCCGCGTCGAACGCCGGATCCATCACCTTCTGCAGATAGATGCCGTGCAGGCTGCCCCAGATGCTCGCGGCGATCGCGTCAACCGACGCCTCCGGCGGCTCGGCCATGCCGGCGATCACCCCCTGGGTGATGCGGGCGACAAACGCCCGGCGCTCGTCGATGAAGGTTCGCACCGCGGACCCGATCTTCGGATTGTGCAGGCCCACGCCGAACATGTCGAACGTCAGCACGAACAGTTCGCCATAGGCCTTGAGCTCCTGTTTCGCCAGCTCGAAGCCGATGCGGGCGAATGTCATCGGATCGGCGTCCTCGGGCAACGGTCCGGTGAAATTCAACCCCGCCTGCTCCCAGGCATGGATGGCCGGCTCGCACCCGCGCTCGATCGCCGCCACCAGCAGGTCTTCCTTGGTCTCAAAGTAGTAATGGGCCAGCCCGGGCGCAACCCCGGCCTCGGCGGCGATGTCCTTCATCGAGGTCTCGTGGTACCCCCGCCTGACCAGGGCTCGGTAGGCCGCATCGATAATCCTGTCCTTGGTCTGATCGGGCACGAGCGACCTCCAGTTTTGGTTAGTTGGTCAGCCAATCAAAAGACTTGGTCATTCAACCAAACTTTGGCCCTGGAGTCAAGCGTTCAGCCGGCGATGGCCGGCCGCAGCTCGGGCAGGAGAGGCGCGGTGTATTCGGCGACCAGCCGGTCGACGGTATCGCTCCAGCTGAACTGGGTGGCCACGAGCCGGCTCCGCCGGCTGAAGCACAGCCGTAGCTCCTCGTCGTGGAGGAGCCGTCCGATCCGTTCCGCGTAGAGCGCGGGATCGTGGGAACTCAGGGTGAAGCCGGTCAGGCCATCCTTGACGATGGCTGGCACGCCACCCACCCGGGCGGCCACCACCGGAGTCCCACAGGCGCTGGCCTCGAGTGCCACAAGGCCGAATGACTCGCTGTACGAGGGCACCACACACACCGCAGCCAGGCCGAGGTAGGCGGCCAGCTCGGCCTGCTCGACCGATCCGACGAACCGGACCTGGGTGTCGACGCCCAGCGCCCGGGTCAGTGCCTCCAGCCGGGCTCGCTCGCCGCCGCTGGCGCGGCTTTCGCTGGCGCCGTTGTGGCTGTCCGCCCCGATGACGATCAGAACCGGCTGCTCGGACGCCTCGCTCGCTCCGGCCAGGAGGGCGATGGCGCGGATGACGATCTCCGCTCCCTTGAGCCGCTCGAGCCGGCCGGCGAACACGACGACAGGCGCGTTGCCCAGGCCCAGTTCGGCTCGCAACGCCTCGGTCGGCCGAGGGGCGAATAGGCGCAGATCCACGCCAGGCGCGACCACGCTGACCCGGCTGCGCGATGCGCCATAAAGGCGGACCAGGTCGTCGGCCTCCTGGAGACTGGAGGCAATCAGGCGGTCGCTGTTACGCACGATGGCCTGCTCAACTGCGATCCGGTGCTCGGGTTCGACAAGGGCGCCCTCCGCCGCGCGCTCGTTCTTGACCCGCGCCAGCGTGTGAAACGTGTGGAACCAGGGCACCTTCCACTCGTCACGCAACCGGGCCGCGACCCAACCCGAAAGCCAGTAGTGGCTGTGCACCAGGCCGTAACCGGTGCGACGCCGCCGCTGCTCGTCGAGCATGGCCTCGGTGAAGCTGGGGAGCAGGTCAAAGAGTGCGCTCTTATCGATGTCCTCGGGGGGTCCGACAGGCAGCCGGGTGACCCAGCTCTTCTCCGCAAGGCGCACCCGCTCAGGTCCGCCGACGCTGGTGCGTCTGGTGAAGACCTCAGTCGGGATGCCGCGCCGGCTCAGCTCCTCGCAGACCGCCCGGACATAGACGTTCAGCCCGCCGTTTTCTCCCGCCCCGAGGGCGGCGACCGGCGAGGCGTGCAGGCTGATGATGGCGAGCGGTTTCAGCGCGGTCCCTCCTTGCGTGGCGATGGCGCGCCACTCCATCCTCGCGGTTTGGTCGTCATCGGGTCAACTTCAAATCAGTACGAGCGGGCGGCGAACCGGCAGCAAACCTGCGGCGACGGCCTGACGGGTGCCGGCCAGGTCGCCCTGGGCGACTGTTGCTTCGATTCTTAGCCGGCGAGGCTCGAGCCCAAACGTCTGATCGCGGTCCTTGTCCGACGGTACGCTAGGATGCGCCTCGGCCGTGTCCGTCCCCAAGCGCCTCCTCTTTCTTTTCTCCGACACCGGTGCCGGCCATCGCGCCGCCGCGGAGGCGGTCGCCGCAGCGCTGCAGCTGCGCTACCCGAACCGGTTTACTGTCGAATGCTTCGACCCCATGGCGGACCAGCGGGTGGTTGCCGGACGGCTGACCGCACTCTACGGGCCTATCACGCGACACGTGCCGGTTCTCTGGGGACTCGCCTATAACCTCACGAACGTGCAGCCCACGGTCCGCCTCTTCCAGCATGCCATCGGCCGCGGCCTTCGGCGAAAACTGCGCCGGGCCCTCGAACCAGGCCCGGCGCTGGTCGCCAGCTTCCACCCGCTGCTCAACCACGTCGCCGCCGATGTCATGCCCGATGCGGTGCCGCGCGTGACGGTGATCACGGACTGGATCGACTTTCACCGGGCCTGGACCGACCTCAACGCGGACTGCATCATCTGTCCCTCTCAGTCCGCCTACGATCTCTGCCGGCGGCGCGGTGTGCCGGCCGATCGGCTGGTCTTAGCGGGACTGCCGATCCATCCCCGCTTTTCGGACGCCATCCGTCATTTCACGGACAAGACCTCAATGCGGCTCCGGCTTCGGTTGCGGCCCCACGCGCCGACCGTGCTGCTGACCGGTGGCGGCGATGGAACCGAGCCTTTGCGGAAGTACGCCGCCGCGCTGGCCCGCTCGCCCCTCGACGTCCAGGTGCTGGCCGTCTGCGGACGCAACCGAGCGCTCGCCCAGCGAATCCGCGAGGACAACCACGCCGGTGTGCACGTCTTCGGGTTCGTGGACAACATGCCGGAGCTCCTGCTCGCCGCCGATCTGCTGGGGACCCGTGCCGGTCCGGGCATGATCGCCGAAGGACTGGCCTGCGGTTGCCCCTTGCTCTTGACCGGGTATCTCCCCGGCCAGGAAGCGGGCAATGTTCGGGAGGTCACCCGGCGGAAGCTGGGCCGCTATGTTCCTCGACCGCGCGACCTGGTCGAGGCGGTCACCACCTGGTTTGGCAAGCCCGAGTCGGAGCGGATGGACGACGCGCGACGGGCGCGGGCGGCGGCGGACCCGGCCGCGGCCTTTCAGATTGCCGACGTCCTCAAGCGGATGAGTGACTGACTGGTGACGGCTACACGGCGGCGCTGGGACAGAGGAGCTTGAAGTCGCAGGCTGAACACTTCATCCGGTCGGGCTTCGCGGGAAAGAGCTCGGCACGAATCCCGTCGGCCACCCGCACGATCGTCTGCCGGTCTTCCTCCAGCCGCTCGGCTGGTTTGTCGACCGTAACCCGCTCGCTGGTCTCGAGGTAGTAGTACGAAAGCTTCAACGGGCTGAAGCGGAACACCTCGCGCGCCGCCAGGGCATAGACGCCGAGCTGAAGGTCGCGCTGCAGCTCGGTAGCTCGCCTGGCCGAACCGGTCTTGTAATCGATGACCTCGTACATCCCATCGGGGTGACGGTCCACCCGATCGATACGCCCGCTGAGCCGCAGTCCATCGACCCGCAGGCTGAACGGTTGCTCCAGCAGCAGGGGCTTGCTCAGGTCGCCCGCATCGAAGGCCCGACGCAAGTAGTTCCGGCCCAGGTCCTGGAGTGAGGGTGCCTGTTCCGGCGCGCAGAATCGTTCGCGCGCCCAGGCCGCCACGTAGGCGGCGTTGACCATCTCCCAGCTCAGCGGCCGGTCCCGCTCGATGCTGCCCAGCGAGTCCTTGAGCGCCTCGTGGAGAATGCGACCGAACTGCATCTGCGGCCGCGGTCGGGTGGGTAACCGGAAGACGAAACGGTACTGATACATCTGCGGACAGCGCAAGTACGTATCGACCTGCGTGTAGGAGAGCGCGGCGATCGGCGGGGCGTCGTTCAGGGGGAGCTCGACCTGGCGGGCGACCTCCACCAATCCACCGACCGGCGGCGTAAGAAGCTGGCTGGCGGCGAGCTCCCGTCCCTCATCACCCCGAATCGGCTGGAGGAAGCGCGACGGCCGCCAGTCCTTGACCCCCTCGTAGCGACCCGCCAGGGTGCAGACGACCTCTTCGCGGGCCCGGGTGAGCGCGACGTAGGCGAGGCGGCGCTCTTCCGCCATGTGCAGCTCGGCTGGCGGCAGCTCTTCCTTCAGAAGATCGTTCGGCAGCGTCAGGCCTTCGCTTCGGCGGCTGGATGGAAACCGGCCCTCGACCAGATGCGGGACGACCACGAGCCCGAACTCGAGGCCCTTGGCCTGGTGCACGGTCATCAGGTGGACCGCATTCACCGTCTCGTCCAGGGGGGCGATCTCCTCATCCGCCTGCGCCGCTTCCGTGGCATCCAGGTGCTTGAGATAGGCGGCCAGGTGCTGATCTGCGTGCTCGTCGCAGTAGGCGCCGATCAGCTCGGCCAGCTTCTGAACGTTCGCGCTGACCTGCAGTGATTCGATCGGCCCGGTAAAGCGCGGGAGGTCGAGGTAGCGAGTCTGCTCCATGACCTCGTAGAAGAGATCATCGACGGCAAGCCGAAGTGCCTGCCCGGCGAAGCGCCGCAGGTCCGTGGTCAGCCGGCG
>Ga0209058_1003898_pt1 | contig 12005 bp, 13 predicted proteins | sample GraSoiAngelo_147_FD_185904 | JGI IMG/M metagenome (GOLD analysis project Ga0209058, IMG submission 185904) | Grasslands soil microbial communities from the Angelo Coastal Reserve, California, USA - 14_1009_05_40cm (SPAdes) (version 2) | ecosystem: Environmental > Terrestrial > Soil > Grasslands ... | reverse complement strand
TGGCGCGCCGCCAAGCTGAAGGAAAATCAAAACGCGAAGTGGTCCGCTGCCTCAAGCGGTACGTCGCACGCGAGGTTTATCGGGCTTTGCAGTCCTCGTCGGCGTCGTGACTAAGCGCTTGACAAACATAGGAGCATCCTGGGTTTGATGGAGGCTAAGGGCTGTCCTGACTTCGGTGGAGCCGAGTTCTTAGATTCATGCCGCTGTCGTTGGCTGACGGCGAGCCTCGAACTCGACCGGCGTGAGCATACCTAGCGACGAGTGGCGGCGTTGGCGATTGTGGAAGATCTCGAGGTAGTCGAAGATCGCGTTCGCCAGCTCGACGCGAGTGCTCCACCGTTTTCGGTCCAGCAACTCGACCTGCACCCGGCTCCAGAACGACTCCATGACCGCGTTGTCGAAACAATCCCCGACCGAACCCATTGAGGGGAGCAGACCGGAGTCGAGGGCTCGCCTGGTGAACGCCCACGAGGTGAACTGCGTGCCCTGGTCGCTGTGAATAATGGTGCTTCGGTTGGGTCGGCGTTGGTCGATTGCCATCCCGAGCGCGTTGGTCACGAGCGCAGTAGTCGGTCTACCGTCGATCGACCACCCGATTACGCGTCGCGACCAGGCGTCGAGGACTACAGCGCAGTAGACCTTTCCTTCTCTCGTCGGGTGCTCGGTCACGTCAGTGACCCAGAGTTCATCGGCTTGGTCGGGGTGAAACTGGCGCGCGACGCGATCTTCTGCGGTCGCCACACCAACCACGCGACGAAACTTTGGTCGACCTGAGATTCCTTGAATTTGGGCCCGACGCATCAGGAGCTCCACGGCCTGGTGACCAACGGTGATGCTTCGGCCTAGCGTCAGCTCGGCATGAACGCGACGGATGCCGTAGATGCCTCGCGAAACCGCGTGGACTTGGCGGATCACATCGGTGAGCCACGCGTGGCGAATCGACCGCGGCGAGGGCGCTCGTGAGCGCCTCGCGTAGTAGCCAGATTCGGAAACCTCGAGGACGCGACAGGCGAGTAGCACCGGGAGACCTTCGGTGGCCATCACGTGGACTGCAGCGAACCTCCTTTTGGGCTTGTGGTGCCCTTCAGCAGCTCCGCTGCCCTGCGGTGGATAGCCAACTCGGTTTCCAGCTCGTGGATGCGCCTGCGCGCCGAGAGCAACTCAGCGCGCTCGGCAGATGTGAGGCCGGCCTCAAGCCCCTGGTCGATCCGATCTTGGCGACGCCAGCTGTAAATCGTTTGGTCACTGATCCCAAGGTCCCGCGCGACGTCCTCAACGCGGCGCCCCGCCGCCACCAGATCCAGAACTCGTTGGCGAAACTCCACTGGATAACCGCGCCTCCCCATGCTGTCCTCCCTTTGCACTGATGGGACAGCAGCATGTCGTATCCAGTAATTCGACTCCACGAAATCCAGGGCGCACTAGGTAGACGAAACCGCTTAGATTTCGGGACCGTGATGCCCCGGGTTCAAATCCCGAGCCCCGACCAAATCCGAATTCAAAGTCATCCAGCCGGGGGATTTAACGTGACATCGCCGGTTGTTGTCGTCAATCCACCAACTGGTGACTTTGCCGTTCTGGCAGACGTAGTGGACGTATTTCCCGTTTGCAATCGGTCCTTCGTACCGTTGGCTCAGGTAACGGTCGGTGCAGGCCAGGGTCAGGCGGGAAGGTCACGGAGTCGGAGGGGGTGCGGCGTGGAAGTCGAGAGCAACGTGTCGGAGCATGCACTGACCAAGAAAGTGAGCGCTATCGCGGTCATGGCGGCACCCTTGCGCGGTGTTGAAAACGATGACATGGCCGGGCAGTTACAAACGCGGGAGGCGCGCCTACCAGAAGGCGCTGGTCGCTGCCCAACGGGCGGGCCGAGAATCCCTGGGAGCTGGCCTTCCTGAACTGGGCGCTGGTCGAGCTGGTCGAGCGGGCAAGGAGCTCGTTGGATGAAGTCGGTCTCCTTCTGATCTTGCCGCCATGCGCCGGGAACGCCGGTGGACAGAAGGTCGGAGCCGACCTGTCGCGACGTACTGTTCCATCTCAAGCAGTCCTTGCGCGATGCGAACCATGGCGGGCTGGCCGGTGTACTGGGGCTATGGATGCTGGAGCCAGGTCTCGCTGGACAGGTATCGCCGCCGCTCTGCTCATCACTCTGGTGGTCGGCTCTGGGTCGGCTCAACCAACTCAGGCAAAGGCGAGCCCGAGGGTTCCCGTCAAGACTTTCGCCGGCGGCTGCGCAGGCACAGTGCTGACCGATGCCGAGCCACCGGTCTGGTCACAAGCTGGTTGGAGTCACGCCAAGGGAACACCATGGCCCGTGCCGTGGGCTTTCGGGTCACAGGACACCACGGTGGCCTTCCTTTTCTCGACTGTGCTAGTAGCGGGAAGCGGTCCCCGGGTGGACGGCTCTTACAACAAGGTTGGCTGGGTAGGTAAAAGGGGACTACTCAACTGGAAACACCGACATAGCAATCGAAGCTCGTCCGTTTGGCGAGTCCCAACCGGTCCTGACCAGTCCGGGTGATGCAAATGCCAGCGTCGTGGATTTACCAAAGCCAGGCTGCTGGACATTCCGCCTGTCCTGGAGCGCCCATGGTCAGCAACAGGTCAGCACCATCAACCTCGAAGTACTACCGGCCGGGGCGCGGCCGTAGGACTACGCACCCCCGCTGCTTCGCGGAAGCCGGCTCTGTCTTCATCAACGCGAGCTTGCCAGGATCCGCCTCGACTTGATGATTGATCGGGCGGACTATAAGTTTTGGGTACCAGTACCCATTTAGTACCCAACGGCGTCGTGTCGTGGTGTCGTTAGATGTCGTCCTGTATTCGACAGGCCAATTTGAATTGGCGAAAAACGAACCCGGCTAACAGTCCGCCCTGACCACCTAGGGGTGTGTCGCGGATTTGGTGATTCGGTCGAGGGTGTATGTACCCCATCGGCGGTACTCTTGCGAAATGCGACCCCTTCGGTACTCCATCAACGTCACATTGGACGGGTGCTGCGATCACCGGGAAGGGTTCGCGGACGAAGACTTACATCGTCACGCGGCGGAAAACATCGACCAGGCCGATGCTCTCCTATTTGGCCGGGTGACTTACGAAATGATGGAGGAAGCGTGGCGGCAGCCGGCGCCGACAGGAGCGAGGCCTGATTGGATGGAACCGTTCGCCCGGACGATCGACGCGGCAAAGAAGTACGTCGTGTCGAGCACCCTGGACCGGGTCGATTGGAACGCGGAGCTCCTGCGCGGGGATCTGGGGAAGGCCGTTCAGCAGCTGAAGCGGGAGCCGGGTAAGGGACTGCTCGTGGGAGGCGTGAAGCTCCCGCTGGCGTTGGCGGAGCTGGGATTGATCGATGAGTACGAGTTCGTGGTGCAGCCCAGACTGGTGGGCCACGGGCCGACGTTGTTCGCAGGGCTATCGAAGCATGTCGACCTGAAGCTCGTGAGCCGGCTGGAGTTCGGCTCGGGGGCAGTCGCGATGCGGTACGAGCGGAGACAGTAGCCATCGGGCTTGCTAGCCCAAGCCGGCCCACAACAACGCCTTGGCCCCGCTCATCTGTCCAATCCCTGATAAGTCGACAGGGGCCGCGAGCGTCTCCGCCGGATCACGGATTCCCGGCGCCGCATGGTTCTTGAAGGTCACGCCAGGACACCAAGTAGGCGGCAATCGAGTTCAGCCGGGCCTTGGCGGAGCCGGGGGGACAGTCGAGGACGCGTCCCCGCCACGGTTCGGGACCGTGATGCCCCGGGTTCAAATCCCGAGCCCCCGACCAGTTCTCGAATTCAGAGTCGTCGTTTCCCGCCTGACGGCAAGTGATCCCGCGTCACAGCGGTATCACAGATTTTCTAGAAACTCGGCGGCGTGGGCGCAGGGCCCGCTGCCCCAAGCCTGACTTCGCATCAGGCGCACGAGCCGAGTGGAGCTCTACCTACCTGCGCGTGACCGATGAATGTCCCCCTCGCACTCGATTACACAGCCGTGAAGAGGGTGACGGCTCCGCTTGCGATCAGAACTAGGCTCCACCCGAGGTCGAGGTTGAACCAGCCGCGGCGCAGTACGCCGACACCAACTTTTTCGTAGACGACCACCGAAACTAAGCCCATCACAAGAAGCATGGCCGCGACGTGCAGCGAAGCAGCGGCGACGGCCTGCAGCGATATCTCACGCAGGCTGTGATAGGCGGCGTACACCGGCAAGCCCAGCAGTACCGGGGCCAACATCAGCCCCGCGCCGTGCGCCGACGACATCAAGAACGACCAGCCAACCAACCCTGCGGGTCCGATCCGCATCCCGAAGCCACCCGGGTGCGCGCGCGGCCGGAGCAGTTTGTACAAACCGAAGCTCACCAGTACCAGGGCCGCGAGCAGGCGCACGAAAAACGGTGGCAGGAAGGCCTCGGTCAGCGAAACTGCGACAACCACCATGATGATTGAGGCTTCATGCCCGACCGCGATCGGCAGGAGCGAGCTGAGCACCGCCCCTCGATTCTTTTCCTGCATCCCCCGCGCTACCGCGAACAGCCAACCCATCCCGGGATTGATGCCGTGATAGGCCCCGAGCAGCACTAGCGCTGCCCAGGGCCACAAAGCAGTGTTCACGAGTAGCAATAAGAGTCGGATGAGGCGTCGCCGCCCTGGAGATGAACCTGATGGGTGCGCTGCTCGAATGTCGAGAAGAAGCCTTCGTCCAGGCTCAGGCCACCCTCGGGCTTGGCATGAATCGAGGTCGCCCAGCTTTTGATCCCGTCGGGGTAGAACTGCTCGTCCCAACTCGCGTACAGCGAGTTGGTGAGATAGGCGCGCTTCCCGTCGCGGCTGAGCTCCACCATCTGCGGGCCGCCGTTCAGCGGTCCGCTCTTGGGATGCGGTGCCTTGCGGACAATGCCACCGAGGTGGACGCTGCCGGTCTTCTTGGGCTTGAAGGGATCGCTGACATCGAACTGAAGAAACTCGCCGGTACCCCACGCCGACACGTAGAGCCAGCGATCGTCGAGGGAGAGGTTGATGTCGCTAACCAACGGCGGAACTGCCTTGAAGCCCTTGAGCAGCGGCGGCAGGTCGTCGGGATTGGCCGGTTCGGCCGGGATCTCGATCACCTTCTCCACCTTGTAAGTGGAGCCGTCGAGATACCACGTCCAGATCGAAGAGCTGAGGTCCTTCAAGCTCACCACCACACCGACGAATCCGTACGCCTTGCTTGGATCGTGGGCGGGACGAAGCTCGAGCACCATTTGCTGCTCAGCCCCGAGGTCGATCTCCTGGCGATGGCGTCGCTTCGGTAGATCCCAGATGTGGAGCTTGTGTCCGTAGTTTCCTGCCAGCAGCAGGTCGGGGTTGACCCCGCCCTCGACCATGTTGGGAGTGCCCCATTCGCTGGTGATGGCGGTGTCGTATCCGAGGTGCCACCAGAAGTCGTAAGCGAGCTCCTGAGGGCCGCGATCGAGTTCCCATCGACCCTTGACCGCAAAGGTGTCGTGGTCGATGACGAAAATGCCACCGGGACCATTGCCGTCCGGAGCGCCGAGCGCGCTCACGTAGATACCGTCTGGCCCACAGTGAATGGTGTGCGGGCGGCTGTAGCCGGCACGTTCAGCGATCTCTTGCGCCTCGATCGTGTGCACGAGCTTCGGTTGTTTGGGATCGGGTTTGATATCGAATACGTAGATGCGCGACGAGCGCAATCCCGGGACGAGCAGGTAACGGCGCTCCAGGTGAGGATGGGCAGCATAAGGGCATAGGGCCGAGCTGCACACGTTCCAGCCGAAGTGGTGAAATTCGTCACCGACGTTCGGAGCGTCAACGCGGCCAACCTGCTTGCCAAAACTTTTCGATCCGGGGTCAACGTCGAGTGTCACAAGCCCGTCAGGCTTCTTCCTGCTCGGGTCGAATGTGACCATGTAAGCGAGCGTTTCGACGGGTGCTTTCGCCGCCAGGCGTGGCGACGGATAGAAGGTCTGATCGGGTCTGAGAAGGGTGGTTGCCATGTGCTGCTCCTTTCAAGCGCCCAAGGGGCGGAGGATGGTTCGATTGAAGGACAGGTCGCCTCTTTGGGGGCGTCTCCCCAGAGCTAGCGACCTAACAGGTACAGAAGCAGTGCGGCGCCTCGATGAGCCGGTGGGCCGGGAATCGAAGGTCGAGCCCCATCAATGTGGGAGTTTATACCCGGCCAATCACTTGCGGGCGGGCCGTCCGATTACACCGGGTTTGAACTCGAGCATGGTTATTACGCAGCCGATATGTCAGCAGACGCACGACCCGGGGACCGTGCGTCACCGAGGTTCAAAATCCGACACCCCTGAGCCTCCAGCAAACCCAGGGCGATGCACCATGTCGCTCGTAACCATCACCCGTTCGGTTCCCTGGATATGGGATCGAGGCCCCAACTCCGGTGCGCATTAACCGGCTGGTGAGGCGCCGCAGAACTTAGGCGCGGGCCCTGTGTACTCGATGGGCCTGACGGCCGAAATCTCCCTAAGGATCAGCGCACGACAGGACGCCCGCGTCGGGTTCGTGGTCGAAGAACTACGCGAACTGGCGGAGATGCTTCCGAAGATGCAGGACTACTGCGACGAGCACCAGTCAGCCATTGCATTCGAAATGCCAATCGGTTCGGGCGGCAGCGCCTTGGCGTAACGCAGATGCTCCGGAGCGGCCGCGACGGTAACGAGATCGCCTTCGGAGTAGTCCCAGCCGTCTAGCGAAAGTCGGCGGCGGTGATCCCATAGGCGTGCCCCGGCGGCCACTCCACCAACTCGATGCGGTAGCCGTCGGGGTCGATCAGCCATGAGATCTGGGGCCCGTCCACTCCACCCGGCCGTTCCACCGGGCCGGGCCTGAGCCCCGCCTCGGATAACTGCCCAAGGGTGGCATGGAGATCGTCGACCTGAATCGGGATGTGACTGAACCCGGTGCCGATATCGACCCGCCCATCCTCCGGGCGGTGCACCAGCTCAAGCGTGACTACCTCCTCGCCTGGGAACTTGAGCATGGTCAGACTCGCGTTGGCCCCCAGATCAACCCGGCCGACCTGCTCATACCCGAGCGCGGTGTAGAAGCCGAGCGAGGCGGCCAGATTGGAAACCCGGTACGAGGTGTGGAGAGTCCTCATCGTCAAGTCGCCCGGGAGAAATGATGCCTCGCCGGCGGCGTCAAGTTGGCGGGTCGCATCTTCAGCCAGCGAGCTAGGAGCCCCTGCAACTAAAGCTAGTTGTTCGGGTTGAGGACGATCTGCCCGCGGACTGAGGGTTGCTCTCGCACCCGGCATTTCAATGAGCGCGACCATTCAACCAGGCGGACTCAATTCGGCCATTCGGCACGACTAAACGAAGGGCAGCGACCTCGGCGCTCCGCGCCACAGCGCATGTCGATCTGATTGGTCGCTGTCCGCCGTTGGTGAATGATGCTTCGATGGCCGAGTACCTTGCCGCGAGCGCGCGATCCCTGCTGGGACCGGACTCGGTCGTGGCGGCGAAGCCGGAGATGTGGGCTGAGGACTTTGCGTTCGTGCTGGAGAGAATCCCTGGAGCGATGCTCTGGCTAGGCGTCAAGAGTTCCGACTGGCCGCAGCCGAAGGCGATCCACACACCCGAATTCGACCTCGACGAGTCAGCGCTGCCGATCGGCACCTCGGCGCTGGCCGGAGTGGCGCTCGACCATCTGACGCGTGCGTGAGAACTCGGTTCCGGACCGTGAGGCCCCGAGTTCAAATTCCGGGCCCCCGACCAACAAACGTACTCAAAATCCCGGTTTTCGCAGGCTCCGTCTAGTCAGCGGGAGCACATGCAGGTCGCAGATTGTCTGGCGACTTCCCGCAACCGGAACCTGAGGAGCGGTCGGCGCTATCACATCTGAACGAGACTCGAGTAGTCTGGCCGTCGTGGACGGCTCGGGGCCACTGACGGTCTCCCTCGGCGAGATCGACCGCGGCGCCGTCGCGCTGGCTGGCGGCAAAGGCGCCAACCTCGGCGATTTGATACGAGCCGGCTTCCGGGTTCCCAACGGATTCGTGCTTACGACACGTGCCTACGCCCTCGGCGCCAAAGCGGCGGGTGTCGATCCGGCACGACCGACGGAGGCTGCCGAGCGGCTGCGAGCAGCACCAGTGCCAGAGGGGATCGCTGACGTGGCTCTCAAGGCGTACACCGGTCTCGGCTCTGGACGTGTTGCGGTGCGGTCGTCGGCCACCGCCGAGGACCTGCCTGGCGCATCGTTCGCCGGCCAGCAGGACACGTACCTCGATGTCTTGGGCGACGCGGATCTGCTCGACGCGATTCGCCGCTGCTGGGCGTCACTTTGGAACGAGCGAGCGGTTGCATACCGGCGGGCCAATTCCGCGGACGACAGAAACGTCAGCCTTGCCGTCGTCGTACAAGAGATGGTGGACGCCTCCGCTGCCGGGGTGCTCTTCACCGCCGATCCCGTCACCGGCCGGCGCCGGCGCGCATCCATCGATGCGGTCGCGGGTCACGGCGAAAAGCTCGTCTCCGGCGCCGTCAACCCCGATCACTACGCGGTCGACGTCACGAGCCGCCGGGTCGTGCAGCGCCCGGAAGCGAGCAAGGCATCGGTCCTGTCGGATCAGGATCTGCTCGCCCTAGCCGAGCTCGGCGACCGCGTCGAACGCCACTTCAACGCACCGCAGGACATCGAGTTCGCGCTCGACGGTGAGCACAACGTCCTGCTCGTGCAGTCGCGCCCCATCACGACGCTGTATCCGTTGCCCAAGGATGCGCCCGATCCCGAGCAGGACCTTCGCGTCTACTTCTCAGGCAGCGTTTTCCAGGGTTACTTCGAGCCCTTCACGCCAATGGGCATCCAGTTCTTCAGGCTCCTGAGCGGCGCCCTGTCCGGCATGTTCGGGTTCCCGGTCAAAGATGCGGTGTCCGGTGCAGGGATTTTCAAAGATCTTGGAATGAGGCTTTATTTCGACGTGACACCGATCGTGCGTGATCCTGTCGGGCGTCGAATATTTGTGACCGTCACGTCAATGGGCGAGGCGCGAACCTCGACTGTTGTCGTCGAGCTCTCCGCCGACCACCGTCTTGCGCTCGCGAGGCGGTCACGTTTCCGTTCGGTGCGCGCAATTGGCGGCGCGCTCATCCGCGCCGGCATCCCGCACGCGGCGCTGAGTGTGATGCGGTCGCCAGACGTAACCCCAGAGCGTTACGTCCGCGAGGTCGAAGATTTGACGCGGATCGATCTCCCTGTCGATGCGAGCGCGGAACAGCGCCTCGACGCGTTTGAGCGCCTGATCCTGACAGCGTCACCGCGCATGTTTCCGCGCATGCTCGGCACGATCCTGCCGGCGATGCTCTCGTTCGCCCTGTCGGCGCGCCTACTCCGCGGTAAGGCCCGCCTGGACGAGCTCCAAACCGTCACCCGCGGCGCGGCACACAACCCTACGACCGAGATGGACCTCGCGCTGTGGGCGCTCTGCACCGAAGTTCGCACTGACCCGGATTCGCTAAACGGACTGTTCGGGCGCGAGCCCGCTGCGCTCGCCGCTAAATATCGAGAGGGCACATTGCCACCGCGTCTTCAGGATGGCTTGAAGTCATTTCTCGCCCGCTACGGCTTTCGATCGATCGGCGAAATCGACATCGGAGTCGAGCGCTGGTCCGAAAATCCCGAGCACATCCTCGGTGCGCTCGCCAACTACGCGCGACTTGGCGATGACGCGCTGTCGCCTGACGCCCAGTTCGAGCGCGGCGCGCGCGAGGCGGACGCGATGATCGCTTCGCTGCTCACGAGGGTGCATGGCCCCCGGCGGGCGCTCCTGCGATTTGCGCTCGGTCGGGTCCGCGCTCTCATCGGAAGGCGAGAGGCGCCGAAGTTCCACATCGTCCGCCTGCTCTTCACGCCCTCTCGAGAGCTCCTGATGACGGTCGGTCGCGAGCTGGTTGCACATGGCTTGCTCGGCCGCCAAGACGACATCTTCTTCCTTTATCTGCCGGAGGCGCGACGCGCCGTAGGCGGCGAGGACATGCGCGAGCTGGTAGCCGCGCGACGAGACGCGTTTGAGCGCGAGCGTGCGCGCCGGTACATCCCGCGCGTGCTGCTTTCGGATGGAACCGACGCCGAGGCGGCGCTGGTGTCGGCCGGCGAGGGGCTGCGAGGCTCACCCGCCTCGCCAGGCATCGTGTCGGGGATCGCCCGGGTGATCCTCTCGCCGGCCGGGGCGAGGCTCGAGCCTGGCGAGATCCTGGTCGCGCCTTCCACAGATCCCGGCTGGACTCCGTTGTTCCTGACCGCGGGTGCCCTCGTCATGGAGATGGGCGGCATGATGTCGCACGGCGCGGTGGTGGCCCGCGAATACGGCATTCCAGCCGTCGTCGGGGTGGCCGGCGCGACGGAGCAGATAACAACCGGGCAGCGAATCACCGTGGACGGTGCCGCCGGGACGGTAGTTCTCGACGCCGAACCGGCGGCGGATGCAGTTGCCGTCCCGTCTGGCTAGCTGGCTGAGTTAGAACTTTCGAACTGAACCGATGGTTTCATTGGTTTCTGGACGCCAGTTTCTCAGGGTTCGGGACCGTGAAGCCCCAGGTTCAAAATCGTGAATCGCCCTGAGTTTTCTGGAGACTCCGCGGTTTGGTTTTCACGCGACGGCTGACGCCGCGCTGTCCCGATAGTAGGTCGACTCGTACTCCGCTGGTGGCACGTCGCCGATGGAGCTGTGGAGGCGGCGCTGGTTGTACCACTCGACCCAGCGGGCGGTCGCCAGCTCGAGTTGCTCGAAGGAGCGCCAAGGTCCTTGCTTCCGAATCAGTTCGGTCTTGTAGAGGCCGATGACGGACTCGGCCAGCGCATTGTCGTAAGAATCGCCGCGCGACCCGACAGAGCAGACCGCGCCGGCGTCGGCGAGGCGTTCGGTGTAGCGAATGGCGAGGTACTGGACCCCGCGGTCGGAGTGATGAACCAAACCCTTGAGGTCGGTGGTGCCTCTTGACCAGATCGCCATCTCCAAGGCGTCGAGGGCGAGCTCTGCTCGCAAAGTGGTCGAGACCTTCCAGCCAACGATGTAGCGACTGAAGACGTCGGTGACGAAAGCCGTGTAGACGACGCCGGGCCAGGTGCTGACGTAGGTAAGGTCGGCGACCCATAGCCGGTTGGGGGCCGTCGCGCTGAAGTCACGGTCGACCAGGTCGGCCGGCCGGGAGGCAGCCGGGGTCGGAATCGTGGTTCGCCAGCTCTTACCCCGGACCGCTCCCTCGAGTTCGAGTTCGGCCATCAGCCGACCCACCCGGTCCCGACCAACCTCGACACTCTCGCGCCTCAGCTGCTTCCAGACCTTCTCTGTCCCGTAGACGTCGAAGTTCTCCTGATGCATGCGAGCGATCTCGACCTTGAGACTGCGGTCGCGCAGTTGTCGAACCGATGGTGGCCGCGACACTGCCGCGTAGTAAGTAGACGGGGCGACCTGCAGCGTGTCGCAGATCGGCTCGACCCCAAACCTTTCCCGGTGTTCGTTGATGAAGCTCACTACTTCGGCAGTCGAGGGTCGAGCTCCCTCGCGAAGAAAGCCGATGCCGCCTTGAGGATCTCGTTGGCTCGGCGGAGCTCCCGAACCTCCTTCTCCAGCTCAGCTATACGCTGCTGGTCCTTAGTTGTGATTCCCGGTCGCTGCCCATTGTCGATCTCGGCCTGCTTGACCCAGTGACGCAGGGTCTCCGAGCCGAGTCCCAGTTGCACTGCGATTCGCGTCACCACACCGTGACGCTCGCCGGTTTCCTTCATGGTCTCCTGGACCATGCGGACTGCGCGCTCCCTCAGCTCAGCTGGATGTCGATGTCCCGATCCGTGCTTCGGCGTCTGCTGCTTCGATGCTGCCATGGGCTACATCCTCCCAAAGAATGCAGCCTCCACTAAACCCAGGGCAGTTCATCGCGGGCCTCCGTCCAATTTTTGAACTTAGAATTCGCTGCGGACGACGTCGGTGACTGGGTGATTCGTTTGGCAAAATACGGTACTTTGCCGAATGTTGACTGCGCTCCCGCTGGAATAGGTTCG
>Ga0209058_1003897_pt1 | contig 12007 bp, 9 predicted proteins | sample GraSoiAngelo_147_FD_185904 | JGI IMG/M metagenome (GOLD analysis project Ga0209058, IMG submission 185904) | Grasslands soil microbial communities from the Angelo Coastal Reserve, California, USA - 14_1009_05_40cm (SPAdes) (version 2) | ecosystem: Environmental > Terrestrial > Soil > Grasslands ... | reverse complement strand
TGCCTGAATTCTCCCGCGCGCGCCGACATCGTCCATCTCAAGAACGGCGGGACCATCATGGCCGACACCTGGGAGGTGAGCGGCGATCATCTGGTCATCCGCCAGGGGAGCGGGAGGATCACCGTGCCGCGGTCGGAGGTCGTTCGCATCGAGCCCTCCCCGCAGGTCTCGCCGACACCGGGCGGCGCTCCCGCCGCCGGTCAGGACGGTGGGAGCACGGACGCCTCCTCTCCGACGGTGGGAGCCCCCGGGCCGTCCGAGGATCGAATCCTGCGCGCCGTCGATGATTTGAAGCGCCGAATCAATGGTGACTCCCTGGCCCGACCCGAGAACACGCGGCGTCTGGTGGCGCTCCTCGACCAGCTCGGGACGCGGGCGCTCAAGAGCCGCGACTACGACTCTGCCCTGGTCCGGTTCCGGGAGGCGCTGGGATACGATCCGCGCGACGCCCGGGCGCAGTTCGGCTTGGCCGCGGCCTATCTGCGCACGGACCAGGACGTCTTCGCCCGCTCGACGCTGGAACGGGCGCTCGTCGACCACCCGGAAGATCCCGACCTGCATGCGTTGCTCGGCGACGTGTACTACGGACAGGAGCGCACCTCTGAGGCGCTCGCCGAATGGAAGAGGGCCTACGAGCTGAAGCCGAACGACGTCCTCAAGTCGAAGATCGACAAGCTGGTCCGCGAGCGTTCGATCGACGGATCCTACCGGCAGTCCGAGGCGGCCCACTTCACGCTCAAGTACGATGGCGAACGCGCCGGCCCGGACCTCGGAGGGCAGATCGTCGATTTCCTCGAGAGCCAGTTCAAAGCGCTCGAGACGCGCTTCGATCACTATCCTCTGCAGCCGATCGTCGTCATCCTCTACCCGCAGCGGCAGTTTTATGAGGCGACCCGGGCTGATCCCGACGTCGCCGGCCTGTTCGACGGCAAGATCCGCGTGCCGATCGGCGGCCTGCAGCAGCTCAACGCCGAGGCCCGGCACGTCCTTCTGCACGAGCTGGCGCACGCCTTCATCGCCGGCAAGAGCCACGGCACGGCGCCCCGCTGGCTGCACGAGGGGCTGGCGCAGGACATCGAGGGGAAGACCACCTCGACCATGACCGGCGTGGCGCTCGCAAAGGCGTACCAGACCTCCGAGAGCAAGGAGGCGTGGGGCGACACGTTCACCTACGCTTCCACGCTGTCGTTCGTCGAATACCTCGAGGAGCGGCTCGGCTTCCCGGTCCTCATGGACGTCCTCGCGGCCATGGCGCGGGGGGTCCCGACCGAGGAGGCCTTCGAGCAGCTCACGCGCTACCCGCTCAAGGAGCTGCGCCAGGCCTGGGGCGAGGCCCTGGTCCGGAAATACTTGCAATAATCCTTCGCGAGCCACAAGTTATGCACGGACCGGTGCGTGCCGGGCGGAAGTCCGCTCCCGGAACGGCCCGGGTGGGAAAGGTGTCCGGATGAACGGCACTCTCGCGCACAGGGCGGCCGGCGATGTTCTGGCCGAAATTCAGAGGCGCCAGGCCTCGGGCATCTTGAGGCTGCAGAAGGACGCGACGACCCGGCAGATATTCATCGACGCCGGCGTCATGATCCGCTTCGCGGTCAGCACGCTCCCCAACGAGAGCATCACCGCACTGTTCCGGGACAAGGGAGGCGTGACCGAGGAGCAGGTGCGCCAGGCGACGACGACGAAGCAGCCGCAGGAACTTCTCGGCACGACACTCGTGCGCCTGGGCTCCCTGTCACGAGAGACGCTCGCCGACCTCACGCGCGAGCACATTCATCGCGTCGTGGTCGGCGCCCTGGCGATGCGCGACGGCGCCTACGAGTTCCAGGCCGGAGCGTTGCCCTTTCGCGAGCAGCTCGACGGCGGCCTGGAGGTTCCCGAGATTCTTCTGGAATGGGCCCGCGCTCTCCCCGACATCGATTCGATAAGGAAGCGCTTCGGATCCCTCGAGGCGCGCGTCACCATGTCGCCCCGCCCACCGGAGGGCTACCAGAAGGTCCCGCTGAACCCTGCGGAGGGGTACATCATGTCGCGCGTCGACGGCCGGACGAGCGTCGGCGAAATCTGCATGGTGAGCCCGATGGGCGAGGAGACCACCCTGCGCGCCCTCTTCGGTCTCGCCCTCGCGGGAATTCTCGAAATGCCTCATGACACCGCCACGGACCCGGTCCGACCCACAGCACCGGCGGCCCGCGCGGCACCGGTCCGCCCGGCCCCGGACGCCCGGCGGAGTCCACCCGACACCCACGAGACGCTGGCGCGGCCCGCGCCGGTCCCGCCCGCGGTCGCCCCCTCGCGCGTGCCGGCGAACGGGGGCGCGACGGCCCCGGCGTCCCAGGCAGGGGCGACGCCGGCACCCCGCGTGAAGCCCGCCGCACAGACAGGAGCGACGGCGCACCCGGTGAGGCGCGCGGGGCCGCCCGCGGCCAAGCGCCGGGTAACGTCGATCACCGAAAGGGTGCGGCCGTCCACCACTCCCGACCTCGAGGCGGAAATGTTGCGGCGCTTCGAGCAGATGCGCGAGCAGGACCTCTACCAGGTGCTGGGGGTCCTGTCCACGGCCACGGGGAACGACATCCGCCACGCCTATTATGGCCTTGCCAAGAAGTTCCATCCCGACAAGTTCACGCGTGAAGATTTGAAGGCCAAGGCGGAGAAGGTCTTCGCCCACATCACCGAGGCCTATTCGACCCTCACCAACACCGAGGGGCGCCGCAAGTACGACGAGGACCAGGCGCTCCGCAAGAGCGGGCACTCGCAGGAGAAGAAAGTCGACAGCGGCGACATGGCGCGCATGAACTTCAGGCACGGCAAGGACATGTTCGACAAGGGCAAATTCGGCGAGGCCATCTCCTTCCTGCAGAACGCCTGCGACCAGGACCCCTCGAAAGCGGAGCACTTTCATTACCTGGCGATGGCCCAGAGCAGGAACCCGCGATGGAAGAGGGACGCCGAAGAGAACTTCCTCAGAGCCCTCGAGCACGATCCGACCAACGCCGAGATCTACGCCCACCTCGGATCGCTCTACGCGAAGGGCGGCCTGCACTCCAAGGCCCGCGACATGTTCAAGAAGGCGCTGCAGTGGGACTCCGCCAACGAAGAGGCGCAGGTAGGGTTGGCTCAGGGAGACGGCGGCAGGAAAGGCATTCTCGGTATGTTCAAGAAGTAGGGCTCAATCCCGCGTTGACTTGCACCTCCCCGTCCATAGATTTGCAGCGTGCGGTTCCGGCCGGCGATGACGAGTTCGTGATCGCGGCCGGGGCATCGGCTCCGGGAGCGCGAGGCGCGGGATGACCGACGACATTCGCAACGATATCGCGGCGGACGTCCGCCCGGAGCGCTTCGGCTCCTACCGCGTCGAAAAGCGGATCGGGGCCGGGGGGATGGGTGTCGTCTACCTCGCCCTGGACGAGGCGCTGCAGCGCCAGGTGGCGCTCAAGACACTTCTTCCCGTTCTCGCCGCCGACCCCGAGTTCGTCGCGCGCTTCAAGCGCGAGGCGCAGTCCGCCGCCGCGCTGAATCACCCGAACATCACGCAGATCTACACGATCGGGCAGGAGGGGTCCGTACCCTTCTTCGCGATGGAGCTCATTCGCGGCCGGTCGCTCGAGGCGATCGTCAAGGAGAAGGGGGTGATCCCCGCGCACGAGGCGGCCGGCTACATCCTCCAGGCCGCCAGGGGACTGCGGCATGCGGCCCAGAAAGACCTGATTCACCGCGACATCAAGCCGAGCAATCTTATGCTCGCCGAGGACGGTGTCGTCAAAATCACCGACTTCGGACTCGCGAAGGCCGCGCGCGCGGAGACGCAGCTCACGGCGACCGGAGAGGTCCTCGGATCGCCGGGCTACATTTCGCCGGAGCAGGCGCAAGGAGTCGCCCTCGACGCGCGCTCGGACATCTACTCGCTCGGAGCGACGTTCTATCATCTCGTGACCGGGAGGCTGCCGTTCGAGGCGCCGACGCCGGTGGCGATGATCGTCAAGCACATGAGCGAGCCGCTGCGATCGCCGCGCGCCGTCAATCCCTCCGTGCCCTACCCTGTCGCCTCCGCCATCCAGAAGATGATGGCGAAACGCCCCGGCGAGCGGTTCCAGGACTACGACGCCCTGATCCGCGAGCTGGAGCGGGCGCTGGCCATCACCTCCTCCGAGGCACCGGTGACGATGCGCGCCGGCGCCGCCGCGGCGGCCCAGTCATGGAGCGGCACCACCGGCGCCGAGATGCGCGGGCGCGCCGGCCGGAGTCCGCTTCCCGGATCCGCCGGGACCGTCGAGACGCCCGGGCGACCGGGAGGGGTTCCCTGGGTCCTGATCGTGCTCGCGGCGCTCCTGGGAATCCTGGTCGCGGCGGGAATCGTCAAGCACCGTCGTGCCGTCCTGGCCGCCACCGCGGCCGCCCCGGGGACGTTCGCGGGCGTCGGGGAGGGACCGGCGCCCGGCCCGGCCCCCGTGGAGACCCAGATGAGCTTTACGAGCCGCCCGGCGGGCGACAGCTTGCGGCAGGGCCTGCGGGCCGGGCTCTCCGGGGACGAGAGGGTGCGCGAGCGCTTCCGGCAGAAGAGCCGCGCGAACCTGGCGTTCGTCACCAACGACCACTCCATCCTCCCCGACGGCCGGATTAAAGTGTTCGGCCGTGTCCAGAACAACGGCGGTGGCGTGGCCTCGCAGGCCCGGGCGCGCGTCCGCATCCTTCTGGACAATGGCAACACCGCGGCCGAAGGGGAGACGCCCCTCGACCCATCCGTCATCCCGCCGCAGGGGACGGCCACGTTCGAGATACCTCTCGACTACAGCGGCCCGATCGGAACGATCAAGGCCGAGCTGATCTGGGTGGAATGAACCAGAAGCCCGCCTGATTCGGCCCGCCCGATAGGGGGGAGCGGGAGCGTCACTCGGCGCCGGCGGTCATCGTGGCGCGGTAGATGTAGTGGAAGCCCGACGCCAGGGTGACGGCGAGCGTCAGCCAGACGAGTCCCGCCACGAGCACCTCCTGCTCCTCGCCCAGATAGTTCAGGAGGATCACCGTCCCGATCGTCACGACCTGCACGACCGTCGTCAGCTTGCCGAGGAAGGTCGGCCGAAAGCTCGTGAGGCCCGACGTCAGGTGGACGAGGAGGGCGATGATCACGATGAACACGTCCCGGCTGATGGTGACGATGGTCAGGTACACCGGGATATGGTTGATCATGTGGAAATCGGGGACCGACTTGGGATGGTCCGGAAGAGCCAGGACGATGAAGCAGGCCGTCATGAGGAGCTTGTCGGCCATCGGATCGAGGAAGGCGCCGAGATGCGAGCTCTGCCGGTAACGCCTGGCGATCAGGCCGTCGAGGGCGTCGGTGAGACCCGCGAGGACGAACACCGTGAGCGCCCAGCCATGCAGATTGCGCAGGAGCAGGGTGATGAGAAGCGGGATCATCACCATGCGGAACATGGTCAGCTGGTTGGCCAGCGTCAGCATCCGTCGGGTCCTCGCACCAGAGCGGTGCTCATTCCACGCCGGGCGATCCGGGCGGAGCGCCCGTGCTTCCCGAAGTCGTCCGGCCTCCCGTCTCCTCGCCGCGCATTCCGGTGTCCTCCCCGGCGGGAGCACCGTCCCGGCTCCGCGTGTCTGAACACCATCTGCTCCTGGCCGCGGTCTTCCAGAACGACCACGTAGCGGTCGAAGCCGACGACCCGGCCGCCGATCGTCTTGCCGCTGTTGAGAAATACGGTCAGCCACCATCGGTCCTTGCGCGCGCGAGTGAGATATTGGTCCTGGATACTGGTGCCCGGGGCGTCCTTGTCCATCGAAATCACCCGAGACCGAGCGCCCGCCCGGCATGGGCGAGGGCTCGGCCGAAACGTTCCGGGTCGGCAGGGTCGATCTCGAACCAAGTCACGCCCTCCTCCTTCCGGAACCACGTCCACTGTCTCTTGGCGTAGCGCCGCGTGTTGCGCTGCGTCAGGACGATCGTCTCCTCGAGGCTCGCTTCGCCGCGCAGGTGGCGCAGGGTCTCGCGGTAGCCGAGCGCCCTGAAGGCGTTGGCCGACTCGGGGCAGCCCGCCTTCAGCAGTCGCCTCACCTCCTCCACCAGCCCCTGCGCGAAGAAGCGTTCCACGCGCGCATCGATGATGCGGTACAGCGCCTCGCGATCCATGTTCAGCCCGATCTTGACCGAGGCGAAGCGATCGCGACCGAAGGGCGAATCCCGGATCAGATCCGAGAGCCCCCGGCGGGCGGCGAAAAACACCTCGAGCGCCCGCACCAGCCTCTGGCGGTCGCCCGGACCCAGCCGTGCCGCGGCGTCCCGATCGACGCGGCCCAGGAGCCGGTGCAGGAAGACCATGCCGCGCCGCTCCCCCAGGGCGCGCAGGCGCGCCCGCAGGGATTCGTCACGCCGCGGCGCTTCGACGATCCCCTTGAGGAGCCCGCGCAGGTACAGACCCGTCCCCCCCACGAGGACCGGGACGCGCCGTCGCATCCGAATCGAGACAATCGCTTTCTCGGCATGGCGCACGAAATCGCCCAGCGAGAAATCCTCCCCCGGGTCGGCCAAGTCGATCCCGTGGTGCGGCACGCGGCGGCGCATTCCGGTACCCGGCTTCGCCGTCCCTCGGTCGAGGCCGCGGTAAACCTGCATCGAATCGACGCTGATGATCTCCCCGCCGAAACGCTCACAGGCCAGGACGGCGCATTCACTCTTACCGACCGCCGTCGGGCCGACGACCACCAGGAGCGGCGGCCCTTCGCTGCGAACTTCACCCGCTGCGGTCCGGGCGCCCGGCCCGGGCATCAGACCCCTCTGTTCCGCTGATGGTCGCGGTACTCGTTGATGGTCGCCTGCAGGTGCTCCTCGCAGTAGACGCGCCCGCGCGCCACTCGCCGGCCGCAGCGCGGGCAGGAGCGACCGACCATCGCGGCCATCCCCCGACCGGCGATCGACAGCAGAAGCCCCAGAGCGACACACGCGGCGCCGCCGGTGGCAATCATCCAGAAGAGGGATCTGTGCACGGTCCCCGCCAGGACCTGGGCCGCGGCCAGGTACACGACGGATGCGACGATCAAAAACCCGCCAAGGCGCAGAAGGGCCCCGGCCATCAGACGCCGCCGGCCCCGGGCTCGCGCAGACGGACTTCCCGGAAGGCACGCAGCACCCGTCCCTCGTGGTCCGGACCGAGGGTCTTCCTCAGAACGAGAAGCTCGGAGTACAGGAGCTCGTTGAGCCCGTGGATGAGCGTCTCGCGCCGGCGCCGTGAGGCGAGCGCGCTCAGGTTTTCGCGCAGGAGGCCCGCGTCGACCGTCCCGTCCCCCCCCAGCGAGGCCCGGTGGAACAGCGCCGGATGGGCGGCTGAAAGCTCCCGCAGCGATCGCGACAGGAGGTGCTCGGAGATCGGCCCGACCTCCTTCATCAGGTACTGGTAGACCATGCCGAACATGCCGTTGTACCGGCGCAGGATCCCGTCCACTCCATCGACCGTGTCCGCCTCGACCTCTTCCGAGACGCGCGCCTTCATCTTCAGGCGGCCGACGACAAACAGCAGGAACAGGGTGCGCAACGATTCTTCCGGACCGAACTCCGAGAGCGCTCCGATCTGCCCGACCGACCGCGTCCCGTCCACCAGTCTCAAGAGGTAGGCTTCGTGCGCCTCGAGCCCGACCTCCGCCTGCGGCCCGTCCCGCGGTATCCTCTCGAACACCCAGTCGTCGAACGGCATGCGCTTGCGGAACAGCGCGAGGTCCCGCACGGAGCGGATCCCCTCCAGAAGCAATTCGGTGATCGAAAGGTCGACCTCGACCTCCGCGTCCGGTGGCGCCTCGCCCTCGAGGAAGACGAACTCGCCCTCCTCCCATTCGAACAGGGACGTCGCGATCCCCCTCACGAGACGCTGCCGCGCCTCCATGAGTCCGCGCGGGGTGAGACCGCCCGATCCGAGCAGCGCCCGGCCCAGCTTCTCTCCCCCTGCGGCGCGGCGCATGGCCTCGCCGCACTGCTCGCGCGTGATCAGGCCCGCCTGCACGAGACATTCCGAGAGCCGATCGGTGACGCGTGTCGACGTCGCGTGCACCACCCTGCCCCCGCGCAGGTACAGCCCGATCGACGCGCCCGCCGACGTCAAGGATAGAAGCCCGGCGCGGTTCAGGACGCGCAGGAACTCCAGGACGTCCGCGCAACTGAGGGCCTTGAGCCTGCCGCGAATCTCTGCCACGCCGTCCACTCTGTGCCGCGATCAGGATCCTGTCCGGCCGCTCGTCGGGATCCGGGGAGGTTGCGCCGGCCGCTGATTATCGTCCCCCGCCGTCGGCGCGGTCAACAGCGTCTCCTTGGGAGCTATCCCCGGTCCGAGGCGCCGTCCCTGCGCGGCGCCTCGAGCCGCGCCTTCTCCGACGCTCTGGTCAGTCGCAGGATCGATCGCGACCGTTCGGCGCCGATCACGGGCATTCTGCGCGGGTTGCCGGCACGACGTCGTTTCCTGAGGAGACCCAAGCTGAGAGGCGGGCATGCGGATCGGAAGGACACCGAACTGCCCGCGCGAGCGAGCATGAGCCGCGCCGCGCTGCGGCCCGGCTCCCGGACGGGGGCACCTCACGGCTGCGGACGGCGGACGATGTCGACGCCGGTGTAATAGTGGTGCAGGATATCCTCGTAGGACTTGCCGCGCAGCGCCATGCCGTACGCCCCGACCTGGCAGAGCCCCAGGCCGTGCCCCCATCCTTTGCCGCTGAATATGAACGAGTCGACCTGTCCGTCGGGCGCGAGGGTGCGGTCCATGGTGAAAAGGTTCTCACGGATGCCGAGCGCCGTCCGGATCGGGAACCCGCGAATGACGAAGGTTCCCTTGCTGCCGGTGATTTTGATCTCCACCACCCGGCCGCTCACGCCCCGGCGCGTCGGCTCGACGTCCTGGAGCCGTCCCACGTTCAGGCGCCGGCTGACCAGCGTCTCGAGCTCCTGCCGCGTGTATCGCTGCTCCCAGCGGTAGGCGGACGAGTAGCGATCGTCGCTCACGCCCCTCTGATTGGCAATGACTTTGAGATAGTCGATGGCTCCGTCGTGCGCCGTGTGGCAGACGACACGGTCGCCGAGGACCAGGGGAAGGATCGGCGCGGGGTAAGACACGTCGCGGAACGACCGGTAGAGGCTGACGTCCGACTTGATCGGCAGCGTCTGCACGTCCTGCTTCACCTCCAGGAGGATCTTGTCGCCGTCCCAGCCCCGGTAGGTCGCCTTCACCACGCCCAGGGCGCTGTAATAGTCGAGGATGCGATACAGCGAGCGCAGGACGAGCCCGCGCGACGGGCCATAGTGCGGCCGGAGGGTGTTGTCGCGGAACGGCTGCAGGATCCCCTCGAGGATCAGCATGGCATAGGGGCGCTGCGCCTCCTTGGGGACGTCGTCCCGGTCCTTGAACGCCAGGAGGTACGGCAGGTCCTTCTCATCCAGGGAGAGCTGCAGCTTCTCGTTCCAACCCAGAGACCGGACGAAGTACCCGGCCAGGTCGTGCATCTGGGGCGCGTCCCCCTTGAGACCGCCCTGCGCCGGGATCTTGCCGACGAGACCGAACGCGAACGCGCTCCAGCGCTCGACCTCATCGGTGTCCGCCGGCGTCAGCAGGTAGGCCCGGTTGAGCGCCTCCGCGCCGACGACGCCCAGTGTCTTGAGGAGCGTGACCTCCTCGTTCACGGGCGAACCGTCTTCCAGGGTGACGGGATCGATCCAGGAGCGACCCGGGACGGTCCGGCTCTCGGCCTCCACCTCCGGGTAGCACGTCACACCCTTCAAGTACGGACCCTTCTCCTCGGGAAAGATGAGCTGCCCGTCCTCGGTGTGTCCACCGCACGTGGAAGTGTAGAGCGCGTTGATCGGGCGCCCGTCGTAGGTCAGGATGAAGCCGCGTGTTTCGTCCACCGCCTGGTTGGTGAGCGGGTGCTCCGTCCCGGCCCCCTTGTAGACCTGGCACTGCGGGCCGTCGCACACGTCGTACCCGTCGTCGGCGTAGAGGCCCAGGTTGGCCACGATGTAGGTGCGCGCCGCCACGGCCTGCGCCTTGAGGGCCTGCAGTTCCGGGTACACTCCCGGCCCCATCTCGTTCGGGACGACGCCCCGCAGGTAGTCCTCCATGTCGAGCTCGTTGATGAGCTGGAGATTGCCCGCCTTGCTGACGCGCCCCTCGAGACTTCCCCGGTACAGGTTCTGGTCGACGCGCAGAAGCGACGAGGGACGCGCCGGCTGGATGAGCACGCGGTCGTAGCCGGTCAGGAAGTTCCGCCAGCGCTCGTCCACCAGGCGGATCCGCAAGCGACCCCCGACGGTGCGTCCTTCGTCCGAGATCCACAGCTCGTTGAACCCCTCCTCGCTGAGTCGTTGCACGAGCTGGGAGGCGTCCTCGCGGGTCAGGAACTCTCCCACTCGTACTCGCCACGCCCGGCGGTCCGGGTTGTAGACCAGAAGGACCTTTTCACCGGGAAGGAGCGTCTCCATTTCGGCCTTCTTGGTCTCGGCCTGCTCTTTGGCGACGAACGAGGCGACCTGCACGCGATAGATGACACCGGGTTCGCCCCCGCCGGACACTTCGCTCACGAGGTAGATGCCACCGTCGAACTTCTTCTTCCAGATCGGCTGTTTCCTCACCGGGTCGCGGACCACGATGCCGCCGTCGGCCGACACGCGCACCTTCACCGGGTCGGTCGTCAGGCCGATGCGAACCTTCGGCCCGGAAGGGGCGAGAAGGACGGGGCCGGAGGGTGGCGCGGAGGATTGCGGCCGCGCGGCGCGGCCGGAAGCTGCGCGGGCGCCGGCCACGATCGCCGAGGCGACGAGCAGGATCGTCAAGGCGCGGTGTCTTGGCGTCATCGAGCCCGGAAGTCTAACATGCAGTCGGACCTCACCCGCGCGCCCCCTTCCCAGACCGTCCACCGGCGAGGCGAAGGAATTCGGCCCGCAGCGCGGGGCTCGATCGGAAGGCGCCGGTGTAAGCCGCGGTGACGACTCGCGTCCCCTTCTTCCGCGCCCCGCGGATGGTCATGCACAGGTGCTCCGCCTCCATCGTGCAGGCGGCGCCGAGCGGCCGGAGCGCCCGCGCCAGCGCCTCCACGACCTGCCGCGTCAGCCTTTCTTGAAGCTGCAGGCGCCGCGCCAGCGCGTCCACGGCCCGGGTGATCTTCGACAGGCCGACAAGGCGATCGCCCGGCACGTAGGCGACGTGGGCCGTGCCGAAGAACGGCAGCAGGTGGTGCACGCACACCGCGGTGAACGGGATGTCCCGCACCACGACCATGTCGTGGTCCGAAGCCGGGATCGTCCTCGCCAGGATGCGCCCGGGATCGGCGCGGTAGCCGGAGACGATCTCGGTGCTCCAGGCGTCGGCCATCCGTCTCGGTGTCGACCGCATGTCGCGCCTCAGACCGGTCTCGCCGATCCCCTGCAGCAGCAGGCGCGCCGCGCGCAGGATGAGCGCACGATCGGGCCCCCGGGAGCGCCGGCGGGGTTGTGGCCGGCCCGCGCCGCGACGGGCCCCCCGCGTGTGTTTCACTGGGGTGGTCGCCTCTCGTAGGCCTGTCGGATGGCGCGATCGAGGGCGCTGCCCTCGGCGGGCGTGCAGGCGCAGTGCCCCTTCTTGTCCACCGCCACGTGACCGCTGCTCTTGCGGCACTTGCCGTCGCACCCGCCGCACACGTGATCCGTGCACACGGTGCGGATGATCCGCGGCAGCGGCTCCTCCTGCGGGGCCGCCGGCACCACCGGCGACTCCAGAGGCGACGCGGACGGCGCGGGGGAGGGAGAGGGCTGTGGGGCGGGCGACGCCCGCGGAGCCGGCGCCGCCTGCGCCGCGCCAGCGCCCTTCATGACGCCTCCGCCCGGCGCGGCCCCGGCGGTCGCGATCGCGAAGAGAACGGCGGCGGCGCACGCGACGGCGCCGATTCGAACACCGATGCCCTTCCACTGCAGGCGCATGCGCGACCTCCTCCTTAGGTTGCCGGGGACCCGCGGGCCGCCTAGGTGAAGGACTTCAGCCCGGTCCCGGTG
>Ga0209058_1003891_pt1 | contig 12014 bp, 10 predicted proteins | sample GraSoiAngelo_147_FD_185904 | JGI IMG/M metagenome (GOLD analysis project Ga0209058, IMG submission 185904) | Grasslands soil microbial communities from the Angelo Coastal Reserve, California, USA - 14_1009_05_40cm (SPAdes) (version 2) | ecosystem: Environmental > Terrestrial > Soil > Grasslands ... | reverse complement strand
TGTTCTCGGTTCCTGAGGCGGTGAAGGCCGCGGCCAAGCCACCGGCCACCGGCAATGTGCCTTATCAATGGGTCTTGCGACGGCTTTTCCTGACGCGGTTCACTGACAGCGACAATATCATTTTCCCCAACGGCGGGGGCCTCAAGCTGGTCGAGCTTGCGCCCAACGTGCAGCATGTGCAAGGGGGAACGGCCAACAATCTGATCGTTGCGATGAAAGACCATCTGGTGATCTTTGACGCCCCGTACGGCGAACTGCAATCGCGCTGGGTTATCGACGCGGCTAAAGCCAAGTATCCGGGAAAGCCGATCCGCTATCTGGTCCTGACTCACCACCACATGGACCATACCGGCGGTATGCGTACCTATGTGGCCGAAGGAGCGAAGGTTATCGTTCCGACTCCGGATAAGGCCTATTTCGAAAGGGACGTCAAAGCACCTCGCACATTCGTTCCGGATGATCTGCAGAGAAAACCGCGAGGAACCGAGATCATCGAAGTGAAGGACCAGATGACCCTCAAGGATGATACCGCCGAAATTCGCCTCTACAACATTCAGAATCCCCACGTCCAAGGCTTTCTCCTCGCACACGTGACGATGGGGAACATTCTGTATGTGACCGATCTCATCTCGCCGCGTGGCCCGATCGACCGTTCGGAAGCCACGGCCGCTGTAGGTGAGGCGCTGAGGAAATACGCCATCACCGGCGCCACGATTGCCGGTGGCCATGGCGCGCTCGCCAAACAGGCTGACATCGGGCCAGCCCTGGCCGCGCGCCAGTAACAAATTCACTGTAGCGGCGGATCTACCCTCTCCCACGAGGAGAGGGTAGATCCGCCGCTACAGTTGCTCGTCATCAGTTTTTCGGTAGCCTGCTAGTAAAATATCCTGCATGCGGTTCAAAGCGTTCGCCACAGCCATCATCCTTTTTATTCCTGGCCGCCCTGCCCACGCTGAGGCACCCGTGACGTTCAACAATCAGGTTGTTCGGATCTTGCAACAGCACTGCCAGACGTGCCATCGGCCCGGGAATATCGCGCCGTTTTCTCTCTTGACGTATGCGGATACGCGGCCGTGGGCGAGAGCGATTCGGGACGCTGTACTTCTGAAGAAAATGCCGCCGTGGAAGCCCGTCGGCTCCCATGGCGTGTTCGAAGGTGAGCGCAGCCTGACGGAACAGGAGATTCAAACCATCTCACAGTGGGTCAACGATGGCGCCGAGGAAGGCGCCGCGAACGATTTGCCGGAGCCGCTGAAATTTCCACAGGCCTGGAGCGCCGGCACACCGGACGCGGTGCTTCAACCTCCGGCCAGTTACGCCGTCAAAACCGGAAGCGACGACGTGTATCGCTGCTTTCCGATGGCTGTAGACGCAACTTCGGATCTTTACGTTCGCGGCTACCAAGTGCTCCCGGGCAACAGCGCCATCGTTCACCACGTCCTGCTCTTTATCGATGAATTCAATCAGTCCGCAGCGCTCGAGGGCAACGACTCGGGTCCTGGATATACGTGTTTTGGTGGCGCCGGTTTTCTTTTCGGACTCGGGGGGTTGGGCGGATGGGTACCTGGGACATCTCCACAAATGTTCCCATTGGGAACGGGTGTGCGCATTCCGAAAGGCGCGCGGATTGTGATGCAGGTCCACTACAGTCTGGTTGATTTTTCTCGAACGTCTTCGGCATCGCCTGATCCCGATCTGACGCGAGTCGGCATCTACACCTCTCCGGTGTCGCTGGAGCCAATAACATTTCTCCCCATCGTGAATCCATTATTCTCTATTCCTGCCGGCGAGTCTCACTACCAGGTCAAAGCCGTCTTACCGATTTCCCGCACGCTGGAACTGACTGCAATTGCGCCGCACATGCACCTGCTCGGGCGTGAGGCCACGATCGAAGCGCGATTTCCAAACGGCGATCGACGCCAGCTCATCCGTATCGACGACTGGGATTTCCACTGGCAGGGAAATTACATCTACCGCGATCCGATAATACTGCCGGCCGGAACGATTCTGGAGATGACGGCCTATTACGACAATTCGCTCAATAATCCGAAGAATCCCTCAAATCCGCCTGTAACCGTGCGGTGGGGCGAACGCACGACCGACGAGATGTGTCTCACGTTCATTAGCGTGAAGTCACCCGGCATCCCGAATATCAACACGCTTCCGTTCTCGATGACGGACCGCGGCGGTAATTCCCTTGTGACTCAAGGTATCGGTGCTGAACCTCAGGTCGGTTATGCACGCGTGACGGGTTCATCCGGGAGCGCGCCGTCGGGGCTGGCGATTTTTAGTTATCGCCAAAATGGTGTCGTGGTTTCTGAAGCCGGGGTTCCCGCTTCGAAGTTGATGAGTCAAGGAATTCTCGATGCGGAGACCAATGCCGCCATACGAAGCGGGATTGCGATAGCCAATCCCAATGCGGATGCAGCGGTTGTTTCCTTTTCGTTCTCCGACGAGAGCGGACAGACCATCTCTTCCGGTTCGACGACGGTTCCCGCCAATAGCCAGATTGCCCGTTTCCTGAATGATGATCCGTTCAATGGCCCAGGCAGCTTCTCGGGAACATTCTCATTCACCGCCTCGAAATCTGTTGCCGTCGTCGCGCTTCGAATGCTTCAAAACGAGCGTTCCGATCTGATTTGGACAACGTTGCCGGTCGTCGATCCCGCCACGCTCGCGGGGCCGGCGATACCGGCTGTGTTTCCCCATTTCGTCGACGGTGGCGGTTGGTCAAGTCAAATCATGCTGATCAATCCAGGGAACAGCGCGACGTCGGGAACCTTGCGTTTTGCGGATCCCGCCGGACAACCGATCTCGAGTCTCGAATATTCGATCCCGCCGCGTGGTGCCCAGCACTTTGTAACGCCGGGAGCGGGTGAGGCCGTACGTATGGGGACTGTCGCCATCGTGCCGTCGCCAAACATGCCGGTGCCTAGTGGGTTGCTTATCTTTTCAGATACCAAATCCGATATTCGCGTGACCGAAGCCGGTGTTCCCGTTTCAGCTGTGGGCACGGCGTTTCGCGTGTACGTCGAAGCGTCCGATGCCACTCAATCCGGGATCGCGATCATGAACACCACGGCAAATCCGGCAAACGTGCGTATTGAACTTATGGATCTGAATGGCGCATCGCTTGCCGCCACAACGATCGCGGTTCGAGCAAATGCACAACTCGCTGCCTTTCTGACGGAAATTCCGGGACTTCAGAACTTGAGCTTGCCGATTCAAGGACTGTTAAGAATCACCAGTGCCTCTGCGATTGCTGTGATCGGTTTGCGCGGCCGAACCAACGAACGCGGCGATTTCTTGATCACAACAACGCCGCCTGTTGCGGAAGACGGTTCGTCGTCTCCCGAATTGTTCTTCCCGCATTTCGCTGACGCCGGCGGTTTCACGACACAATTCATATTGTTTAGCAACGGCTCGAACGGTCCGCTCGGAGGAACAATTCGGTTCCTGTCACAGTCCGGTCAGCCACTCGATGTAAAAGTTCGATGATTGTCCTTGTGCTAGACTCGCCGCATGAATCCAATTACGGGTCTTCTAGTGGCCTTGAGCGCTTTGACGGCGGTATTTGTCGGCGGATGGAGCCGGATGCTGCCTTCGTCGAAAGAGAGGCCGGGTTTTCCGAATCTTCTCCAAATCGGCGTTGGCGCCTTCACGAACTTCTTCGATACTCTGGGGATTGGCTCGTACGCGACATCGACAACGCTTTTCCGGTTCTTTCAGCTGGTGGATGACCGTATCATTCCCGGTACGCTCAACGTCGGCCACGCACTGCCGACGGTTGTTCAGACGTTCATCTATACCAGCATTATCCCCGTTGACGTCCCTACCTTATTTTCCATGATCGGCGCGTCTATTCTTGGGGCGTGGCTCGGAGCCGGCGTGGTCGCTCGTTGGCCGAGGCGGACGGTTCAAATCGGAATGGGCATGGCGCTTCTGGTTGCTGCGAGTCTCATGTTCATGACCCAAATGAAGCTCTTTCCCGGCGGCGGGGAAGCTCTCGGCGTCGCTGGTTTGAAGCTCGTTATCGCTGTTGCCGTCAATTTTATGCTGGGTGCCCTGATGACCCTGGGTATCGGACTCTACGCTCCTTGCATGATTTTGGTCAGCCTGCTAGGCATGAATCCGAAAGCGGCTTTTCCGATCATGATGGGATCCTGTGCTTTCCTGATGCCGGTCGGCGGCCTTCGATTCATTCGGGAACAGAGTTACAGCCTGCGGGCCGCATTTGGCCTGGCTCTCGGCGGCATCCCTGGTGTTCTGTTGGCGGCATATATTGTGAAGGAACTCCCACTCGACGCGGTCCGCTGGCTGGTTATTGCGGTTGTGATTTACACCGCTCTGTCCATGCTCAGCAATTCCCTCCTCGCAGGAGAGGGCGCGAAGCGCGAGCCCGATAGGGTGAAGCCTCAAGAGAAGCCGCAGCCGCGGGCGCAGACAGGATGATCAGACTGGCGAAGTCTTACGGCCGAACTGACCGTTACAGCTTTTCCAAATCCGCCACGATTTCCGCAATGGCCTTTCGCAAATCGCGAGGGGTTATCAAATTGAATGTGCGGGGATGAAGCGGTTTGACGATCTTTTCGATCTCGTCAAACACATCAGCCATGTTGAGCCGGAATCGGAGATGGTAGACGCGGCAGCGGCAGTCCCCTTCAACTTGTAGCGGCGTGAGATCGGATCCGCGTTGAAACAATTGCGAGCTCGTTACGATAATCAGCACGCGAATCGGACTTCCATCAAAGCCTTCACTATTGATCCGCTGGCTCAAAAATTCCCTGAAGAATGCGCCATTATTCTTGCTGCCCTGGAGGGCTTGCGCACTCAGTTCGGGGCTCTGCGCCTTCTTCAACGCTTCCATCAACGATTGCCAATTGGGGCCGTGAATGCTTGGTTCTTCGAAGATCACCTGATGCCGCACAAGATCCAGACCTCTGATCGATACGGTGCCGGCGGCAAGCTCCAACTGCGATAAAGCGATAATGGCACCAATGGCATTGTCGTTGTGCGAGCGCAGGACACGCGTGCGGCCAGTCCATTGTTCGGGAGGACTCAGGGTCGAAATGAGCTCCACTTCTAAAGCATGTTTATTGTGGACAGGCAGGTAGAGCCGGCTTGTTAAAAAACCCGGTCCATTCTGCTCGGACTCGTCGATTTGCGGGAATTCCACTAACGGCATGTGTCGATAAATATCCGGTAATGGATCGCCGCGAAATTCGGGAACCCGTATGCGCCGCCTGCCTACGTTGTGCTTCCCGGTTTGCCGGTCGTAGAGGACGAGCCACAGGACGTAATCCCCGGGCTGCACGCAAACCCGCATGAAAAACTGTGTCTGAACGCCCTTCGGCAATTCCTGTTCGACAACGTAGCGTGCGATGTTGGGTTGGTCCAGCCATTCACCATCAGGGCTACTGATCCGGCTGACGAAAAACAGTTCGTGAGCCTTCCCGGTCCGGTTCAGATCCTTCGCGCTGAGATGAATCACGTAAGACACTTCCAACCGCTGATCAATACGCAGATGAGGATCACTCAGCCGCAAATCCCATGGAATTTCCGCCTGCTCGCCTCTATTGATCCAATCGGATATCGGAATCGATTTGAGATCAAGAGGAATTCCATCGCTAATCTGAACAGGTCGCGCCGAAAGGGCGCCGGCCGCGGCGAAGCAAATGAGCAAGCAGACGGCCCGGCGCATACACATTCAGTTCGAAGAGGCGGCAATGGCTGCGGCTTTGAGGAAATCGGCGAATGTTCCGATGCCGCCGTGTCCGCCGACCATCGTGTCCACCCTGAGATTGAGTTGCTTTATCGCCTGTAACAAATGCTGTGCGGGCGGGCCGCCATTCGCTGCCGCCGGCGGCGTATACAAATCGGGTTGAAACAGCGCCCGCGCGCTCGAGGCGTAAGCAAGAACCATCGGATCGACGTGCTCAGGGAACGAAACCGGATAAAGCTCGAGCGATTGACCACCCTCGCTGATGATCTTCTTCCCCTCATAAACTTCGATTGCGCCGGCTTGCTGCGCCGGCTGACTATTGCGTCGTTTGTCGAGTTCATCCTGGGGATGGGTATGCCGCGCCTCCAGAAGCGGACGAAGAACCGGCTCATTTCCTTTCTCTACGAGTATCGTTGCGCCCATTGCTGCGGCCGTGCGAACGCCGCCGATGTGGTCATAGTGGTGATGCGAAACCGCGACAAACTTTACCGGCTTTGTAGGAAATTGTTCCTGAATCGCGCGGAACAGCACCTTGGCCTGCGTCTCTGTGTAAGGCGAATCCACGAGCGCCAGCCATTGCGGAAATTCAACGATAAGCGTGTGGTGGGAATAACCCACCGCGTGATAAACACCGTTGCCGACTTTAACAATCTTCATGGGCGAATACTCGTCCCCGGCGGCCGCTTTGTCGGCTTCTTCTGCCGCAGAATCGGGAATCGCAAAAACCTGTTCCGTCGCGGGGTCATTCACCGCTATCGAAACAAATTGAACATCCGAGTAATCCTTCCCGCCTTTTCGGACCGTAATGTGATGCGGCAGCGTGAGGCCATCGGCTGTTTTGTAATCGCTAAGGATATATTGGGCAGGTACGTCTCCAAGAATGGACTCGGTATCGATCACCTCATACGCTGCCAACAACCTTGTTTGAGGATCGAAGTACAATCCAAGATCTTCGCCCGATTTCGTCTGCGCCGTGCCGTACTTGTACATCTTGCCGTTCAGTTCTTTATCGATCGCTGGTTGCCTGTCGGAAGCCGATTCCGCCGCTGATAGAGCAACCGTCACAACGTTGCGCCGTAACAAAAACTCCGGCGAGTTTTGCGTGCCCCAACTGAAGAGACCACCTGGCGTCGTAGCAATTATGGGGCGAGTGCCGACGATCTCGATGCCGATAGACTTGTCTCCTTTCTTCGTTAAAATCTCATGCCGATGCTGCATGAAGCCGCCGAGCTGCAGCGCGTAATCGAGTGAAGCGCGGCCATTGCCGAGATCGACAATGTCGACCACGTCCTTGAGTTGTGCGGGATTCTCCTGATCGGTCGCCTTCACCATCTGGCCCATTCTCAAGCGCGTTCCTGTCCCGCCTTTCATCGCAAGTGTCTTCACGCCTTGAAGTTTTTCGGCGCCGCCCATCGCGGCTACTGCATCCTGAGCCAGTGTGCGTACAGCAGGCGGACCCGAGCATCCGCCGAGCCACAATGCTGTTATGAAGAGCAAAATCGATCGATTTCGAAAACGCATAGAATCTCCCCTCTGTTTTATGTGGCCGATTCTATGGTTGCACTAGGAAAGAAGCAAGACCGACAAATTCGGGGTCAGACGGGACCCGTCTGACCCCGAATTTGTCAGAAGTCGTCGTCTCCGTCTGAATCCCGTGGCGCAAGGATCAGGACACCACCGGGAGGAATATTCAAATTCGTGAAGCTGCTTGCATTGTGGCCATTCAAAGTAGCCGAGAGCGGATTACCACTCGAATTAAAGAGGTCCACCCTCACAGTAATAATGCCCGTACCCGTATTCATCAGGACAAGCTCCGTTGCCCAACCACCTCCCGTGACAAACTGAGGCAACAAAACAGCCCCGGTTCCGCCGACACCGGTTGCAATGGTCGGTAGCGGACCCGGATTGCCCGAGAGATCCGTTATCGGAACAGTGCTGAAGTTCGAACCTCGAAATCTTAGGCCCATCACGGATACGGGAAGATTCGAACTTCCCGCGGAAGTAATTGCGAGGGTTCCGGTCACGTCTCGCGGAATCGATGTGCCCGAAAAAATTTGGGTCACAAAAGTTACGACCTGCTGATGAGAAGGGATGTTAACAATTTTGGTGGCTCCCAGCTGACTCCCGTTACTATCGCGAAGCAACATGGATACATTCACATTCGACGAATTCGGATTCACCATTGCCAAGCCCAGATTCTTCGACAGCTTGCCTTTGCTGTCCACAAACAATACCGCATTCGTTGTCAAACCGGGCGGCAGAACGCCAGCCTGAGTTGTGCCCGCGTCGCCGCCGCGTCGCCAACCAAAGGTTTCAAATACCACCAGGCCTGTACCGCTTGTCGTCGACGGTGTGACCACGGCATAGCCGGATTGGACTGGAGCCCGGTCATCATGGTCATCCTTGTCTTGGGGACCTTTACCCGCCGGCCGCCCCTCAGCGACGGCCACAGCCGCCGACAATAGAACAACTGTTATGATTCCCAACACTTTATGCATAAATCTCCTTCCTCCGGGTACTCTGTAGAAAAATTCCATAACCTGTTCACTTCTGACGCACGGCCTGTCGCCGTTTCAGATAGTTAGGGTTTCCGCCGCCAATCAGAGCAGTCGGGATGCCAAAGGCCGCGCGCTGGACTTACTGAATTTTTAGGCCGGTAGGATACGTGGTAGCATTCGGGCACAGTTTGCTCCAAGTAGAGGTCCCGCATCGTCGACGGATCCGCGAATGTTGGGATATTCGGTCGGTCACTGGGAGGGGGATGTCTTCGTTGTGCAGTCCAATACCTTTGACGACCGGACGTGGCTTGATCATTTTGGCTATCCCCATAGCGATGAGATGAGATTGGAGGAGCGCTATCATCGCCTGGACCGCGACAATATGCAGCTTGTGATGACGCTCACTGATCCCAGCACCTATACGAAGCCGTGGGTGAGCGAAACGAAAAACTTTCGCCTGAGCCGGCTGAAGGAATTCGCCGAGGAACTTTTCTGCATTCCTTCCCAGGAGCAGGAATTCAATCGCAGAGTCCGCGATCCGGCAGCCGGAGTGTTCCACAAGGATTAAAACTGAAAGGGTCCCAGGATGAAATCCTACGCCGTGGTTTTATTGTCAGCCGGTGTGCTCGGTACCGTTATCGGCTTTGCCCAGTCCACCAAAGAAACATCCGAGTCGCATGTCGCGGCGGCGAAGGCTGCCGCGAGGCAGGAACATACGGCACTTTTCGGTTTGTGTCGCGCCCTGGAACCAGCGCCGCCTGCGGAGCGCGGGCCAGCGGGCCGCGACACAACCGCAATCCCCTCCGGACCGTTCACAGTGGCATGCGGAACCGGTCAAAGTGTTCGACAATCTCTACTTCGTCGGCATGACGGAATATTCGTCCTGGGCCGTCAATACTTCGGACGGGATCATTATCATCGACGCGATCTTCGATTATTCGGTTGAAGATGAGATCGACTCTGTACCTAACGCCCGGTCATACGCTCGGCACAATATCCACGCTTATTCCTGTGAAGGACGACGGCAAACCGCATCTTGCGGCCGAGTGGGGAGGCACAGCATTCAACTGGCTTCGAAACAGAACAGTCTATATCACAGCGGAAAGATCCGACCGCTTCTGGTTTGAAACCTACAGCGGTTCTGCAAGGCGTTTTCGCGATATCGTGAAAAAAGCCGGCGCCGACATCATCCTGTCGAACCACACGAATTACGACGGATCCAAGATGAAGCTCGCCGCGTTGGCAAAGCGCAAAGCCGGGGATCCTCATCCCTACGTCATCGGCAACGACGGCGTCCAACGCTATTTGACGGTCGCCGACGAATGCGTTAAAGCCGGTCTCGCTGGCCTGAATTAGCCAATCCGGGAATATTCTGAGGCCAATTGCGGATTTAACTTCAGAGCCATGAATGAAGTTCGCCACCTTTATGTCCCTGTCATCTTAGGAACGACACGCAAGGGCCGGATGAGCGCCTATGCCGCACAATTCATGCTCGGTCAGTTACAGAAGCGCGAGGGTGTCAAGACGGACCTTATCGATATTGCGGAGCTGAGGCTGGCCGTTGATGATGCAGGCGAAGGGATTAAAGAGGAGTGTTTTTCAACCGCGATGGAACATGCGGATGCGATTGTCATCGTTAGTCCTGAATACAACCATAGTTTTCCCGGGATGTTGAAACACGTCCTCGACAGTTGCCTGAAGGAATACATTCACAAGGCTGCAGGGATCGTCGGCGTTGCCTCCGGCGCGTTCGGAGGCACGCGAGTGATCGAGCACTTTCAACCGGTTCTTCGCGAACTGGGACTGGTTTCTATATTTTGGGACGTCAATTTTGGCACGGTCGAAAAGGTTTTCGACCAGAGAGGACAACTCCTCGACCAGGCTTATGTACGCCGGGCGGATAAGTTCCTGAACGAACTCATCTGGATGGCAAAAGTTCTCCGCTATGGACGTGAGAACATTCCCCTGAATTAGGAGATCGCATGCGCTGTCCAAATTGCGGCACATTGATGAACCGGCACGCCGAAAAAGCTATCAAAGATCCCCACACTCCAGAGGGCGAAGTCATCGCATCCATCCACTATTGTCCCGGGTGCGGCAAAATTGAAGCCGAACCCGAGCCTCCCAACGATCTGTAATCGCTCACCACAACCCAGAGGGGCTTCGCCCTATCGGTCTCGCGCTCCGCGCCACACGAAGAAACGCCGCAAGCATGGCTCTGGAGGGGCGTTTCTGTGTGCTTTGGCGCTTCGTGCCTGTTGTGGGAATAAACAAACGCGACCATGGCATCTAGCATTCGAGGTGCACTCATGAGCGCAGACCGTCACTACGATGTGATCATCATTGGAACCGGGGCGGGAGGCGGAACGCTGGCCTACCGACTCGCGCCATCCGGCAAAAAAATTCTGCTTCTCGAACGCGGAGACTTCGTGCCGCGCGAAAAGCAAAACTGGGACTCTCGCGCCGTTGTGGTGGACGGCCGGTACAACAATGTGGAGCCGTGGCGAGACATAAACGGAAAAGAATTCGTGCCTGGAGCTCATTACTTCGTCGGCGGCAATACGAAGTTTTATGGCGCAGCGCTCGTCCGGCTGCGCAAGCAGGATTTTGGAGAAATGCGCCACCACGGCGGTATTTCGCCGGCCTGGCCGTTGAACTACGAAGACTTGGAGCCGTATTACACCGAGGCCGAGTATTTATATCAGGTGCACGGCATCCGTGGCGAAGATCCGACAGAGCCGCCCGCCAGCAAACCATATCGATTTCCGCCGGTCAGTCACGAGTGGCGGATCCAGCAACTGAGTGACGATCTGAAGAGACTGGGCCACCGCCCATTTCACTTGCCCGTCGGTGTCCTGCTCGACGAACAGAATCCGCAGAAGAGCAAGTGCATCCGTTGCTCAACCTGCGATGGCTTTCCGTGTCTCGTCGAGGCAAAGGCCGACGCGCATGTGATCTGCGTTGAGCCGGCCCTCGAGCATTCGAACGTCGCGCTGATCACGAAGAGCAAAGTTACGAGGCTTGAGACGGACTCCTCCGGCCGCACCATCACCAAGGTTCACGTGGATCACGATGGTGTGCCGGAAACGTATTCGGCGGACATTGTCGTTTCGTCATGCGGCGCAGTGAACTCAGCGGCTTTGATGCTGCGCTCAGCCAACGACACGCATCCGAACGGCCTGGCGAACAGCTCAGGCCAGGTTGGCCGAAACTACATGTGCCACATCAATTCGGTAATGCTTGCCCTGTCCAGGTGTGAGAACCCAACGGTTTTCCAGAAAACCTTCGGACTGAATGATTTTTACTTTGCATCAAAAGATTGGGATTTTCCTATGGGCCACATCTCGTTTGTCGGCAAATCCGACGCCGAGATCCTCTCCGCCGGAGCTCCCAAGATTGTTCCGGGATTCACGTTGGACCTTATGGCGAAGCACTCTCTGGATTTCTGGATGACATCGGAAGATCTGCCCGATCCGAACAACCGCGTCACGATCTCTCGAGATGGCCAAATCCAGCTTAGCTATAAACCGAATAACGAAGAAGGCCACAGGCGCCTGCAGGCAAAGCTCAAGAGTTTGCTCAAGGACGTGAACTGTACGGAAGAAGTCATCCACATGAATGCGTATATCGGCAAGCGCATTCCGTTGGCGGGCGTGGCGCACCAGAATGGGACTCTTCGCTTTGGACTGGATCCGAGAACATCCGTCCTGAACGTGAACTGCAAAGCGCACGATATCGACAACCTTTATGTTGTCGACGCGAGCTTTTTTCCGTCCTGCGGGGCGATGAATCCG
>Ga0209058_1003888_pt1 | contig 12021 bp, 9 predicted proteins | sample GraSoiAngelo_147_FD_185904 | JGI IMG/M metagenome (GOLD analysis project Ga0209058, IMG submission 185904) | Grasslands soil microbial communities from the Angelo Coastal Reserve, California, USA - 14_1009_05_40cm (SPAdes) (version 2) | ecosystem: Environmental > Terrestrial > Soil > Grasslands ... | reverse complement strand
CCCTCGACGCGGTCGTCATGGCCGAGGCGCTCCCTCCCCGCTACCGCCACCGCTCGGTGGTCGTCGCCGCTGCAGACTCGATCTTCAAGCGCAAGTGGGAGGCCAGGCTGGCCCAGGTGACGGTGGATGCGTTCCCGATCCCGCGGGGCGGCGGGGCCCGGCCGCACCTCGAGTACCTGAAGGACCTGCTCCGCCAGAAGTGGTCGGTGATCATCTTCCCCGAGGGCCGGCTCACCGTCACCGGCAACATCGGCACCTTCCGCAAGGGCGCGGCCATCCTGGCCATGGACGCTGGGGTGCCGATCGTGCCCGCGTACGTGGACGGCATGTACGAAGTCCTGCCCCGGTTCCGCCGCGTACCCCGTCCGGGCAAGGTCACGGTCACCTTCGCGGCGCCCGTCACACCCGAACCGGACGACGATTACGACAGCTTCATCGCCCGGGTGGAGACGATCGTCCGCGCGCTCGCCGGACCCAAGGGCGAGGCCGTCGAGGCGCCCGGCGCCTCACGCTCCGAGGGCCCGAACTACTGGTACTGATCCGGCCTCTCTGAGCGCCGCTGGCGCTTTGTCGGGTAACCCACCGAAATCACGCGCTAGTTGTCCTTGAAAAATCGTCGTGTAGGCTATTCTGCCGCAGATGGTGGACCCCTTTTTGATCCTTTCGCTTGCCATCGCGATCGCGTTCGCCGTGCTTGCCATCCGGACGATCGTCAGCTGGCTCCGCCAGCCGGACCGCCGGCACGGAAACCTCGCCATGGCGATGAGCGCGCTCGCGGTCATGATGCTGATGGCCCCGCTCCTGGGCAGCGCTGGTCCTGCCGCCCAGGTCGTGACCGACATGGCAGCCGTGGTCTTCCTGATCTCGGGCTACGGCCTGCTCGCCTTTCGCGACTCGTTCGTGCCGTTCCGGCCGAGGACCATGCGCGCGATCACGTTCGCGATCGTCGCCGTCGGGGTGCTGGACATCGCGCTCCAGCTGCCGGCGAGCCCGGACAGCCCCCACAGCCCGGTGCAGACCCTCGCCCTCGCGGCCACCGTGGGGTTGTGGTCGTTCTGCATCCTGGAGCCTATCGTCACGTTCTGGGTCGCGTCCCTAGGCAGGCCGGCGGTCGAGAAGGCGCGGCTGCGCGCGCTCAGCATCGGCTACGCGGCCCTTCTGCTCGTCATCATCACGGGCACCCTCGCCGGATCATTCAACTCCGGCGTCCGGGTCGCGGTCGACGTGGTCTCGCTCGCGATCGTGCCCGTCCTCTACGTCTCGTTCTTCCCGCCAGCCTGGCTGCGGAGGATCTGGCGCCAGCCGGAGGAGGACCAGTTCCGGTTCGCCCTCCACGACCTGCTCCTCTACAGCCCGGACCGCGCGACGCTGGCCGACCGTGCGTTGCTGTGGACCGAGCGTTTGATCGGAGGCGACGCCGCCTATGTGATCGACTCGGACGGGTCGGTCCTGGCCGCGCGGGGAATCAGCCTCAAGGACGCCCGGTCCCTCAGCGCCAGGGCCGAGTCGCTGAAGGGTGGGCGTTCTGTGGACGGTCGGGCCCCGTGGCGCTCCGGATCCACACTGGTTATCCCTCTCGACCTGCGGCAGGGGCGCGGGGCGATGGTGATCGTCACCGGGCGCTTGAGCCCGCTGTTCGGCGATGACGAGCTCACCCGCCTGCAGCAGTACGCAGCGAGCATCACAGCCGGCCTCGACCGGGTCAGCCTCACCTACACGATCGCCGCCCTGGAGCGAGCGAAGACCGACTTCCTGAACGTCGCCTCGCACGAGCTGCGCGGGCCGATGACCGTGATCAAGGGCTATCTCACGATGCTCGAGGCGGGTGCGCTGGGCGAGGTCTCGCCGAAGGCGCGCTCGGTCCTACCTCTGCTCATCTCCAAATCCGACGAGGTCAACTGGATGGTGGAGCAGATGATCGAGGCGGCCCGCCTCGAGGAGGGACGGCTGTCGCTGAAGCGCCGGCGCGCCGACATCGTCGAGCTGACGGACGCGGCGGTCGACGGAGTGAGGATGCTCCTGAGTGGCCACGAGGTGAAGCTCGACTCCCCGCCCCACCCCATCGACGCCGACGTCGACCCCGACCGTTTTCAGATCGTGGTCCGCAACCTGCTGAGCAACGCCGCCAAATATTCGCCTGCGGGGACCGCGATCCATGTCGCCGTGCGTCGCAACGGCGACTCGGCGCAGGTCTCGGTGGCCGACGAGGGCGTCGGCATCTCGGACGACGACCAGAAGCGGCTGTTCACTCGGTTCGGGCGCATCGCCACCGACTCGCACGTGCAGGGCACGGGCCTGGGACTGTGGCTCTCGCGCGAGATCGCGCGCATGCACGACGGCGACCTGACGGTCACGTCGACCGCCGGCTCGGGCAGCACCTTCACCATGAGCGTGCCCCTCAGCAAGTAAGTACGCTCTCGAGGTGACCGCGGACGCCGAGGGGCGATTCGAGCCGCGCCGCCCGCTCGACCTGCGCGGGACCCTGAACCTTCTCGGCTACGGGCCGTGGGTACGGCGCGAGGATGGCGCCCTCTGGCTCGCGACGCGCACGCGCGAAGGCCCGGCGACCCTGCACATCGCGCGCCGCAACGGGACGGTTGACGTGCGCGCCTGGGGACCGGGCGCCGCATGGGCCGCGGCGCACGCACCCGCGCTCTGCGGCGAGGAGGACGACGACAGCGGGTTCAACCCGACCCACCCGCTCCTGGCGCGACTGCACCGCGAGTCGCGCGGATTGCGGATGCCGCGAACGCACGCGGTCTTCGAGGCGCTGGTGCCTACGATCATCGGCCAGCAGGTGACGTCAGAAGAGGCCCGCGAGTCCTACCGCCACCTGGTCAACGCGCTGGGCGAGCCCGCGCCGGGTCCGAGGCGGCTCAAGCTGCCGCCCGACCCGCATTCCCTCGCCCGCACGCCCTACTGGGCCTTTCACCGCTTTGGCGTCGAACGCCGGCGCGCCGACGTGATCATCCGGGCGGCGCGCAGCGTGAAGCGGCTCGAGGAGACGGTGACCATGGACCTGCCGAGCGCCTACCGCCGGCTCCAGGCCTTTCCAGGGGTCGGTCCGTGGACGGCGGCCAAGGTGGCGATGGTCGCGCTGGGCGACGCCGACGCGGTGCCGGTCGGCGACTATCACCTCCCGCACTCGGTCGGCTACGTGTTCGACGGCACCCCGCGTTCGACCGACGAGCGGATGCTGGAGCTGCTGGAGCCGTACCGCGGCCACCGCGCGCGAGTGATCAGGCTGATCGTCGAGGCCGGGATCGCGGCGCCGCGGTTTGGGCCGCGGAAGCCGCTGCGCAACTACCGGACGAGCTAGCTACCGCCCGACCTCAGCAGTCGATAGTCCGGACTATCGCCCTCGAGCGTGGGCCTCCAAGGTCCTCAGTCCGCTCGCCCAAAAAATTGCAGGCAAAGAGTCGCCTACGGGTCGAGCGTCGCGAGCTCTTCCTCGACCAGGCCGATGATCTCGCGCATCCCCTCGCTGTCGAAGATCAGCCGCGCCCCGGCTGCCTCGTAGAGCTCGGGCAGCGGCCGCGTCCCGCCCAGGGCCAGCGCCTCGCGGTAGCGGCGCACGGCACTGGGCCGGTCGTTCAGGCTGTTGCGCCAGACCTGCAGAGCCCCCAGCTGGGCGATGCCGTACTCGATGTAGTAGAAGGGGTAGTCGAAGAAGTGCGGCTGGTAGTACCACCGCGCGATGCGCTCGGCGTCCAGCCCGCTCCAGTCGACCTCGTCGCCCTCGAAACGCCGCCTGAGCTCGAGCCACTTCTGGTCGCGCGCGTCCGCGTCCCGCCCCTCGGGCGTCGTGTACATCCACTGCTGAAAGGCGTCGACCGACGCGCAGTGCGTGAAGAAGTGCACCGCCCGCTCCAGCAGCCCGCGCCGCGAGCGCTCGGCGTCCGCCTCCGAGTAGTAGCCGCCATGCTCCTGGTCGATGTACGGCGATGCCAGCAGCTCCATCGACATCGAGGCCACCTCTGCCATCTCCGCGCCGGGGTGGCGCTGAAAGAGGTACGGCAGCGGCGCCGACTCGAAGACGTGGAACGAGTGCCCCGACTCGTGAAGCAGAGTACGAACGTCCTCGTCGATCGCGACCGCGTTCATAAAGATCAGCGGCAGCTTCTGGTAAGGCAGCGAGTCGCAGAAGCCGCCGGGGGCTTTGCCTTTGCGGTTGTCGAGGTCGAGCAGTCCGGCCTGGGCCATGCGCTCGAAGTAGCCCCGGAAATCGGGGTCGACGTTCTCGTAGATGTGCCCGGCCCGGCCGATGAAGTCGTCAACGTTCTCGTACGGCTTGAGGGGCTTGCGTCCCTTGGGGTCGACCCAGAGGTCCCACGGCCGCAGGCGGTCGACTCCGAGGTGGCTGCGCCTGCGCTCCAGCAGCCGCCGGATCACGGGCACGATCGCCTCCTCCACCGCGGCGTGAAAGCGGAGACAGTCGTCGGGCGTGTAGTCGAAGCGGTTCTTCTCGCGGTGCGTGTAGTCGCGAAAGTTGGGGAAGCCCGCGTTCTTCGCCACCTGCTGCCGGAGGTCGTACATCTGGTCGAACAGCGCCGCGATGGTGTCGCGCTGCTCGATGTAAGGCTTGAACATGTTGCGGAACGCCCGCTCCCGGACCGCCCGATCGTTCACCTCGAGATACGGCCACATCTGCTGCGGCGTCTTCTCCTGACCCTCCCAGTCCACGGTCATCGCCCCGATCACCTTCGACCAGTCGGTGGAGAGCTTTGCGAGCTGGGTGAAAAGGGGCACGTTGGCCTCGCTGAAGAGCTCCATCTGGTTGCGGAAGCGCCGCACCGTGGTCTCGAGGTCAGGGGTCACGTAGCCGAGCTCGACGACCTTGCGCTGCAGGCGGATCCGCTGCTCGTCCGCCTTCGGGCCGATGTCGCTCTCGAACCGCAGGCGGGCCGCTTCGCGCTCGGCGTCGGCCGTGTTGCAGACGTAGGCGAAGTTGGCCAGGGCGGCGGCCTCGGCGAGCATCGACTCGAACTCGGACCAGTCGCGGAGCCACTGCTCGACGTTGCCGTCCTGGACGCGCCGGCTCGCCAGCTCCTCGTAGTAGGGCGCGACGTCGTGCCAGGTCGCATCCTTGAACCCGGCCGGAGACTCAGGAAGCGCTAACACCAGACCCCGTCAGAGATCGTACCGATGTCGGGTTGGTCAGGTCGGGAGGACGATCGTCTCCACGGCGCGCCAGCAGTACCAGGCGGCGATCGTGCGATAGGGGCGGAACCGCTCGCCCTCGGCCTGCAGGGCCTTGGGGGCGATGATGTCCCGCTTGCGGTGCGCCAGCGTCCAGCCCTTGCGCACGCCATAGTCGTCGACCGGCCACACGTCGAGGCGGCGAAGCTGGAAGATCAGGAACATCTCCGCGGTCCACGGGCCGATGCCCCGGACCTGGACGAGCCGCGCCTTGAGCTCGTCGTCGGAGAGCGAATCGACGTCGCCGAGGGGCACCGTGCCGTCCGCGACCTTGCGCGCCAGGTCGGTGATGGCGGCCTCCTTCGGCCCGCTCACGCCGGCGGCCCGCATCGCGCCCGCCGGCAGCGCGAGCACGGCCGTCGGGTCGAGGCCGTCCGCGAACAGCTTCATGAACCGGCCCAGGATCGCCGTCGCCGCCGCGCCGGCCAGCTGCTGGTACATGATCGAGCGGACCAGGGCGCCGAAACCGTCGCGGTCCGGAGCTTCGAGCTCCATCGGCCCGGAGCGCTTGATGAGCCTGGCCAGGGCGGGATCCTTCTGGGCGATCAGCTGGGTCCCCTTCGCGATCTGGCGAGGGGTCGCGACGAGGGCTTTAGGCAAAGCCCTCACCCCGGATCCCTCTCCCCTGCGGGGAGAGGGTCCATGACTGCTTCAGGCGAATTCCGACATGAACTGCGCGAAGTCCTCGCGCGACAGCCGCAGGTCTTCTTCACCCATGTCCTTCAGCGGGCGGGCGGGGATCTGCTCAGTCGTCGCGAAGTCGTTCATCTCCGTGTCCACGTAGAGCAGCCCGGTCACGAGGTGACCCTCCGCCCGTCCCTCCTCGATGACGCGGATCGCGGCCCGGCGGTCGGTCGGGTCGTGGTCCTCGCCCAGCTTCTTGAGCACGATGTGCGAGCCGTCGTGCAGGCGCACGTCGCGCACGGTTCCCGGCTCGTAGTCGACGTGCACCTCTTCGAAGAAGGGGATGAACGAGACGTCGGCGATGGATTCTTCGTGGTCCTTGACCCAGCTGTAGCTCTTGGTCGAGCCGTCGTGGTCGTTGAAGGTGACGCAGGGCGAGATGATGTCGAGGATCGCCGTCCCGCGGTGGGCGATCGCGGCCTTGATCAGGGGCACGACCTGCTTGCCGTCGCCGCTGAACGAGCGCGCGACAAACGAGCAGCCCAGCGCCAGCGCCACGGCGCAGGGGTCGATGGGCTGGAAGGTGTTGACGGCGCCCTTCTTCTGCACGGAGCCAAGGTCGGCCGTGGCCGAGAACTGGCCCTTGGTCAGGCCGTAGGTGCCGTTGTCTTCGATGATGTACGTGCAGTCGACGTTGCGCCGGATCAGGTGCATGAACTGGCCCAGCCCGATCGACGCCGTGTCGCCGTCGCCGGAGACGCCGAGCATGATCAGCTGCCGGTTCGCCAGGTGCGCTCCGGTTGTCAGCGCCGGCATGCGGCCGTGGACGCCGTTGAACCCGTGCGCGCTCTCGACGAAGTAGGCGGGCGTCTTCGACGAGCAGCCGATGCCCGACATCTTGGCCAGCATGTGCGGCTCGACGCCGAGCTCGTAAAGGGCTTTGATCATGTGGTTGGTGATCGAGTTGTGGCCGCAGCCGGCGCACAGCGTGGTCGCGGCGCCCTTGTACGCGTCGCGGGGTAAGCCGACGTGGTTGACCGTCGCGCTCATGCGGGCACCATCTCCTGCTGGCTCAACGGCTCGATGATCGCGGCCGCGGGGATCGGCTGGCCGTTGTAGTGCCGGACCGAGCGCACGCGGTCGACCAGCTGCGGAGGCAGGGCCAGGCGGACGAGGTCGTAGAGCTGGCCGTCGCGGTTCTGCTCCACCACGTACACGCGCTCGTGCCGGGAGACAAACCGCGCCACCTCGTCGCTCAGCGGCAGCGCGCGGACGCGCAGATAGTCGACCTTGACCGTCTCGCGAGCCTCGACCACGGCAGCGTGCGTCGAGCCGAAGGCGATCAACCCGACCTTCTGGCCCGACTCGTCGGCTACCGGCGCGGGCAGCGCGTGACGCGCGGTCTCGAGCTTGCGCGCGAGGCGGTCCATGTTCCGCGCGTAGGCGTCGGCGCCCTCGGTGTACCGCGCGTTCTCATCGTGCCCCGAGCCGCGGGTGAAGTAGCCCGCGGCCACGTGGTCGGTGCCGGGCAGGGTGCGGTACGTGACCCCGTCTCCGTCGATGTCGCGGTAGCGCGCCCACTCGCCGGCGAGCTTCTCCAGGTCGTCCTTGCTCAGCACCTTGCCCCTGTCGAACGGCTTCTCCGGGTACTTGAACTCGGGTGTCATCCAGAGGTTCATGCCGAGATCGAGGTCGGACAGGACGAAGACCGGCGTCTGGAAGCGGTCTGCATGGTCGAACGCGTCGCGCGCGAACTCGTAGCACTCCTCGACCGTGCCCGGCAGCAGCACGAGGTGCTTGGTGTCGCCGTGGGAGAGCGTGTACACGAAGCCGATGTCGGCCTGCGAGGTGCGTGTGGGCAGGCCCGTCGACGGTCCGATGCGCTGGATGTCGAAGATCACGACCGGGACCTCGGCGTAGTAGGCGAGACCGGAGAACTCGGCCATCAGCGAGATTCCCGGCCCGGACGTCGAGGTCATCGCCCTCGCGCCCGCCCAGCCGGCGCCGATCGCCATCCCGACCGCGGCCAGCTCGTCCTCGGCCTGGACGACCGAGATGCGCTTCTCGCTGTCGCCGTTGGCGCGGAACCGGTCGGCGTACGCGATCAGGTACTCGCACAGCGACGACGACGGCGTGATCGGGTACCAGGCGACGACGGTGACGCCGCCCATCAGGGCTCCGATCGCGGCCGCCTGGTTGCCCTCGACCAGAACCTTGCCCTCGACCACGCCGGTCATCGGCTCGAGCCGGTAAGGATCCTGCTTGGAGAAGTTGTCCTGCCAGTAGTCGAAGCCGACCTTGATCGCGTCGAGGTTCACCTGCACGGCCTTGGGCTTGGACAGGAACTGCCGGCGCACCCCGTGCTCGAGCGCCTCCCAGGGGATGCCGAGAACGCCCGCCACGACACCGACGTAGATCATGTTCGCCAGCTGCTTGCGCAGGGTGTCGCTCTGGATCTTCGCCTTCGCCAGCTTGGCGAAAGGGACCGCGTAGTAGGTCACGTCCGTGCGCGTGTCGGCGGTCGAGAACGCCTCCTCATGGATGACGACGCCGCCTGGCCGGACGGTCTTCAGGTCCTCGCGCCAGGTGGCGACGTTGAACGCGACCAGGATGTCGACCTTGTCGGAGCGCGCCATGTGCCCCTCGGGCGTGATGCGCAGCTGGTACCAGGTCGGCAGGCCCTCGATGTTGGAGGGAAATACGTTCTTGGGCGCGACCGGGATGCCCATGTGGAAGATCGCCCTGGTCAAGACCAGGTTCGCGGTCTGGCTGCCTGAGCCGTTGACGGTGGCCGCCTGGATTGTGAGGTCGTTGACGATGGGTTCGGTCAATTGGATTTCTCCCGGCGGACTACGGATTTTACGCGTGTGCAGGATGCACCCTCGATTCCTTAGAGTCTTCCGGCGTCGAGTTGCGCAGCATATTTCGCGACATGGGCGGCCGGAGCCAAGGAGAGGATGGCGGGGCTAGGAGCGCATTTGTGATGCGCGACGAGGCATCGCGGGGCCCCTCGACGCCGGCTTCAGCGCCACCCGGCCCCGCGAAATCGAAGACTTCGTGGGGTGGGATGGCGCCCGGGCGCACGGGGCGCGAAGATGCGCGCAATCTCGGCGACGGGAGACTCGGAGTCGTCGAGTCGTGAAGGTGGCGGTGCCCAGGGAGATCGAGCAGGGAGAGCGTCGGGTCGCGCTCGTCCCGGACACTGCGAAGATGCTGGTCGCCGCCGGCCTCGAGGTCGGCGTCGAGTCGGGCGCCGGCGCCGCGGCCAACCTCGGCGACGACCTCTACCAGCAGGCCGGAGCAACCGTCGCCGGCCGCGCCGGGATGCTGCTGCGCGACGCGGACGCGGTGCTCAAGGTGCAGGCGCCGCGCGAGAGCGAGATCTCGCTGCTCAAGAAAGGCGCGGTGCTGATCAGCTTCCTGCAGCCGGCGACGCAGGGCGACATCGTCCGCTCGCTGGCAAGCCACGGCATCACCGCCTTCAGCCTCGAGCTGCTGCCGCGCATCTCGCGCGCGCAGTCGATGGACGCGCTGTCCTCGCAGGCGTCGGCCGCTGGCTACAAGGCGGTGCTGATGGCGGCGGATCGGCTCGGCAAGCTGTTCCCGATGATGATGACCGCGGCAGGCACGGTCGCCCCGACCCGCCTGCTGGTGATGGGCGCCGGGGTCGCCGGCCTGCAGGCCATCGCCACGGCGCGCCGGCTCGGCGCGGTCGTCTCGGCCTACGACGTCCGGCCGGCGGTCAAGGAAGAGGTGCAGTCGCTGGGTGCGACATTCATCGAGTTGCCGCTGGAGACCCAGGAGGGAGAGGGCGGTTACGCCAAAGAGCAGTCGGAGGAGTTCCTGCGCAAGCAGCGCGAGCTGATCGGCGAGCACATCGCGAAGTCGGACGTGGTCATCACCACCGCCGCCGTACCGGGACGGCGTGCGCCGCTGCTCGTGACCGGCGACATGGTCAGGGGCATGCGCCCCGGCTCGGTGATCGTCGACCTCGCCGCCGAGACCGGCGGCAACGTGGAGCTGACGCAGCCGGGCAGGGAGGTCGACGTCGACGGCGTGACCATCATCGGCACACGCAACGTGCCTTCGACCATGCCGCTGACGACGAGCCAGCTGTTCGCGCGCAACGTGGCCAACCTGCTGCTGCACCTGGTCAAGAACGGCGCCGTCTCACTGGACTTCACCGACGAGATCACCAAGGGCGCGTGCGTCACGCACGGCGGCGAGATCGTCAACGAGCGGGCCAGGCAAACGGTCTCCGCGGCGTGACTGGAGGGCTGCTCAACCAGCTGACGTTCTTCGTCCTCGCGGTGTTCGTCGGCTTCGAGGTGATCTCCAAGGTGCCGACGATCCTGCACACGCCGCTGATGTCGGGGACGAACGCGATCCACGGCATCATCCTGGTCGGGGCGATTCTCATCGCGGCCGGCGCGAACTCGCCCGTGACTACCGTCCTCGGGCTCGTGGCGGTGACGCTGGCGACGACCAACGTCGTCGGCGGCTTCGTCGTCACCGACCGCATGCTCGAGATGTTCAAAGGACGCCAGACCGCCGGAGCTCGCGCGCCGGGTGCACCAAACAACAAAGTCGCGAGTGAGCCGAAGAAGTGACGATCGCGATCACGCTCGCCTATCTGCTCGCGGCGGTGCTGTTCATCCTGGGCTTGAAGCAGCTCAGCTCGCCGAAGGGCGCGCGCAACGGCAACTTCACCGCCGCCCTGGGGATGGTGGTGGCGCTGGCAGCCACGCTCCCGCTGCTCCACTTCACGCGCACCGGGATCACGATCATCGCCATCGGCGTCGCCATCGGCACCGTCGTCGGGGTCGTCGGCGCAAGGCTCGTGCGTATGACGGCGATCCCGCAGATGGTGGCCCTGTTCAACGGCGTCGGCGGCGGCGCGGCCGCGCTGGTGGCGGTGGCCGAGCTGCTGAAGCTGGGCGACCACCCCGCGTTATCGCTGGCGTTTCCGAGCGTGTTCAGCATCGTCATCGGCTCGGTCTCCTTCGCGGGCAGCATGGTCGCGTTCGCGAAGCTGCAGGAGCTGATGACCGGAACGCCGATCACCTACCGAGGGCAGCAGATCGTCAACCTGCTCCTCGCGGCCGCGATCGTCGGCTTCGCCATCGCCGTGCTCGCAATCGCCTCCATTCCTTTCTCTTTCATTTCCCTGATGGTCCTGGCGCTGATCCTTGGCGTCGCTTTCGTGCTCCCCATCGGCGGCGCCGACATGCCGGTGGTCATCTCGCTGCTCAACGCCTGTACCGGCCTTGCCGTCGCCGCCAGCGGGTTCACCCTCGACAACTTCGCCCTCATCGTCGCGGGCACCCTTGTCGGCGCGTCGGGCTCGCTGCTGACCAAATTGATGAGCGACGCCATGGGACGCTCGCTGGGCAACATCCTGTTCGGGGCGTTTGGGCAGATCCACGCCGGCGCCACCGCCGCCGGCGGCGGAGCGCAGAGCCGCAGCGTGCGCTCGGCCTCGGCCGAGGACCTCGGCACCCTGCTCGCCTACTCGCAGCGCGTGATCATCGTCCCCGGCTACGGCCTGGCGGTCGCGCAGGCGCAGCACGCAGCGCGCGAGCTGGCCGACGTGCTCGAGCGGCGCGGGGTGGACGTCGAGTACGCCATCCATCCAGTCGCCGGCCGCATGCCCGGGCACATGAACGTGCTGCTCGCCGAGGCCAATGTGCCCTACGAGCAGCTGAAGGAGATGGACCAGGTCAACGACGACTTCAAGAACGCGGACGTGGCCTTGATCGTGGGCGCCAACGATGTCGTCAACCCGGCGGCCCGGAGCACGCCCGGCAGCCCGATCTACGGCATGCCGATCCTGAACGCGGACCAGGCGAAGAACATCATCTTCATGAAGCGGTCGATGCGCCCGGGCTTCGCCGGCATCGACAACGACCTCATGTTCGGCCCGAAGACGGTCATGTTCTTCGGCGACGCCAAGGACTCGCTGACCAAGCTGGTGGCGGCAGTCAAGGCGGCCTAGCTCCGAACTCTGCGATAGTCGCGACTATCCAGGGGTGGCGATTCGCAAAAGCTGCGATAGTCGCGACTATCCAGGGGTTGGCGACTCGCAAAGCACCGATAGTCGCGACTATCACGGGCCAGGCCTCCCCGCGAAACAAGACGAGGTGGAGCTCTAGGCCGGATTCATTCCGGCCGTCTCCAGGCGTCTACCACCAGACGCCA
>Ga0209058_1003885_pt1 | contig 12023 bp, 9 predicted proteins | sample GraSoiAngelo_147_FD_185904 | JGI IMG/M metagenome (GOLD analysis project Ga0209058, IMG submission 185904) | Grasslands soil microbial communities from the Angelo Coastal Reserve, California, USA - 14_1009_05_40cm (SPAdes) (version 2) | ecosystem: Environmental > Terrestrial > Soil > Grasslands ... | reverse complement strand
CTGCGCGGCACGCCGACGCTCCTGGTCGACCTCGATCCGCAGGCCAACAGCACGCTGTCGTTTCTCGACATGCCGCTGGTGTCGCGGAGCGTGTACGACGCGATCACCGACCCCGGGGTGGCGCTCGCGGACGTCATCCTGCCGTCGGCGATGCCGAACCTGTCGATTGCGCCGTCGCGCATCGCGCTCGCCAAGCTCGAGGCGAAGCTGGTGGGGGAGATGGACGCGCATTTCCGGCTCAAGGACGAGATCGAGCCGATCCGGACGCGCTATCCGCACATCGTCATCGACTGCCCGCCGACGCTGGGGCTGCTGACGGTGAACGCGCTGGTGGCCGCGACGCACCTGCTGATTCCGATTCAGTCGTCGTATTTCGCGCTCGAGGGGACCGACGATCTGCTCGAGACGATCGAGAAAGTGCGCGCCCGGCCGAACCCGGCGCTGCGGATTCTGGGGGTCGTCATCACGATGCACGACAAGCGGACGTCGCTGGCGCGCGACATCCGTGCGCAGATTCAGAAGGTGTTCGGGGGCAAGGTGTTCAAGACGGTCATCACCAAGAGTGTGCGCCTGGAAGAGAGCCCGGCGTACAAGGAGTCGATCTTCACCTTTGCGCCGGACTCGACCGGGGCGACCGAGTACTACAGCCTGTGCGAGGAGGTCATCGACCGTGCCTAGACGAGGGCTGCCCGCGCGTGTGGCGATGCGCCACGACGAGCACTACGTGGAGGCGCTGGCCTCGTCGGCCGGCGCGCCGATCGGGCGGCTGATCCCGATCGATCGGATCGATCCGAACCCGAACCAGCCGCGGCAGGTCATGGGCGACCTGACCGAGCTCATCGCGTCGATCAGCGAGCAGGGCATTCTCGAGCCGCTGGTCGTCCGCCCGCGGGGCGATCGGTTCCAGATCGTCGCCGGCGAGCGCCGGTATCAGGCGGCGGTGCAGGCCAATCTGCGGGACCTGCCCGTCGTCATCCGGGACGTCGACGAGACCGAGATGGTGGAGCTGGCCCTCATCGAGAACCTCCAGCGCAAGGACCTGACGCCGTTCGAGGAGGCGGAGGCGCTGCACAGCCTGGCCGAGCGCTGCGGCTACACGCATGAGGATCTGGCCGGCCGGCTGGGCAAATCGCGGACCTCGGTGACCGAATCGCTCGCGCTCACGGCGATCCCCGACAGCGTGCGGGATCTGTGTCGGCTGGCCGACATTTCGTCCAAGTCGTTGCTGCTGCAGGTGGTTAGGCAGAACACTCCCGAGAAAATGACGGCGCTCATCGAAACGATCACCAGTCGCGGCGGGGCCACGCGCCAGCAACTGCGCGAGGCGGCGGCGAAGCCGAAAGCCGGACGTCCGAAGCATTACGTCTTTGCCTTCCGGCCGCCGAGCAAGGCCTTCAACCTGAAGTTGAGCTTCAACAAGAGCCGTGCGTCACGCGACGAGGTGATCGACGCGCTCGAAACGATCCTGCGCGACCTGCGCAAAAGCAAGTAAGGCGTCCACTGGGGAACGCCAGGGCGGGTTGCCTCGGAACACGCGACCCTTCAGGTTAACATAACATCTATTATCAGACTCTGACGCACGGGCAAGGATGCGCCCACGCCCGGCCCCAAACTACGCCCGCCAGTGCTGCGCGGCGAACAACGAGTCCGGCACCGCCAGCTCGATCGGCCGATGCGGCGGATGGCGCTCGACTTCGACGGCACGCTCGTCGAACACGGCGACGAAGAACGCCACCGCCTCGCCGGGCCCCAGCCTGAGGTCGGCCAGCGGTAAGGCCAGCTCGAGCACCGTGCCGGCGGCAACCGTCGCGCCTCCCGGACCCCGCTCCAGCCAGAACGGTTCGGCGGGCTGCCGATCCCAGAACGTCCCGGCCGGCCGGCCGGCGACCTGGCGGACCGAGAAGCGAAGGCCCGCGGGCGAAAAGAATTTCAGGGAGAACTCCCGCCCGTCCGCCAGAAGGTCCAGCACGCGCTGGGTCGCGTCCACCCGGACGAACATCCGCTCATCGTCGAAGCCGAAATGCACGAGCGTCACCACGGCCGGCCGACGGTCCGTCTGGTGCATGGCGCCCGCCACCTCGCGGATCTCCAACGTGCCGGCGCCGAGCCATTCGAAGTAGCTCGTCTCCTCACCGTCGAGCGCCGGCGCCAGCAGCGCCGTCGGCTCGGTCTGGGTGCCGGCCGAAGCCCCCGTCGAGATGTTGCTGACGAAGAGCTCGTCGGGGACGGGCGCCTTGAGTCGGCCGTAGGCGTTCCGCACGTGGCGGCGGAACAGATCGTCGAACTCCAGATCGTGCGCGGACGAGTGATCGTCGCCGTACCACCAGAACCAATCACTGCCTTCCGCGATCAGCAGCTCCTCGTGCGCCTCGGCCAGCGTGGCTTTATCGACGCCAGCCGTCCTGGTCGCGCCGTCGAGCGCCGCGTGAGCATCGGCCAGCTGAGTCCACGCCTTCTGGTCGTCCGCGTGGCCGATCCAGATGTAGAAGTTCGCGTCGATCCAGGACCCGGGGAAGATCCCCGCCAGTTCCTGTTTCGCTCCCTTGCACGCCTCCGCCATCGTCACGGTTCGCACCTCCGGATGACCGGACAGGCGACGATAGAGCGCCCGGAGGAACGGCCGTCCGCCGCCCTCGAAGTGTTCCCAGGCGTTCTCGCCGTCCAGGATGATCGGGATGAGCGCGTCTCCCCCGCCGGTCCTGTCCCGATAGCGGCGGCCCGCCTCGACCAGCCGGGAGACGAAATCGTCCGCGGCGGTTTCCGCCGGCCAGCCTGAATAGGTGAAGCCGATGAGATCCGACAGCACGTGATCACGAAAGGTGCACGCGACCGTCGCGCCGCCTGCGCGAATGATGTATGGCGTATAGAGGCGCTCGGGCAGCTCCACGTGGCCGTAGTCGTCACGCGAAAAGGTGACGCCGAGCGTGCGCGCCAGGATCAGCTCGTCGGTGGCCATCCACCGAAAACCGGCTCGCGCCACCAGGGGCACCATTGCGTCGGACACCGAACCCTCGGATGGCCACAACCCGACGGGCCGGCGACCGAAGAGCCGCCTGTGGGACGCCGATGCGCGCTCGAGCTGCTCGGCGGCGTCTTCCGGATGCTGGAATCGCAGGCGCGGCATGCGCGAATCGGGATGGGTCCGGAGGTAAATGTCCGTGTCGCACAGGAGCGGCAGGATCGGATGGTAGAACGGGGACGCGGACAGCTCGATCTGTCCGCGCGCCGCCGCGTCCCGATACTCGGGGATCACCTTGTTCAGCAACTCGAGCTCGACGCGGCGCAGCACGGCCTTGTCGTCTTCCGAGAAGCCGCGGCCCTTGGCGACGAGCGCGCGAACGCGGGCGTCGTTGTCCACACCTGCAGGTCGCGCAGATCGTCCGGGCTGAAGCGCGCGGCCGCCGTGCGCCGGTCGGCTGGCGTCGGCTCCGAGCCGCCGCGCCGCGCGAGAAGCTCCCCGTAGCGGGGGTAGATGTCGATCATGTGCTGGCGCTGGGCGTGGAAGAAGTTCTCCAGGACGAAATCGATGTCGTGGTGATCGAGCGCCGCGGCCGGCTTGAGACTCAGCTCGAGATACCGGTCACGGGCGCGGTCCTCGGCAAACGCCTCGAGCTGCACGAGCAGCGACGGGACGAGGTTGAACGTCATCTTGACGTCGGGACACTCGCGCAGCATGGCCACCATGCCGTAATAGTCCTTGAGGGCGTGCAGCCGGACCCACGGCAGGATGTGCTCGTGGGTCGCGAGGTCCTCGTAATACGGCTGGTGCATATGCCACAGGATGGCGACACGGGTCATACGTTGTAGTCTAGTGCTGGTGAAGATTCTGGAGCGATACATCGTGCGGGAGGTCGTGCCACCTCTGCTGCTGGCACTGCTCCCGCTCACCTTCGTCCTCATGATGCCGCCAATGCTCCAGAATGCCGCGGCGCTGATCGAGAAGGGCGTTCCGTGGGCGGTCGTGCTCCGGGTGCTGATGACGCTCACGCCCCAGGCGCTGAGCGTCACGATCCCGATGGCGCTCCTCTACGGCGTCCTCTTCGGCCTCGGGCGGCTCTCGGCGGACCGCGAGTTCGTGGCGCTGCAGGCGTGCGGCGTCTCCATCTTCCACGTGCTGCGGCCGATTGCCCTCCTCGCCGGGCTCGCCTCGGCGGCCACGGCCTATGAGACGATCATCGCGCTGCCCGACGCCAACCAGTCCTTTCGCGAGATCACATTCGACATCGTCGCGTCGGGCGCGGAAAGCGACATCAAGCCCCGCGTGTTCTTCACGAGCTTCCCGAACCGGGTCCTCTACGTGCGTGACATCCAGCGGGCGACCCTCTGGCGGGACGTGTTCCTGGCCGACTCCACGCAGCCCGATCGGACGATGGTGTATGTGGCGAGGCAGGGACGTCTGGTGATCGACCGTGCGAAGAAGACGGTGGAGCTCGTCCTGGACGACGGTACGGTGCACACGACGTTTCCGCACCAGCCCGGGAAGTATGACGGCGGCTCGTTCGATCGCCTCGTGCTCGACATGGACGCGACCACCGTCTTCCGTCGCACGCAGATTGTGAAGGGCGACAACGAAAAGACCATCGCCGAGCTGAGGCGGACCGCCGCCGCGAACGCGCGGAACGGGACGCCGAATTACAGCCAGCTCTATACAATTCAGCAGAAGTTTTCCCTCCCGGCCGCGTGTCTGGTGCTGGGGCTGATCGGGGTCGCGCTCGGCGCGAGCAACAGCAAGGAGGGCAGGGTCGGCAGCTTCGCCGTCGGCACCGGCGTCGTCTTCGTGTACTACGTCCTGCTCTACTCGTCGCGCGGGATCGCGCTGGCGGGACGGCTGCCTCCCGGGCTCGCGCCATGGCTCGTCAACGTCGTGCTCGGCGCGGCGGGCGTCGCACTCGTCCTGTGGCGCGCGAGGTCTGCCGACCAGCCGATTCGGTTCAGCATCCCGACGGCCTGGCGGACGCGCGCGCCGGTGGCCCCGGGAGGTGCGGCCGGCGCCGCCGGCCGCCGCCCGGTCGTGCTCGTCATCCGGATTCCCCGCGTCGACTGGCCGCGTCCACGCCTGCTCGACATCTACATCGCGAAGCAGTATCTGTCGATCTTCGTGCTCGCGTTCGTGGCGCTCGTCGGGATCTTCTACATCTCGACGCTCATCGATCTGGCCGACAAACTGTTCGGCGGCGTCGCCACGACGGGCATGCTGTTGCGGTATTTCTATTTCGCGACGCCTCAGTACGTGTACTACATCATCCCGATGGCGGCGCTGGTCGCGACGCTCGTGACGGTCGCCGGCCTCACGAAGAACAGCGAGCTGGTCGTCATGCGCGCCTGTGGCATCAGCCTGTACCGATCAGCCATGGCGCTTCTCTTGTTCGGAGTCGCGTTCAGCGGTGCCCTGTTCGCGCTCCAGGAGCAGGTGCTGGCCGAGTCGAACCGGGAAGCCGCGCGGCTGAACGGCATCATCCGCGGCTATCCGGTCGCCGCGTTCGGTCTGCTCAGCCGGCAATGGATCGTCGGCAGGGGCGGGGACATCTATCACTACGAGATCTTCGATCCCCGGACGAACCACTTCAGCAAGCTGTCGATGTTCCATCTGAACGAGAACGGCTGGACGCTCGAGACGCTGACCTACGCCGCCGATGCGTCGCCGGCGAAACAGGCGGGCACGGACGAGGAGCCGGCACCGGCGTGGGTGGCGCGCGGCGGTTGGACGCGGGAGTTCACGACCGCCACCCGTCGCAACGCGTCCCGGCCGGTGGTCAACTACAAGCCGTTCACCGAGCGGGCGCTCTCGCTGGAGCCGCCGGCGTACTTCAAGACCGAGGAGCCCGACGCCGATCGCATGACGTACGGACAGCTCAAGACGTACGTCGCCGGGCTTCAGGCCAGCGGATACCACGCCGTGCCCTATCTGGTGCAGCTCCATCAGAAGGTCGCCTTCCCGGTCGTCACGCTGATCATGACGCTCCTCGCGGTGCCGTTTGCGGCGGCGATCGGCCGCAGCGGCGCCCTCTACGGTATCGGGGTCGGCCTCGTGCTCGCGCTCGTGTACAGGATGGCGGTCATCGTCTTCGGCGCGCTCGGTGCGGGAGGATCCCTGTCACCCATCCTCGCGGCCTGGGCGCCGAACATCATCTTCGGCGCCGCCGCGGTCTACATGCTGCTGACGGTCCGCACTTAGGAATTCGGAATTAAGAATTTGGAATTTGGAATTCGTGGCCGGCATTCCAAATTCCAAATTCCTATTGCCGCTGCAGTTCGGCTCGCTTGATCCAGATTCGTCCCGAATCACCCATCTTGGTGTGCGTCGCGTCCACGACGAACAAGAGGCTGCGGATGCTCTCGAGCGCAGGCGTGGACGCATGGGTCTCACCCACCGGGGTCAGGTCGTCGAAGTAGACCGTCCGTTGCTGCTCGACGGTATCGACGTAGACGGCCCGCTGCCAGCGGTCGCCGGCCGGCTGCCCTTCTCCTCCACGCAACTGGACCGAGATCCGCATCGGGTGCTCCGCGCGAATCGAGAACGTCAGGCGGTCGTAGGGCGTCCCGCGCGGCGTGTCGAACGCCAGTGCGGCAACCTGGCCGACCGAGGCGCCGCCGGACAGCCCGTACCGGAACCGCAGCTCGGCGCCGCCGACGGTCGGCGCCGTCTCGACCGCGGCGAGAGACGTCGGGTCGTGCTCGACGCGCCAGCCCGCGGCCGATCTGCCGTCGAAGATCGGCAGGCTGGCGGCCGCCGGGGAGCGCGTCGGCGGCCTCGCCGGTGGCTCGCTGCCGCGTACGTAGATCGCGTTGCTCCTGATCCAGACCACCGGGCTCGGGCGGTCGGTCGAAAGGATTTCGACCCAATAGACGGCCGGCTCGCCGGACGCCGGCACCGTGAAATCCTGCTCGTGGTGATCGCCGCTGAGCTCTGTGGCGCCATTCCAGACCTTCGTCGTGAAGCCCGGCGGCGCATTGCTGCGGACGCGTAAGCGCACCGGGCCGCCGGCGCCGAGCTCATCGCCTTCGTGGACGGTGCCGTGCTCATTGGTCGCGGTGAGCGCGAACGACGCCGGGGTGGCAATGCCGTCGATCGCCGTGTACGAATGCCCGCCGCGAATCGCGCGCATGACAATGGCGGCGTCCACCGATGCGATGCCTGAAAGCGCGCGGTCGGGCCGCACGTGGATCGACATGACGCGGAACGACGGCTCGTAGCCCGGGAGCGGCAACGCGTATCGGCTGTTACTCGGATCGTCCCGCAGGTCGAGGCGGGCGTGCGCGTCGATGCCAGCCAGCGTGACAACGCGGCGCCGCGTCGCGAGCGCGGCCCACCTGTAGGCCAGCGCATCGCTCGCCTGAATCAATCCGGCGATGGTTTCCGCGGGTCGGAACGGATAGTCCAGAAGCGCGGCGGCGAGGCGCCGTCGCGCATGCCACGTGGAGCCCGGTGTGCTCGACTTCGGCGATCGAATCGCCGCCGTCGCCTGTTGTGTCCAGAGACGCCAGCTGGTGTCCGGATTCAGCAGCTCGATCCCATCGAACGGGGCGGTCCATTCCTGCCAGCGCAGCTGCGGCTTCGGAGAATCCGGATGCGCTGCGATGCCGAACCCCCCGAGCCGGCGAACGTCCTCCACGACGTCGCGCGCCTCTCCGTGGAGCGGATAGGGCGAGGCCGGCATGTCGAGCGCGACGTAATGACCGCCGGTCGTGCTGATCTCCACGCCGTCGAGACAGAGGACGCCCGAGCGATACACGGGCGGATCGGGTCTGCGCGTTGCATCGCCGTGATCGGTGAAGACGACGAACTTCAATCCGGCGCGCGCGGCGGCCGCCGCAATCTCGTCGGGCGGGCTGAGACCGTCGGATCGATTCGTGTGAACGTGGACGATGCCGGGAATCGTGCCGTCGGTGGGCGCGGCCAGCGCGAGCCGGCGCGGCGGGAGGGTGACGCCGACCAGGACGGCGACGGCGGCCACGATGGCCGCCGTCACCAGCAGAAACTTCTTCACCTGACCAGGATGATCGGCTACGGGCTGCTGACTATCGACCGCTACAGGCCCGCATGCGATTTGAGGACGGCGGCCTTATCGGTGCGCTCCCAGGTGAACTCCGGCTCGGTGCGGCCGAAGTGCCCGAAGGCGGCCGTCTTCTTGTAGATCGGACGGCGGAGGTCGAGCTCCTCCATGATGCCGCGCGGCGTCAGCTTGAAGTGCTCCCGCGCGAGCTTCGTGATCTTTTCCTCGGGAATCCGGCCGGTGCCCTCGGTATGCACCATCACCGACACCGGGTCCGCGACGCCGATCGCGTAGGCGAGCTGGACGAGCGCCCGCTCGGCGATGCCGGCCGCGACGACGTTCTTCGCGATGTAGCGCGCCATGTAACACGCCGATCGGTCGACCTTCGTGGGATCCTTGCCCGAGAACGCGCCGCCGCCGTGCGGGGCCGCGCCGCCGTAGGTGTCGACGATGATCTTGCGGCCGGTGACGCCGGCGTCGCCGTGCGGGCCGCCGACCACGAACCGTCCCGTCGGGTTGACGTAGATCTTGGTGTTGTTGTCCATCAGCTCGCCGGGAATCACGCGGTTGACGATCTTCTCGACGATGTCCTCCTTCATCGTCTCCTGCGTGACGAGCGGGCTGTGCTGGCTGGACACGACGACGGCGTCGACGCGGAGCGGGCGGTTGCCGTCGTATTCGATGGTGACCTGAGACTTGCCGTCGGGTCTGAGGTAGTCGAGGATGCCGTCCCGCCGCGCGCACGACAGCCCTTTGGTGAGCTTGTGCGCAAGCTGGATCGGCAACGGCATCAGCTCTTCAGTTTCCGTGCACGCGAAGCCGAACATCAGCCCCTGATCGCCGGCGCCGCCCGTGTCGACGCCCATCGCGATGTCGGGCGACTGGCTGTGGATCGACGACAGCACGGCGCAGGTCCCGCCGTCGAAGCCGTATTTCCCGCGGTTGTAGCCGATCTCGTTGATCGTCGACCGCACGACTTCCTGAAAGTCCACGTACGCGCTCGTCGTGATTTCGCCGGCGACCACCGCGAGGCCCGTGGTGACGAGCGTTTCGCACGCGACGCGGCTGACCGGATCCTGCGTGAGGATCGCGTCGAGGATCGCGTCCGAGATCTGATCGGCGATCTTGTCCGGATGCCCTTCCGTGACCGATTCAGACGTGAACAGGTGTCGTCCCTTACGGCTCATGCCGGCTCCTTCGGAGTCTGGAGGATTCGAGACAGCCAAACACATTACTGTAGCAGAGTCAGCCCCGGGGGTGGAAGCGATCGTAGATGGTTCGGAGCCGGGCCGCCAACACATGCGTGTAAATCTGCGTCGTCGACAGATCGGCGTGGCCGAGCATCAGTTGAATCGAGCGCAGGTCGGCGCCCCGCTCGAGCAGGTGGGTCGCAAACGAATGGCGGAGGACGTGTGGGCTGACCGTGCGCGGCAGGTTCGCCCGCCGCGCGTGCCGCTTGAGAATCTTCCAGAAGCCGACGCGGCTGAGCGGACCGCCGCGCGCGTTGAGGAACAGACGCGGCGACGCCCGCCCGCTCAGCAGCCCGCGGCGTGCGTCCGACTGATACCTCCGGATCCAGACGCTCGCCTGGTCGCCGATCGGCACCAGCCGCTCCTTGCGGCCCTTGCCGATGCAGGTCAGGTAGTGCTCCTCGAGATGCAGATCGGCCACCCGTACGCCGACCAGCTCGGTGACGCGGAGGCCCGTGGCGTAGAGCAGCTCGATCATCGCGCGATCCCGCAGGCCGAGCGGCGTCGAGACGTCAGGCTGTGCGATGAGCGTGTCCACTTCGTCGAGGGAGAGGAACTTGGGCAGCGCAGGCCACGCGCGCGGCGAGCGCAGATCATCGGCCGGGTTCTTGTCGAGGCGCCGGTCGAGCACCAGGAACCGATAGAAGCCGCGCACCGAGGCGACCAGGCGCGCCGTCGACCGGGGCGAGAGGCCGCGCGTCCTCTGGTTGCGCACAACCCGTTCGAGCGCCTGCCGATCGAGCGTCTCGACGGTGCGGCCCGCGCCGGCGGCGTAAGCCGCCAGCACGCCGAGGTCGCGCGCATAGCTCTCGAGCGTATGGTCGGCCAGGCGTCGCTCCACGCGCAGGTGATCGAGGTAGGCGTTCACCACGTCCAGGCTCACGACCATCGGCTCATGACCAATGACTCACGGCCAGCGACTGACGACTATGATAGTATCCGCGGTTTGGTCCCGAGGTCTTGATCGCATGCCTGTGCGTTCGAAGTGGCAGTCGCTTCCCACCGAGCAAATCAATCCGGCGACGCTCGCCATCGACAAGCTCTCTCCCGACGACATCGTCGAAGGGATGTTGAACGAAGACCGGAAGATGCTGGCCGCGGTTCAGCGGGAGAAGGACCGCATCGCCGTCGGCGTCGAGATCATCACGCAGGCGCTCCGCAGGAACGGCCGGATTGTTTTCGTCGGCGCGGGCACGAGCGGACGACTCGGCGTCCTGGAGGCGGCGGAGATGCCGCCGACGTTCGGCACGAGCCCGGATCTCGTCCAGGCGATCATGGCCGGCGGCAAAGGCGCCCTCCTGCGCGCGCGGGAAGGCGTCGAAGACAACTACGAGGAAGGCGCGCGGTCGGTCAACCGCCTCGGGCCCACCAAGAAGGACGTCGTCATCGGTGTGTCGGCCAGCGGGATGACGCAGTTCGTCCGCGGCGCCCTCACGCGCGCGCGCAAGGCCAGCTCGAAGATCATCTTCGTCACCTGCGATCCGCGGACCGAGCTGCAGACCTTCGTCGATCTGACCATCGCACCGGCGGTCGGACCGGAGGTCATCGCGGGGTCGACGCGGCTCAAAGCGGGCACGGCGACAAAACTGGTGCTCAACATGCTGACCACGGCGTCGATGATCCGGATCGGCAAGACCTACGGCAACCTGATGGTCGACGTGCAGGTGGGATCCGAGAAGCTGCGCGATCGCGCCCGCCGCATCATCATCATCGTCACCGGCCTCGAGTACGACGCCGCGGACAAGCTCCTGCGGCGTGCCCACTGGAACGTGAAAGCGGCGATCGTGATGCAGAAAAGCGGCCTCACGCACCCCCAGGCGCTCGCGCGGCTGCGCCGCGCGCACGATTTCGTGCGCGACGCCATCGGCGAGGACGCCGAGGCGCGGCTGAAGGAGCTGCTCAAGGTTGGATAGAGCCATTTCGAATATGGAATTTGGAATTTGGAATGCGTGCTCGAATTCCTACTTCCGAATTCGTATGTCCAAATTCCCTGCAGCTGCACGGTCCAGCCAGATCTCAGTATTCCGGTGCATCTGCAGGAACGAGGCCGGCAGCCGGGTCGTAACCGGACCCTCGACCATGCGCGCCACCGAGCGCGCCTTCGACGCGCCGGTCGCCAGCAGCACGACGCGTTTTGCGTGAAGGATCGTCGCCATTCCCATCGACAACGCCTCGCGCGGGACCGCGCTCGCCCGGTTGCCGAAGAGCGACGCGTTGGCGCGCCGGGTGCCGGGCGTCAGGCGCGTGCAGTGTGTGCGCGCGACGAGCGACCGCCCTGGTTCGTTGAAGCCGATGTGCCCGTTGATTCCGAGCCCCAGAATCATGAGATCGATGCCGCCGGCGCGCTCGATGGCGCGCTCGTAGTGTTCGCTTTCGCGCTCCGCGTCGCGAGCGGCGCCGTCCAGGATGTGAATCCGGCGCGGCGACAGATTGACATGGTCGAACAGATGGTGCCGCATGAACGCGCGATAGCTGCGCGGATCGACCGCCCGAAGACCGCGGAACTCGTCGAGGTTGAAGGTGGTCGCGCGGCTGAAGTCGACGCGGCCCGCCTGGTGCAGCCTGACCAGCTCCCGATAGAGCGGAATCGGTGTGCGGCCGGTGGGCAGTCCAAGAACCGTGTCGGGTTGCTCGGTCAGGCGGCGCGCGACGTCGAGAGCGAGCGCGCGACCCACGGCCTCGGCTGTCACGAAAACACGAGCGCGCATCATGCGACAAAGACGGACGCGCATCATGGCTGAGGGCTGAGGGCTGAGGGCATCTGGTCGATGGGTGATGG
>Ga0209058_1003881_pt1 | contig 12027 bp, 8 predicted proteins | sample GraSoiAngelo_147_FD_185904 | JGI IMG/M metagenome (GOLD analysis project Ga0209058, IMG submission 185904) | Grasslands soil microbial communities from the Angelo Coastal Reserve, California, USA - 14_1009_05_40cm (SPAdes) (version 2) | ecosystem: Environmental > Terrestrial > Soil > Grasslands ... | reverse complement strand
CGTCGGCAGTCTGCTCGAAGTGGGCACGGGGTTTCACCCTGAGTTGAGCGGGCGCGAGAACGTGGTCCTGAGCGGTGCGATTCTCGGGATGCGGCGTGCCGAGATCCTCCGGCAGTTCGATGCCATCGTCGCGTTCGCCGAGGTCGAGCGCTTCATCGACACGCCGGTGAAGTTCTATTCGAGCGGCATGTACATGCGGCTGGCGTTCGCGGTCGCGGCCCACCTCCAGCCGGAGATCCTGCTGATCGACGAGGTGCTTGCCGTCGGCGACTCGAATTTCCAGAAGCGTTGCCTCGGCAAGATGGAGGAGTTCCGCTCCATCGGCCGCACGGTCCTGTTCGTCTCGCACAACATGGCGAGCGTCGTCCGCCTGTGCCAGCGCGTCATTCTGATGCAGGACGGCGCGGTCGTCGCCGATGGACCGGCCGATCAGGTGACGCGGCGTTATCTGCAGTCGGGGACCGGCAGCCCGGCCGAACGCGTCTGGCCCGACGTCGCCGGCGCGCCGGGCGACGGCATCGCGCGGTTACATGCCGTCCGCATCCGCGACGAGCGCGGCCGCATCGCTCCGACGATCGACATCCGAAAATCGTTCGACGTCGAAGTCGAGTACTGGGCGCTGCAGACGGGCACGCGTCCGACCGTGTCGATTCACTTCGTCAACGAAGAAGGGATCACGCTGCTCGTCAGCAACGACTTCAACAACCGTGTGTGGTGGCGCACGCCGCGCGGGCCGGGCCTCGTCCGCTGCACGTGCCGCCTGCCCGGCAACTTCCTCGCCGAGGGACAGCTGTTCATCGCTGCCGCCGTCTGCAGCTACAACCCCGATCTGGTCCACGCGCTCGAATACGACGTCGTGTCGTTCCAGATCGTCGATCGCAGCGAAGGCGACGGCGTCCGGGGCGAATATGCCGGCAACTGGCCTGGCGTCGTTCGGCCGATGCTCGAATGGCATGTCGAACCGATCCCCACGGCCGTTGCGGTTTTCACGACAAGTGATGACGTTCTGTCCTAGTCGTACGTCGTTGCCAAATCGGGACCGATTGCAGGCACCACGAAAATCACGAAAGCACGAAACGCACGAAACTATTCCAAGGGTTTCGTGTGTTTCGTGGCCGTTCCCCGGCGGTACTGACGGTCGGCTCCACGCGAGAAGAAAATGCGATTCACTGACGATCCACGCCGCAGCGCGGAAGCGCTGTATGTCGACCAGCATCCCGAATCGCGCGTCTCCTCGTCGATTCTCGCGTTCGTGCGCGAGCGCGCCGGACGCCGGATCATCGATTTCGGATGCGGTACGGGCGGGTACGCCGCGCTCCTGAGACGAAGCGGCTTCGACGTCACGGCGGTCGATCGGAACCCGGCGTACGTGGCCGCGGCGGCGAGCCTCGGCGTTCCCGCGCAGCGCGTCAACGGCGCGCTGCCGTTTCCCGACGGCGCGTTCGACACGCTGTTGATGATTGAAGTGCTCGAGCACGTGCCGGACGACGACCTCGAGGGGGTGCTCGCTGAAATCCGCCGCGTGGTTCGCCGGAACGTGCTGATCACCGTCCCCGACTGCGAGGACGTGATGTACCTCCAAAGCGCGGGCATGACGCACGAGCATTTCCTCGCCGCGGATCACGTCCAGTTCTTCACGAAACGCAGGCTGCAGGCATTGCTCGAACGGTTCTTTCCGGCCGTCGAGATCGCGCGCGGCGATCCGATTCTGCCGCATCTGCTGCTGCCCCAGATCGTGCGCAGGCCGCTCTCGGCGTTGTACCGACTCGGCGTCCTGCGGCCGTCGCTCTACTCGCGGCTCTTCGCCGAAGCCCGCGTCGATGTCTGAGATCGCCGTCGTGGTCGTCAACTGGAACGGCGGCGGCGTCGCCGTCGAAAGCGTCGCGTCGATCGCGGCGCAGGATGCTCGGCCCGACGTGTGGCTCGTCGACAACGGATCGACCGACGGGTCGCTGGCTGCCATCGAGTCGGCGTGCCCGTCGGTGAAGGTGATTCGCAACGGCCGGAACCTCGGCTACGCGGCTGCCGTCAATCAGGGGCTTGCGGCGGCGGCCGGCGCGCGCTACGTGCTGCTCGCGAACAACGACGTCGTGCTGCCCGATCGGGCATCGCTCGGGCGAGCGGCCGCGTACATGGCGGCGCATCCCGACATCAACGGCGTCTGCGGCCGCTACGAGTTCCCGGACGGCTCGTTCCAGCTGTTCTACGCACAGCTGCCGTCCGAGTTCGACATGGTGGTGACGTGGGGCATCGGCCGTCATCTCACGTGGCTGCTGTTCCACGGCCGCTCGCGCGAGTACTACCTCGTCGATCGCGACTGGAGCGTCCCGATGACGCTCGAGCAGCCGGCCTTCTCGTGCGTGCTGATGCGCGCCGAGGCGATGCGGCACGTCGGCACGCTCGACGAGCAGTTTCCGATCTTCTTCAACGACGTCGACTACTGCTGGCGCTGGCGCGAGCACGGGCTGACATGGCACTACCTGCCTGACTGGCGCGTGGTCCACGATCAGAGCCACACGTCCGAACACATCCCTCTGCTGCGCGCCGAGCTGGCGGGCAGCGCGATGCGTTTCGCGCGCAAACATTTCAGCGGCGCGAGCCGCCTGCGCATCTGCGTCGCGATCCTGCTCGAAGCGGCGTGGCGGACGCTGCGGCACGGCGATCTGCGCGTGCCGCTGCGCAGCGTGTGGCGCGGGCGGCTGTTCCACGTCGCCGTCTCCGAATCGTGAACTGGCACGTCATCACCGGCGAGTATCCGCCGCAGCACGGCGGCGTGAGCGACTACACGCGCCAGATTGCGCGCGGCCTCGCCGACTTCGGCGACGCCGTCCACGTCTGGGCGCCGCCGGTCGAGAGCGGCGGCAACGGCTCGGCGGCGAGCGACCGCGGCGTCACGGTTCACCGGCTGCCGAATCGCTTCGGGTTCAACGGACTGCGCTATCTCACCCGCGAAATCGATCGTCTTCCTGGTCCGAAGCGGCTCCTGGTTCAGTACGTGCCGCATGCGTTCGGCTGGAAGGCGGCGAACCTGCCGTTCTGCTTCTGGATCCGATCGCGGCGGCACGAATCGATCTGGGTGATGTTCCACGAGGTCGCGTACCCCTTCGATCGCGACGAAACGCTGTCGCGTAACGCGCTCGCCGTGCTCAATCGTGTGATGGCGACGACGATCGCGGCTTCGGCCGAGCGGCTGTTCGTGTCGATCCCGGAATGGCGGACGCACATTCAGGAGCTCGTCGCGCCGCGCGCGCCCGTTGAATGGCTGCCTGTCCCGAGCGGCATTCAAGTCGTGGACGATCCGGTGGAGTCGATGCGGCTGCGTGCGCAGTACGGCGGCGGCGCGCCGCTCGTCGGTCATTTCGGCACGTACGGCGACTCGATTCGCGGAATCCTCGAACCGGCGGCAGCTGCGCTCCTCGATGCGAGCGACTGCCGCGTGCTGCTCGTCGGGCGCGGGAGCCATCGCGTCGCGCGGGAGCTCGTCGAGCAGCGGCGGTCGCTGCGCGATCGCGTGCATGGCACGGACACGCTCGCCGACGATGACGTATCGCGCCATGTCAGTGCGTGTGACGTGATGCTGCAGCCGTACCCCGACGGCATCAGCACCCGACGCACGAGCGCGATGGTCGCGCTCGCGCACGCGCGGCCGTTGGTGACGACGACCGGCTGGCTGACCGAGTCGCTGTGGGAGGACTCGGGCGCCGTCGTGCTGGCGCCGTACGACGATCCGGTCGCCCTCGCGGCGGCGACCGCCGCGCTGATCGGCGACGCCGACCGCCGCGCTCGTCTGGCCGCAGATGGCGCGGCGTTGTACGACCGCCGGTTTCACCTGCGGCATTCGCTCGCTGCGCTTCAGGGAGTCGCAGTCTGATGCGCGTGCTGCTGGCCAACGACGGATTCGGCGACGCGGGCGGCGTCCAGAGCTATCTCGATCGCATCGTGGCCGGCCTGGCCGCACGCGGTCACGCGGTCGTGATCCTGCATCGCGACTCGAAGCCCGCACAGTTTGCCGCGGCCGAGACCTACGGGTTCGAGCAGTTCAGCGTCGCCGGCGGCGTCGACGCGGCGCTCGAGCAGGTTCGGCGGTGGGCGCCCGACGTCTGCTTCTCGCACAACATGGACCGCCTCGAAGTGGAGCACCGCCTGGCCGACGAGTGGCCGGTCGTCAAGTTCATGCACGGTTACCTCGGGACGTGCATCGGCGGACAGAAGCGGTTCGGGTTTCCCGTGTTCCAGCCGTGCGACCGCGTGTTCGGTGCGGCATGTCTCGCGCTGTACGGCCCGAGGCACTGCGGCGAGCTGAACGCCACGAAGTTCGTCGCGCACTATCGGTGGGCGCGCGCACAGCGCGATCTCTTCGCGCGCTACCGCGCCGTCGTCGTCGCGAGCGAACACATGAGGCGCGAGTTCGTGCGGAACGGCGTCGACGCCGCGCGCGTCCACGTCAACCCGCTCTTTCCGACTCACGACCTTGCGCCGGCCGTGGCGCCGCGGCTCGAACGTCCGTCGGTCGTGTTCCTCGGACGGATGACCGTTCTGAAGGGCGGCGATTTGCTCGTGCGCGCCGTCGCGGACGCGTCGGTGCGACTCGGGCGAGCCATCTCGCTGATCGCGATCGGCGATGGACCGCAGCGCGCGCGCTGGGAAGCGCTTGCGTCCGAACTGCAGGTGGACGCTCGGTTCCCCGGATGGCTGCGTGGCGACGACCGTTGGGACTGGGTGAGGACCGCGACGCTCGCCGCGGTGCCGAGCACGTGGCCGGAGCCGTTCGGGCTCGTCGGCCTCGAGGCCGCCGCTCTCGGCGTGCCGGCAATCGCGTTCGACGTAGGCGGCGTGCGCGAGTGGCTCCGTCCCGGCGTGAACGGATTCCTCGTGCCGGCCCGTCCGCCGGAGGCCGAGGCGTTCGGCGGCGTCCTGGCCGGAGCGCTCAGCCGTCCGATCGAGCTCGCCGCGATGCGGAGCCGCGCCGTCGCCGTCGCGCGCGAGATGTCGCTCGATCGCCACCTCGATCGGCTCGAAGAAATTTTCGGTGCCACGCGCTCGCCTGAAAGGCTCGCGCTACGTCATGTAGCGCGAGGCTCTTAGCCGAGCGTTCCCTGAAATTGCGCATCCTCCTGGTCGGCGACTATCCGCGCGATCCGCGGCTCGGATCGACCAAGGTTTTCCTCAAGCTGCAGGAAGAGTTCCGCGCGCTCGGACACGAGTGCGACGTGCTGCTTGCGGACGACCTCGGTCCTTATCCGCAGCATCGCCTGCTGCGCTGGGCCGTCGAGCCCGTCGCGGCGTTGGCTGCGGTGCGGCGCGCGTTTCGCGATCGAGGCGTGTACGACGTCGTCGACGTCGCCAGCGCCGAAGGATTGTGGATTGGCGCGCTGCGGCGCGCCGGGTTGCTCAATGGCGCGGCGGTCATCTCACGGTCCAACGGCATCGAGCATCTCAACTACCAGCGGATGCTCGACGATCACGACGACGGTCTCGCGCGAAAACCGTGGACGCGGCGATGGTTCTATCCTGCCGTCCGGCTTTCACAGGTGGCCGGCGCCGCGCGCGCGGCCGATCGCCTGATCCTTCTCAACGATGCGGATCGCGCGTTCGTCCGGTCGAAGCGGTGGAAGCCCGACGATCAGATCGACCTCGTGGCGCACGGCGTGTCGTCGCGCTTCCTGGCCGACGTGCCGGCGCCCGATCATCCGCGCGGACGCGGCATCCTCTTCTGCGGCACGTGGGACGCGATGAAAGGCGTCCAGTATCTCGCGCGGGCGTTTTCGAGCCTGGTGGACGCTCGCCTGAAAGGCTCGCGCTGCGCCAATGGCTCGCACGATACCGACCGCTCTCCCGATGTAGCGCGAGGCTTTCAGCCGAGCGATCCTCTCAACCTCACCGTCCTCGGCGGCGGCGTACCTGCCGCCGCGATCCTTTCCGCGTTTTCCGAAACCGCGCGCCCGCACGTGACCGTCGTCGATCGCGTCTCCGAGGAAGAAGTCATCGCCGCGTACCGGTCGCACGACGTGATGGCGTTTCCGTCCTCGTACGAAGGATTCGGCATGGTGCTGCTCGAGGCGATGAGCCAGCGTCTGCCGGTCGTCGCCACGCCGGTCGGCTGCGCGACGATGCTCGTTCGCGATGGAGATACCGGCTTGATCGTGCCGCCGCGGAACTCGGATGCGCTTGCCGCAGCTCTCAACCGTATGCTCGATGATCCGGCGCTGCGCGCCAGCGTCGCCGAGCGCGCGTTTCAGCGGGTGCGCGAGATGAGCTGGACCCGCACCGCTCGCGAGACGTTGAACGTGTACGGCCGCGCGCTGAACGGTGTCGCTCGATGACACGCTTGACCGTCGGCGTTGTCACGAAGAACCGTCCCGACACGCTGCGGCGTTGTCTCTCGTCGCTGGCGCTGATCGCCGACCTTCTCGCGGAGGTGATCGTGGTCGACGACACGAGCGACATTCCAGTCGACGCCGCGATCCGCCAAATCCCGCCAGCGGTGTCGGGCCGGGTGCGCACGATCCGCCAGGCCAATCACGAAGGCTACATCGTCGCGCGCAACCGCATCGTGCGTGAGGCGACCACCGAGTACGTCTTTCTGATGGACGACGATGCGTGGCTCCTCGAAGGCGCGTGCATCCTCGAAGCGCTTGCGCTCATCGACGATCACCCGCGCGTCGGCGCGGTCGCGTTTGCGATGGCGACGATCGACGGCGGGCCGTGGGACGCCCGGATGCAGCCGGCGCCGGTCGATTACCCGTGCCTGGTCCCGTCGTTCATCGGGTTCGCGCATCTGCTGCGCCGGCGCGTGTTTCTCGAGCTCGGCGGCTATCCGGAAGCCTTCCATTTCTACGGCGAGGAAAAAAGCTACTGCCTGCGGCTGATCGACGCCGGATTCGACATCGTCTATCTGCCGCGTGCCCGCGTCGTCCATGCGCCGCACGCCACGGGACGCAGTACCTCGAAGTACCTGCGCTACGTGATCCGCAACGATTGCCTCGGCGCGATGAACGACGAGCCGCTGCCGGTCGCGTTGATATCGGTCCCGCTTCGCCTCGCGCGCTATCTGTCGATGCGCCGTGGCGTCGCCGATCCCGGCGGCCTGCGCTGGATCGTCGGCGATCTCCTCTCGCGCGTGCCGCTGGTCTGGCGCGACCGGCAGCCCGTTCAGTGGTCGACGATCCGTAAATGGCGTCGCGTGCGGCGCGATTCGCCGCGGTGGATCCCGCACGGCGACGGTCGAGATGTCCAGGTCTCTGAATCTGCCAGCCGAACGATCGGCGTCGGCATCACCACGAGCAACCGGCCGCAGCGGCTCACCGACTGCCTCCGATCGCTCGCCCTGCTCGGCGACCTCGTCAGCGCCATCATCGTCGTCGACGATGCGAGCGATGTGCCGGCGCGCGACGCAATCGGTCCGCTGCCCGCCGCGATTGCCGACAAGCTGACGATCATCCGGCAGCCGGAGCCGGGCGGCAACATCCTGTGCCGGAACGTGGCGATGCGCCATGCGACGACCGACGAAGTGCTGCTGCTCGACGACGACACCGTGATCATCCGCTCCGAGACGATCCGGCGCGGACTCGAGCTGATGCATCGCGACGGCGCGATTGCAGCCGTCGGGTTCGCGATGGCGTCGCCCGACGGCGCGCCGCTTCCGTCGCTGATGCAGCCGTCGCCGGCGCGGTACGTGTGCTACGTGCCGTCGTACATCGGGTTCGCGCATCTGATTCGCCGCGCGCCGTTCTTTCAGGTCGGCGGCTACCGTGAGCTGTTCCAGCGCCACGGCGAGGAAAAGGAGTGCTGCCTGCGGCTGATGGATGCCGGCTACGACATCGTGTTCTTGCCCGATCCGCCAATCGTGCATCACGTCGATCCGACCGGCCGGAACCTCAAGCGCTATCTGCGCACGGTGATCCGCAACGATTGCCTCGGCGCGCTTTACAACGAACCGTTGCCGATGCTCGTCTTCACGCTGCCGTTCCGGCTTTTCAGATACCTCAAGATGCGCCGCAAAGCCGGCGTCAGCGATCCAGGCGGGTTCGTCTGGATTGTCCACGAGCTGGCGCGGCACTTCTCGTCGGTCGTTCGCGAGCGGCGTCCGGTGCAGTGGGCGACGATGCGGAGATGGCGGCGGCTGCGCCGCGAGTGGCCGGCGTACGATCGGCCGGCGGCGGCATGATGGCGCGTCATCACCGTACCCGCCGCCGACTGCTGACGATCGGACACTCGTACTGCGTCGAGCTGAACCGGCGGCTGCCGCAGGAGATGGCGCGCTCGGACGGCTGGGACGTCACAGCGGTCGCGCCCGCGCGCTTTCGCGGCGATTTCGGCTGGCACGTCACCGAGATGCGCGCTGGCGAGGCGTGTCGCGTGGTGCCGGTGCCCGTCCATTTCGGACGCCGCGTGCACACGATGCTCTACGGCCACGCGCTCGCGCGGCTGTTGCGGCAGCCGTGGGACGTCGTTCACTGCTGGGAAGAACCGTACGTCGCGTCGGCGGCACAGATTGCCAACGCGACCGCGCTGCGGGTACCGCTCGTCTTCGCGACGTTTCAGAACATCATGAAGCGATACCCGCCGCCGTTCAACTGGATCGAGCGTTCGGCCATGCGCCGCGCCGACGGTCTGATCGCGTTCGGCCACACCGCGCGCGACGTGCTCGGCGCGCGTGGATGGCAGCAGCCGGCGCGGACGATTCCGCCCGGCGTCGACGTCGCGCAGTTCCGTCCCGATGCGGAGCAGCGCGCGCGGACGCGCGCGCGCTTCGGCTGGACCGACGACACGCCGGTCGTCGGCTTCGTCGGCCGGTTCGTGCCGGAAAAGGGCGTCAGCATGCTGCTGCAGACGCTCGATCGAGTGAAGACGCCGTGGCGCGCCTTGTTCGTCGGGTCGGGGCCGCTCGAATCGCCGATCCGCACGTGGAGCCGTCCGTACGGCGATCGCGCGCGCGTGGCGACCGGCGTCGGCCACGACGACGTGCCCGCGTACCTGAACGCGCTCGACGTGTTGTGCGCGCCGAGCGTGACGACCGGGGCGTGGCGCGAGCAATTCGGCCGCATGCTCATCGAGGCGTTTGCCTGCGGCGTGCCGGTCGTCGCGTCCGACAGCGGTGAGATTCCTCACGTCGTCGGGGACGCGGGGGTCCTCGCCGGCGAGCAAGATCGTGACGGGTGGCTGCGCCTGCTCGAAGAGCTGCTGCTCGATCCGGCGCGCCGCGCCGACCTCTCGCGCCGCGGACGCGATCGCGCCGTCTCCACGTACGCGTGGCCCGTCGTCGCGCGGCAGCATCTGGATTTCTTCAACGAGCTCACCCGATGAGGCCGCTGCGCGTCGCGATCTGCGCCGACTTTCTTCAGGAGCAGTGGCCGAGCATGGACCGCGTCGCCTGGCTGCTGTACGAAGAGCTACGGCCGTGGTCGCGTGCCGGTGTGATCGCGTCGCTCGTGCGTCCGCCGTTCGAGCGCCGGCTGACGCGCGTTCCGTTGGTCGGGCGCACGCGCACGGCGTTCAGCGGCGATCGCTTCATGAACCGCTTCTGGCGGTATCCGCAGACGCTCGAGCGCCTCAAGGACGACTTCGACGTGTTCCACATCGTCGACCACAGCTACGCGCACCTGGCGCACGTGCTGCCGGGGGACCGAACGGTCGTCACGTGTCACGACCTCGACGCGTTTCGCTCGGTGCTGGAGCCGGAGCGCGAGCGGCGATCGTCCGTGTTTCGAACGATGACGCGCAAGATCCTCGCCGGGCTGCAGCGCGCAGCGCGCGTCACCTGCGATTCGACGGCGGTCCGCACCGAGCTCGTCGGACGCGGACTCGTGCCGGCCGATCGTGTGACCGTCGTGCCGCTCGGCGTGACCCGCATCTTCGCGCCCGCGCCCAATCCCGCATGCGATCGCGAGGCGGCGGCGCTCGCGCAATCGCCGCCCGGCGCGATTGAGATTCTTCACGTCGGCAGCACCGTACCGCGCAAGCGCATTGATGTGTTGCTGCGCATCTGCGCAGCGGTGCGGAACGACTTTCCCGATGTGCGCCTCGTTCACGTCGGCGATTCGCTGACCCCGCAGCAGCAGCGAATCGCGAGCGACGCCGGTCTGGCGGACCGCCTCGTCGCGGTGAACGGCGTCCACGACCCGATCCTCGCGGCGCTCTATCGCCGCGCGGCGCTGGTCCTGCTGCCATCGGAGCGCGAAGGCTTCGGGCTGCCGCTCGTCGAGGCGATGGCGTCAGGCACACTGGTGGTGGCGAGCGATCTCCCGGTGCTGCGCGAGGTCGGTGGATCCGCCGCCGAGTACTGCGCGGCCGGCGACGTCGACGCGTGGCAGGCGACTGTGACCGCGCTGCTGCGCGAACGCTCCGACAACCCGGCGCGGTGGCAGCAGCGACGCGATAGCGGGTGCCTTCGCGCGAGTCGCTTCACGTGGACACAGTTTGCCGCGTCGATGGTGGACGTGTACTGGTCCCTGCTGAGTGGCGCGAGCCCTTCAGGCGAGCGTGGCCGCTCGGCTGAAAGCGGCCGCTCGGCTGAAAGCGGCCGCTCGGCTGAAAGCCTCGCGCTACAGCGCGATTCGTCGCCGAAGGTAGCGCGAACCTTTCAGGCGAGCGATCTCCGATGAAGATCCTGCACGCCGCGAAGTTCTACGCGCCGGTCCGCGGCGGCATGGAGACCGTCCTCGCCGATCTCTGCGACGGCACGGCGGACGACTGGGCGGTGCAGGTCGTCGCCGCCAACGACAGGCCGCGCACGACAATCGAGCGGCGGGGCGGCGTGGATGTCGCGCGCGCGGCGACGTTCGGGCAGGCGGTGTCCGTGCCGTTGTGCCCGACATTGCCGTGGCAGCTCTGGACGCACCGGGCCGACTGCGTCGTGCTGCACGAGCCGAATCCAATTGCGGGGACGGCTCTGTGGCTTCACACGCCGGCGCCGCGCCTGATCATCTGGCACCACAGCGATCTCGTCCGTCCGTGGTGGGCGCCGCCGACGTACGGTCGAATCGTGCAGAGATCGTTGTACGAGCGAGCCGACTGCGTCATCGTGTCGAGCCCCGCGCTCTCGCGCGATTCAGCGCTCGTCCGGCGCGCGCGTCGCGTCGCCGTGATTCCGTTCGGCGTCGCGCTCGAGAGCTACCGCCGCACCGACGCTGCACGGATCGCCGCCGTCGAGGCGATTCGCGCGCGCACGCGAGGTCCGCGGCTCCTGTTCGTCGGACGTCTCGTCTACTACAAGGGCGTGCACGTGCTGCTGGAAGCTGCGCGCGAATGGCCCGGCACGCTCATCATCGTCGGCGACGGACCGCTCGAAGCCGAGATGCGGTCGCGCGCCGCCGCACTCGGCATCGCCGACCGCATCCAGTTCACCGGTTCGCTGGCCGACGACGAAGTGCAGGCGCATTACCAGGCGTGCGACGCGCTGGTGCTCCCGTCGATTGCGCGCACCGAAGCCTTTGGCGTCGTCCAGATCGAAGCGATGGCGGCCGGCCTTCCGGTCGTGAGCACGCGATTGCCGACCGGCGTGCCGTGGGTGAACCAGGACGGCGTCAGCGGCATCGTCGTGCCGCCCTACGATGCGGCCTCGCTGGGCGCGGCGCTCCGTTGCCTGGCGCACGATGCCGCCCTGCGAACGCGCCTCGCCGACGGCGCTCGCCGCCGCGCCGAAGCGCTCTTCTCGCGCGAGCGGATGGTGCGCGCGTTCAAGGATGTCGTCGAAACCGTCGTGCGCGAGCCGGAACGACTCGATGAATACCTCGCGGATGTGGCGCGGCCTTCTAAGGATGTCGCGAGATGAAGCGAACGTTCGACATCCTGCTCGCCGGCATCGGATTGATTGTCTCGGCGCCGCTCTGGCCGCTGATCGCCGCGGCAATCAGGATCGACTCCCGCGGCCCCGTGTTCTATGCGCAGCCGCGCGTCGGCGAACGCGGACGCACGTTCATGGTGCTGAAATTCCGCTCCATGATCGCCGACGCCGAGCGTCATGTCGGTCCGAAGCAGGCGGACGCAGACGATCCGCGAATCACGCGCGTCGGACGCGTGCTACGG
>Ga0209058_1003875_pt1 | contig 12035 bp, 8 predicted proteins | sample GraSoiAngelo_147_FD_185904 | JGI IMG/M metagenome (GOLD analysis project Ga0209058, IMG submission 185904) | Grasslands soil microbial communities from the Angelo Coastal Reserve, California, USA - 14_1009_05_40cm (SPAdes) (version 2) | ecosystem: Environmental > Terrestrial > Soil > Grasslands ... | reverse complement strand
GAGCGATCTCGTGCGCCAGGGCCTCGACGCGCCCGCCATCCTCGCGCGCCTCCTCGCCGGCTTCCCGACCCGCGTCCTCGAGGAGCAGGCGCTCCGCTTCCAGTGCCGCTGCAGCCGTGAGCGCGTGGACGCGGCGATCGTCGCCATGGGCCGCGCCGAGCTGATCGACGTGCTCGCCCACGAGCGCCGCGCCGAGGTCGTCTGCGAGTTCTGCGGCGCGCGCTACGTGGTCGAGGAGGCGGCGCTGCGCGCGCTGGTCCCGGGTTCGTAGAGCGCGAGCCCGCGGGGCCCACGAGTGCGAGCGCCCCCCGTGTTGAATGCCGAGTCGTCTCGGCGAGCCAGCACACGATGGGCGACCGTGCTCACATCCCGTCGATCTGCCCTCCGCCCGAGGGAATACGAAACACCACGACGGCGGGACATTCCCTGTATCTTCACCGGGATGGTGTCAGGAGAGGGCGGTCAGAGTTTCACGGACAAAGCGTGCGTGAAAGGGACCGATTCGAGCGGCAATCCCGTGAGTGGCTGCGATACCGCCAGTGTCACCATCCAAGACGCGACGCCAACGGCAGCAGTCACCAAGACCGTACAAGGAGCGGCGTGTGCGGTCGTGAGATACGGCGTGAAGGTCGAGAACACCGACGCGGTGGACCCCTGACGCTGAGTGCGCTCAACGACGATCAGTTCGGCGACATCACCAAGGACAAGAACAGCACACCCGTTGCCAAAGTCGACCTTCGGGGCGGCGCACAGCCGCCCCTCCACGACGAAGCGCCCGTCCGCCGTCACGTCGACCGTCATGGAAGCTCGACGCCAACGCGGCAAGCCGACGATCCAGGGCGCCCCTGGCTAGCAGCCTCGTCACGGATCACGTCCCCCGCTGGTCCGAACTCCGTGGTGGCAAGACACTGCACCCGGGCCGGTATTGCCGACTGACGGGATTGATGCCAGGCGTATCACAAGAACGTCAGATGCGGGACATCATGCAGACCTGCCGGAGCGGACGAGACGGTGTCGCGCGCTCGGTCCTGCGGCGTTTCTTTGCGCGTGGCGTCAAAGCAAGCATGCGGGGCGTCATCCGGGGTTGCGGTGCGTCAGTTACCGCCCAGCGGACGCCCGGAGGACACGGGCGGGGGCCTGTGCCACACTACGTCGGCGGAGAATCAGCAGTCGGTCGAGCAGCACCAGTTCGGGTGGCGTACCGGTGGTGCGACTCGCTCCGCCCGCCCGGACCGCGTGGCGGAGCTCGAAACGGTGGCCGCCGAACGCCTTGGCGAGGTCTCCGCGCGAGGGCAGGCTCGTCCTCGAACCTCGGGCACGTGAAGGCGATCGTCCCCTGGTCGCCCGACAAGGGGCGATGCAGGATAGGTATCTCGGCTCACATCTCTCCGTGTGTGTCCCCGCCGCCCGGGCGAGCGCAATCTCTGCGGCAAGAGCAGCGGATGCGTGGCATGGCGCAACCGGAATCGGCGAAACCTCAACTTGGAGAAAGCGGGAGGCAGCACGATGGATCACGACGGTAGACACAGAGGCAAGAAGATTCGGGTTGCGATCATCGGTGTCGGCAACTGCGCCTCGTCGCTGGTGCAGGGGGTCGAGTTCTACCGCGCCGCCGCCGAAGACGGGGTCGTCCCCGGTTTGATGAACATCAACCTGGGCGGTTACCCCATCCACGCCATCGAGTTCTCGGCCGCTTTCGACGTGGTCGAGGGCAAGGTCGGTCTGGACCTGGCCGAAGCGATATTCGCCCCTCCCAACAACACGATCAAGTTCGCCGACGTGCCGAACCTGAAGGTGCGCGTCGACCGCGGCATGACCCACGATGGCCTGGGCAGGTACGTCAGCACCAGGGTCAGGAAGGCGCGGGGATCGACCGCCGACATCGTGAAAATCCTCAAGGACACCGGCACCGATGTGGTCGTGAACTACTTGCCGGTCGGCTCGGAGATGGCGACCAAGTGGTACGTCGAGCAAGTCCTGGAAGCCGGCTGCGCATTCGTCAACTGCATCCCGGTCTTCATCGCCTCGCAGCCGTACTGGGCCCAGCGCTTCGCCGACCGCCGGCTGCCGATCATCGGCGACGACGTCAAAAGCCAGGTCGGCGCGACGATCCTGCATCGCGTGCTGACCAACCTGTACCGCGAGCGCGGCGTGAAGCTCGAGCGGACCTACCAGCTCAACTTCGGCGGCAACATGGACTTCTACAACATGCTGGAGCGCGAGCGGCTGGAGTCCAAGAAGATCTCCAAGACCGGCGCGGTGACCAGCCAGCTCAACTATGCGTTGCCGACCGAGGCCGTCCACGTCGGACCGAGCGACTACGTGCCGTGGCTGACCGACCGCAAGTGGGCCTACATCAGGATGGAGGGCACGACCTTCGGCAATGTTCCGCTGAACGTCGAGGTCAAGATGGAGGTCTGGGACAGCCCGAACAGCGCCGGGGTGGTGATCGACGCGGTCCGCTACGCCAAGCTGGCCCTCGACCGGGGGATTGCAGGGCCGCTCGAGGGGCCAGCGGCCTACCTGATGAAGACGCCGCCGAGGCAGTATACCGACGACCAGGCCCGCCGGCTCGCCGAGGAGTTCGCCGCGGAGGTTCCAGAGCCCCGCTTCCGCAGGCACGCAGCGCGTCCTGGCTATCCACGCATCATTTCCTCACACGCGCGCGAGGGGAGGGGGGAAGACCGGAAAGCCCCCGCATCACTCGCGCTCCGGGCCCGTCGGCGGAAGAGGTCGCCCCTTGGCTGACGCACGCACCGCATCGAGCGCGGGCGCGAGGCCGGTGGACTCAGGGTAGCGCGCCGAGGAGCGCCGCAGCCTGCTGCACCAGACGTGCGGTGCGCTCCGCCCAGCCGGGGTGGTACAGCGGCACACGATGCGCCGCGAGCACGACGAGGAACAGCACCTCGTAGACGCGGGCCCGTAGCAGCCTCGCTTCCTCCGCACGGTACGACTCGAGAAACGCCCCCCGCACGCTCGCGGATCCCCGGCCGGAGAGAGAAGACCACCACCGCAGGTCCGCGAGGAACTTCCCGACATCGAGGGCGGGGTCGCCGATCGCGCACGACCCAAAATCGAGCACCGTGAGACCGCCGCCCGAGACCCACAGGTGGTCGGCTTTGAAGTCCCCGTGGGTGAACGTCGGCGCCTCGGGGGGGAGGCGCTCGTAAACGGAGCGTGCGCGTTCGAGCGTGCCGGTGATCACGGCCCCGGTCTGCGGGAGGAGAGCGCAGATGTGCTCGCTTGCCCGCCTCACGGCCTCGACCTCCGTGGCGAAATCGCTGCCGTCGAGCGCTCCCGCGAGCGAGGCCGGTGCCGAATGGAGGGCCCGCAGCGCGCGACCCGCCATCTGCAGATGCCAGGTCACCCCGTCGTGGCGGCAGAGGAGCTCCGACAGCGGACGTCCAGCGACCTCGGGGAACAGGATCACGCCGTCCTCGGCTACGGCCGCGAGGGGTCGCAGCGCTCGCGTTCCGCCGCCGCACGCATCGAGCCGGTCCGCGACACCCGTGGCCACACGGAACGCCCGGGCCACGTCGGCCTCGCGGCGGGACAGCTTGGCGAACACGGCTCGGGTGGGTGCGCCGGGCGCGGGCGAGGGCTCGTAGCGAAGCACGTGGCGTTCGCCGGGACGGTACCGAATCGTCCTGATGCGGTACCCGGCAGCGGAAGCCTGCGAGAGGGGACCGGCGAGCATCGCCGCCACGTGCCTGGGGTTCGAAAGGCGGATCAGCTGGGGGAGCCGGGGATCCAGAGGGGAGACCATGACCGACACGTTCCACCCGTGCAGCCGGGCGCACAGGCCGCGGAAGGGGGCGCCGAGGCCTTCGGCGACCGCCTCGGCTTCCAGGGCGCGGGCCTGTGGATCGAGATGGATCCCGCCCTCCCCTCGATCCCAGACGGCGACGACCGATCGTTCGAGGTCCGTGCCGCCCGATCGCACCCACGCGTCGTATTGCACGGTGAGCTTGCGGCCGGGCTTGAATTTGGCGCGGCGCACCCGGCACGCTCGCAGGACGGCGCCCTCCTCAAGCAGGCCCTGGAGCGCGCCTCTCACGGCCTTTCTTGGCGATGCGCCCAGCAGGGCCCATCGGACCTCGGCGACCCCGGCCCGGGCCGAAAGGACGTCCTCGCCACGCGCGGAGAGGGAGCCGACGAGGCTGCCGGCGACGTTCACGCCAATGACAAGGAGCTCTGGCGGATGTGACGTTCCAAGAGGGCCATTCCGCTCTCGAAGCGTTCTGGCTCGAGCTTTATCCAGCTGTTCAGTGCGTTTTCCAGGAGATAGAGCGTCTCCCAGAGCGCGACGCGCTCCCGGGAGACCGGGGCCATCCTCTCGTACTCGTCGAGGAACAGGTCGCAGAGCCCGTCGAGCTCGGACGGGATGTCGAGAGAGGGCGCAGGCGGTTCTGCACACGCGAGGCGCATCACGCTCTGCTTCATGGTCGCGCGGAACAGCGCCAGGTCCATCGCAGGCTCCGCCTCACAGAACCCGTCGAAGTCGATGAAGGCGATGCATCCCCGGCACAACAGGACCTGCGCCGGACGGAAGCTGCGGTGGGACGGCACCGGCCGCTGCGGCAGACGGGAAGCCGCCAGGGCATCGAGTCGAGCAAGCGCTGGTTCGAGAGCGCCGTCGAACCCCGGTATCCAGCTCGTCAGGCCGACGATCCGACCGCGAATCTCAGCCATCTTCTCCTCGAAGCTGAAGATCCTCCCGTGTGCGGTGCACGCATGGAGCGCCGCCAACCCGCGCGCCGTCTTGGCGAACTGGTCGCGAAACTCCTCTATGGCCTCTGGCGTCCCCCCCCGCAGCACGGACCTGAGGAGGTCCTGGAGCGTCGACTGGTGCGGAACGGCTGCCTGGATCAGCACCCGCAGCTCCGGGATGAACGCCAGCGGCTCGGCGATGATGACGGCGCTGCTCCGTCGGAGCTCGGACTCCCAGAGCGCCCGCATGCCCTCGTAAGCGACCCGACCCTTGTCTCGCCAATAGGTCTTGGCGACGACCGCCTCGGGCCAGCCCCGGCCGGCGGCCTCGGGGCCGTACTCGAGCCGATAGAGGAACGTGCAGCGTTGGCCGAACTTGTAGCGGGCCACCCTTGGCGTGCAGGCCTGGATGCGGATGTCGGCATAGGCCGGCGACCCCGCGCGGATGGCGCCCTCGAGGAACCCTCTCGCCCGGGATGGGTCAGTGAGCATGGCAAGAGCGGGCAGGGCCGTGTCCGACGGTAGGGCCTCGAGGACCAGCCGGAGCGCGGGAACTGCGCAGCGCCAGCCCTCTTCCCCGAAGGGCGCGCCGGGGGAAATGCCATCGACGCGGGCGGGACGCCTGGGGTCCGCCACACCGCGCAGGCAGACCACTCTGCGGGCTCCGCCGGGTCCTTCGACGGTGAGGTCGAACAGGCCGGCGAAAAGACCATCCCTCAGGCGACTCGACCTTGGTCGGGCATCCTGCAGAACCATCGCGCCCGAGGAGAACTCGGGGACGCTTCGTTCGATCGCAGTCTTCAGATACTCGGGCCGTGCGATGGCGTGCAGCCACTCCGGCATGTCCGCCAACCGCCACACGCCTTCGAATGGCGTCCCGCCCGCCGCGGGAGTGTCGTCTTCGGCGAAGGGGCAGGGAACCTCTTCACGACGGAGCCGGCTAACTCGAGGCGGGTGCCGGTGAACTTTCGGAACTCTCGGCGCGTGAGGCGCGCCAGGGGTGAGGCCAACCGCGATGATCGCGGCCAGGATCGATGCGATCCTCTTCATCACGGTGCGGTCCTCCTCATGACGCGATCACGGGAGGTGGCAAGCGGCTCCGGCGGAAGTGATGCCATGGTCGGTGCCGCTGATCGGCCCGTCACCGGCGGCTCCTGCCGTCCTTCGTTCGCCTCATGCGCCTGCGGTCCGCCCTCATCGGGCTCCCGTCCGTCGTCCCGGCCCGAAGGCGACCACCTCGGCTCCCTCTCCGGGCTCGCCGAAGAGCCTCGCGTGCAGCGAGGCGTAGAGCCCGCCCTCGCGCAGAAGCTCCGCATGGCTTCCCGTCTGATCGACCCTTCCCTGCCGGATCACCACGATGCGGTCGGCGCTCTGGATCAGGTGAGGAACGTGCGTGATGATGATCGTCGTTCTCCCCTTCATCAGCTCGTGCAGCCCGTGCAGCACCAGGTGGGCGGACTCCGCATCGAGGCCCGTCGTCGGCTCGTCGAGGATGAGGATCGGCGCGTCGCGAACGAGCGCGCGAGCGATGGCGATGCGCTGGCGCTGGCCGCCCGACAGGTTCGTCGCTCGTTCGCTGAGCTCCGTGTCGTACCCGTCCGGCATGCGCTCGATGAACTCGTGCGCGTTGGCCCGCACGGCCGCGGCGACGATCTCCTCACGCGTGGCGCCGTCGCGTCCGTATCCGATGTTGTGCGCGACGCTCCCCCGGAAGAGGATCGTCTCCTGCAGCTCGAGGCTGATCTGACGGCGGAGCGAATCGAGAGTGAAGCCCCGGATGTCGCGGCCGTCGATGCGCACCTCGCCGGCCTGCGGATCGTACAGGCGCGGGACGAGCTGGGCGATGGTGCTCTTGCCGGCGCCGCTGGGCCCGACCAGCGCGACCACCTCGCCGGGACGGACACGGAAGCTCACGTCGTCGAGCGCCGGCCGGGCCTGCAGGTCGCCCAGCGTCGCGCTGGCCGCGTCCTCCGGATCGGGCTGGTACGTGAAGCTCACGTGCCGGAACTCGAGCTCGCCCTGGAAGGGAGGAGCCTCCACCGCCCACGGCATGTCGCGGACGGACGGACGGCGGACGAGCACCTCGGCGACCCGCTCGACACTCGCGCGGACCTTCCCGATGGTTGCCCATTGCTTGATGAGCTTGCGAGTCGGCTTGAACATGTTCTGGATGAGCAGGATGAAGAGGACCAGGGTCCCCACGCTGAACGCGCCGCGCCCGACCAGCCACATCCCGAGCCAGACGACCGCGGAGATGGACACGGCCTCGAGCACGTGGAACACCCAGCTGAAGCGGGCCTCCAGCCCCGCGGAGTCGAGCGCCGCCGCCATGGCCTTCTGGCTGTCCTCCTCGAAGCGCTGCTGCTCGTAGTCGCTCCGGCCGAACGTCTTCACGACCGGAACGGACGTGAGCATCTCGTGGGCCGCCGAGGCGAGGTCGGCCTCCCGGGCCCTCTGGAGCCGCGCCGTCGCCGTGATCCGCTGGGAGAAGTAGTTCGTGATCAGCGAGAGGGCGGGGACGACGAGGACCGCAAGCGCCATGACCTGCCACGACTGGAAGAACAGGAAGGTCAATGTGCCGATCAGGAGCAGAACGCTGCCCGCGATGTCGGAGAGCGAGGCGATGACGAAGGTCTCCACCTGCTCGATGTCGCTCGTCACCCGCCGGAGCATGTCGCCCGTACGTCGCCGGTTGTGGAAGGCGAGGGAGAGGCGCTGCAGGTGCGAGTACAGCGTCACCCGCATGGCGTAGCCGAGGCTCCGGCCCCCGCGGGCCAGATAGATCTCGGCCAGAGAGTCGCCGAGGCTGTCGACGGCGGCGAACACGATGATGGCGGTCGTCAGCAGGGCGATCGTGCGGTACTGCGGCGAGGCGATCCAGGGAAACCACAGCGGGGACCGTTTCCCCTCGAGGAAGTCGATGAGGTAGCCGATCGGATACACCCGCAGCACCGAGGCGATGGCTTCGATGACGAGCATGAGGAGTGCCGCGACGAACCATCGTTGGTGGCCCGCCGTGAAGCGGTAGAGCACGGCCCCGACCGAGGGGGACGGCGCCAGATCGGACTCACGCATGGTTTCCTCTCGATCCGCCGAGGGGGAGGAGGCGTTCGCGGATCAGTTCCACGGCCAGCTCGAGCCGGGCGGGCTTGAACTTCTGCCAGCTGTGGAACGCCAGACGAAGGAGGCTCACCATCTCGTACGGATGGACACGAGCGCGAAGAGCGTCTCGTTCCCGCGGCCCGTAGCCACGCTCGATCATGTACGCGCCGAGGAAGCGCGCGCAGAGCTGCTCCGTGGCGCCGTTTCCGTCGGCTGAAGCGGGAACCCCAGCCTTGCGCGCGTTCATCCGGAGGTAGGCGAGGAACTGCGCGAGGTCGAGCGCCGGTTCCGCCCGGCAGACGGTATCGAAGTCGACGAGACCGCACCGCTCGCCGGAAAAGATCAGTTGCGAGTGCGTGAAGTCCCCGTGGCTGAGGCAGGGCTCCCCGGGATCGGATGCCACCGCGCAGGCGCGCAGGGTCTCGAGCCACCCCTCGAACTCGGCACCGAGACCGGGGGACACGCGCTGCAGGGCGGCAAGCGCGTGGCCCAGCTCGACCAGCTCGTCGTCGATCCCGCGCTTGGGTCCGAGCGCGAGGCCCGAGCCGTGCAAAGCGGCCGCGACCCGCGCGGCCGCCTCGATCGATGCCGCAAGCGCCCGCGCGCCGTTGTCCCCGCGTCCGTTCCTCGCCCGGTCCTTCAGCAGCGCAGCAATCCCGGGCCGGCCAGGGACGGCCTCCAGCAACGTCAGCTGCAGCGGTTCGATGAAGCCGAACGATCGCGGGACGGTGAACGGCGAGTCCTCGCCTCGGAGGACGCGCTCGCGGAGCTCGGGGACGACGGCCGCGGTGAGCGCGCCGCGATGATCGGCCGCGACCTTGCCGTAGACGGTGATCGGCCCGGCCTCCTCGCCGGCCCGTCGCGTGCCGTGGATGGTGTAGCGGAGGACGCAGCGGTGCTGACGGCCATAGTGACCGAGGTCCACATGGCAGCGCGTCGGGGTGAACCTCCCGGCCCTCGCGTCCGGAAGCGTGCTGCACAGGATATCGAGCATCGCGGCCGGGTCCGTCACGTCGACCAGCGTGGGGAGCTCGCCGTCGATGGGGAACAGCGAAACCGTCATGGCGAGCGGCTCCAGTACCGCAACCGGCGTCGCGAACGGCGCCACCTCGGGTCGGCCCCGCATGGTGCGGGCCAGCGGAGCGAGGCGGGAATCCAAATACGTGTGGGCCGAGCGAGGGTCGGCGAAGAGGCGTCCGATGACCAGCCCTGGGATGACTGCGCCGCTGCTCCGGTCGCGAACCTGGATCCGGTATCGCACGACGCAGCCGTCCCCGGGCGCGTACACGGCTTGCGCTCGCTCGCAGCGCTCGATGACCCCTCGACGCTCGCCCTCGCAGAGAGTGGCATGGAGGTGCCCGCGCATGACCCGTTCGTCGAAGGCGTCTTCCAGGCCCGGCAGCTCCGCTCGCAGCGCCGGGCTTCGGGATGGGTCGCGATCGGCGACGATGGGCGCGCCCTCTGCGTTTGCCATCAGCTCGATCCCTCCGCTTCGGCCGAGAGGAGGCAGCGCCGGGCCTCGTCCACGAGCCTCTCGGGCACGCGCGACCGGAAGCTGCGGGCGAAGGCGCGCTGTGCCTTCCGGAGGAGCGCGAACGCCTGGTACCAGACGGCGCGTTGTCGAAAGTCGGCATCGACGTCTGCGCTGTGACAGTACGAATCGAGAAACGAACGCTCGAGGTCACGCATCGACCCGTCCATGTTGGAGCGGGTCGACCGGCAGGCCTTCGGCGACGGCCTCCACGCGAGCTGCCTGAGCGAGGCCATGAAAGTCCCGACGTCCAGGGCCGGGTCGGCCATGCCCGCGTGGTCGAAGTCGAGGAGACCCACCTTCGTACCGTCGATGAGGAACTGGCTGGGCTTGCAGTCGGCATGGACCATACGCTGCTCCCGGCTCTCCAACGAGAGCTGCTCCAACCGCCGGGAGAGGGCCGTCGCCAGGTCTGCCATGCGAGCGCCGAGCTCGGGGTCGGCGGCGGCGGTGGATCGGCTCCGATGCGCCATGCGCCGGAGCTCGTCGCCAACCGATCTCACCCTGGGGTGTCTCACGCGGAGGCCGTGGAGAGCGGCGAGGGCCGACGCAGCCATCGCCACGCCCGTCTGCCCTCGGGGATCGACCCTGGTCCGGCCATCCAGGAGGAGATCGAGGGGGACCCCCGGAAGCGGCTCCTGGACGACCATGGGGAGGTCGGCGAGGAAGCCGGCCACCCGGGCGACGACGAGACGACCGCTCCTGGGCGAAGCGACGTCCGAGAGCATCTGCATCTGCTCGAAGACGGAGAGAGCCTTTTCCTGGCTGTGATACACCTTCCCGAACAGGGTCCGTGAGCTCATCACCCCGATGCCGGTGTGAAGAGCCCAGAGCTCGAGGCGCAGCGTACACCGCCGTCCGGGCCGGTAGCGGAGTGGTGTGACGCGGCATCGCGTGACCCGCGTCTTCCCCTCGCGCCCTCCGGGAAGGATGTCGGTGAGGGCGGCGGCCATCTTCTCCGGCCGGAGCGCCGTCGCCAGGCCGGGCAGCGCCGGATCGGCAGGGAAGAAGTGGATGCGCATCCCGGGTGGTGCGATCCAGCCTCCCGTCTCCCCCGTTCGCTCGCTCGCGGTGCCCCACGCCAGCGCCCCGAGCACGAGGCGCTTCCCCACGTCGTAGAGGATCGCGCACCCTTCGCCGGGCACGTACTTGACGTCGAGGATGTGGCAGGCGGGACGGCCGTTCGTGGGAGCGAGGCCGGCCCGCTGCAGGGCAGCCGTCAGAGGCCCGGCCATCGCACTGGGGCGCAGCGCCAGCTCCAGGTGCCTGCGCTCCTGATCGGCGACGTTCACGGGAGTATTCAGGTCGAGGCCACGCATCGCTCCGCCTCTCGCGCTCCTCCGAACAGCGCTGCCAGCTCCTGCGCGCTGCTCCGCACATCGAACCGCTCCTGCACGGTCCCCCGGCCCGCCGATCCCAATCTCCTGCGCAGGCCGGCGTCGTCGAGGAGGGTGGCGATGCTGGCCGCGATCCCCTCGACGTCGTGGGGCCGTCTCACGAGCCCGTTCACACCGTCAGTCACGAGGTCCGGGATCCCGGCAACCGCCGTGGTCACGACCGGGACGCCGCTTGCCATCGCTTCGACCAGCACGGTCGGGATCCCGTCCCGGTCGCCGTCCTCGGTGACGAACGGCGTCAGGGCGAACACGTCGGCCTGCCGGTAGGCGTCCATGATCTGACGGCGGGTGCGAGTGCCTTCCAGCGACACGCGATCCCCGAGGTCCAGCTCCTGGAGCAGGGCGGTGAGCCGGCCGCGTTCCGGCCCCTCACCGAGGATATGGCAGCGGAAGGCGCGGCCCGAGTCCTTGAGCCGGCGGCAGGCGGCGAGCAGATCGCCGAACCCCTTCTTCTCCACCAGCCGCCCGACGGAGAGGAGCAAGGGAGGCCCGGGCGCGTCTCCGTTGTGCTTTCGGGGCCGGAACTCGTGCAGGCTGAGCCCATTGTGGATGATCTTGACCCTGCCCGCCGACGCCGGGGGTACAACGCTCGCCAGGTACTCGACGCTCGCCCTGCATTCGGTGACGACCGCGGTCGCCCGCTCGGCCCGAGCGACCAGCGCCGACTTCGGAATCTGGTACAGGTCCCGGGCGTGGGCCGTGAAGCTGTACGAGATGCCGGTGAGCAGGTGAGTCAGGAGCGCTACCAGGGTGGGGTCGTGCGCGAAGTGCGCGTGGAGGTGGCGGGTCCTGCGACCGGTGCTGCGCTCCTGCCGTTCGAGCAGGGCCGCCAGGGAAACGGCGTAGAGGAAGCACTGATAGCGTGACGCCACTCGGTAGCCGGCATCGCTCTCCCTCGATCCGGCCGCGCAGCGCAGGGCACTCACGTACCGTCGTGGTGACCGGGTCACCAGGCTCGAGTGGCGCGCAAACGACGCTCGGACGCTTCGGTCCAGGCGGTCCAGGTAGAAGACGGGCGCGCGCACATGGGCGACCTCCGACTGGACGACCGGCTCGCGCGGATCGGTGATGGCGAAGATCTGAAGGTTCACCCCCAGGCGTTCGAGTGCCCGTATCTCTTCCACGATGAAGGTCTGCGACAAGCGCGGGTAGCTGCGCACGATGATGCCGACCGACGGGGATGCCGAGCGCTCGAGGGGGCTGGTGCGCATCCGCGGCTCCTCACCCTGGAAGGTCGCGGTGGAGAGCGGCCATCCCCTCCTCGAGCATGACCGCCGTCTGGCGCCGTTGTTCCT
>Ga0209058_1003867_pt1 | contig 12048 bp, 12 predicted proteins | sample GraSoiAngelo_147_FD_185904 | JGI IMG/M metagenome (GOLD analysis project Ga0209058, IMG submission 185904) | Grasslands soil microbial communities from the Angelo Coastal Reserve, California, USA - 14_1009_05_40cm (SPAdes) (version 2) | ecosystem: Environmental > Terrestrial > Soil > Grasslands ... | reverse complement strand
GATCGTCGCGGTGGTCGTGCTGGTGACGATTCCGCTCTGCCTGGTGCTGCGCGCGTCGGTCGCGGAGCCGGCGCGCGTGTAGGAGCCACCCGCCAGGAACATCAACGTTCGAGCGCCCCGATCACTTGCTCGACGCCAAGTAACACCGGTGGGAGGATCGGGGGGAGCGGCGCCGCTCCCCCCGATGTTCAATGGACCAGGCCGAGCTCCATGAAGAGCGCCCCGGCGACCGGATTCTCGCAGTAGGGTACGATCTCGACGAACCCGAGCGCCCGATAGAGCGCGATCGCCTCCTTCATCGACGGCAGCGTGTCGAGCCGCAGACGGGCATAGCCGATCGCGCGCGCCTCACCGATCACGGTCCCGGCCAGGCGCCGCCCGAGGCCCGTGCCCCGCGCCGCCGGACGAACGTACAGCCGCTTCATCTCGCAGGCGCCGTCGCCGATCGGCCGCAGCGCGACGCAGCCCGCGAGCTCGGGGCCGGCGGCGGCGAGAAGGAGCCGTCCGGCGGGCGGCGCGTACGCCCCAGGCAGTCCGGCCAGCTCCTGCTCGAAACCCTGGAAACAGAGATCGACGCTCAGCGAGGCCTCGTATTCGCGGAAGAGCCCGCGCGCGAGCTCGACGGCCCGAGGGGTCAGCGCCTGGACGATGGTCATCGCCTCAGAGATCCCCGAGCCCCAGCTCTTCCCAGCGGTCGCGCACGCGCGCCTCGTCCTCCGGCGCGGGACGCACCGTCGGGGGAAACCGCTCGCCCCCCCACTCGGCGCGTCGCCCGAACTTCCACGAGCGCGTCGCGTCGATCAGGACCCGGTTCCAGAGGCCGGTGCCGAGCTGCGCGACGTCGCGCTCCTCGAGCGGCGTGCTCGGGTCGATGGGCGAGCCGAAGATTCCGGGGAAGATCACGATGCCCTCGTGCCCGGCGTTCACCCGGTGCGCGAACGCCCAGTCCACTTGCTCGTACGAGGACGGATCGATGTCCTCCTCGACGACGGTGACGTGCTTGTAGCGGAACTGGGCGGCGCTCGCGCCCCAGAGCGCGGCGGCGATCTGCTTGGGCTGGCCCTGGTAGGCCTTCTTGATCTGGACGACGATGTTCACGCCGTTCGTGATCGGCGGGACGAAGACGTCGCGAACCCCGGGAATGCCGGCCACCGTGAGGATATTCCACGCGATCGCGGCGCGCTGGACCGACGACATCACGCTGTTCTCGCTGTACGAGCCGGGCAGCGTGCCCTCGAGGCAGCCGCGGAAGATCGGGTCGCGGCGGTGCGTGATGCACGTAACCTGCATCGTGGGGCGCAGCGTCGGGATGTCCGAGACGTACCCCGTGAACTCCCCGAACGGCCCCTCGGTCTCGTACGTCTTCGGGTCATCGCTGATGAAGCCTTCGATCACGATCTCGGCGCTCGCCGGCACTTCGAGGTCGACCGTCTCGCAGCGCACCAGCTCGGCGGGCTCCCCACGGTAGGCGCCCATCACGTCCCACTCACAGACGCCCGTCGGGATCGGCGAGCCCGCCAGGAACGGCATGATGGGGTCCCAGCCGATCACGCACGCGACCGGCATCGACTCGCCGCGCGCGGCGTACTTCAGGAAGTGCTGGCCCCAGTGCTGGCCGCCCTTGATGAGCAGGAACGGCGCGGTGTTCTTCTTGCCGATCATGCCGCGGTAGATGCCGACGTTCATCACGCGCGTCTCCGGGTCGCGCGTGACGATGCCCGAAAACGTGTGGATGTACCGCCCGCCCTCGAGATAGTGCCACTTCGGGACCGGAAACTCCGTCTGGTCGACGGCCTGGCCGGGGATGACCACGTCCTTGACCGGCCCGGTCGCGACGACCCGCGGGGCGATCGTCTGGCGGTTCGTCTTCATGACGTGCTGGACCATCTCGCGGTTGGATGTGTCCTTGGGGAACCCGAGGGCCAGCGACAAGCGGCCGACACTGCCGAGACCGCTCACGAGAAGCTTGGTGCAGCGTCCGGTCTTGTAGCCCTTGATGTTCTCGAAGAGGAGCGCGGGCCCCTTCCTCTCGAGCACGCGGCGCGCGATCGCGCCCAGCTCGCGCTCCCAGTCCACCTCGGCCGTGACTCGCCGCAGCTCGCCCTCCTTCTCGAGCCGCGTCATCCACTGCCGCATGTCCATGAAACTCATGAGCGAGCCAGAACAGATCGCATGCCCTCACGCCTCCTTCCTGAGCGCCGGCGCCACCTCGCCGAGGAAGCGCTTGAATTGCCCCTGCTGGTCCCAGGAGGCGAGGCGCAGCGCCATGTGCCCCACGCCGGCGGCGAAGTACGCGCCCAGCTCCTCCGCGCACTGCTTGGGCCCGCCCGCGATGGTCCACTGCTCGACGAACTCGCGCGAGAACTTCGCCGTGTAGTAGGTGTCCAGGAACCCCTTCGTCTCCTCGAGCCCCTTCTGCCGGTCCTCGTTGATGTTGATGTTGTGGTAGAGCGCGCTGCCGAGCTTCGCCGGGTCGCGGCCCTCCTCGCGCGCCATCGCCGCGATGCGGCTCCATTGCTGCCGAAACTCGTCAGGCGAGAGCTTGTTCGTCATCCAGCCGTCGGCGTGGCGCGCGATGCGGCGGAACGACCGCTCGACCACCGCCGCGGAGGCGGAGGCGCCGCCTTTCCACGTGAGGCCCGTCGGGTTGGACGCGATCCAGATGGGACACGGCTGCTGCACGGGCCGTGGCTCGAGCGTCACACCAGCGAAGGCGTAAAACCGTCCCTGGTGCGAGACGTTCTTGCCGCCGAACAGTGTCCGCAGCACCGCGATCCCTTCCTCCAGGCGTTCGACCCGCTCAGCGGAGGGGATGCTCATGACGTTGTGCTCCGCGGCCTGGGCCGCGTTCGCCTCGCTGGGCCCGCCGAGGCACACCGCGAGCCACGTCCGGCCGCCCGAGAGCACGTCGAGGCTCGCCCACTGGTGAGCCAGCATGACGGGATGGCGATGGACGAACGTCGCCATGCATCCGACGCCAAGACGCAGCTTGGTGGTGACCCCCGCCAGCGCGGAGAGCAATGTCACCGACTCGAGGCGCGGCTTGGCAAGGAGGCTGTCACCGGCCCACACCGCATCGAAGAGGCCGGAGCGCTCCGCCTGCACCGTGAGATCGACGAGATCGGACACCTTGACGGCGCCGAGCACGACGGCGCGATTCGCGAGGATGAGGCCGAACGACGGTCGAGCCACGGGCTACCTCCCTGTGTACTTCGGCGGCCGCTTTTCGAGGAAGGCCGTCACGCCCTCCGCGTAGTCGTGCGTGGAGCGAAGCCACGCGTACGCTTTGCGCTCGAGCTCGAGCGCCGTCTCGAGCGGCGCCTCGGCGCCGCGGTTCAGCACCATCTTCAGCGTGCGGAGCGCCAGCGGCGCACGGTCGGCGAGCTCGCCGGCCAGCGCGGCTACCGCCTCATCGAGCGTGTCGTTGGGCACGGCCTGGGTGATCAGCCCCCACGCCTCCGCACGCTCGGCCGAGATCCGCTGGCCGGTCATCATGAAGAGCTTGCCGCGCGTCATGCCCATCAGACGCAGCGCGCGCTGCGTGCCGCCGCTCCCGGGGATCATTCCCAGCCTCACCTCCGGGAATGCGAACTCGGACCGGAGCGTGGCGACGCGGAAGTCACACGCGACGGCCAGCTCGAGACCGGCCCCCATCGTATACCCGTCGATGGCCGCGATCACCGGCTTCCGGCACCGCTCGGCGGGCGCCAGCGTGAGGAACTCGGCCACGTCCCCGCCGGCGCTGAACGCTTTGCCCCCGGCGCCGCGGATCACGATCACGCGCACGCCCTCGTCGGCCTCGAGCCCCGCGAAGAGCCCCGGGATCTCGTTGCGCATGGCGACGGTCATCGTGTTCATCTTCGGCTGGCGGTCGATCCAGATCGTCGCCACGGCGTCGGCGCGCTCGACTCGGAGAAATTCGCTCATGGCCGCACCTCCGTGAATTGGCCGCCGCGCAGCAGGCGACGCAGAATCTTGCCCGAGGCCGTCTTCGGGGTCTCGGCCTCGGGCCGGCGAAGCGCTGCGCGCGCGAGGAGCGCCCCGAGCGTCACGAGACCAGGAGGACCTTCCCCTTGTTCTTCCGGTCGAGCACGTGCTGCACGGCGGCGCGGGCGTCCTTGAGGGGGAACGCGCGATCGATGACCGGCCGGAGTCGTCCCTGGATTACATGGTCGAGGATCGTCCGCAGCTCGAGGATCGAGCCGAGATTCGTGCCGAGGATCCGGAGGTTCTTGGAGTACACGTGGCGGAGGTCGAGCCGCCCCCAGTGCGTGTCATGGGAGCCGATTGTGACGAGCGTGCCGAGCCGCGTGAGGGCATAGACGGATTGCTCGAACGTATCACCGCCGATGTGCTCGACGGCGACGTCGACGCCGCGCTTGCCCGTCCACGTCTTGGTCTCCTCGACGAAGTCCTGCGTGCGGTAGTTCACGACACGCTCGGCGCCGAGCGACTTCGCGAACTCGATCTTGTCGTCGGCGCCGACCGTGGTGATCACGCGAGCGCCACACAGGCGCGCGATCTGGATGGCCGCGCTCCCCACCCCGCTACCCGCCGCCTGCACGAGCACGGTTTGGCCGGGCCTGACCCCGGCCTGCGCGACGAGCGCATGCCATGCAGTGAGCATCGCGAGCGGCACCGCGGCGCCCGCCTCGAACGCGATCGCGTCGGGGAGCGGCAGGACGTTTGCGGCCGGCACCTTCACGAGCTCGGCGTAGCCGCCGTCCTTGTGCGCGCCGAGGTAGCCGTAGCGGACGCACACGGTCCGCTCGCCGCGCAGGCAATACTCACAGCGCCCGCAAGCGAAGCCGGGGAAGACGACGACGCGCTGGCCGCGCTGGAGCCCCGCGACCTCGGCGCCGGTCGCCTCGACCGTGCCCGCCACCTCGCAGCCGTTGACGTGGGGCAGTCCCTCGGGCGGCGGAAAGCGGCCGTCCAGCAGCAGCATGTCCACGTGGTTGAGCGCACACGCCCTCACGCGCACCAGGACCTCGGCAGGCGTCACCGCCGGGTCGCGATAGTCCTCGTAGAGGATCTTCTCGGCGCCACCGTGCTCCCGGAACAACGCGGCCTTCAAAACGGCACCTCCGTCCGCTCGTCGCGGACGCGCCGAGCCTTGTGGTCCCAGCGCGGGAGCGACCCGGCCTCGCCGATTTCGACACTGACGCGGATGCCGAGCCCTGTGCGCAGATCGTCGGCCAGCTTCGCGCGAAGGCCGTCCCTTTCGCCGGGCGAGAGGGCCGGCGAGGGATCGATGCGGATCAAGATGTCGTCGAGCCCCTCGCGGCGCCGGAAGACGATCTGGAACTCGTCCACGTCGGCGTGGGGCCGCACCAGCTCTTCGACGCGGCGCGGATAGACGATCACGCCGCGGACCTTCTTCATGTCGTCGAGCCGCGCCAGCACCCCGCCCTCGAACGCGACCAGCGTGCGCCCGCAGGGGCAGCGGCGGCCGGCGAGCTGGACGACGTCGCGCGTGCGGTAACGAAGGAGCGGCATCGCCTTGCGATAGAGGCTCGTGAAGACCAACTCGCCCCGCTCGCCCGGCCGGACGGGCCGATCCTGGTCGTCGAGGACCTCGGGATAGCAATAGTCCTCGTTGACGTGGGTCAGTCCAGAGCGTGAATCGCATTCGAACCCCCACGCCGCGATCTCGGTGAGCCCGGGCAGGTCGTAGGCCTTCGCGCCAAAGGCCGTCTCGATCTTCGCCCGGGTGGCCGGTATCGACGCGCCGGGCTCGCCGGTGTGCCACGTGATCCGGATCTTCGTGTCCTTGGCCAGATCGACGCCTTTCTTCGCGGCTGCCTCGCCGAGGAAGAGCGCGTACGACGGCGTGCAGCCCAGCACCGTGATGGGATAGTTGAGCAGCGCGTCGATCCGCTGGTCCGTGGGGAGGCCGCCGACGGGAAACACGAGGCACCCGAGGTCCTGCGCCGCGTAGAAGCCCGACCAGTAGCCGATCCAGGGGCCATAAGAGAAGGCCGCCATCACCACGTCCGACCTGCGCACGCCGAAGGCGTGGAGCGCACGGGCGTAAGAGTGATAGAAGCCGTACCAGTCCTCCTTCGTGTCGAGGAAAGCGACCGGGCGACCGGTCGTGGCCGAGGTCATGTGGACGCGGAGAACGTCGTCCAGGGGGACGGCGAGGAGGTCGCCCCACGGCGGCTTCGCCGCCTGGTTCTCCTTCAGCTCGTCCTTCGTCGTGAAGGGAAGCTTTCGGAGATCGTCGAGCGTTCGAACGGCGGCCGGCTTGACCCCGGCCGCCTTGAGCTTGCGCCGATAGAACGGGCTGTGCGTCGCGGCGTGGCTCACCTGCTCGCGCAGGCGCCGTGTCTGCAGCCGCGTCATCTCGGGGCGGGGCGCGCGCTCCAGACGCGGCTCGAGGTAGTGGGTGGTGCGCGCCGCAGGCCGTCGCGGGGCCGCACTGCGAGCCGCAGGGCCGCCCGGGGGCTGGGGGCCCCAGGCCCGAGGCGAGCGATCCGAAGAATCCCCGCCGGCCGAGGCGCGACTCTTGATGGATGAGGCCATCGGCCGGCGGTCAGGCGGTCGTCAGCAGGTCGCTCATCTTGTTGAAGAACTGATCGGCCATCATCTTCGAGACGCCGCCGAGCATCCGCTGCCCAACGCCCGCGATGAGCCCCCCGATCTGGACGTCGGCGCTGTAGGAGACGCGCGTGCCGCCGTCGGCGTCGGTCAACGTGATCAGCGTGTCGGCACGGACGAACCCGGGACCGCCGCTGCCCTCGGCTGCCAGGCGATAGGACTCGGGCGGCTTCTTTTCGAGGAGCCGCACCTTGCCCTCGAAGGTCCCCTTCACCGCCGCCACGCCGATCTTGAGCGTGGCCTTGTACTCGTCGTTGCCGATCAGCTCGAGTTTCTCGCAGCCGGGAATCGCCTGCCGGAGCGTCTCGGGATCGAGGAATGCTTCCCAGACCTTCTGTCGGGGCGCCTTCACATCGTAGGAGCCTTCGAGCTTCATCGGTGAGTCTCCTTAGTAGTGAATGCCGCGCGGGCTGTCAAGGCGCGCGCCCGCCGGGCGCCTCACGCCAGCCGCCCGAGCGCCGCCGCCATCCGCGCCAGTCCGTCGGTGATGAGCGCGTCGCTCGTCGCGTACGAGAGGCGCACGTGGTCGTCGGAGCCGAAGTCGAGGCCCGGGACCACGGCGACGCGGGCTTCTTCGAGGAGGAAAGCGGTGACGTCGAGGGAGCTCTTGAGGGCCGTCGTGGTTCCGCCCGCGGTCTTCCACGTCCGCCCGAAGAGCCGCGAGACATTCGCGAACACGTAGAACGCGCCCCGCGGCATGACGCACGAGACGCCGGGGAGCCCGTTGAGCCCCTGCACGATGAGACGGCGCCGCCGATCGAACTCGCCTGCCATCTTGGCGACCTCGTCCTGGGGTCCGATGAGCGCCTCGACGGCGGCCCACTGGGCGATCGACGACGGGTTCGACGTCACCTGGCTCTGGATGTCCGTCATGGCGGCGATGAGCTCGCGCGGCCCCGCAGCGAAGCCGATCCGCCAGCCGGTCATCGCGTAAGCCTTCGAGCACGTGTTCACCACGAGCGTGCGCGCCTTGATCTCCGGGCCGAGGGCGGCGATCGACGCGTGCCGCCCCTCGAACGTCAGCGCCTCGTAGCACTCGTCGGAGACGACGAACAGGTCCCGCTCGAGCGCGAGCTTCCCGACGGCGGCGAGCGACGCCGGCGAGAACACCGCGCCCGTGGGGTTGTTCGGGCTGTTGAGGATGATCACCTTCGTCCGCGGCGTGACCGCGGCGCGTAACCGCTCGGGGTCCAGATCGAACCCCGTCGTCTCCGACGTCGGGACGGCGACTGGCACCGCGCCCACCAGCCGTGTCTGCTCCGGATACGAGACCCAGAACGGACTCGGCACGAGCACCTCATCCCCCGGATTGAGCATCGCGACGGCCAGGTTGAACAGCGTATGCTTGGCGCCGCACGAAACCAGGACGTCGGCGGGCTCGTACGCGAGGCCGTTGTCGCGCTTGAACTTAGCGCATACCGCCGCCCGAAGCTCCGGCACGCCCCCGACCTCGGTGTATTTCGTCTGGCCCCGTCGCATCGCCTGGATCGCGGCCTGCTTGATCCGCTCGGGGGTGTCGAAGTCGGGCTCGCCGGCGCCGAACGAGATCACGTCGATGCCACGACGCCGCAGCTCCCGAGCCTTCGCCTGCACGGCGAGCGTCGACGACGGGGCAAGCGTCTTCAGGCGATCGGCCAGCACGTGGGCAGCTCCTTCGGCGGCGGACCGCCGGGTTACTTGAGGGGGTACTTCTCGACCAGCCGCTTGTCGACGATCGGCGGCACCATCCCGGTGACCGAGGTCCCGAAGCTGGCGACTTCCTTGATCAGGCGCGACGATATGTACGTGTACTTCTCGTGCGGCATCAGGAATACCGTCTCGACGGTGCTCCGGAGCTTCCGGTTCATCAGCGCCATCTGAAACTCGTACTCGAAGTCCGATATGGCCCGGATCCCCCGCACGATGCAATCGGCGCGCTCGCGCGCCACGAGGTCGATCAGGAGCCCGTCGAAGGCGACGATCCGGAAATTGCTGAGCTCCGAGGTGGCCTCGTCGATCATCTCGAGCCGTTCCTTCACCGAGAAGAGCGGCTGCTTCGACGGGTTGGCGACCACGGCGACGATCAGCTCGTCGAAAATCTGCAGGCTGCGCTGGATGACATCGACGTGGCCGTTGTGCATGGGATCGAACATGCCGGGGTAGACCGCGCGCTTGGCCACGGCGGTAGGCTACCCTCCGGCTCGAAAGAAAGTCAAGGTCGTCTCCCCGAATCGCCGGTCCCGAAATGCTCGCAGGGTGCCGTATTCCCGGGCCGGCGGGCGCTTGGTGAAACGCTGCGCGATGACGAGCCCTCCCGGTGTGGTGAGCTCACCCGAGCCAAGCGCGTCGAGCACCCGCCCCGCCAGGTCTGTGGTGTACGGCGGGTCGAGGAAGACGATCTCGAACTGCCGGCCCTCGGCGGCGAGCCGGCCGAGCTCGCGCTCGACGTCGCCGCGCACGATCTGTGCCCGGGACTCGACGCCCAGCGTCCGGACGTTCTCGACGAGCGCGGCCACGGCGCGTCCGTCGCGCTCGACGAACGTCGCGTGGCCGGCGTCGCGCGAGAGCGCCTCGAGTCCGACGGCCCCCGCGCCGGCGAAGAGATCGAGCACGCGCGCGTGGGGGAGCCAGGGCGTCAGGGCGTCCATCAGCGCGATCCGCACCTGGTCAGCCGTCGGGCGCGTCACCGCGCCCCGCGGCGTCACGAGCCGCCGGCCCTTCAGCGCCCCCGCGATCACCCGCATGATTTTCTCGGAGGGGGCGACTGACCGATGGGCTTCGCCCTTCGGGGCCCCCTCTGAGCGGGACTATTCATGAATCGCGTGGGCGCGGCCCTCGGCGACAGGACCCGTCCGCCTCGCGCAGGGTGCGTTCATAAATGGGGCTAGCCAGCGGTCGCCAGCGCGAGCTTGCCCCGCCAACGGGCGAGGAGCACGGCGCGAAGCGCACGGTGAGCGGGATCGGCCAGCTCGGGGTCGCGCGAAACGATCCCGTTCGCCTCCCGGCGCGCCTCCTCGAGCAGGCTCGTGTCGCGCAGCAGCTCCGCCGCGCGGAACTCGGGAAGCCCTGACTGGCGCGTCCCGAAAAACTCGCCGGGGCCCCGCAGCTCCAGATCGACCTCGGCGATCCGGAAGCCGTCGTTCGTGGCCGTCATCGCGTCGATCCGTTGTTGGGCCTCCTCGCCGAGACGGCCGCTGGTGAGCAAGATGCAGTACGACTTCCACTCGCCGCGGCCGACGCGCCCCCGGAGCTGGTGGAGCTGCGAGAGTCCGAAGCGCTCCGCGTGCTCGACCAGCATGACCGACGCGTTGGGCACGTCGATGCCGACCTCGATCACTGTCGTGGCGACGAGCACATGGATCTCGCCCGCCTTGAAGCGCCGCATGATCGCGTCCTTGTCCTCAAAGCCCAGGCGCCCGTGCAGCAGCCCGACCGTGAGGTCGGGGAAAATCTCCTCGGCGAGGTGGCATGCCATGTCGGTCGCCGCCCTGAGGTCAAGCGCCTCGGACTCCTCGACCAGCGGATATACGACGTAGATCTGGCGGCCCGCCGCGACCTGCTCCTTCAGGAACTTGTAGATCTCGCGGCGCTTGCCCTCGGCGCGGGCCACCGTGACGATCGGGCGGCGCCCCGGCGGCAGCTCGTCGAGAACGGAGACGTCCAGGTCGCCGTAGATGGTGAGCGCGAGCGTGCGCGGGATCGGCGTCGCTGTCATCACCAGGAGGTCGGGGTGCTCACCCTTGCTCCTGAGCCGCGCGCGCTGCTCGACGCCGAACCGGTGTTGCTCGTCGACCACCACGAGCCCGAGGCGGCGGAACTCGACGCCCTCCTGGACGAGCGCGTGGGTGCCGACGACGCACGCGGTGTCGCCCGCCGCGAGCGCCGCGCGGCGGGCCGCCCGCTCGCGCGGCTTGAGCGATGAGCTCAGCAGTGCGATCGGCACGCCGAGCGGCTCCAGGAGGTGGCGGAACGTCATGAAGTGCTGCTCGGCCAGGATCTCCGTCGGCGCCATGACCGCCGCCTGGTAGCCGGCCTCGATCGCCGTCAGGACACCGAGCGCGGCGACGACCGTCTTCCCCGAGCCGACGTCCCCCTGGAGGAGCCGGTGCATCGGGTACGGCGCGGCCATGTCGCGCCGGAGCTCTTCCCACACGCGCTCCTGGGCGGCCGTCAGCTTCCATGGCAACGTCGCGCGGAGCCGGGCGACCAGGTCGCCACGCGGATTCATCGCGACGCCGCGCTCGCGGGCGATCCGCGAGCGCAGGATCGCCAACCCGAGCTGGAGAAGCAAGCCTTCGTCGAACGCGAGGCGGCGGCGCGCCGCCGCCAGCGCGCCGTCCGTCTCGGGGAAGTGAGTGTCCCGCACCGCTTGCGCCAGCCCGACGAGACCGCGCCGCCCGCGCACCCCCTCGGGGAGCACCTCCCGCACTTCGGGGCCGAACGTGTCGACGAGCCGCCACATGAGCGATCGGAGCGCGCGCTGGGGCAGCCCTTCGGTGAGCGAGTAGACCGGCACGAGACGGCCCGTGTGCAGCCGCTCGTCTTCGTCGTTCTCGACGATCTCGTAGTCAGGCTGCTGGATGACCAGCGCGCCCTTGTAGCGTCCGACGCGCCCGTGCAGGACGAGCCGCTGGCCGCGCTTGAGGACGCGCGCCAGGTAACGCCAGCCGAACCAGCTGGCGGTGGCGTAGCCGCTCGCGTCGCGCAGCATTACGGTGAACGGTACCCGGAAGCGGCCGGGAGGCGGCGGACTCACGCCGACGATGACCCCGGAGCACGTCGCGGGCTGGCCCGGTACGAGGGCGCGGAGGGGCGTGAGCTGCGTACGGTCCTCGTGGCGGAGGGGTACGAAGAAGAGCGCGTCCTCGACGGTGCGCAGGCCCTTGCGCTCGAGCTGGCCCGCGCGCTGCGGGCCGACGCCCTTGACGAACCGCAGCGCCATCTGGACGCCGGTCGGCGCGTCGGTTTGCCTCAACGGTGCCACCGTGCTATACATTTTAGTCGGTCAAGTCCTCGGGAATCCGAGTCCAGGGAGCGTTCATGGCGCAACGGTGCGATGTGTGCGGGAAGGGTCCCTCCGTCGGTCATACGATCAGCCACGCGCACAAGCTGACGAAGCGGCGCTGGCTTCCCAACCTCGTCTCGATGCGCGCCCTGGTCGCCGGACGGGTTCGACGCGTGCGCGTGTGCACCCGTTGCCTCAAGGCAGGCAAGGTCACGAAGGTCATTTAAGCACAAACGGGAGGGGGCGTTGCCCCCTCCCGAGTGGTAACTGGTGGGAGGCCGCCACCCCCCACCGCGAGACAGCGTCCCTACTTCTTCTTCTTCTTTGCCTTCTTCTTCATCGAGCGTCTCACCTCCTTCCGTGGAGAGACTCACTGCCGCCGCGGATCCCTACTTGCTCTTCTTTTTCTTCTTCGCCGCTTTCTTCTTCACCAAATCACCTCCTTCCGCGATCGCCTTAGT
>Ga0209058_1003866_pt1 | contig 12053 bp, 14 predicted proteins | sample GraSoiAngelo_147_FD_185904 | JGI IMG/M metagenome (GOLD analysis project Ga0209058, IMG submission 185904) | Grasslands soil microbial communities from the Angelo Coastal Reserve, California, USA - 14_1009_05_40cm (SPAdes) (version 2) | ecosystem: Environmental > Terrestrial > Soil > Grasslands ... | reverse complement strand
CCGAATCGAGCTCGAATCCATGTTCGAGGGAATCGACTCCGGCGTCGATGCCGACCCGCGCCCCCACGAGGAAGCCGGAATGCGCGGTGACCTTCGCACCGCGACCGTGCGCGAGTTCGACGACGGCGCGCACGTCTTCCGTCGACCAGGGTGCCTCCTCCTTCTTCGGTCCGTCGAGGTAGAGTTTGAGGAAGTCCGCTCCATCGTCGAGCTGAGTCCAGGCCGCCTTGAGGAGGGCGGGGCCGTCATCCGCCTCGATGGCGAGGCCTCCCGTGAGGACACCGCTGTGGCCGATCCAGGTTCCCGCGACCCGGATCCTCGGTCGATTCGGGTCCGACTGCCATCGTTCCCGCACGCGGAGCGCGAGGGCGCGCCTCCGTCCGTCCCGCGTATCCAAGGCGAGAGGGGATCCGACGTCACGGGCCCAACGCACGCCCGCGCGAGTCAAGAGATCCCCGTTGTGCTCCGCGACGTCGAGGAGTTCCTCGGGAGGATCGGCACCGCGGTCGATCCAGTGGGAGCCGCCGGGAAGAGTCACGTGACTGTGGGCATCGACCATGCCGGCGACGATCGTGGACCCTCCGGCATCGATGACGTGCACGCTGGGCGGGAGATCGCCCTCATCCGTACTCGAACGGATCCAGACCACGCGGCCCGCATCGACGAGAACGCTCGCGTCTTTCCGCAACGATGGCCCACTCGGGTCGGCAAGGGCCGCGTCCCGGTACAAGGTCGGTCGAGGAATGATCATGGAAACGCCCGTCCTCGTCCGTCTCACGTTCGGCGTTCAAAGAGGGTGTCGCCGAACCAGACCAACGCCGGGTGCGGCTGGAGCCGCTCTGCCTTCGCGAGGAATGCCCGGAACCGAGGGTCGCGGTCGTGCTCCTCGTGGGCCTCGTGATCCGCGGCGACGATGTGAAGGAGATAATCCTGAATGCCCCCTCGTTGCTCGCTTCCGCCGCTGGCGCGGACGAGGCGAGCCTGGAGGAACCGACCGCGGCGCGTGAAGTCGTCCCAGATCGGGATCTCCTCGGCCTCGAACATCGCTTCGAAATCCTTCGCGTGGTCGGCCGCGATCCGGAGGACAATCGCCGTCGTCTCGGGCCTCTGGTCTCGTCCCGGACTCTTGGTCCCCGCGGCTTTGGCTCTCCCCGGCATAGGCCGACGATGCCCGTCGCGTTACTTAAGTTCGAAGCCGCAGTTCGGGCAGAAGGAACCGCCGGCGAGGGTTAACCGCGTTCGCTCCGGCCACGAGTCGCGGCTGCACGCGGCCCTAAACGTAACGGTCATGTAACCGAAACGTTCCTGCGGCCCGGGAATGGCCATGGTCTCCCTCCGACGGGTCGCGAGAATCGTCCTCGCGGTTGCGGTCGTGTCTCTGGTCGTGATCGGCACGTTGCCGGCCGTCCAAGCGTCTTCGATCGGCGTGCCGGTTGTGCCTCGCTCAACGGGGACGTTGGACGAACGATTCGCCCAGATCGCGATGCTCGTCCCGGCGTTCGGCGGCATGTACTACGCGGGCGACACTCTCGTCGTGTATCTGACGAATCTTGCGGCGAGGCCCGCCGCGCTCCAGGCGATCGGGGCCGTCTTCGGGCCTGCGGTTCTGACGTCCGGGGGCGTCGAGGTCCGCCTCGCTACCTACGGCTTCCTTCAGCTGATGCAGTGGCACGCGCGCATGCGGAGCCTGTTCACCTTGCCCGGCGTCGTCATGCTCGACATCGACGAAATGGCGAACCGACTCAAGGTCGGCGTGGCGGAGGCGCCGATTTCCGGAACGACGAGCACGGCGTCCTTCCGAGCGGTCGAAGTGGCTCTCACGCAGCTGGGCGTCCCGCGAACCGCGGTGACGATCGTGCCGATGCAGCCCTTCGCGACGTCGGCAACGCTGCGGGACAATACGCGCCCGATCGAAGGAGGCATCCAGATCGCCTTCAGCATGTTCCTGTGCACCCTCGGCTTCAACGGCGTCCGATCCGGGGTCGCGGGTTTCGTCGTGAATTCTCACTGCACGGACGTCCAGGGGCAGAACACCGGCACGCAGCACTACCAGCCCTCCGTCGCGACGGGGAACCTGATCGGCGTGGAAGTCGCCGACCCCGCGTGGGACTTGATGAAGTGCCCGATCGGCTTGGTCGGCCACCTGTGCCGGTATAGCGACAGCGCGTACAGCCAGCGGGACGGGACCGTCACCGCGGACCAAGGGTTCATCGCCCGGACGACCGGGGTGAACAGCGGATCGCTCACGATCTCGGGCCAGTTCCGGGTCGTCAGCAAAGGCGCGTCGATCGTGGGTGCGACCGTGAACAAGGTGGGCCGGACGACTGGGTGGACCGCGGGTCAGGTCACGGCGACGTGTGTGGACGTCCTCGTTCTGGGGTCCCTCAATGCGGATCTGTGCCAGGACGTCGTCAGCGCGGGCGTCGGCGCCGGGGACAGCGGATCTGCGGTCTTCGCGATCACGTCCGGCAACGACGTCCAGCTGCGCGGCATCCTGTGGGGCGGGAACTTGGACGGGACCTCGTTCGTGTACAGCCCGATCGCGAACATCGAGCGAGCCGACGAACTCGGGCCGATTTCGACCTGCGCCGCCGGCTTCGCCTGTTGAACACGCCGACCCGGTCGGCCTGTCGAGGTCCTGCGAACGCACAGGGCCGAAAGGGCGGCCCCAGCGAGCTTTCCTCCTCTTCCACGCATTCGAAGGACCCAGGAGTGCGACCATCGGAACGGACAGCCATCACCAGGGCGCGGTGGCCGTGCCGCCACAAAAACGCGTCACGAGGCTGGTAGCCACCGCGCCTGCTCCCTGCAACGCTTCATTGGAGATCCCCGGGACCCCGCATACGAGGAGCCTCACATCGTGGGTCTCGGACGTCGCTCTGCTCGCGTCCGCGTCGCGATACGGGTAGATCGCGACGAGTCGGTCCGCGTCCTCGCAGACGACCTCCACGCCCGTGAGCGCGAGAGGTGCCTGCATCCCGATTCCGAGGAACTCTTCGCCGAGCCGGGAGCGTCGCATCCGTAGGTCTCCCCGCAGCTTCGCCTTGTCAAATGCCGCCAGCGCGATCCGCGTCTCGACGGATGCGAGGTTGTACGCGTCGACGAGCGCGTTGATCCGGGGAAAGGGCTTTCCTTGGATCACGCGGCGCAGGAGGGCCTCGGCCGCGGGTCGGACCTTCGTCGGGTCGACCCCGACCCGCCAGAAGAAGTCCCGGTACGCGCGGAGCCGAGGCTCGTCCTTCAGCGTCTCGAGCGCGTACGTGCGTCGGTAGCCGGTCACGCGCTCCTCGATGAGTGCCGCTCCTACATCGTCGGTGGGCTTGACGCGCAGACCCGTCACGTCGAACGCCAGCGCCTCGAGGCCGGGAAACTCCGCTGCCAGGTCCGGCCCTGGCCGCAACACCACGTGTCGGGAAACCGCGTCTCCGCCAAAGAGGTTGCGCGGCCTCGTGACTTCTCAAGACCCGGTCGTTCCTCCGTGACTCCTCGGTTCGTCGGGACTGGACGAACCGCACGCCTCAACCTTGATGAGGTGGGCTTGTCGTCCGGGCCCCATGGTGGACATCGGGTTCCCTGAGCTCCTCACACTCGTGCAGACCATCGCGATCATCGCGGCAATCGTCATCGCCGTGTACTTCTCGCGCCTTCAAATCCAGGCGCTCAAGACGGACACCGAGGCACGCGTCGTGAACGACCTCGATGAGAAGCTCCACCGCATGGGCGAGATCTTCATGGAGAAGCCCGAGTTCGTCCGGATCCTCAACGACGATGCCGCGGTCTCCAACTTTGGCGCCGAGGTGGCCTTCGCCTTCTACGTGATGTTCTTTTGTTCCCACGCCTACCACATGCGACAACGCGGCATCTTGACCGACAACGATTGGGCGGGCTGGCTGCAATGGACGAAGAACGCCTTCCGGTCCGGACGGCTCGGGAAGTACTGGAAGGAAGCCGAGATGCAAGCGTGGGTCGACCCGGCCTTCCGGGAGTTCGTCAACCGGGAAGTCTTGGTGGGTACCTAGCGCTCATGGGGCGGAATCCCTGACGCCGGATGCCATGCGCGTCGTCTCCGTGAACGTCTCCCTGCCGAAGACCGTCGAATGGAGAGGCCGCAAAGTCACGACGGCGATCTTCAAGGAGCCGGTGGAGGGCCGCATCCGGATCCGGCGAACCGGCCTCGTCGGTGACCGCCAGGCGGACCCGTCCGTCCACGGAGGCCCCACGAAGGCCGTCTACGCCTATCCGAGCGAACACTATCCCTTCTGGCGGCGCGAACTCGGGCGGGCGGACCTTCCCTGGGGATCGTTCGGTGAGAATCTCACGACGGAAGGTCTCGACGAGCGGACCCTCCGCGTGGGAGACCGGCTGCGCGTGGGGTCGGCCTTGTTGACGGTGACACAACCGCGGATGCCCTGCTACAAGCTCGGGATCCGGTTCGGGCGGTCGGACATGGTGCGGCGGTTCCTCGCGAGCGGCCGTTCGGGATTTTACCTCGCGGTCCACGAAGAGGGCGATGTGGCCGCGGGAGACCTGATCGAACTTCGCGGGACGGACCACGGGCTCCCAACGGTCTCGCAGGTCGTCGACGAAGTCCGAAGGGAAGAACCCGGTCGATAGTCTCCGCGATCGCGACCGATGTTGTTTCGCTCACCTCGTCCTGATGGATGCAAGCCCGGCCTGGAAGTGAAAGCATTCATAACCGTTTCGATGATTGAGCACGCGTCCTGGTGGAGTGGCGAGGGAGGGCCGACGGTGGGGAATGAGACCGCCAATCTAGACGTCAGCCGCGTCGTGACGCTCGTCGGGACGAGCATCGCGATTTTCACGTTCCTGCTGTTCTTTCTCTACCCTCGCTTTCTTTCTGATGAGATCGACCCGGTTCTTTTCCAAGTCACGCTGATCGTGATCGGAGTGGCGATCTTCTCGCTGGTCTATGCGGGACTCTTCTTCTACACGCTCACGCTCCCTTATTCTCTGAACCCTGTCGAGAGCGGGGCGATCCAGCGAAAAGGAGACCTGTTTTGGCTCGTCGGATATTCGGTGCTGTTGTTGGAGCCAACTCTGATCTTACTCACCGTCGGATTGCTGGTTGTGGCGTTGGTCTGGCTGGCCCTCTGGCTTTCGTACATCTACTTGACCCTTCATGAGTACCGAAAAGCCCTAAGGCAGAACGTTCGCTGAACGATTCGGATCATGCCCGGTCCTCGCGTCCCCGCTGACCGGTCCGGATACGCACACGAAGGGCCCCGCAAGAGGGCTCCGGAGAGGGGAAGGGGCTCACGGTTTCGGCGGATCGATCCGCTCGATATTTTTCCGACGCAACAATCCGGCGATCATTCGGAACGGCCGAGCAAGTGCGTCCCTCCGGGCCTGTCGTCGAATCGCGGCTTCCCTCGCAGCGGCCGCGGCCATCGCCCGCCAGCGGTTCGGAGGGGCCCCGGCGTGTCGGTGGACGTCTTCCATCCTCTCCGGGTTCCAACGCGACACACAGTTCACGTCCGCCGCTTGGCGGCCGGCCGCGACCGAACTTCACGTGTCGTGGTTTTCTTGGAGGCAAGGAGGCCCCCGAGCTTTTCAAATCCTCGGTCCCTCTGCTCTGCGAGGGTCTTCCGGGCCTCACCGAGTGTCTTCCCCTCTCGGAGGAGGCTGTAGTAGTCCCCGGCGCAATAGAAATCCATGTAGTCGGTGAGGCCAACCAAAGCCGCGAGCTTCCCGGAAGCGGCGCGTGATCCGGGGATGTCCGGATAGAATTCTCCGATGAGCATGTGGCCCCAGTACTCGGCGTCCGCTCGGGTCCTAATCTTCTCCAAGATGGCTCGGTGACGGTCCACGAGCCGATACATCGGCGTGGTGAGGAAGTCGTCGGTGTCGTTCCTCTGGGGCTGTTTCCTCCCTCTCGGCATGTGCGGACGGATGAAGCGGTGTCGCGTAAACGTTTCGATGGGCGCCCTACTTGAATTCACCCAACAGCAGCTCGAGCGCTCGCCGAGTGGTGATGCCCTTTGGCGTGGCCTGCCGGAGCTCTCGGTCGCCCGTCACCAGATAATCCGCCCCGCAAGCCTCGAATCCGGCGAGGACAGGGAGATCCTGTTCGTCCCGGATGCGGCCCCGAACTTCACGGATCTTCTCCAGCGGTGGATCCCCAGAGACGAACACGCTTCGATCGTGAATGGCCATCAGCCGCCGTCGTTCATCATCGGAGAGCCGCACCGCGGGACGGCGGAGGAACTCCTCGACTTCCCCGCGAACGTATTCGATCGTGACAAGATCGCAGGTGCCGTACCGGCCGAGTTCCAAGAGGAAACGCTCGTTGCCGCGATAGAGCAGTCCGCTGATGAGCGTGCTCGCGTCAACGAACAGCTTCACGATACCGCTTCTTCCAGGCGTCCTTCTTGACCTCGTCCAGGAGTTCCTGCATCCGCGCCCGGGTCAGCCCGGTCTTCTTGACCTTCTTGCTGATTGCTTCGAGGAACTCGTCGTCTTCGCGCAGTCGCCGAATTACCGCCGTCCGGCCAACCAACGCCACTTCGACATAGTCCGGTCCCCCCAGGCCCAAGGCTTTCCGAATCTTCTTGGGCAAGGTCAACTGCCCCGCAGTCGTTACCTTGCTGATGTACGATTCCACGTGAGGAAAATAAGGATTCCTTAGATATAATCCTTCCTCCAGGGACATCGAATCTGCGCGCAACGCCATTCGGCCCCAGCTGTTGTCTTGAATAGGTCGCACTCTTGGCATGAGATGACTATTTTCATTGGGGATGGCGATGGAAATTCGAAAAGCTTCGTCGTATTACGGGTCATCATCGCTGGAGAAGTCGGGGTTGATGGGACGGAGGCGGATGGGGCCGCAGTTCACGGCCACCGTCCTGGCGATCAATCGGTGAGCGGAGCCGAAGATTCCCGCTCGTGTGCTGGTCGAGTTTCACACGGTGCTGGTCTCGGTAAGGTTGTTCCTTCACCAGGTCATTGAGCCAATACAAAGCCCCTTCCTCGAGATTGAAGGAAGCCCAGGAAGTGAAAGCCATACGGCTAGCCGAAGATGCAAGTAGTCCCGACTGACGAATCCCAGCTGCCCTTTGACGGTCGCTGAGACCATACAGACGCTCCACACTGAACGCGCCTGCGAATCTCGCGCCGACGCGAACGTTCGAGGAGTCCGGAGCTAAAGAAGGGTTGGCCCCACCTTCGATCTCAGCAAGATACGGAGACGGCAGACCTTGTCGAGAGACCAGGTGGAGCCGCTTCATCGCCCGCGTGATCGCGACATAGAACAGCCGCCGTTCCTCAGCCGGCGCATCCCCAGCGCTCATGCGCACGGGCTCCAAAACGTCCGGGTTCTCGACCTTGGATGGGAAACCGAAAAGGTGGTCGCTGGCGTTGGCGACGATCACGACGTCGGCCTCCAGTCCTTTTGCCCTATGTGCGGAAAGGATGCGAACTCCTTGCACGCCCCGATCGGGGTTCCCCACACTGACTCCATTCCGTCGGCAGGCCTCGATGATGGCCTCCAGTAGGTGATTGGTTCGGCTTAGGACGAGGATACGGTCTGGAGGGACTTGGCGAAGTTCTTGACGGACGAGCGAGGCCGTGCGATCCACGATTGCTAAGTCGTCATCGGGCACTTCATACACGTACGCTTCCCCCCGCTCGCGACTGAAGATGAGGACTTGTTTGGGCACCTGCCTCTCATTGCGAGCGATCAGTGCGGCGCCCGCCTCGACGATGACGGCGGGAGACCGGTAGTTCACGTTCAGCATAGTGGTCGAGGCGAGACCAAAGTGCGACTCGAAATTGATGATGTGATCGACGTCCCCGCCTGCGAAGCCGTAGATCGCCTGCCAGTCATCGCCGACCGCAAAAAGGCGCGCCCCCGTCACCGCGACGAGTGCCTTCAAGAATCGTGCCATCGCCGCTGAGGTGTCCTGGAATTCGTCCACGAGTACGTGCTCAAATTTCGGAAGCGGATTGGTGCCACCCTCCAAGATGTCGGCAGCCTGGTGCAGCATGTCGGAGAAGTCGATCCGGCCTTCCGCGGATAGCGCGGCCTGATATCGCTCGAGCACCGCAATTCCGAGAAGCCCAAAGTGGTGGACTCGTGGTGTCGACCTCTGAAGCTGCGGATGGATTTCCTTCGGCTCCCGCCGCATCGCTCGCGCGTTGGTGATGAATTGAACGAGCAGTTTCTCAATCGAGCTACCGATGTACTTCAGATCCCCGAGAGACTTCCCAACCTCTTCGAATGTCATGGGCCGCAAGGTGATACTGCTACGAGTCAACCGCTCTCGAAGTGCCGCCTCCAGCGTCCCCTCTGTTCGCTCATAATCGTAGAATTCGATGAGCGTCTTTCCTTCGCGGTGGAATTGAGCTCGTTTCCACGCCATGCCTTGCTTGTACTCAGCGGTTGAAGTCGTCCATCCCGCCGGCACCTCGCCGGCTCGGTTGACTCCCCAATATTCGATGGAGACCCCGCTTTCGGGAAGAGTGAAGTCGGGGTGATAGGCGCCGCGTCCGCCACCGACGCTGGCCCAGGACGCCTTGGCCTCGTACTTGTAGTCAATATGGTTGAAGAAGAGGAAGTCCGCGATCATCCGTTCGCCAATCGATCGGACGTGCTCCCCTCGCAGCGTTCGATACGTCTTGTCCCCGCCGACCGCAGGCGCCGTCTCGTGTTCGCTTCGATGGAAGTTGAGGATCGCCTTGAGGTAGAGCTGAGCGAGCCGCGGGTCCTGCCCGGTCCTTGCCTCTCGCAGCACCGCGGCAACCAGGGAATCCGTCCATCGGTCGTCGGCGACGCTGAGGGGCCCGGTTGCGACGGCTTGGACGACGCGTTTGCCTAGGGCGTGGAGGGTTGAGACGGTAACGCCCGCTTTCTCGCGATCCGCGATCGTTACTCCCATCTGCCTCAGGCGATCCTGCATTTCCTCGGTTGCCTTGTTCGTAAACGTGACGGCCAAGATGGCGGTGGGAGGAACCTTGCGCTCCAGAAGGAATCGGATCCGGCCGACAATCGTACGTGTCTTTCCGGAACCTGCCCCGGCAATCACGAGGTTGCGAACATCGTCGCGGACGATTGCCTTACGTTGTGCCTCGTCGGCGTTGAGGTCGTCAACCAGTAACTTCGAATGCTCGGCCATGACGCGCTTGGCGTACTTGTCGTTGTGATCCTCGAGAATGCGCCGCAGTTCACCTCCATGGCGAAGAGCGACCTCCGATTGCTGCCGTATCCCGCTGTCTCGTACCCGGCGTACAACCTTGGCGATCGAGGGCAAGCTACTTTCTGCAATCTGGACAACCTTCGCGCCGAGGGGTCGCCGAACTGACTCGGGGATGTAATTGCCAGAAAGGACGAAAGCCTCGAGAGCGTTGTCTATTTCGCGGAGATCGGATTCGGCCTTTCTCAATCTGATAAGGGCGCGTGCGACCTGCCGTCGCCGATACCAAACGGCCGCAGCGACGCCGGCCGCGGCGGCCGCCACGACAAGGACCAGCAACAGCGGGTCGATCCGAACACCTCCAATGAGTCAGCGGAAGAACCGGTCAACCCGCCTAAATAGCCTCCCTCGCTCGGTTCACAGCGGACGCTCTGGATGGCATTAGCTTCCAAATCATCACGTGGCACCGGCGATAGAACTGTCACAGTCCTCCACACGGTTTGGGCCGACGAGACCCCGCGTTTCGTTCACCCTCCGGGAATACCTAAATACTGACAAGTCCTCCTTAGGACCGTGCGTCAATCGGTCCAAGGCCCACGGGAGGAGTACCGCGAACGGACCTTGGTCCGATCGGCGATCCGACTCCGGACCGTATCCTCGGGTCGCACGCTCGACATGACCGCGGACATGGTTGATTCGATCTGGAGCCTCCGAGATGCCGGAGAAGCGGCGCTCGTTCGTCGCCGTCGTTAAGGCGGCGGAGCGGTCCCTCCGCGCAGCGGGGATGGATCACGTCTTCGTGGGCGCTCTCGCGGTAGGAGCCTTTGGGGTCCCGAGGACGACGGCCGACGTGGATGTGATTGTGGATTACGGGGAGGGACGTGCGGACAGCCTGGCCGAGGCGTTCCGCCGCCAAGGCTTTCGCGTCAGCGCCGATGACCTTCGGGATGCGCTCGCGGAGAAATCGCTGTTTACGGTTCACGACGCGCGCTCGGAGTTCCACTTGAATCTCGTTCCGGCCGCGAGGCCTACCGCGAAGGACGCGATTCGACATTCCGTGAGCGTCCGATGGCGCAACACGATGTTGCCGATCGCCGACCCGGAGCACACGATCGTGATGAAGCTCGTCTATGGGAGCGAGCAGGATGTCGAGGACGCGCTCGGCATCTATGTCCGCCAGAGGAAGCGGCTCGGCCTCCGACGGATGCGGCAGTTCGCCAGCCGACAAGGAGTTTTGGACGATCTTCGAGATCTTGAGCGGAGAGCCGTCGAAATCAAAGACGGAGCCCGGGGAACGCTCGAGCGGGAAATTGCTCGCGCGCGAAGCAAGTCCAATCTGGTAAGACGGTCTCTCTTGAGGAACTGCGACGCGAGGACGACTGAGAGGTGACAATCCATACAGATTGTCACCGATACCTCCAACCGGGTATTTGGTACTCAACCAGAGAGCATTCAGGGTGGCAGCCTATGACCGCGGTTCGCCCTCCCTCGCCGTGATGCTTAAGTAGCTGTCGCGTAATTAGTACGCGAATGTCCTCGCTGGAGACCCACCGGCGAAAGGCGGACGAGTTCCGAGATGGTGCCTCCGGGGTCAAGGAGCCCGGCCTCCTCGTCGAGGCATGGTTCCTCAGCGCCTACCATCTCATCGAGGCATGTGCAGCCAAGAAGAGGGTCCACATCCAGAAGCACCAACGGGTGCCCGATGAACTTCTGCGGAACCCGGCAATCCTGGGTCCGCGCTCCTCGACCGTGGTCGACGCGTTCCGCTACCTGGACCATAACGCGCGGGCCAAGTTCGTCTACGGAAACACTGGGACGCAGGCCGATCTGGCCAAGGCGCGGAAGAGCTTCGAGACCATCGACTCGATCTGTCGGGAGCTACTGAGATGAATCCTCCCAGGTTTGAGGAAGCAATCCGGGCGGCGGCCCAGGAGCTCGCCGCGGTCCCGGGCGTGCGATCCGCCGTCCTGTTCGGCTCGGCGGCGCGAGGCAGCGCAACGGAAGAGAGCGACATCGACATCTTCATTGAGTGCAACGCAGACGCGGAGGATCCCGCATGGAAGGTCCTGCTCGCCCTCGACCGCCGGTTCGACGTCGAGTTCAGCGTCATCTACTATCGTCCCGAGGAGCGCGGCGCCTTCGACAAGCAATTCCTCGAATCCATTGTCCGCCAAGGTCGAGTCCTCTTTGGCGGCCTTCCTCGCGTGACACCCGTCGAGCTCGATCTCCAGCCCCTCCGCCTCGTAAGCTACCAAACGGGCCGTTTGTCCCCCCGCAAGCGCGCTCAGTTCCTCCGAGAGATCGACGGATACCGGACTCAAAAGCGGGTCGGGAAGAAGACGTACGTCGTCCGGAAGCCTGGGTTCCTGACCGACGTCGGTGGTTGGCGAGTCGGGCGAGGCGCGGTCATCGTTCCCGAGGACAAGATCGAGGCGTTCGATCAAATTCTTCGTCGATATGGAGCCCAGCGGCACATCATTCCGATCTGGTCTCAGCGTCCGTGACCCGACAATCCTTGCAGAATGCTACCGCGTGCCGCGGGTGAGGAGGCCAAGTTCTGTTCAAACTGGCCGACTCTGTAGCCCCCGCTGATCCTGAGGCTGACTGAGTGTCATCGCTTCTGAGGTCCTGCTGACTCTTATTGCTCGAGGCGCTCGACGCGGCCGTTCGCCTCCGCCCATCGCAGCAGCCGAAGGAATGCCTGGGTCTCCGCCCCGTTCAGCGCGATCACGTCTCCGCCATGGTACGCCGTCCCGGTTTCCCAATCCTTGACCACGCGCAGCACGCGGTAACGCGGCTTCTGCTGTACCGCCATGAACTCCGCCATCTTCGCCGCGGCCCACGAGTCCTTGAAGGTCCCCTGGAACACGGCGAGGCGCCGGTGCGCGATGATGGCGATCTTGT
>Ga0209058_1003861_pt1 | contig 12071 bp, 10 predicted proteins | sample GraSoiAngelo_147_FD_185904 | JGI IMG/M metagenome (GOLD analysis project Ga0209058, IMG submission 185904) | Grasslands soil microbial communities from the Angelo Coastal Reserve, California, USA - 14_1009_05_40cm (SPAdes) (version 2) | ecosystem: Environmental > Terrestrial > Soil > Grasslands ... | reverse complement strand
AAACGCGGAGAAATCAAATCGCGCGCTGCATAAATTGGGCGCGGTGGTTGAACGCGGCGAAAACTCTTTTCCTGCGCTGTTAGAAGCGGTGGAAGTGTGTTCGCTCGGCCAAATCACCGGGCGTTTGCAGGAAATCGTCGGGCGTTTCAGGCCGATGGTGTAGCGACCGCCCAGCTTAATGTGGGAGCTACCTTAGCGCCCCGACAGCCTTTAATCCTCCTCATACAAATAAGGCCAGGGCTCAGTAATAAGATCGCTTCTGCTCGCGCTGCTTCCCTCCCATTGCTCTGGCCTTTCAACCAATCCTTTTACCACCGGATTCTGCTCAATGTAGCATCTGACGTACTCAAACTGTCTGGCGGTTTTTACGAAGGTGTCATAGTAGCCATCTTGCCACGAGGTTTTATGGCCCCTCAGGAGCTGGGATGTTCTTCCGCCGACATAGCTCATCAAATCGTGCATGAATTTTGGCAATGTCCACGGCTCCCTCAGGGCGAAGAGTGCATGCCAATGATCGAGCATCACAACAAAAGCTCGCAGATAGGTGCGTTCCTGTTGTACCGCGAATGCGAACGCAGACGTAACAGTTTCTCTGGCAGCTTTGTTTAGAACCGGCTTTTTCGGATGTAGAGACTTTGTGATGAAGAACGTTGCTGGCACGTCTTTTGCCCGGTGCAAACGCAGATTGCGGGAATGAGTGTCTGATTTCATGACGCTGTCGGGGCACTGAGGCCCCTCCCACATTAAGCCCGGCGTCGCCACGCTATTTCTTCCCGATGCGCTTCAGCTTCATGTTGTCACGATAAAAGGCGAGACAGCGTGGATCGGCGACGTGCACGGTTTTCATCGCGACGACGATATCGTCGCCAGCGAGATTGATCGTGCCCGTCCCAGTATTACCGAAACTGTCCTTCCAGGCGAACTGCGCCGCGTTTCCGTTGACCTTGCCTGCGCCAGTCGCATCAGGCGTGGCGCCGTGGCCATCGGAGTAGGCCGCATCGAATGCAATCTCGAGCGCGCTGCCGATCTGATGAATGCTGAATTCAAACACGCCTTGCCCATTCAGAAATTTCTTGTCCACGAATTCACCGTCAAACTTCGCCGGTCCCGCGGCCATGACCGTCCCGATTGTGGCCAGCGCAATCATCGCGAAAGGAAATGAGTGTTTTTTCATAAGCGACGATTCAAACAAGTTGCTTCAAAGAAATCGATGAAATCGTGATGTTTGGGTGGCGTCGTCATCCCGAGCGAAAGTGCCAGTCCGGCTCGGACCGAGGGATCCCGCCGCGAGAGCTTTAAGGTACCGCACCGGGATCCTTCCCAGCCTTCGCATAAGAGGTACGGCGGGGCAGGCGACTCCGCTGCACTTCGCTCAGGATGACGATGTGCGCATTCCGCCCGCGCGAATCGCGTCGATCGCAGACGGGTTTTCCAATGCCGAAGTGTCGCCAAGTTTTTCGCCGAGATAAGCGGCGCGCACGATGCGACGCATCACTTTCGCATTTCGTGTTTTCGGAATATCGCTCACGAAAACAATGTCACGGGGCGCGAGTGCTTTGCCAAGGTCGCGCGCGACGCTTTGTTTCAACTCCTGGGCAATGTCAGCCGATGCGTTGTCGCCATTTTTCAAGACGCAAAAGCAAACCAATGCTTCGCCTTTGATCGAATCCGGCACGCCGACCGCCGCTGCTTCACTCACTTGTGCGTGCGCAACGAGGATCGATTCGACTTCCGCGGGGCCCACCCGTTTGCCGGCAATTTTAATTGTGTCGTCGCTCCGGCCGAGAATGTACCAAAGTCCTTCATCATCAATTGCGGCCCAATCGCCGTGCACCCAAATGTCCGGCCAGCGCGACCAATAGGTATCGAGATAACGCTGCGGGTCCCGCCAAAATCCGCGTGTCATGCCGATCCAGGGTTCGCGAATGACGAGCTCGCCAACTTTCCCGCGAATCGAGTTTCCATTTTCGTCGACGACATCGGCCGCCATCCCAGGCAACGGTCCGGAGAACGCGCACGGCTTCATCGGCGTTAGCACATTCCCCATCAGAATGCCGCCAGAGATTTCAGTGCCGCCGGAGTAATTGATGATCGGCAGTTTTCCGCGCCCGACGACGCGAAAAAGCCAGAGCCAGGGATCCGGGTTCCACGGTTCCCCAGTTGAGGCGAATTTCCTAAGTTTCGTTAGATCGTGCCGATTAACAATTTCTTCGCCATATTTTCGGAGCGCGCGGATCAGCGTGGGCGAAACACCCAGCGCGGTGACACCGTGATCTGTGCACAATTTCCAAACGCGATCGGGTCCCGGAAAATCGGGGGCGCCATCGTAAAGCATCATAGTGGCGCCCAGCACCAGCGTTCCAAAAACGAGCCATGGGCCCATCATCCACCCCATGTCGGTGGGCCAAAAAAGCGTTTCCTCGACGTGAAGATCAAGGCCGTGCCACATGTCTTGCGCAGCTTTAATTGGGAACCCGCAGTGAGTGTGCACCGCACCTTTCGGCCGGCCTGTGGTGCCGGAGGTGTAGATGAGCATCATCACATCTTCGGCGCTCGTTTTTTCGGTGTTTGTTGTGGCTGCCGTTGTCCTCAGCGGCAGAGGTTTTTCGGTTCTGCCGCCGGTGACGGCGGCAGCTACAATCCACTCGCTGCTTTTCGTTAGCACGATCGAATGTTGCAGCGTCGGAACTTGTGCGGCCGCTTCCTCCGCGATCGGTCGCATTGCACAGAATTTTCCGCGACGAAAGGTTCCCTCCGCGATGAAAAGCGCTTTGGCGTCGGCGTCTTTTAGGCGTGACACGATGGCGGAGGCGCCGAATCCGGAGAAGAGTGGCAAGAAAATCCCGCCGATCTTGATGATCGCGAGCATCGCGATGACGATTTCCGGCACCATTGGCATGAAAACGCCAATGGCATCGCCTTTGCCCAGACCGAGCGAACGCAACGCCGTCGCCATTTCATCTACTTCGGCGCGAAGCTCAGCGTAAGTCAGTCGGCGCGACTTGCCGTCCTCCGTTTCCGATTTAATTGCGATTTTTCTGTCGGTAGGCGTGCCGGCGTATTTATCGAGCAGGTTGTGGACGATGTTCATTTCGCCGCCGACGCACCATTGCGGCGTCGCTTTTCCCTTTGAGAGATCGACGACTTCTTCATAGGCCTTGTAGAACTCGATTCTGAGGTCCCGCAGGACGGTGTCCCAGAACCAGGGAATGTCCGTGGTTGAGCGCCGCATCAATTCATCGAAGGAACCGAGGCCGTGCCGATTGATGAATGATTGCAGGTTCGATTGCGCAATAATCTCGGGCGAGGGATGCCAGACAAATTCGCCACCGAATTGAAATTCGCTCACGCATTTAATTTCCCGTCATTTCGAGCGAAGTCGAGAAATCCTGCAATATACCCTTAAGGATAACACCATGGGATCCCTCGGTCCGAGCCGGACGGGCATTTCCACTCGGGATGACGATGTTGCTTAGGCGCTATTCATCGTCACATTGCAGCTTCCAATTTTTTCATGACCAAATCGCTCGCCCATCAATTTGCCGAATACACTTGCGCTCTGCGTTTCGAAGATTTGTCGCGCGAAACTGTAAATGAAGTGAAGCGCCGGGTAATCGACTCGATCGGTTGCGCCCTAGGCGCATGGAACGAAGAGCCCTGCCGGATTGCGCGGGAAGTCGCGTCGGAATTTTCTGCGAAACATGGCGCGACCATTATCGGCACGCACCACCAGGCACCGCCGGATTGGGCGGCGTTTGCGACCGGCTGTTGTATCCGTTATTTGGATTACAACGACACCTATCTTTCGAAGGAACCGGCGCATCCGAGCGATAACATTTCCGCCGTGCTGGCGGTGGCTGAGAGCGTGGGCGCGAATGGACGCGCCGCAGTTACCGCGATCGCGCTAGCTTATGAAGTGCAATGCCGTTTGTGCGACGCGGCTAGCATTCGCGCGCGGGGCTGGGACCATGTCACCTACGGGGCGTTCTCGACCGCGCTAGCGTCGGCGAAGCTGATGAAACTTGAGCGGGAAAAAGCGCGCCACGCGGTCAACATCGCGGGCGTGGCCTGCGCGGCGATGCGACAGGCACGCGTCGGCGAACTTTCGCATTGGAAAGGCGTGGCATTCGCGAACGCAGCGCGCCATGGAGTTTATTCGGCGCTGCTCGCGCGCGCGGGAATGACCGGACCGGCGCCGATTTTCGAAGGGCAAATGGGATTCGAGAAAGAACTCGGCGTTTCGCTTGGTAACGTTGGTGAAAAATTCGCGATGCCATTTCCACAAAATCCGCAGGGACCAGCGTCGATGATTTTGAACACGAGCATCAAATATTGGCCGGCGGAATATCACAGCCAGAGCGCGATCGAAGCGGCGTTGTTCTTGCGCGAACAAATCGGCGACGTTTCGCAGATCGCGTCAGTTAACATCGAATCGCACGACGCGTCGGTCGATATCATCGGGAGCGAGCCGGAAAAATGGAGACCGGAAACGCGCGAGACCGCCGACCACAGCCTGCCGTACATTACCGCGATCGCGTTGATCGACGGCAAAGTGACCGGCGAACAATTTCAGCCCGCGCGATTTACCGATCCGGCGATTTGGAAATTTTTGGAGAACGTGAAAGTGACACGCAGCGCGGAGTTAAGCTCGCTTTATCCAGGGGCGGTTGCGAATATCGTGCATGTCACGCTGAAAGATGGCCGCACGTTGACCAAGCGCGTCGATTATCCGCTGGGCAACGCGAAAAATCCGGTCTCGGACGTCGAGCTGGAAAGAAAATTTTTGCATTTAGTGGCCCCTGCGTTGGGACGTGATCATTGCGCGAGAATTTTACAGTGCGCCTGGGCGCTCGAGGAGCAAGACGGTGTGCATCATTTGATGAAGCTTTTGCGGATGCGCTAACGGGAAATAGCAAGAGATGTCTCGACTTCGCTCGACATGACAAAGGAAACGAAGGCGAAACGATTGCGCGAGTTGATCGCGAAGGATTGCGTGGCGATGCCGGGCGTGCCGAACGCGTCGATCGCGCGGCAGGTGGAGCGTGCCGGATTTGATGCGGTTTATATCAGCGGCGCTGGACTGGCGAATTCCACCGCGGGATTACCGGACATCGGATTGCTAACCTTAAGCGAGGTGGCGTTGCTTGCCGGTTTTGTCGCTAAGGCAGTGAAGATTCCGGCGATCGTCGATGCGGACACGGGATTTGGCGGCGCGGAAAACGCGGCGCGCACGATCTGCGAATTGGAAGACGCGGGATTGGCTGGCTGTCATCTGGAGGATCAGGAATTTCCCAAACGGTGCGGACATCTCGCCGGAAAATCGCTGATCCTATCAGCCGATATGGAGGAGAAGATTGCAGCTGCGGTGGCGGCGAAACGCGATAAAGATTTTTTGGTGATCGCGCGGACGGATGCGCGGGCGATTGAAAGTTTCGACGGCGCAGTGAAACGAGCGCAGGCTTATGTCGCTGCCGGCGCCGACGCAATTTTCCCGGAGGCACTGCAAACGAAAGAGGAATTTCGTGATTTCACGAAGGAAGTGGAGGTCCCGCTGCTGGCGAACATGACCGAATTCGGGAAATCGCCCCTGCTCTCGTTCGATGAATTGCGTGAGCTGGGGTATCGGATGGTCATCTTTCCGCAAAGCGCGTTTCGCGTTTCCATGAAATCGACGGCGGAATTTTTGCGCGACTTGAAAACGCGCGGGAGTCAGAGCGATTGGCTGGAGAAAATGCAGACGCGGGAGGAACTTTATCAATTGCTCGATTACGATCCAAAGGCGGCAAGCTGGTCCGGAGCGCGTAATCTGTAAATGGAGAGCGCCGCGCTGCCTGCTACGCCATAGCAATGCGATGGCGGGTCGGCGCCCAAAATTTGGGACATGACAGCGCGTGTCCCTCCAATCGCCAACGTCGATCTTGGCCGTTGAACGTTGGCCATTCGCGAGTAAAGAAACACCTCAATGGCGGCTAAAGAATCTAAACCGGCTTACAGTCCGGGCCTCGCCGGCGTGATCGCGGGGGAGACGCAAATCTGCTGGGTCGATCCGAACGCCGGCCTGATGTATCGGGGCTACGACATCCACGAGATGGCGGAGAAAGCGAGCTTCGAGGAGGTCGCGTATCTCTTGCTGAACGGCGAGCTGCCGGATGTGGAGCAGCTCAATAAATTTACATCCGAAATCGCTATGGCTCGCATGTTGCCAAAGCAGGTGCTGGATGCGTTGCGATTGATGCCGAAAAAGACGCATCCGATGGACATGCTGCGTACGGGCGTGTCGGGGCTGGGGGCATTCGATCCGGAACTGAACGACCATTCGCACGCGGCCAACATTCGCAAATCGATTCGATTAATCGCGAAGGTTTCGACCTTGATCACCGATGGCTATCGTATCGCGCACGGCGAACAGCCACTACCAGAGCGCGAGGATCTGACTCTGGCGGGAAGTCTTTTCTACAAATTGCGCGGTGAAGTTCCGCAGGACTGGCAGATCCAAATGATGGACACGATTCTTATTTTGTACGCGGATCATGAGTTCAATGCCTCGACCTTTGCGGCGCGGGTGACGGCATCGACCCTGGCGGATATTTACGCAGCGGTGACGAGCGCGTGCGCCGCCTTGAAAGGACCGTTGCACGGCGGCGCGAATGAACAATCGATGCGAATGCTCGATGAAATCAAAACCCCCGAACGCGCCGAAGATTGGTTGAAAGACCAACTGGCGAAGAAAGCCAAGATCATGGGATTCGGTCATCGCGTTTACAAAAAAGGCGACTCGCGAGTGCCGACGATGCGCGAGATCGGACGCGACCTGGGCAAACGCACCGGCAAAGAAAATTGGATCCCGATTTGTGAGAAGCTCGAGCAAACGATGGAGCGCGAAAAACATTTGTGCGCGAATGTCGATCTTTACGCCGCGCCGGTGTTAACAATGTTGGGATTCGATCCGGCGCTGAATACGCCGATCTTCGCCGCCTCACGTGTTGCTGGCTGGTGCGCGCATGTAGTCGAGCAACAGGACAATAATCGTTTGATCCGGCCGTTATCACTTTACACTGGGCCAGCGCCGCGCGCTTACGCTGGCGGATCAAAAAACGGCGCGTGAATTTGAGGTTATGGCGGCGGCCTATGACCGCCGTGCTTTGTTCCTTTCGGCGCTCATAGAGCGGCCGCTACAATGAATAAATCACTCCAGGAAAAGTACGCGCCGAACAATTCATGCTGGGGTTGCGGACCGGCCAATGCCGAAGGGCTGCGCATTCGCAGTTTCCCGAAAGGAGAGGAGGTGGTGGCGGAATGGATGCCGCAGTCTAAATATGAAGCGTTCCCGGGTGTATTGAACGGCGGAATCATCGGCACGCTGCTGGATTGCCATTGTAACTGGACGGCGGCCTGGCACTTGATGAACAAAGCCGGCGCAGACCATCCACCCTGTACCGTTACCGCAGATTACGCGATCAAACTGTTACGGCCGACACCATCAAACGGACCGATTTCTTTGTCAGCGAAAGTTGTCGATTCGACCGATGATCGAGCGACGGTCGACGGAACCTTGAGCGCAAATGGAAAAGTTTGTGCGACCTGCCGTGGCGCCTTCGTTGCAGTGAAGGAAGGTCATCCCGCTTTTCATAGGTGGTGATCGAGATAACAGGGGCGCTTCAGCCAAGGGCCGAGCTGAACATTTTTATCATTCCGAGCGTAGTCGAGGAATCTCTAATTTTTTGGTAGAGCGAAATAGCAAGAGATGTCTCGACTTCCGCTCGACATGACAAAGTTACAATTGCGGAGCGACCAGACCGGCGGCTTGCTGAAACGGATTGGCAAATTGTAAGCCGCGCAAGTTCGCCGGCGTAACTTCGCGTGAACGGCCTTTGTCTATTTCGAATAAACGCGTTTGTTGCGCGGCGAAACTGCCATCTAACACGTCGAGATTGGCTTCGTCATTCAAACGAATCGAGCGGTTATCGAAATTACCTGAGCCGACCGAGACGAAAATATTATCCACGATCATCAACTTCGCGTGCACCATCGTCGGTTGATATTCGAAAATCCTGACCCCGGCGCGGATCAATTCCGGCCACTGCCGCCTCGACGCCAGGCGCACCAGTTTTTGATCGATCTTTTTTCCCGGAACAACGATTTCAACTTTCACGCCCCGCTTTGCCGCTTCGATTAGTTCCTTACGCACCAGATCGTCCGGGAGGAAGTAAGCGTTCTCAATTCGCAAAGTTTTTTGGGCGGAAGCAATCGCAAGTAGATACATCAAGTCGAGATTTTCATAATGGGCGCCGCCTCGGATTGCCTGCGCCAGGTACGGACCAGTGTTTGCCAGCGGCGGGAAATAATTCGGACCATGCAGCACTTCGCCGCCTATTTTTAACCAGCTGATTGCAAAGCTCCCCTGAAGCTGCGCAACGACCGGCCCGGTGATCTTGTAATGATTGTCGCGCCAATGTTGCGGCGAATCGGCATTGCCAGTCCATAGGTCGGCAATTCCGGCCCCACCGACAAAGCCGATTTTCCCATCAATGATTAGTAGCTTACGGTGAGTGCGGTTGTTGTAGCGACGTGGATCGAGCCAGAGAACTGAGTGATATTTCGCAACCTCGACTCCGGCGTTGCGTAATCGCTCCAGATTTTGCCGGCCCATTTTTTGGGTGCCTTGTGCATCGAGAATGGCGTTCACTTTTACTCCGGCCTGGGCGCGCTCGGCCAGCGCCTCGGTAAACTGGTGTGCGATTTCGCCGTCCCAAAATGTATAAGTCTCAAAGTTAATCGAATGTCTGGCTGATCGAATGGCACCGAGCATAGCCGGAAAAATCTGATTCCCGTTAACCAGGGTGGTGATGTTGTTGCCAGGGACAAAATTTGGTCCGAGCAATGATCCGGCAGCCTGTCGAAACTCGGGCGAGTGCACCGAATAAAGCGGCGCGATTTCTTGGCGCGGCTGCTTGCCCATCTTGAGAGCGCAACCGTCGAAGAGCAAAAATCCGCCAGCGGTCGCAAGCGCAAAAATTCGCCCCCACGAATTGTTTAGGTTCATTCCTGTGCTTGTAGCTAACTTCGTTCCCAAGACGGACTTCGGCAGCGGGACTGAAGATCACTTGACTTCTTTTTCCCGGTGTTCCCGGAGTGCGTTGCTCAACCAGATGTTGAGCGATATCTCCTCGCCATTGCGGGTGCGGACGAGATAAGGCTGACCGGTAAGCAAGCTCTTCGTCGCAGCCAGTCGGATAAAATCCTCGGGCGTTTTGATCTGCCCTTTGAAATGTTCGTACTTAGCGCGGACATGCGCAACGGCCTCTTGGGGCGTGTGGGTTTGGCCGTTGCGAATGAAAGTGGCATCGGCGGTCTCGATTCGATGAAGGAGGAAGGCGATCGTTTGCTCGAGCGATTCAGCAGCGGGAGCCGGGACCGCGCTGCAAATCACTAACAAAACAAAGACGCGGAACAACCAACGCTGCACCCTTCTGAATCGCGTCCCAAAGTGAGCCTGCGCGCCCGGAGTGACTCGAACACTCGACCTACGGATTAGAAATCCGTTGCTCTATCCGGCTGAGCTACGGGCGCAATTCATAGGTAAATCGAAATGGCAGAAAAGATTTTGTTGCTCTTTCACGGTGTTATTCTGCGGTCGGCCTTGTGAAACTGCGCAAACCCACGAAAACATGGAAAAGAACGCGAACGCAAAATCTTATCCGCCACAAATCAGGGAGCTACTATGCCAGAGCTTTCGCAGGCGGCAAAGAGGTTTGGAAGTCTCTTAGGACTTCGCATCTTAGCGTCGCGCAAGCCAAGCTCGCGGAATTTCTCAAAGAGCATCGTAAGCGTACCAGCAACGGGAACGGCGAGGTATCGGCCAAAATGACTTTCGGAGAGGCCGCCACGACTCACCTTCGCAATCTCGACGACAATTTGAGCATTAAGCCTCGAACGCGCGACTACTGGCGAGAGGTGCTATTGGCGCTTGGCAAAAGCTGGCCGGGCTTGAATGAGACGGAAGTCCGCAAGATCGGGCAAAGTGATTGTAAAAAGTGGGCGAGAGTTTATGCCAAGACTGCCTCGCCGACTCGTTACAACAACGCCGCTGCGGTTTTCCGGCACGTTTTAAATGTCGCGATAGAAGCGGGCGTCATTTACAGCAAGCCTGCGGTTGTTGTGAAGCGCGCTGCCGTCCGCGGCAAACAAATCTCATTGCCCACGACGACAAAATTCAATGCCATGATTGCCGAAATGCGCGCGGGCCACAGTCGCGACTCGATAAACTGTGCAGACCTGGCGGCAGGCTTGGCGTTCACAGGTTGTCGTGTCGGCGAAGCGCGCGAGATCGCATGGCGAGACGTGGATTTTGACGCTGGCGAGATCGTCGTGCGCGGCGACAGAGGAGAACCGGGCACAGGATAGCGAAGATAATTTGCTCCAGAAGGTTTCCGAGCGAACCGGGCTCCCGCTGCTTTAAGTCGGTGGAATCCCCACAAGATCGTACCGACAGATGCCGAAGCCGCATCAATGCAATCGCTGTCCTTAAAAGCGCCTTATATTGCCGTGCAATCTGGACATGTGAAATTCGTAAAAGAAATCACTGGCGGTGCGCCGTGCGAGCGGTGGATTGCCGTGAGCAAGCGCACGAATTTAACGAAATAAGGGGTCGAGAACGTGCTTAATTCGTTTAATTCGTCACCCGGCACGGCCTGTGCTACACACCGCCGCCTCCTTTCCGCCCATCGGCACAGGCCGCGCCGCGCGCACAAGGATATCTACTTTGTCTTAGTGCAAGATTCGTTGGAAGGCCCGCTCTGCCCGCTTGCGTTAATCGCCGTCACTTCATAGCAATAGCTCACTCCCCGCAAGACTTGGCTATCCCGGAATGAAGTAGTCGCATTGATCGTATAAGTGGGCGATGCCGGGTAAATCCCGCCATTCATCGCACGGCGGTACACGCCGTTGCTCGTCACTCCGGGAGTGGGGGATTGGACCCATTGCAGATTGATCGTCCCGGGCTTGTTCGACCTAGTGTTCAAGCCTGTTGGAGATGCCGGTGGACTAGCCGTACCGCCTTGCGGCGTTGCACTCGCTTGCAGCGAATTGGCACTTTCCCCACCTGCGTCGGGGCCGCCGGTGTAGGCGGCCGACACCGTGTAGTAATAAGTGGTTCCGTTGACAAGTCCGCTATCCACAACGCTGGTCCCGCTCGGGCAGGCGAACGTTTCATACGGACCGCCGTCGATCTTCGCTCGCTTGACATGATAGCCGTTTGCTCCAACAGACGCCGGCCAAGAGAGCGACACTTGTGCATCGCCGGCATTGGCAGTCAGACCCGCAGGGGGCGCCAAATTGACAAGTAGAGTCGTTGATGCCGTGTGGCTGATCGTTCCGCTGGTGCCTGTGATAGTTAGCGATAGCGCATAGGGCACAGTGAAAGTCGAGGTTTGCATTGTGAGTGTGGAAGAGCCCCCAGTACTGATTGATGCAGGGCTGAAACCACCACTCGTAATACCGGTAGGAAAACCGGATTCGCTGCCGACGCTCAAATTCACCGTACCAGTAAAACCACTCAGCGGCGTGACGGCGACGGTGTATGTAGCAAGTCCACCGGGAACAACTTCCCGGGCAACTGGACCAACCGTGATGGAAAAGTCAGGGCTGGTGGGAAGTACGGTGATTGTCCGTGTAGGTGGGCTTGGATCGGAGTTGCCCGTAGCGTCAATCACCGTGAGCGAGATTGTATATGTCCCAGGCCCGCCGAATGTGACGTTGCCCGGATTTTGCGCTGTTGATGTTGCGGGCGTACCGCCCGGGAAAACCCAGGAGTACCTCGAAGCACTGGTACTTGTGCCGAAGTTGATCGCGCTCCCTGCGGTAATGGTCACATCGCCGGATGGCGCTGTAATGGCCCCTGTTGGCGGAACGAGGGAATAGGAATTGGGGGTGAGCTGGATGAACGAAGCTTTAGATGGCACGCCGGCGCCATCCAGTAAGAACAGCATGTAATAGCCCGGAGGTGCTATGCTACCGTTCGCCGGCGTGGTGAGACTTAGCGTGTTGCCAGAAGCGCTACAAGGTGAAGTAGC
>Ga0209058_1003858_pt1 | contig 12073 bp, 11 predicted proteins | sample GraSoiAngelo_147_FD_185904 | JGI IMG/M metagenome (GOLD analysis project Ga0209058, IMG submission 185904) | Grasslands soil microbial communities from the Angelo Coastal Reserve, California, USA - 14_1009_05_40cm (SPAdes) (version 2) | ecosystem: Environmental > Terrestrial > Soil > Grasslands ... | reverse complement strand
ATCACGGTCGAGGAAGCGAAGGGTCTCGACACGCAGCTCGAGGTGGTCGAGGGCATGCAGTTCGACCGCGGGTATCTGAGCCCCTACTTCGTCACCGACCCCGACCGCATGGAGGCCGTGCTCGAGGACGCCTACGTCCTCATCCACGAGAAGAAGATCTCGGTGATGAAGGACCTGCTCCCGTTGCTCGAGCAGGTGGCGCGCTCGGGGAAGCCCCTCCTCGTGATCGCGGAGGAGGTCGAGGGCGAGGCGCTGGCGACGCTGGTGGTGAACAAGATCCGCGGCACGCTCGCCTGCTGCGCCGTGAAGGCGCCGGGCTTCGGTGACCGCCGCAAGGCTATGCTCGAGGACATCGCCATCCTGACCGGCGGCCGGATGATCGCCGAGGAGCTCGGCCTGAAGCTCGAGAGCGTGACCTTGAAGGAGCTCGGCCGCTGCAAGCGGGTGGTGATCGACAAGGACAACACCACGCTCATCGACGGCGCCGGCAAGCGCGCCGACATCGAGGGGCGCATCAAGCAGATCCGGGCGCAGATCGAGGAGACCACCTCGGACTACGACCGCGAGAAGCTCCAGGAGCGGCTCGCCAAGCTGGTGGGCGGCGTGGCCGTGATCCGGGTCGGGGCGGCGACCGAGGTGGAGCTGAAGGAAAAGAAGGCGCGCGTCGAGGACGCCATGCACGCCACGCGCGCGGCGGTGGAGGAGGGCATCGTGGCGGGCGGCGGCGAGGAGCGGGCGGGGGTCAACATCGTGCGGCGGGCGCTCGAGGAGCCGCTGCGCTGGATCGCCCGCAACGCGGGCCAGGACGGTTCCGTGGTGCTCGAGAAGGTGCGCGAGGCGAAGGGCGCCTTCGGGTTCAACGCGCAGAGCGAGGAGTACGAGGATCTGATCAAGGCGGGCATCATCGACCCGACCAAGGTGGTGCGGACGGCCCTCCAGAACGCGGCCTCCGTTGCGGGGCTCCTGCTCACCACCGAGGCGATGGTGGCCGAGAAGCCGAAGGAGGAGAAGCCGGCGACGCCGCCGATGCCGCACGGCGGCGAGGACTTCTGAGAGCGGGGGGCCGCGGACCCGGGGCGGGTCCGCGGCCCGTCAGCTCAGCCGCTCCCGGGCGCGCCTCCGCTCCGCAGGCGGTCGCGCCAGCGTACATCGCTCAGTCGCGCCGGCTCGGTCGTGCGCACGAAGTCGAGCAGCACCTCGACGAAGCGCCGCGGGTCGGACCGGTGCGGGAAGTGGCCCGCGTCCGGGATGAGCTCGAGCCGGCTCCCGGGGATCGCCGCGTGCGCGGTGTGGGCGTGCGCGGGCGGGATCACCCGGTCCTGCTCGCCCCACACGATCATCGTGGGCAGCTCGGCGGCGAGGTAGAGCCGGTCGGCGGCGCTCACGCGCTGGCCGCTCGGGTCGATGATGGTGCGCAGCGTGTGGACGAACGCCTGGCGGCAGTCCGCGTCGGCGAGCGAGGCGTAGCCGCGCCAGATCTCCTCGAGGTCGGGCGCGGCGCGGAGCCCGGCGCGCCCGACGAAGCGCGCCACCCCTCGCACCGCGTCGAGGAGCCCTTGCGTGCAGATGACGGGCAGCACCCACTCCGAGCCCGGGAGGGCCGCCGCGCGCAGCATCGCATGCACCTCGCGCCCGAGGCCGCCGCTCGAGACCAGCACCAGCCGCTCGCAGCGCTCGGGGAACTGATAGGCGAACTGCATCGCGATGCCGCCGCCGAGCGAGTGCCCGACGATCGTGGCGCGCGGAATGCCGAGCACCTCGAGCAGATCGCGGATGCCGTTCGCGTACGCGCCGAGCGAGTAGTCGCCGCGCGGCTTGGCGGAGCGGCCGTGCCCGAGGAGGTCCGGGGCGACGACGGTATGGCGCTCGGCGAGCCAGGGCAGCACATCGTCCCAGGTCGCGGCGCTGGCCGTGATGCCGTGGATCAGGACCAGGACCGGGCCGGAGCCGCCCGCGCGGTAGCTCAGCCGGTGGCCGTGGAGCGTGATCTCACGCGGCTCCATGGCGAGCGCGTCGCTCACGCCGCCACCCGCCTTCCCGTGAGCGTGTGGGAGGTCGCCGCCTCGATCCGCACGCGCACGACGTCGCCGGGCGCGGCCGGGCCCGGGAAGACGACGGTCTTCATCTGCGGCGACTTGCCTGCCATCCAGCCGGCCGTGCGGCGCGCCGGCCCTTCGACCAGCACCTCGACCTCCGCGCCGACCAGCCGCCGGTTGATCTCCGCCGAGATCGCCTCCTGGAGCGCCACCAGGCGCTGGAGGCGGCGCGCCTTCTCGGCCTCCGGCACCGTATCACCCCACTTCCAGGCCCGTGTCCCCTCGCGCGGCGAGTACTTGAAGAGGAAGGCCGAGTCGTAGCGCAGGCGGCGCACCAGCGCCTCGGTGGCGGCGAAGTCGTCCTCGTCCTCGCCCGGGAAGCCGACGATCACGTCGGTCGAGAGCGCGAGGCCGGGCACGCGCGCGCGCAGGCGGGCGACCAGGTCCTCGTACTCCGCCGCCGTGTACTCGCGGCCCATGCGGCCGAGCACGCGGTCGGCGCCCGACTGCACCGGCAGGTGGAGCTGCGGCGCGACCGCGGGGCACTCGCCCATCGCCTCGATGACGCGCGCGCTCATGTCGGAAGGATGCGGCGAGGTGAAGCGGATGCGAAGGATGCCCGGCACCTCCGCGGTCCGGCGGAGCAGCTCGGCGAAGTCCCAGGCGCCGTCGTGGTAGGCGTTCACCGTCTGCCCGAGGAAGACGACCTCGCGCACGCCGGCCGCGGCGAGCGCGCGCACCTGCGAGAGCAGCACGGGGCCGGGCAGGCTCCGCTCGCGCCCGCGCACGTAGGGCACGATGCAGAAGGTGCAGAAGCGGTCGCAGCCGCGCATCACCGTGATCCACGCGCGCACGCCGCCCGCGCGCGCCACGGGGAGGTCGGCGTAGGTCTCGGACGGGTCGAGGCGGAGGGCCATGTGCGGGTCGCCGTCGCCCCCGCGGAGCAGCTCGGGCAGGCGGCGGTAGCCATCGGGTCCGACCAGCAGGTCGACCCAGGGCACGCGCTCGGCGAGCTTCTCGCGCAGGTGCTGCGCCATGCAGCCGGTCACGCCGAGCCGCACGTCGGGCCGGCGGCGCTTGTGGCGCGCGAGCTCGCCCAGGCGACCGAGGACGCGCGCCTCGGCGTGCTCGCGGATGGCGCAGGTGTTGAGCAGGATGACGTCGGCGGCCTCGGGCGTCGCGGTGCGCGCATAGCCGTGCGCGGCCAGGTGGCCGTTCATCTGGCAGCCGTAGGTCTCGACGTAGACGGTCGGCATGGAGGGGCGGAGGCGATTCATAGCGGCGCTTGCGCGCGCGGGCAACCTCGGCGGGTGGGTCGAGCGGCCGAGCGAGGGGCGAGGCTCTACGGCGAGTCCGCGGGACCGAGCAGGTCGATTGCGGCGCGAGCGGCGTCCCTCACGGATTCGTCCGGATCGTGCGTCGGGACTTCCAGGTGGCGCACCGCCTCGGGGTTGCCACCCATTCCCAGAGACTCCGCGACCACTCGGCGGACCGTGGGGCTGCGGTCCTCGAGCCCGGCAAGGAGCGGTGCCGGCAGGGGACCACGCGAGAAGCGGCTGAGTATGCGCGTGAGGTATCTGAGACGCTGCTGGGCGTCTGCGCGTCCTGTCTCTGCTTCGTCGACGAAAGCGCGCAGGACACTGATCGCGTCGTCTGCGAAGCGGCGCGGGTCCTTACGACTGGCTAGTTCGAGCGCGCTCAATCGCACGTCGAGGTCCGGCGCGCTCATGAGTTGCTTGAAGGTCGCTTCGGGCACTTCCTTGCGATACCAGCCGAGCGCGTAGATGGCCGCGTTCTGCTCGATGCCCTCGCCCCGTAGGGCGACGTCCAGGACCTGGTCGTAGAACTCGGCCCTCTGGTGGTAGCCCGCTGCGGCTAGCCCTTCCGCGCGCTCCCTCGGATCACGACTCGCGAGACGCTTCGCGATCTGCGCGTCATCGATTTTTTCGGCTGCGGGCGGTGGCGGCGCCGGCGTCTCAACGCGATGGTCGCCGAGCGATGCCCGGAGCACGCGCAAGGGCGGGCGATCCCAACGCGGGTCATTCTTGAAGAGCGTCGCCAGCCGATCGAGCGCCCGCGTGGGATCCACGTCGACGCCTCGAATGGCTGCGCCGAGGGACGGACCGGTGGACCACGTCACGGCGCTTCCCACCGGAACCAGTGGAGCCTCTTCGCGCGGGAAGGTCGCGGCATCGAGAAGGTAGGCTTGCACGAGGCGGCGCAAGCTGCGGTCGTCGCCCATTCTCGCGAGAAGTGCGTGAGCCTGTATCCAGTTCGAGGGATATCGGTTCCTGTGGTCGCCGGGCCTGCGGGGCTTCGTGAGCTCGCCGCGTGACCCTAGCTTCGCCACCTCGGGCTCGAGCCGGCGGGCCAGTTGTTCCAGGGTCTCTCTCAGCTCGGGGTCGGGCGCACTCGTCAGGGCGTCCGCGGCGGCGAGACGCACCTCGGGCTTCGGATGCCCGATGCCGCGTCGGTCGCCCAGGCGGGCCAATGCGTGGGCGCACGCCTTGGGCGTGGAGTCATCGTAGGGGTAACGTCCCGGGAAGGTCGCGGGATCGGGTGGATCGCTCGACACGGGGCCCGAGCCCGACTCGAACCCTCGGATCAGCGCCTCGCGCCCGGCGTCGCTGCCGAGGTCGACGAGCGCCAGCGCCGCGGCGAGCCGAATGCGCTCGCGTGCCGTCCGCTCGACGGGCTCGAGCGCGGTCACGACGTCCAGCCTGTAGCGCTCATCCCTGCCGAGGTCGCGGAGAAGAGCGACGCTGTCGTACCAGAGGGCGTGAGGCTGGGCCTCGCTCGCCCGCAGTCCGAACGTGTGGGCTCCCCGTTCGGCCCTCGGTTCTCGCTCGACGAACTTTGCCTGGCCCTCGGAGTCGAGAACGTTGACGAGGAGCCCCTGGATGAACGCCTTCTCGTCTCCGAGGGCGCCTCGCCGCATCCGATCCTGCGCAACTCTCAGGCGGCGGACGGGATCGGCGATCTCGTCGAGTGGGACCCGGTCTCCACGCTGGATCGCGTCGCGCAGCGCGGACACCAGGTAGCTCTTGCCGCCCCAGAAGACGAACTCCCGGTCACCTCTGCCGCGGACGAGGAGCAAGCCTTGTGGATGGGCGGTCCAAGGCGCCTCGCGTGGAACCTCCGAGTGCGCCGCGCTGGCGAAGGCCCAGAGCACGTAGCGTCGTCCTTCGATCGCGGGAGGCGCGATGGGCTCGTCGATGAGGTCGCTGTACTCGAACTGCATGACCGTCTGGCGCGAGCCTGCGTGCCATTGCTCCACACCCCGGAACGGGTCGGCCATCTCGCAGTCCGTGAGATGGAGCGCGACGTGATCGCCGTCGGGGAGGATGACCCAGCGAGTCTCGATCCGCTCAACCGTGACGACGCCTGCAACGTCGGTCTCCTTGTCGGCGAGGAATTGGGCGGGAGGCGTGAAGACGCGAGTCGTCTGTGATCTCGGCGCTAGTCGAAATGGGCGCGAGGAGCACGCCGTGAGCGGCACTGCCGCTAGGAGCAGGAGGGTCGAGCTCAGGCGCATCGGCCGCGCGGGGAAGAAGCGGCGAAGCGGGTGACAGGCGCCCACATATCGATCATCTAGCGCGGCGTCGCTTTCAGGCGCAACGGTCGTCCCTCACTCCACCAGGCGAAATCCCTTCCACGTGCGTCCGATGCGCGCGCGGTAAGCGAAGAAGTCGGCGCGGTCCAGGGTGAATACGCTGGTCGTACGCAACGTCTCGGCTGCGGTCACGAGGGACGCGTCGGCCAGGTCCATCGGATGATCGGCGTAGCGCTCCATGAGCTCGAATGCGCGTGCGAGGGCGACGTCGGCCATGAACCAGACCCGGATGCCCCTCGCGGCCACGAACTCCCGCACGGCCGCGGCGCCACGGCTCGCCGGCCCGAGCAGGTGAAACACCTCGGTGAGCACCGGCACGGTGGTGAGGAGGGGTTGCCGGATGGTCGCGAGGACGCCGCGCGCCCGAGCGTGCGCGTCGTCCCGCGGATCGAAGAGGGCGACCAGCGGCCCCGTGTCGACCAGGATCACCCGCGCCGCTTGCCGCGCAGAAGCGCGCGCAGCGCCTGCTTCGCTCGACGAGCCGGGGCGCGCGCATAGCCACCCGGCCCGAGGTCGATCTTCCGGTAGACTTCGAACGGCTGTGCGGTCGCCCCGCGCAGCGCCTCGCGTGCCACGACGAGGCCGCGCTTCAACGCGCCCGAGACCGAGATGCCCGTCGCACGCCGGATCTCCGCCAGCGCCCGCTCGGACTCGGGATCCAGTCGCACGGTGCGGATCGCCATGTAAGACAACCGTATTGCACGATCGAGCGCGACGCAACCCGGGGCCGGGCGCGCGCCGGGCGGGCGGTCGCAGGACTCCGGGTTCGAGCCCCGGGCCGCGACCGAGGCTGCCCGTCGGCCGAGCGCCGTTGCGGCCGCCCGCGTTCCGGGCTAACCATCGGCGCATGCTCGGTGGCCGCCCCCCGCGCCCCTCGCGCGCGCCCGCAAGCTACGGCTCGCTCGAGGCGAGCCTGCTCCACTGCCCCCGCTGCCGGCAGGCGATGCCGGTGCGCAAGCGCCTCCTCCTCGTGCTGCTCGACGGCGAGAAGCACGAGTACGTCTGCCAGCGCTGCGGCACGCCGTGCGCGTCGAAGATCGAGCCGCTGCCGCGCGTGCTGGGGTGAGCGATGGTGGCGGACCCGCATCACCAGGCGAAGACGCGGCCCGCCGTGTGCGCCATCGTCACGGTGAGCGACACGCGCACCCCCGAGAGCGACGCGAGCGGCGTGTGCATCCGAGCGCTCCTCGAGGAGGCGGGGCACCGCGTCCTCTCCTACACCATCGTGCCCGACGACCCGGGGCGCATCCGGGGCCATCTCGAGGAGCTCTTCGGTGTGCCCGGCGTGGACGCCGTGATCGTGAACGGGGGCACGGGGCTCGCGCCCCGCGACACGACCTACGAGGCGATCGCGGGCCTCCTCGAGAAACGCCTCGACGGGTTCGGCGAGCTCTTCCGCATGCTCTCGTACCAGCAGGTGGGCTCGGCGGCCATGCTGTCGCGCGCGGTCGCGGGTGTGGCGCGCGGCAAGATCGTGGTCTCACTCCCCGGCGCGCCGGCCGCGGTCGAGCTCGCGATGCAGAAGCTCCTCCTCCCCGAGCTCGGCCACCTGATCCACCTGGTGCGCGGCTAGCGCATGCGGGTACGCCTGCGCTTCTTCGCCGCGCTGCGCGAGCGGATGGGAGCGCGCGCCGAGCGGAGCGTCGAGCCGGGAACGACGGTCGGCGCGCTCTGGCGCGCGCTGGTCGCGGAGCGCCCGGAACTGGGCGCGACGCACGTGCGCTTCGCCGTGAACGAGACCTACGTCGAGCCCTCGCACCGGCTGGCGGACGGTGACGAGGTGGCCTTCTTCCCACCCGTGAGCGGGGGAGCCTAGGCGATGTTCCGCATCGCGCGCGCGCCCATCGTGCTCGAGCGACTCATGCGCGGCGTGCGCGATCCCGCGGCCGGGGCGGTCGTCGTCTTCCTCGGCACGACGCGCAACCGCAACGCCGGCCGGCGCGTCGTCCGTCTCGAGTACGAGGCGTACGGCCGCATGGCGGTGGCCGAGATGCGGCGCCTCGCCGCCCAGGCGAAGCGGCGGTGGCCCGTCCGCAAGGTCGCCATGGCGCACCGGGTCGGGCCCGTGCCGATCGGTCAGGCGAGCGTGGCGATCGTGGTGTCGGCCGGGCACCGCGCCCCGGCGTTCGCCGCCTGCCGCTGGCTCATCGACCGGCTGAAGGCGATCGTGCCGATCTGGAAGCGCGAGCACTTCCGCGGCGGCCAGGTGTGGATCGGGCCACAGTCGAGCGCGCCCGGGCGGCGGGCCCGCGCGGCCCGCCGCCCGGGCGGCCGCTGATGCCCCCCGAACGCCTGCTGAGCGTCATCACCGTCGACATCCTCGTCATCCTCGCCGTGTCTCGGCTGCTGGGCGTCGCGCTCCGCGCCCTCGGCCAGCCCCAGGTGATGGGCGAGGTGATCGGCGGCATCCTGCTCGGCCCCTCGCTGCTCGGGTGGGCGGCGCCGGGCGTGTCCGCGGCGCTCTTCCCCCCGGCGGTGCTCCCCCATCTCCGGGTGCTGAGCGAGTACGGGATCGTCTTCTTCATGTTCCTGGTCGGGCTCGAGCTCGACCCGGCGCTCATGCGCGGGCGCGGACGCGCCGCGGTCGTGACCTCGCACTCGAGCATCTTGACGCCGTTCGCGCTCGGCATCGGGCTCGCCGCCTGGCTGTACCACGAGCACGCTCCCCACGGGGTGCGCTTCCTGTCCTTCGCGCTCTTCATGGGGGCCTCGATGTCGATCACGGCCTTCCCGGTCCTGGCGCGCATCCTCACCGAGCGCGATCTGCTGAAGACGAAGGTGGGAGCGGTAACGATCGTGTGCGCGGCGGTGGACGACGTGACCGCGTGGTGCCTGCTCGCCTTCGTCGTGGCGGTGGTCGGCAGGGCGGACCTCGGCGGGGCCGGGCGCACCCTCGTCCTCGTCCTCGCGTACGTGGCCGCCATGCTCGTCCTCGTGCGGCCGCTTCTCAGGCGGCTCAGCGCCATGGTCGATCGCAGCGGCCGGCTCTCCCAGAACATGGTCGCGATCGTGTTCCTGCTCGTGCTCGCGAGCGCGTTCGCCACCGACACGATCGGCATCCACGCCATCTTCGGCGGGTTCATGATGGGCGCCATCCTGCCGAAGGACGCGCTCTTCACCCGCGAGCTGGTCGACAAGGTCGAGGACTTCGCGGTCGTGTTCCTGCTGCCGATCTACTTCGCGTACACGGGGCTCCGCACCCAGATCGGGCTCCTCGACACGCCCACCCTCTGGCTCCAGTGCGCCCTGGTGATCGGCGTCGCCACCCTCGGCAAGTTCGGCGGCTCGGCGCTCGCGGCCCGGATCACGGGTCTCGGATGGCGCGAGGCGTGCGCGCTCGGCGTGCTCATGAACACGCGCGGGCTGATGGAGCTGATCATCCTGAACATCGGCTACGACCTCGGCGTCCTCTCGCCTGCCCTGTTCGCGATGATGGTGCTCATGGCGGTCGCGACCACGCTCGCGACCACCCCCGTGCTGGCGGCCATCTACCCGCCCGAGCGCTTCCGCGCCGAGCTCGCCGCGACCCCCGCGGCCGCGCGTAGCGTGCTCGCGGCGGTGGCCCTTCCCAGCTCCGGCCCTCTCCTCGTCGACGTGGCTGCCGCCCTCGCCGAGGACGCCGAGAGCCCGCTCTACGTCCTCCATCTCGAGCGGCCGCCCGAGCGCGGCATGCTCGGCGTCGGCGTGGCGGCGGCGAGCAACTCGACCGCGCTCGCGCCGACCCTCGCGCATGCGAGCGCGCGCGGCCTCGGCGTCCGCCCGCTGCAGTTCCTGTCGCGCAGTCCCGCCGACGACATCCGCGACGTGGCGCGCGCCAAGGGCGCGGGGCTGGTGGTCATGGGGTGGCACAAGCCGGTGTGGAGCCGCACCGTGCTGGGCGGCACCGTGCAGGCGGTGATGCGTGAGGTCGACGCGGACGTGGCGGTGCTGATCGACCGCGGTCTCGCCTGGCCGCCCCGGCGCGTGCTGGTGCCGTTCGCCGGCACGGCCCAGGATCGGGCGGCGCTCCGGCTCGCCGCGCGCGTGGCGCGCCGCGACGGGGCAGCGCTCACCCTGCTCGGCGTCGTCCGGCCGGGTGAGGTGCCCCCCGCCGTCGAGCTCCCGGAGGGCGTGCCGGCGATGCGCGTGATCGCGTCGCGCTCGCCGATCGACACCGTGATCCGCGAAGCGGCGGCGCACGATCTCACCGTGCTCGGCGTCGGCGAGGGGTGGCAGCTCGAGCCGCACGTCTTCGGGCTGCGCTCCGAGCGGCTCGCCGCCGACTGCCCGTCGTCGCTGCTCGTCGTACGCGGCCGCAGTGACGCCGCGTCCTGAGCCGCCGGGGCAAGGTTTGCGTTGTCGGCACTCCTTCGCCATGGTAAGAGCACGAGGTTCATGTACCGTTCCCGCTCCGCCGCCGTGGTGGTGCTCGCGTTCCTGGCGACGGGCTGCGCGGGGCTGCGCCGCGGCTCGCTGCTCGGGCGCGAGGGCGGCTTCGGTCCGACGGTCGAGCCGCCTCCGGATGCCGTCGCGATGGGCAGCTTCTTGAAGGGCGAGGTGGCGCTCACGCAGAACGACATGGAGACGGCGCTCGCCGCCTTCCAGGCAGCGGTGCGGGCCGATCCCGACGCGCCGCTCCTGCGCCTCCGCCTCGCCCCGCTCTACGTGCGCAGCGGCCAGCTCGATCGCGCCCTCGAGCAGGTGGATGCGGTCGTGAAGCTCGAGCCGACCAACCTGGAGGCGCTCGGTCTCCAGGCGGGCGTGCTCTCCGCCCTCGGGCGCGACGACGAGGCGGTCGCCACGTACGAGCGCGTGCTGAAGCTCGATCCGGAGAGCCAGGACGCCTACCTCTACCTGGGCGCCCTCTACAGCAAGAAGGGTGAGACCGAGAAGGCGGTCGCGACGCTGAAGCGTCTCATCGCCAAGAACCCCAGCTCGATCCTCGGCTACTACTATCTCGGCCGCGTCCACGCCGCCGCCCGCCAGCTCGACAAGGCCGAGCACTACTACCTGGAAGCGCTCAAGCTGAACCCGCAGTCGGAGCTCATCCTCACCGACTTGGCGCTCACCTACGAGCTCGAGGGCCGCACCGACAAGGCGATCGAGCTCTACCAGCGCATCCTGACGCTCAACCCGAACAGCGTGATCGTCCGCCGCCGCCTGGGCGGCCTCTACGTCGGCCAGAAGAAGCTCGACGAGGCGCTCTCGCAGTTCCAGGAGATGGAGAAGGTCGACGCCGATCCGCGCGAGGCGCGCACCAAGATCGGACTCATCTACCTGGAGAAGGGCGATCCCGACCGCGCGGCACAGGAGTTCAACCTGGTGCTGGCGGCCGAGCCGCAGAACTGGCGCGTGCGCTACTACCTCGGCTCGGTCTACGCGGAGCGGAAGGAGATCGACCGCGCCCTCGAGGAGTTCGGCAAGATCCCCGCCGACTCCGACTTCTACGTCGACGCGCGCATCCAGCGCGCCTACCTGATGCAGAAGGCGGAGCGGCTCTCGGACGCGGTGCGGGAGGTGGAGGGGGCCCTCAAGGTCAAGCCCGACAACGCCGACCTGATGAGCTACCTGGCCTCGCTCTACCGCGAGCGCAAGGACCTCAAGTCGGCGATCGCGCTCCTCGAGCGCGTGGTCGAGCACAACCCGGACAACGACCGCTACCGCTTCACGCTGGGTGCGGCCTACGACGAGGCCAAGGACAAGACGCGCACCATCGAGCAGATGAAGCGGGCCGTGGAGTTGAACCCCAAGAACGCGGCCGCGCTCAACTACCTCGGCTACACCTACGCCGAGATGGGCGTGCAGCTCGAGGAGGCGGAGCGCCTCATCCGCCGCGCGCTCGAGATCGAGCCCGACGACGGCTTCTACGTCGACAGCCTCGGTTGGGTCTACTACCAGCGCGGCGACTACGGGCACGCCGTCGAGCAGCTCGAGCGCGCGGTCGAGCTGGCGGGCGACGACCCGACCGTCGCCGAGCACCTGGGGGACGCGTACGGGCGCGCGGGTAAGCCGCGCGACGCACTCCGTCTCTACCAGGACGCGCTCGCGCGGGCGAAGGAAGCCGCGCAGATCGAGCGCCTGAAGGGCAAGGTCCACTCGCTGGAGGCGGCGGCGCGCAGCGAGGGCGCGGGGCTGTAGGGCGCGAGCGGCGCGTGGGTTGTCGCCGGGTCGGGGGGTCACTCCCGCGCGAGTTGGGAGCCCGGGGGTCGAATGCTTTGGGTGGCGCAGCCACGACCTGGCGGCGGTGGGGCGCGCCCAACTTCGCGCGGGAGCGACCCCCCGACCCGGCTTGGCGGAGGCACCGCCCCTCCGGCCCCGTTCGGGGCGGCGGGCGCCGCAGCCTCCTGCTCGTGTGCGTGGTCGGATCGTTGGTGCTCGGGGGGTGCTTTTGGCGGGGGCCGCGGGTGATGCGGGCGGTCACGGCGGAGGAGCTGCTGGGGGATCT
>Ga0209058_1003853_pt1 | contig 12079 bp, 12 predicted proteins | sample GraSoiAngelo_147_FD_185904 | JGI IMG/M metagenome (GOLD analysis project Ga0209058, IMG submission 185904) | Grasslands soil microbial communities from the Angelo Coastal Reserve, California, USA - 14_1009_05_40cm (SPAdes) (version 2) | ecosystem: Environmental > Terrestrial > Soil > Grasslands ... | reverse complement strand
CAACGCAGCCCCAATCAGTGCGACATAAATCCAAGTGCGATTTTTCGAAATGCGCTTGTTAGAAAGATCGACATCTTCTGTATGCTTGATTCCTTCGGGCGTGAGTTCGAACGCCCAGGCGATGACCAAGGCGATTGGAAATCCAATGATGATAGCGAGCACAATTAATCTGAGGGCCCAATTCGGAATTTCAAAGATTGGGAAAACCTGTGTCGTGACTTGGACCAGCAACCAACCCACGACCGCATACGCGACAGCGACTTTGTAAACGTTGCGCCGACCCAATTCGGAAATGAAATGGCGAGGGTTCATCGCTCAGAATGCAGCTTAATGATGCGATCGTGCACGGCACGCACCGCTGCCAGCTCCTGCTCGCGAAATGAGCGGTTCAGAGTTTGATCGCGATAAAGCTGGGCGAAGATCGAAGGGATGGCAGGGTCGGAGCGCATCCCCTTGAGGTCGAAATGGCAGCCGACCCCGAAGCGAGAATTCGAATCGATTTCCCACTGACGGTATTGATTCAATCGACTATGTTGCTTTCTTGATCCTGACCAAATGCACGCCTGTTCAGATCGCGAACAGCCGCGATGTCATCAGCATGTTCTTCTCGGATCTCGATCACGCCGACCTACTTCTTCGTCGTTACACGGGTAACAGTGAAAATCTCGCTCGGAAGGACCTGGCCTTCAGGCCGACCTGGTCCCTCTTGTGAAAGAATGCGGGACTTGAAGATTTTTTCAGTGAGTTCGATGATTTCATCCACAGTCGTCGAATCCGAGGACTCGTCGCTAAATCGCCATGTCTCAATCAACCGGCCGTGTTCAATCCGCCATTTTCCGCGGGAGTTATCTCCTTCATCCGGTGGATCCATGATCCAGGTCCCGTCAGCACGATATTGAGTGTCGTGCCGATGACCGTGCCATGTTCCAACCAAAAGCCGGGATAAAGTCGCATCGTCCGGAAGCGCCAGTGCGATGGCCGGTGCAATCAAAGCGACAATAAAGAGAGCCGCGCGCATTAGAACCCATCTCATAAATAAGGAATGAGTGCGCTAAGCTCTGGTGGGGCGGCTGGCAAGGCGCGACGAAGGAGCATAGCCGAAGCGTTCTGTGACTGAGGAGCAACGCCGCCAGCAGGCCCGTCAGGGCTTAGCCTGCAGGGTTGCCTATTTATGAGATGGGTTCTAGTGCTTCTGACTAACGTAAGCAAACATCTTCTCGTTGTAGCGGCGGGCATATTCTTCCTGTCGTTTTCGAAGTGGTATGTCGTTCGTGACGCAGCCGATTCCAGCATTGGCTTGGGGATATTTCTTGGCCACGTCGAACGGGACACCGACTGGCATTGACGCGATGCTGCCGGACCAATAAAACTTGATGTGCCCTGTCCGAATATCTTGTTCGGCTTTCTTCACGGCATCAGCCGGATTCCAAGTCGGCTCCGCCGCAATGCAACACCCGGCAGCCAGCGCCAATACGAGAATGCAGAATGCCTTCATACAACGATAACATCAGCTCCCATCATTGAACGCGAGGTTTTTTTAACGCGAGATGTCACTCCACCGTGATCACTACTTTTCCTCTGGCGTGTCCTTCTTCGAGATATCGGATCGCGTCTGGTACTTCGCTCAACGATTTATAGGTTCGGTCGATGACCGTCTTCAATTTTCCTGACTGCACCATTTCGGCCAGGAGCGTCAGGTCTTGGGTGCTCGGCTGCGCCATCATCATGCCCATTTTCTGTGGGACGAACCATGAATAGACCATCGCCTTGATTGGCAGCGCCAGCGGACCGATCAACCCTTGTTCGTTTGCTCCGCCGCCGCCGATCAACACGAATCTCCCATTTGGAGTCAAGACGTGCCGGCATTCCGAGAGGGAACGGTTGGCAACGTTATCGAGAATCACGTCGTAACGTTGATCACTCTTGGTAAAATCCTCTTTGGTGTAATCGATCACGTGATCGGCACCAAGCGATTGGACCAGATCGAGATTGCGCGAACTGCACACGCCCGTCACATCTGCGCCAAATGATTTGGCGATTTGCACGGCGAACGTGCCGACACCACCCGACGCGCCGTTAATCAAAACCTTCTGGCCCGGCTGAACTTTTCCTTTGTCACGAACACCCTGGAGCGCAGTGATGCCCGCAATGTTGATCGAGGCTGCTTGCTCAAACGTGAGGCCCGCCGGTTTCGGCGCCACTGATCCGGTTGCGCGACGACACAGATACTGCGCGAACGCACCGGTGCTCCCGCCGAATACTTCGTCGCCGGGTTTGTACTGGGTAACGTTCTTGCCGACGGTCTCGACCGTTCCGGCAAAATCGACTCCGATGCGTATGTCTTTTGGTTTCCGCAATCCGCCGATCATTGCCCGCATGAACTTGGGCGTGCCTTCGATGAAGTGCCAGTCATACGGGTTGACCGAAACTGCGCGAACCTTTACCAGGATCTGGTCGTCGTTCGGCACGGGCTTTTCAATGTCCTCAAGCTTAAGATTGGCTACGCCATAATCGCAATAAACGATGGCTTTCATCGGGTTGGTTGGCGCAGTGGTCTTTCCGCAGTCGTTGGTCGATCGCCAGTAGGCAACAAACACAAGCAGGAATGCGACTATGAGCAGGACAAAAACAATGCGGACAATCCACTTCAGTATTCGTTTCATAAGCCGGATGATTTTTGTTATTCAGTGACAGCTGGTCTCATGGCGGCGCTGTGTCGGCATTCTGGCGGGGTAATCCTTTAAACAGAAGCCAAAAACTGACGACCAATTCGAACAACGCCATCGGCGAATCGAAAATGTAGTCGTTCACGATCTTGTTGAAGTTCGGGAAGATGAGGTAGACAAACGCGCAGAACACACACCATGCGGACGCGATTACGCCAAAGATCGACAATCCTTTCGGGATGTAGTTCGACTTAAGCCACAACCACGCGCAAACCGTGGCGGCCAATCCGAAGAACGGGAGGCCGGCATAATAATCATCGAAACTTCCGGTGATCGTTACCGTATTCACAATAAACAATAGCTTTCATAGGATTATTCGGAGCAGCCGTGTAGCGATCGCAGTCATTGGTGGACGTCCAATAGGCGACGAACACCCAGCCAACGAACACGACAAAGATCACAAGCAGGCTCCATTTAAGGATACGTTTGAATTTCATAGGCCTAACAAGTCAGCCGGCCTGGGCCGGCAACGCTTTCACATTTGCGCCGCGAATCAGAAGCCAGAGCATGATTGCCATTTCGGCGAAGAAAGCGGGCTGCAGCCAAGCAAAAGCGGCGCTGTAGTGAGTGGGAAAGAACTGCGCCGTAATGCTGAGCGCAATCCACGCAAGGCAGGCAATGATCAGCCAAATGCCGAGGAATCGCGGCAGGAATCCGGAGCGAAAAACGAGAAGCCCAAACGGAAACAGCCACAGTCCCCAGAAAATCTCGTCGATAAATTGTCCCTGACTATGCAGACGGATGAACAGCATGCCCAGAGCTTCGCGTTGTACTTGGTCGAATACCTTTAGAAACTCGTCGCCGCGGAAAAGAATGAGAGCGGCGACATTGTTTAGAGTGTTGAGAAACCCAACGGCCGCAGAGACCAGAACAAAGCTAACCATCAGCCATGCCCATGTCCTATTCACGTCACGAAGTAAGCGATAGAGCGCAATGGCCAGGCAGATGAAGATCACGTGACCGATCAGATCTCCGAAGATCGACGATCGAAACAACGTCTCGTGCGTGAGGATGTTCTCGGCGGTCGCCGCTGCGTTGTCCCGAACGATGAGCTTGCCCGGAACATAAAGCATGCTGAACGGCGCGACGAGGATCATCGCCAAATAGACAAAGCCAGCGGTGCGTGCGGCTTTCACAGTTGGATGCATGGGTTTCAGCTTTTCAGAGTTTCAGCTTTCAGTTTTTCTACTAGCTTCATAGACCTAACGAGTGCTGCGCGGCTTGCTCTTTCCATCGTTCAACGTTCACGCCGAACACTAGGAGCCACAGCATCAGTGACAGTTCTCCGGGTGCGGCTACGATTTGGTTGTAGGACGAAAGATAATGACCGAGCGGCGGCCACAGGAAGGTTAGCCAGCACAAGCCCGCAAGCGCCTCCAGCACGCCGAGAATTCGAGGCATGAAAGTCGACCTAAAAATGAGGTAGCCGATTAGCACGCACCAAATTCCAAAGAACGCCAGGTAGATGTTGAATGCGCGCGCGCTGAATCGTAAAAACATGAAGGTCAGCGCCTGTAACTGCTCGATATTGAATGCGCTGAATGACTGGCCAGCTTCCATTATTATCAGCGGCGCGGCTTGAAGAAGGCTGCTAAAAGCTTGAATTGCGACCGCGACGAGGCCGAAGAACGCCGCAAGTAAGGAGATGCTCCTATTTACAGGCTTGAACAACTTATAGAAGAGAAAGATCCATACGACGTGGCACGCGATGCCAATCAGAGCGGCTAGTATAGAAAACCGAAACAGCGACCCATGCGCGAGGATGTTGGCCGCGGTTGCTGCGGCGTTGCCAGCAACAACGAGCATTCCGGGAATGATTATCTGGCCGAACCCTGACGCGAGGCCCTCAAGGAAATCAAAGACGCCGGCAATCCTGGCCAAAGAACGCGGCGATCTTTGTATGATTGGTTCCGTCATTACATCTGTGCTCATTGTTTTTTCCTTTGCTTCGTGGATCAGATGGGTCCTCGATACCGCCGTAGTCGAATTGCAGCGGCGACAAAGACGGCAGCGAAGATCAATCCAAGCCAGAGTCCTGGTGTGCTCAGGTATCTTCCAGGCGTGAGCTGGACCAGTGAATCAATTGCAGCGCTGCGATGCATCTCGAATGCAAAAGCGTGCGGCGCGAACCCGAACACGCGGTCCTTGACCAGAGCGGCAAAATGCGAGGTACCGAACGAGATCTTCTCGAAGAACCCGATCGCCAGAAACGGCACCACCGCCCACAGGAATGTCGCCCGCCTAGCCCAACCTGAAACCAACAGCGCCCAGCCGTAAATCGGCGCATGCCAGAGGGCAATCGCGACCAATCCGTACAGCAGGATCAGAGATTGCTGAAATAACGAGAAATTCGTCCAGGTCGATGCGGGACTCATGCCGTGAGCTATGAGAAGCACGCTGGTCCAAAGCAGCATGACAACTTGCGTCGCGACGATGATTGCGAATGTAACCATCGGCAGAACTACCAAGGGAATTGTCGCCTTCGAGAGCAGCGTGGTGAGATCGGAGACCGGCAGCGACTTCCAGAACAGGATGCTGCGGTCGCGGCGCTCGCCGTGCAACGCGTCGAGGCAATAGAACACGCCCACAATAAACGCAGTGAAAATCAACATGATCGCCGCGACGTTGTAAGGCATCTCGATCGCTGCATGCGCCGTTGCCGGGTCAAGCAACAACACGGTGCGGCGGCGATCCGGCAGACCACCTGTGCTGATGAGGAAACCAAACAGCACGACTACCGCGACGATCAGCGGCGCGATATAAATCGAACGGTTCTCCCATAGTTCTCGGCGCACTGACCAATAGAACGGGCGCGGCGCGGCATTGTAGCCGGGGGCGGCGACCCCAGCAGACTCGGGCAGTGCGCTTGGTGCAGTATTCATGTGTGCGGTTCTTGTTTGTCGGCGGCATTGTTGGTCATCACGGCAACGAACAAATCCGCGATGCTCGGTCTGCGCACATCGCCGAGTGCAGCAAGTCTAGCGCGATCGACGTCATCAAATAGCAGGACACTGCGACCGAACGCCTGTCGTTCGTGCATCGGTCTTAGCGCGCGTGCGGCTGCGAGTTGATCCGGATTCACCATCACCTCGATGTAGCGCGCTTCGAATTCTTCCATGCTGCACTCGAGCACGATCCGACCGCGGTCGATGAACATAAGATCCGTGAGAACGTCCTGCACCTCTTCCACCTGATGCGTCGTCACCACGATCGTCCGGCTGCGATCGAAATAGTCGTTTAGCAGTGAATCGTAGAATTGCTTGCGAAACAAAATGTCCAGGCCAAGCGTCGGCTCGTCGAGAATGAGTAATCGAGCGTCGATAGCCATCACGAGCGCGAGATGCAACTGCGCGACCATGCCCTTCGACAATTCCCTAACTCTTTTCGTGCGTTTGATCGTCGTCTTCGCCAAGAAACCTTCTGCCTTCGCGCGATCGAAGCGTGGATGCACGCCGACGACGTAGTCGAGCAACTGCGAAACCCGAATCCAGCGCGGCAGCACCGCGACATCAGCAATGAAAGAAACGTCGTGCATTAGCTCGTTGCGTACCGCCCACGGATCGCGGCCGAGGACTTTCAATTCTCCTTCGTACGAGGTGAGCCCGAGAATTGCATTGAGCGCTGTCGTCTTGCCCGCCCCGTTTGGACCGATCAAGCCGAGAATGCGCCCTTCTTCGACGCGAAGATCGATGCCGTCCAGCGCGACCATTGTGCCGAAAGTTTTGCGGAGACCGCGTGCTTCTATCGTTGCCATAGAGTCACTTCAACTTTGCGGCCTTGCCAACACCGCGCTTCGCCGCCGCGTCGAGTTCTTTCTGCGTCAACCCCAGCCGCCGAATCTTTTCCGCGACCCTGGGCCATTCTTCGGTGAGAAATTTCTGGCGCTCGCCCTTCAGCAACAGATCGCGCGCGCCGGCTTTGACGAACATACCCAGGCCGCGTTTCATCTCGACCAGCTCCTCATCGACCAATTGCTGATAAGCTTTTAGCACGGTCAGCGGATTGACCCGGTACTCAGCCGCGACATTGCGCACCGACGGCAACGGATCGCCTTCATTGAGGACGCCGTCCAGAATCATATGCGCGCCACGATCACGAAGTTGGCGATAAATTGGCTGATGATCATTCCATTCACGATTCATTCGCTATTTCAGGCATCCCTTCGTCGAAGTGCGTCGGCCCGCTGCGATTGATGACTGCTTCTCATATGGTGTTCTAGTTAACTAGAACACCAGCTCACATGCAACCAATTTTTTTTGGGGATTTTGACGCGCGATTTTGCCGCTCTGATGGCCGCCTTTTGACAGGACAGCTGGCATTTCTAAGAAGCAAAGGGATTCCGACAAACACAGCAGCTAATTGGCCGATCGCCGCGAGCATTTCCCAGTTCATGTGCTACTGGGGCCGAGTTTCGTGCGGCGTTATACCAAGGGCTTTTTCAATCGCGATCGGGTCATAAACTTTTCCGCCTTTGATTACAGTCGTGATCTTTTTGATGTCACCGATGTTTTTTGTCGGGTCGCCATCCACGAGAATCATGTCCGCTAGTTTTCCGGGCGCGATAACGCCGCGGTCTTTGTTCACACCCATTACCAAAGCGGGCGTCCACGTTGCCATACGCAGGGCCTCAGCGGGAGCGATACCGGCCTGCACATAAAGCTCAAGCTCGTGGTGAAGCGTATATCCAGCCAGCGCATCGGTTCCCGGGATAATCGTGACGCCCGCGTCGTGAATTGCTTTGAGCAAGCGCAACATCGCCGGGAAAGCTTCGTGATAGGCTGCCTGTTTATCTGGTGGAACTTCGAGCGCGCCGCTCCGCATGGCGCGTCGCACCTGCGGCGGAAAGCGAGGCACGATTTCTTCCAGGCCAGGCGTGATCACGCTGGGGTCACCGCAAAACAGAGCTTCAAAAACATTCATCGTGGGATCGAGCACGGTGTGATGCTGTCGGAGAAAATTGATGAAGTCGCGCACTTCAGGTTTGTCCGGAGTAAATTCGATGGCGCGCTCGGCGACCTTGATGAAACGATCGCGATTGCGCGTTTCCTTCACTTCGGGAAACAGGAAGTTGAGCACAATAAAATTAAGATGCTGAATTTCATCAGCGCCGCCTTCGACGAATTGGCGTGCTGACATGAACGCGGGCACGTGGCCACTTACCCGCAGTCCTCGCGCATGCGCATGGTCCGCGATGATCGGAACCAGCTCAGGTTTGATGGAAGAATAAATCTTAATTTGGGCGTAGCCATGGTCAGCGTACCAATCGACGTCCTGAATTGCCTGCTCCGCAGTGTCCACTCGCATTTTCGTGGGACCCGCAAACTCCCCGTTACCATCGATGATTCCGGCTTTCAGCACGCGCGGACCGAGCTCGCTCCCGTCGTCGAAACGGGCGACGCGCTGGAGAAAGCTATCAATGTCATTCGCCATGTCGCGCGCGCTTGTGACACCGTTAGCGAGATCCAGCGCGCCATCGTTGTCGCTGAAATGCTGGTGATTATCCCACAAACCCGGCATCAGGAAGCGACCCTGCGCATCGATAATCTCGGCGTTCGCAGGTGCTTTAACATCGGCGTCCGGCCCGACACGAACAATGCGCTCGCCGCTAACGACCACGCTCGTTGCCGGCGTGACGCGAAGATCGCGCGGATCGAACAACCGCGCGTTCCGAATGACCAAGTCGCCACGCAGGACGTGCGCGAGTGCGCGGGCGATACGCTCCGACCACGCGGCATCGGTTTTTTGTTGCGCGTCGCGCAGTTGCGGGATCGAAGACTCGGCTCCATCCGGCACAACCGAAAACCAGGGCGATACGGATGCCGATGTGCCATTACGATCTAACCAGATCGGTTGCGGCGAAAATCCAAGACCGGTAATGCGGTATTCGGTTAGTTCGGTGTTGCCAACCGTTACCGGTGCTACTCGTTCGATCGTTGCCTCGCCAGCAGGCAGGAGCGGCAGTTTGTGATTCGGCGCCTTCAACAACGCGCGCGCGAGCACACCAAAACATTCCGGTGGCGCATTCATTGGCAGGTAGAAAGCCTCACCGGCGACGGGTTCCTCGCCTTGTTCGCTGCGATTCTTCCAACGCGCCGGACCGTTGTTCATTTCGAAATGTTCTTCGATCGGTGCCTTCATGTAATCATTGCCGTGGCCGTCGTATTCGATCGGCACACCGGCGCCATCGAGTTTCCAAGTCGCAATGATGTGATCGCCACGGCCGCGGTCGTTGTAGGAATATTCTGCGCGCACTGCACCGTCGGCCTGACGTTCGACAGTTTGCGTGCCAGCCGGGTTGCCCTGAATGAAAATCTTGTCGGTGCGTTTCTTCCCGGACACCTGTTGAAACGCTAACTTGGGTCGCAGCAACTGATAGGTAAGCAGACCAAATGCAATAACCGCTACGCCGATAATGAAGGCGGTAAATTTCCGTTTGCTCCAGTAAGGAAGAACTTCGCCCGGCGAAACATCCGCCGTTCGTTTCATCCCCTCGGGCGTCATTTCAAAATTCCATGAAACGAACACTGCCAATGCGAAACCAAGCGCCAGCAACAGCACGAATGCTGTCAACATCCACGCAGGCGCCTCGAACGTCGGCAACACAATCCACGCGATTTCGATCAACAGCCATGCCACTACCGCATAAACGAGCGCGACCTTATCAACGTGGCGCCGCTTCAGCTCGGCAAGGAACGAAGGCTTTGTGCTCATGACGTTCCGGGTAAACCGAGTTTTGCGAGCAAGTTCTTGTAGCGGGGATCGTCGCGCAAGCTGCGCAACAACGGATCAACTAAAAGACTCGGGATGCCGCCGTCGTGATTATCGAACGCGATTTGCAACCACTCGAAAGCTTTGTCTACCTCGTGTCGCACGGCGTAAACCTCGGCGATTTGATAGGCCAAGCTATCTCGGCTATTGGCGACGAGATCGGCCAAAGCCGCGTCTGCGGCCTTGCGGTCGCCGCGTACGTATTGTGCGAGCGCTAGTTCGAAAGGACGAAAGCCGGCGTCAGGCTCCAATTGCGCTTCGCGCAAGGCCGTCTCGCCGTCCCCGCGTTGGACAGCGACGAGCACCTGCCATCGATGACTGGAAGCAGCGGCCGGCTGCAACTCTGCCATTTTGCGCCCAGCCGCGTCTGCCTCGTCAAGTTTTCCCGCATAGAAAAGGACCCGACCAAGGCTGAATTGCGTTACAGCAGATAAAGGATCGAGTTCCACGGCCTGCCGCGCCTGACGTTCGGCGTCTTCGATTCGGCCCCAGTAAACGATCACTCGCGCGAGCAGATCGTTCGCGGTGGGATTTGCCGGAGAAAGTTCTTTTGCGCGCTGTAGTTCGCTCAAGCCTTCGGCAAACTTCCATTCGGCAAAAGCTCGAACCCAGCCGAGGGCAGCGTGGGCTTCTGCCAGCGCAGGCGCGATCGCGACCGCTTTGTCAGCATCGCTGCGCGCCTTTGGGTACGCGATCGGGCGCTGGCCGGTAAGGTCACCAATAATAGTCCACGTCTCGGAACGCTCTGCGTAAGCCAAGGCATAATCAGGATCGAGCTCGATTGCACGATCGAAATAAGTAATGGCTTTACGATAATCCTCGACATTGCGACGCTGGAAATGGAAATGGGCCTGAAGGTAAGCGTTGTGCGCTTCTACGCTGTTCGTCGCCATCTGGCTCGACTTGTCCTGCGAACCGAGCAACGTCACCTTGAGTGACTCAGCGACCGCTCTGGCGATTTCTTCCTGCACGGCGAAGATATCTTTAAGTTCGCGGTCGAACGTTCGCGTCCACAACTCAATCCCATCGGCGACGTTCACCAGTTCGGCGACAATGCGCACGCGATCCCCCTGCTTGCGTACCGTCCCTTCCAGAAGCGTAGTCACTCCAAGCTTCTCACCGATCGTTTTGGGTTCCTCTTTTCTGTCTTTGAACCGGAATGACGAGCTGCGACCAATAACTTTGAGCCCGCTGATTTGAGCCAGAGCTGCGATCAGTTCTTCCGAGAGTCCATCCGAAAAATATTCGTCCTTCGGATCACCGCTTTCGTTAAGCAACGGCAGCACCGCGATGGATTTTTGTGGAATCGCTGCAGTCGCCTCGCCCTGCTCGCCACGCCGTAGCTCGGCGGAGGCGGGTTGAAGCGTTGCCCGTCCAGCGGTGTAGCGGCCGACAAAGAACAAACCGACAGACACCGCCGCACCGATTAGGACAATGTAAATCCAAGCGCCACCGCGGGACCGTTGTCCCGCGGCATCTGCGGCTTCTGTGCGTTTGATGCCTTCAGGTGTCACTTCAAAGGCCCAGGCGATGATCAGCGCGATCGGAAAGCCAATGATGAGCAGGAGGACTACGAGGCGCACTGTCCAATTGGGGATTTCGAAGAATGGAAAAATCTGGCTGGCGATTTGCATCAGCAGCCATGCGACAACGGCATAGGCCACCGCGACTTTGTAAACGTTGCGACGCTTCAACTCGGTCAAGAAATTGATTGACTCACGTCCCCGCTCGTCAACCCTCGCGGGCTTGCCCGTCGATGTCTCTTGGCTCCCGCCGGTTCCGTTGTCGATCTTCATTTCTTCGGGCCGAAAATCTTTTGAACCAAGGCTTCAAACCGCGCATGGCCGCGGAGTGGGTCAAGGAAGGGATCTACTTTGATAAGCGCGATGTCGGGACCAGCGCGATCGCGGTAGGCGCGCTCAAGCCAGTCGATTGCTTTGTCTTTTTCGCCAAGCGCTATGTGCACAAGAGCGAAGCTGTAGCTAGTTACGTATCGTCGCGTGGCCAGTTGCTGCAGTTGACCGAGCATCTTGAGCGCTTCGTCGCGTTGACCGAGTTTTGCGTACGCTTGCGCCAGTAGCCCGAGGACGAATGGATCGTCATCTAATTCGGCGGCTTTCTTGTATTCGGCAATCGCCTCAGTGAGCTGTCCTTTAAATTGAAGAACCTCGCCGAGATAGTAGTGCGCTACATAAAAGCGGGAATCCATTTCCAAAGTCTTGCGAACCTGCGCCTCCGCTTCGTTGTAGCGACGCGCAAAAAAATAGGTCCAGCTAAGGTCGGCGTTGCAGATCAACGACAGTGGGTCGAGCTCGACCGCGCGCTTTCCTTCCGTAATCGCGCGATCGAATTGGCCGAGAGCCAGCGGCGGCCCACTTCCATACCAATGGTGCGCGGTGGCATAATTCGGGTCTAACGCGATAGCACGTTCGAATTCCCTGGTTGAGCCCGCAAAATTCAAATCATAAAACAACAGGACTTGCCCAAGCGATGTGTGCGCTTCGGCTAGCGTGTCGTCCAGTTCGAGCGCCTTCCTGGCCGCTGCCTCGGCCTGGGGAAACGATTCTGATGGAGACGCAGCACCG
>Ga0209058_1003848_pt1 | contig 12086 bp, 9 predicted proteins | sample GraSoiAngelo_147_FD_185904 | JGI IMG/M metagenome (GOLD analysis project Ga0209058, IMG submission 185904) | Grasslands soil microbial communities from the Angelo Coastal Reserve, California, USA - 14_1009_05_40cm (SPAdes) (version 2) | ecosystem: Environmental > Terrestrial > Soil > Grasslands ... | reverse complement strand
GGCTCGAGAACCTGGATACCGCGCCGCGGCAGGTGCGCTTCTTCGCCGCCCTGCGCCCGTTCCAGGTGACGCCGCCCTGGCAGGCCTTCAACGACCTCGGCGGCGTCAGTGGCGTCACGACGCTCGAGTACGAGGCGGGCGCCGTCTGGGTGAATCGGCGGAAGGCCGTGATTCCCCTGACTGCGCCGAGCGGGTTCGGGGTGGCGGCCTTCGAGCAGGCTGCCGTGACCGAGTACCTGCGCTCGGGCGACGTGCCCCCCGAGGACGCAGTGAGCGACGGCTTCGGCTACGCCTCCGGGGCCCTGCGATACGACCTCGACCTCCCTCCGGGCTCTGCACGGGACGTCTATCTGGCGACCCCCTTCGGCGCAGCGGACCCTGCCCTCGCCCTCTCGTCCCGAGGTGTCGACGGTGCGGAGCAGTTCGATGTCGCCGTCCGCGAGTGGAGCGCCAAGCTGGGGTGCGTGGACATTCGCCTCCCGCCGACGGCTCGCGCCTTCGCCGACACGTTCCGGACGGCGGCGGCGCACATCCTGATCAATCGCGACGGACCCGCGCTCCAGCCGGGTCCCCGCCGCTACGCGCGATCGTGGATCCGGGACGGCGCGATCATGGCGGCGGCGCTGCTGCGCGCAGGCTGCACCGCGGAGGTACGCGACTACATCCGCTGGTACGCAGGCCATCAGGCCCCCGACGGCACCGTTCCCTGCTGCGTCGACCGGAACGGCCCCGACTGGCTCGCGGAATACGACAGCCAGGGCGAGCTCATCTACGCCGTCATGGAACACTTCCGTTTCACCCGGGACCGCGCGTTCCTGGCCGAGATGTGGCCCGCCGTCACGAGGTCCGTCGACCGGATCGAAGCGCTGCGCAGCCAGCGTCTCACTGCCGAGTTCCAGACGCTGGGGAAACGGGCCTGCTACGGGCTGCTGCCGGAGTCGGTCAGCCACGAAGGCTACCTGGCGCATCCGGTCCACGCGTACTGGGATGACTTCTGGGCACTCCGGGGCCTCGAGGACGCCGCCGTCATGGCTGGGATCCTGGCCGACGGGCCGCGGGTCCCGCGTCTCGCCGCCCTGCGCGACTCCTTCCGCGGGACGCTCCAGGCGTCCATCATGGCGACCATGGCGGACCGGCGCATCGACTACATCCCCGCCTCGGTCGAATTGGCCGACATCGATCCCGCCGCCACCGCCAACGCCATCGCATTGCTCGACGAGACGCGGGCACTGCCGGCGGCCGCCATCGACCGGACCTTCGACGAATATCTGTCCAACTTCCGCAAGCGGCGCAGGCGTGAGGTCGACTGGAGCAACTACTCGCCGTACGAGATCCGCATCGTCGGAGCGCTGGTTCGTCTCGGAAGGCGGGAGCGCGCCTTTGAGCTGGCGCAGTTCTTCCTGGGCGACCGGCGCCCACCAGCCTGGAATCAGTGGCCGGAGATCGCCTGGCGGGATCCGAGGAGCCCGGGGCACATCGGCGACATGCCGCACGCGTGGATCGCCGCCGAATTCCTCCTCGCGTTCCGCAGCATGCTGGCTTTCGAGCGGGAATCGGACCAGGCCCTCGTCGTTGCCGCGGGGATTCCGGCCGAGTGGTTGGAGGCCGACGGTGGCGTGGGCGTGGACGGCCTGCCCACCTGGTACGGAACGCTCGGCTTCACCATGAAGCGGGACGGTGACGCGGTGGACATGGATCTCACACTCGGCGGGGACGTCATGATGCCCGCAGGGGGGATCGTCGTTCAGCCGCCCGGCGACGGGCCCCTGCGCGCGGTCGTGGTGAACGGCAAGGCGACGACGCGCTTCACCGGCGCGCAGGCCACCATCGAGGAACTTCCTGCGAAGGTCCGATTGATCCGAGGCGACACGCCCCGGTGATGGCCGACCACCGGGTCCCCATCACGCGACTCACGTGGTCGCGGTTCGGCCAGGCGGTCAGAGACTTCGCCGCCTGTGAGGTCGGTGGGCGCGCTCGAGCGCTCTTCGCCCTGCTCATCGCCCTGCTCTTGGCGTTCAACGCCTTGAACGTGGTGAACAGCTACGTGGGCCGGTACTTCATGACGGCCATCGCGGACCGCGACTCGGCGCGGTTCACCCGGGAGGCCATCGCATACCTCGGGGTGTTCGCCGCCTCGGCAGCCGTGGGTGCCCTCTACTCCTTCAGCGAGCAGCGGCTGGGGCTGCTCTGGCGGGAATGGCTCACTCGCCAACTCCTGGGCGCGTACCTCGACCGAAGAGCCTACTACCACCTGAGCGCCGCGGGCGTGCTGACGAGCCCCGACGAGCGCATCGCCGAAGACGTCCGGGCGTTCACGGCAACCACCCTCTCGTTCGTACTCATGCTGAGCAATACGACGGTCACGGTGGTGGCGTTTTCGGGCGTGCTGTGGTCGATCAGCCGCACGCTGTTCGCCGTCGCCATCCTGTACGCAGCGTGCGGCTCCGCCCTGACCGTCCTGTTCGGCCGCCCGCTCGTCTGGCTCAACTACAACCAGCTCGACAAGGAGGCCGACTTCCGCGCGAACCTCGTTCACGTTCAAGCGAACGCCGAGTCGATCGCGCTCCTGCGCCGCGAGGGGCGGATCGGCGCCAGGCTGCGGCGCCGGTTCGAGGACCTGACGGCCAACATGCGACGGATCATCGCCGTGAATCGCAACCTGGCGTTCTTCACCAACGGGTACAACTATCTGATCCAGATCATCCCTGCCCTGCTCGTGGCTCCGCTCTTCATCCGGGGCGAGGTCGAGTTCGGCGTGATCACGCAGTCGACGATGGCCTTCGCGACCCTGGTGGGCGCACTCTCGCTCGTCGTCACCCAGTTCCAGTCGATCTCCTCGTTCGCCGCCGTGATCTCGCGTCTCGGGTCGCTCGGGGAAGCGATGGAGCACGCCCGGTCGCCGGCCGCTGCTCCCATCGACGTGCGCGAGGACGACGCTCGCGTTGCCTACGAGCGGCTGACGCTCTTCTCGCCCGGCAACGACCACGTCCTGGTCAGGGAGCTGTCCGTATCGGTTCCGCGCGGAACGAGGGTGTTGATCGCGGGGCCGAACGACCCCGCGAAGGTGGCGCTGTTCCGGGCGACGGCCGGAGTGTGGGAACACGGAAGCGGACGGATCGTCCGGCCCGCCTCCCCGAGCGGCCGTACCTCCCTCCGGGAACGCTCCGAGATGTGCTCGTGCGAACGGGACGGGAGGGGGTCATCGGGGACGAGCAGATCACCGCCTTGCTCCACGTCCTGGGCCTCGAGCCCGTGCTTCAGCGCACAGGCGGCCTGGACGTCGAGCAGGACTGGGACGACGTTCTCTCGCTTGGCGAGCAGCAGCTTCTCTCCGTCGCCCGTGTGGTCCTCGCCGCCCCTCGATTCGCCTTCCTCGAGCGACCGCGCATGGTCCTCGGGTCCGAAGAGGCCGAACGGATCCTGAGCCTGCTCCGGGAGCGATCGATCACGTATCTGACGCTCGGGGACGGCGGCGACGGCCTCGACGACTATGACGCCGTCCTCGAGCTTGCAGGCGACGGCGGGTGGACCTGGAAGCCGATCGAGGCGGGACGGGAAGGCGTCGAGAAGAGCGCTGAACGATCGTGAGGAGGGTTTCATGACACTCCACCCGCTGGCAGGCCAACCCGTCCCCTCCGACATGTTGATCGACGTGGCTCGGCTCGAGCGGGAGTACTACGAGCGCAAGCCCGATCCGAGCGACCCCCGTCAGCTCATCCGCTTCGGCACCAGCGGGCACCGGGGCACGTCGTTCGACGGGACCCTGACGGAGGGCCACATCCTGGCCATCACCCAGGCCATCTCCGATTACCGCCGCAGTCAGGGCATCGACGGCCCGCTCTACATGGGCAAGGACACGCACGCGCTGTCGGCCGTGGCCCAACGCACGGCCCTGGAGGTGCTGGCCGACTCCGACGCCGGTCGTCTCGCACGCGATCCTGGTCCACAACCGCGGGCGCCGGGAACACCTCGCCGACGGCATCGTCGTCACCCCGTCACACAACCCGCCGGAAGACGGCGGCTTCAAGTACAATCCGCCCAACGGCGGCCCGGCCGACACCGACGTCACCGGCTGGGTCGAGGAGCGCGCCAACCAGTTACTCCGAGCCGGCAACACCGGGGTGAAGCGTGTGCCCTTGGCAACGGCCGTGAAGGCCGCGACGACCCATGAAGAGGACTTCGTCCTGCCCTACGTCCGGGACCTCGGCAGCGTCATCGACATGGAGTCCATCCGCGCCGCAGGCTTGAAGCTGGGCGTCGACCCGCTGGGCGGCGCGGCGGTGCGCTACTGGGAACCGATCGCGACGCTCTATCGCCTGAATATCACCGTCGTGAATCCCAGGATCGACCCGAGGTTCGGCTTCATGACGTTGGACCACGACGGCAAGATCCGGATGGATTGCTCGAGCCCGTACGCCATGGCCGGTCTGGTCAAGCTCAGGCATCGCTATCAGGTGGCGTTCGGCAACGACCCGGACGCGGACCGGCATGGCATCGTCACCCCGTCGGCGGGGCTGATGAACCCCAACGATTTCCTGGCGGTGGCGATCCACTACCTGCTGGCAAGCCGCCCCGCCTGGCCGGCGCGAGCCGCCGTCGGCAAGACGCTGGTCAGCAGCAGCATGATCGACCGGGTGGTCCACCATGGCGGCCGCCGGCTGGCCGAGATGCCGGTGGGCTTCAAGTGGTTCGCGCCGGGCCTGTTCGACGGCTCGATCTGCTTTGGCGGCGAGGAGAGCGCAGGAGCCACCTTCCTCCGCACGGACGGCACCGTCTGGACGACCGACAAGGACGGCCTCGTCATGGCCCTGCTGGCGGCGGAGATCACCGCGCGCACCGGCAAGGACCCGGGCGTCCATTACCAGGAGCTGACGGCCGAGCTCGGGACACCGTACTACGCACGGATCGATGCGCCGGCCACGCCCGAGCAGAAAGCCGTGCTGCAGAAGCTCTCGCCCGAGGCCGTCAAGGCGACCCAGCTGGCAGGCGAGCCGATCGTGGCCACGCTGACCCGCGCCCCGGCGAACGCCGCACCGATCGGCGGCTTGAAGGTGGTGACGGCCAACGGCTGGTTCGCGGCCCGGCCGTCCGGGACCGAAGACGTCTACAAGATATACGCGGAAAGCTTCAGAAGTCAGTCTCACCTCGAAGCCATCGTCGCCGAAGCCCAGCATATCGTGGCCGATGCGCTGGCAGGCCCAGGATGATTAGGCCCCCTACCCTTGCACCGGCGAAGAGCATAGTGAAGGCGTGGAGGTGAGCATGTACCCAACCAGAAACGATCTCCCGGAATCGGCACGGATCAAGCTCGTCGAGCTGCTCAACGCGCGGCTCGCCGATGCCATCGACCTGCAAACGCAGTGCAAGCAGGCGCACTGGAACGTCAAGGGTCCGGATTTCATCGCGCTGCACAAGCTGTTCGACGAGGTGAACGACGCGGTCGAGGAGTACGTCGACCTGATCGCCGAGCGCGCGGTACAGCTCGGCGGTGTCGCCGACGGCACCGCCCGCATCGCGGCCAAGCGCTCGTCGCTGCCCGAGTACTCGGTGAGGGGCGGCGACGGCCGCGAGCATGTCGCGGCGCTCTCGACAGTCCTGAGCGCGTTCGGCAAGCTCGTGCGCGCCGAGATCGACCGCTCCAACGAGCTCTCCGACGCCGACACGGCCGACCTCTTCACCGAGGTTTCACGCGGCGTCGACAAGTGGCTCTGGTTCGTGGAGGCGCACCTGCAGGCGGAACGATGAAGCGGCGCGGCTTCATCGAAGACCATTGAGCCGCGTCATCGAAGCCCTCCTTCGGACTTTTGGATCGTGCCGTCCGTCCTCGAAACGGGCTTCGCACTGACGGGCGGGCTGGCGCGGAGCCCCCGCCGAACGCGAACTGACGAGTCGCCGGTCCCGTGTAGGGGCCATCATGGCATCTACGCCCGGAGCGTCGTCACGGGGACTGCATGGCGTTCAAGAGGTCGAGGGCTCGACTCCCTTCAACTCCACGACCTCGTCCTGCGCTAGACGTTGCGCCCGTCGAAGTCGGGCTGGAAGGTGCGGAAGTGGCGGTAGCCGCTCGAGAAGAGGACGCACAGGGGGGCGACCGGCAGTAGGTGGCTCTTGGCGCGGAACCAGAGGCCGATTGCGAGCGCGAGCGCCGAGATGCCCGGGATCTGGTGGTGCACCTCGTGATTGCCGATGCCGAAGGAAAGCGGGAACCAGTAGGTGTTCGAGCTGCGCTCCGAGGCGAAGCCGAAGTGCTCTATCCAGAAGCGGAGCGTCGTGAGGAGATTGAGGCCCACGAGGACGAGAAGCCAGTAGCCGAATGGCGGCCGGAGTACGGCCCAGGTCGCGAGGGCAGCGGCCCAGGCGGCCGCGACGCGCCGGCGGTCACGCGGGTATCGCTCGCGCGTGCGGTCGAGGCAGTTGGCGACCGGCACGAGCTCGTAGAGCGCGTAGAGGAGCCGCGAGCGCACGAAGAGGCGCTGGCGGAACGGACTCCAGTTGGTGTCGCCGGGGCGGTTCGTGAGGGAGTGGTGGACACGGTGGACGGGCTGGAAGACCTCCGCGGTGAAGGGGAGGAGCAGGACGCCGGAGGCGATGCTGCCGAGCCAGTCGTCGGCCGGGCGGCCGAGCAGGTTCCCGTGCGTTGCCTCGTGCACGACGAGAATGAAAACGCCGTGCACCACGACCGCGAGCGCAAAAGGTGTGCCGATGGCGAGCCACGGATGCCCGCCGGCGGCGGCGGCCGCCAGTCGTGGGCCTGCCGCCCACACGAGCCAGACGCCGGCCGAGAGCACGAGGAGCGCGAAGGCGACGACGAGCGGCTGCACGCGACGCAGGGCCGCGTCGATGCGCTCCTCGAGCAGCGGCTCGCCGGGACGCGGGGCCCGGATATCAAGTCCACTCCAGACGCGCTCGCGGTCGATGCCAGGCACGACCCGCTCGAGCAGCGCAAAGAGCGGACGGCGATGCGCGGGCACGACCATCAGCGTTTGCCCGCACGGAGCGTGAAGGCGTGGCGAAGGGACGGCACGTTGGGTCGCCACTCGGACAGCACGCTCGTGATGGCGAGCTCCTCGAGCTCGGCGAGCACGAACACTACCGTCGCGATCTGGAAGGGCCACGCGGGGCCGTCGGCGAAAATCACGAAGATGCTCCCGCCAAGGAGATAGGCCGAAAGCTTCGCGCCGCGCGTGTGATAGCTCGTCGGGCGGCCGAACTTCGAGAGCCCGACGATGACCGGGATCATAGCGGCCGCGACCGCGACCGCGAACCAGCCGAGCTCGGCGCGCACGAACGCCGGGCGGAGCCAGACCGCGCAGATCGGCACGACGACGTAGAGAAGGAGGTCCCCCATGCTGTCGAGCCGGGCACCGAACTCCGAGGTCTGTCCGAGCCAGCGGGCGAGCTTCCCGTCGAGGATGTCGCTTATCAGCGCGACGGCGAGGCAGACGACGAACGCCTGCGAGGCGCCCACCCAGCCGAGCACGAGGAGCACAGGCGCCAGCGCGATGCGGAGGGCGCTGAGCGCGTTCGGGAGGTTTACGCGACTCACCATGGCTTTCAACTCATCCGATCTGTCGCTTGAGCCCGAGGGCGACCATCACGAACCCCATCGCCGGGTGCACGACCAGGGTGACGCCGGCGAGGAGCACGGCGACGCGGAGCGGCGCGACCCACACGGTCGACATGCAGAGCAGGACGCCGGCCAGGCCGTCGAGCTCGTCGGTCAGCCAGAAGAGCGGGGCAAGCACGCCGGCCGGCCGGTCGCCGGGCGCGACCCCGAGCTGACGCTTGATGAAGCTGTTCGGAAGCTCGCCGGCGATGTACCCGCCGCCGAGGACGACCCCCCAGAGGAGTGGATGTACCCGGTCGAAGTCGACGAGCGAAAGCGGGCGCGCCCAGCCCGCGCGTGTACTGAGGACCGCCTGGAGCACGACGAAGGTGGCGGTCGCGCCGATCATCGTGACTGCGCCGCGCACGGTCTTGTTGTCGCCAAGGAGCCGGCGGCCGCGGAAGCGGAGGCCGCCATCGAGCGGCAGACCCGCGAGGCTGCGAAGGAGGTCGAGCTTGATGACGGCGATGTGGACCGCGCCGCCGAGGATGACGGGAGTCGCGAGCCAGACAGCCTGCGCGACCGACATCAGGAAGCGTTCCCCGACCGGCCCCATGTCAGCGCAGCACCCGCAGCGCCCGTGGGAGGACGCGGACCGTGAAGGACCGCGCGAGCCCGATCTCGTCGCCGTCGCCGAAGAAGGCGAGTGGGCGCTCGCACTCGATCCGCGCCTCGACCGCTCGCCACACGCCGAGCGTCCAGCGAGATACGGGCCGCCCGAGCCGCATCGCGGCGAGCGTCGCGAGCAGCGAAGCACGCGACTCGGCAGAGAGGAGTGCCAGCTCGAAGACGCCGTCACTGTTGTCCGACCGCGTCGGCAGCCCGATCCCACCCCCGAGCGCGCGCTGGTTGGCGACGAAGAGCCCGTGCGACTCGCGCTCGACCGTCCGCAGGCGGCCGTCGGGGCGCCGGTAGGTGATGCGCAGGCGGTGGAGCCGGCGCGCGCGCAGGAGCACGTTGGCGGCTGCCACCACCGGATAGACGGCCGGGCCGAGTGCAGCGAGCGCGACGAGCGCAAGCCCGCCTGCACGCTTGAGCCGCCCGACCGATAGCGCGCAGGCCGCCGGCAGGCCGAGGCCGCCGACGGTGACGAAGGCCCGCCCGTTCACGTCGATGACATCGATGGCTCGCACGCCGCCTTCCAGCACACGGCGCGCCGCCGCCGCGATCTCGAGCGGCAGGTCGACCTCGCGCGCGAAGTCGTTGGCCGTGCCACGGGGCAGGATGCCGATCGGCACCCCCGTCCCGGCGAGCTCGTTCACGACCCGGTTGATTGTCCCGTCGCCGCCAGCAACCACGACCGCGGCCACGCCGGCGCGCGCGTGCTCGGCCGCGAGGCGGGCGGTCTCGGCGCCGCTCACCGGATGCTCGAACGTCGGGCGGAGCCGCCGCGCGAGGATGGCGGCCGCGCGCTCTTCCCACGCCCTATCCGGCAGGCGGCCAGCCCCCCGGTTCACGATCACCGCCACGCGCGCGCCGGTCGCCAGCCGGCTCCCCTCGGCGAGCTGCCCGAGGTCATCGACCTCGACTCGACGCGCTGTCCCATTCATTGCCGAGCCTCCTTCTCGCTCACCCGGCAACCGGCCTCGGGCTCCCTCTCACCTTCGTCGCGGCCACCGTGCAGCAGCGCCGGCTCGCCGTACACCTGCCATATCTGAGCCACAACGCGCTATATCACGTCATCCAGGGCCTCGCGCTGCTCATGATCTTTACGGGCCGCGGGCTCGCAGAGCGCGGCGCCGACCCCGCGGTCCCGTGCCTTGCGCCTTAATCGGAGCTACGCTCCGGGCGTCGGTTGACAACGCAACACCAACGAGTGCGGGTATCGTGTCTCCGTGCCCGTCGTCGCTGGCTCGATGACATCGTGTATGACTCCGGCGATGGCACTGCAATCGGCACCCACGTGCCAGACGGGCTACGGCGTGGATGAAGATTCAGCGGCTCCAGCGCTGCTTCGGCAGGAGACTGGCCCTCGATCTTCCCCAACGCCGGCTCCGCGATCGCCCTCATCGACCGCCTCGTCCATCACGCCGACATCATCGCGATTGAAGGGGGTAGCTTTCGCCGGCGGGTCGCCGAGCAGGATCAGAGCACCCGGCGCGCCAAGCCGAAGCCCTGAGTTTGCCGGTCGAAATTTCCGCACATCCTCGAGTCCGCCAACAGCCAGCAGATGGGGCGCAGCTACCGGCGCCTGCTGGCGATCACGCGGCGCCCGCTCGCGAGGCCGCGCGCGTGGTCCGCTGAGGTCAGCACCGGAATGCGCCGCGTCGTCACGCAGTCGGCGATGGTGTTGGTTACTTTTGCACCGCAAAGTAGCTAGAGCGCGTTGACTGGTGGGGCGCGACCGACTGCCTATCTTGGTGTTGCTGGGTTTGGAGCGACTCTGTGGGCCGTTCTTGATCGCAGTTCGATGTCCGAGGTCACCACGGCCACGACTGCCGCGAAGGCCAGGACCACCGGGGCGAAACGCCGTATCCCGCCTTGCGGTTCAGAGGTGTCGTCCAACGCAAATTTCGATTTGATATCTGGCCGGTTGAGCCAGTGCCACGCATACGCAAGGAAAGCAAACCACAACGCCCCACTTACTGCCGCTAAGATGTGCAGCCCCCCGCTGAACGCCCCGCCGATGCTGGTCAGGCCGAATAGGGACGAGACGAGCACCACCCTTTCGGCAAGGATACGTCCCCACTCTCTACCGCTCGAGATCCCCCTCGATGCCACGAGCATTAGCAGTCCGCCGGCGAGCCATCTGAACTCCTTGGCAACGTGCAATCGGGTGTAAGGATCGCCAGACACCACAGCCCACGGCGTGCCCATGAGTACCATCACCCCATCCAAGGCAATGAATATAATAGCGAGCATCCTCAGCGTACGTGAGACGTAACGTAAATCGACCTTTCCCATCATCTGTTTAAGGGTTAGCGGCAGTGATTGAGTCGGGACGACTCGTGGCCTAGGATGGCGGAACACAGCAAGCCTGGCGGGAATTAGGGATAGACCACACGACCTGTCCGTTCGGCGCCCATGGGTCAGGCTGGAATGAGGGATCGATTGGGAATGAGGCGTTGCGGCAATTGTTCGAAACTGCGTCCATTGAAGCGTTGAGCACATATGCCGCGTTACAAGGAGACTCCCCACACGTCCAATTGAATTCCACCTCGTAGTCAGACCCGGTGCACCAGCCGACCTGGGTTGTCCCGCTGCAATCGTAGTAGTAGGCGTCAATTTCCGCCGCTATATTACATTGCAGCGTCCCGATGCAATATGGGTCGCCGTTGTTACTGAAGAGATGAGTAACGACCTTCGCGGATACAGGAAGGGACAGCGTATGCACGTCGTCGCATGCGCTCTCGCCCACGGAGCAGATCTCGCACGCTGGACATTCGCTGTAGGTCGGAGTGCAAGTTCCACTGAAGCACACTGCTCCATCCCTAATTGACACGGGCGGAGCACACTTAGGCACGCCAGCGAACTGGCCTTGGCAATCACTATAATCAGGCTTTGGAACGGTGGCGGTGGCGGTGCACTCTCCGGCTTGGCACGTGTTGAAATTACATACATCGTGCTCGGCGCAGATCGTGCCGTCGAGTCTTGGATTCACGTCATTGCACAATCCAACCCGGCACTTGTAGATGGCACACGCCGTCTGACCGCACGACAGGCCATTCGTGTTTGACGAATCGCAGTCTGGATCGGGCTCCTCTGGGTTGCCAACGACGCACTCTTTGAGGTCACTTGGATCAACGGTTCCAGCAACGGCGAACGCTCCTAGTATGCACGCGGCTTTTAGCGGTACCGTCGGGAGTTCGAGGCATAGTCCAATGCCGGGCGATGCGATCGCGGTTAATCTAATACATGCTTGCGTCCGCTCCACGGTCTCGAAAGCCTCGCCAGCTTTGCAGAACAGGTAAATCAGATAGTCGGCGCACGGTCCCGATATCGGAACGCCGGGCGTTACGCCATCGGGTCCGACCATCTGTGTGAACCCGTTCGGGCCCATCTGTACTCCCCCGGTCTCGTTGAAGACCGTGAACGAGCCATTCGCGAACGGCAGCACCAGAAAGCCGCCACGAAGGGAGGCCTCGTACATGGCGACTAGTACGTTTCCATCGGCATTTGTCAAGGCTGCGAGCGTCGGAATCGCACTCCCGGGACAGGAGCGCGCAGCCGTTATCTGCGTGAAGCCGATTGATTGAGCATGCTGAAGGGTCGAGAGCCATCCTTCGTCATTCGCCGTCGCGGCAAGTTCCTCATCTGTTATTGCATTACAGGCAACGACGGTTGTCGTGGCCGGATCGCTATCTCGTGTGCCGTTGTTGACGATGAGCTGTGCAACGTACTGTCCTGCGGCATCAGGTATGATTGTCGGTTGAAAGCTCCAGCGTACAAAAGCTCTGCGACGCTGCCTTGAGGTCTTGAGACTATAGACCAGTGGAACGTGAGGTTCTGCCCGTGAGGAGAGCATAGCTCCGACAAAGCG
>Ga0209058_1003844_pt1 | contig 12092 bp, 7 predicted proteins | sample GraSoiAngelo_147_FD_185904 | JGI IMG/M metagenome (GOLD analysis project Ga0209058, IMG submission 185904) | Grasslands soil microbial communities from the Angelo Coastal Reserve, California, USA - 14_1009_05_40cm (SPAdes) (version 2) | ecosystem: Environmental > Terrestrial > Soil > Grasslands ... | reverse complement strand
ACTCGATCAGGAGTTGAAACCATCGAAAGGGAATGTCCTCGTGGGCGTGCGGCTTCAAGGAGTAGAAGATGTACGGGCGAGCCAGCGGCCACATCGCGCGCACCAAGGTATAGGCTTTCATCTCGAGGTCTTCCTCAAGGACGGGCTCGGAAATCACGTACGCCAGGACGCGAGCGCTTGCGGCGGATCGAATTGAACCTAGAGTCTCCATAGCTGCTTCCGCAGCTGAACGGTCTTCGGGAGATTCCAGCAAGAGATCCGCGGCAGCTTGGACTTTCTCATCGGGTTTCTCATCCACGCATTGTTCGAGTCTGCGGATGAGGTAAGCCACGTAACTCTGAATGATTGTTGGAACATCGTGTAAAGGCGCTTCGATATCTTCGACGAACCGCAACACGCGTACGGGCGCGGATCGCAATTTCCGGAGGTGTGCTGCTATCTCGGTCCGCATCTCGAGCCGCCTTTCGACATGTTCGTGGATGCCGGCATCGATAAGCCGGCGAAATTCTTCATCGTCAAGCGAGGCCCGGTCCTCTTCGACCAGCCGGCCCAACTCGTAGAGGAAAAAGTCGTCGCATGGGATGCGGTAATCGAAGTTCTCCAGCGGATTCTTCATTGAGGGAATTTATACAGCCCGGAACCGTACCTCTCCCTTCGCGGGATCGATTGTTTCAATCCGGACGTCGACCATCTCGCCCGGCCGGAGTTTTACCGGGCCTGAAACTCTTCCTCGTAAGTAGTAGTCCTGCAGTTCGATATTTCCCTTTGGATCCAGAACCACCGCAGCAAGCAATTCCCCTCTCTTATATCGTGCCAGGTATTCCAGCAACCAGTAGTTCGTTGAGCGGTCTTCGATGGCCCGGATCTCCTGTTCTGCAGTTTCTGCGGCAGCGAGAATTTGCAGCAGTTCCTCGCGGCCGTATGGTACGGGAACACCGCTGAGCATGGCCGTGAATTGGCGCTGGGTCACCAGATCGGCATAGCGGCGGATCGGCGACGACGCCTGCGTATACGCGCCAAGCCCAAGGCCTGAATGCAACCCTGGTGTGAGGGATAGGCGGGAGCGCTTGAACGTTTTTCTCAATCGTTCGAAAGCCAATGCCTCCACAGCTTTATAAGTCCCGCTGAGCGTAATGTCAGATCCGCGGAGCCGTCCCGCCGTGGAGTCGACAGCATCCAGTGCGGGACTTTTTAAGTCCCGTTGAGGATCACGTCGAATCGACGGAGCCGTTTTCGTGGAGTCGACGGCATCCAGTGCGGGGCTTTTTAAGTCCCGTTGAGGATCACGTCGAATCGACGGAGCCGTTTTCGTGGAGTCGACGGCATCCAGTGCGGGACTTTTCAAGTCCCGTTGAGGATCACGTCGAATCGACGGAGCCGTTTTCGTGGAGTCGACGGCATCCAGTGCGGGACTTAAAGTGTCTTCGACTGCCAGTGCTTCGCGGGGCTCTTGCGTCCGATAGATTACGGGAATGCTGTTTACGGATGCGAAATCCGCCGCCAGTCCGTTTGCCAGAATCATCATTTCGCTGACAACGAATCGCGAAGGCGAGTTGGGATTGATCTTCGTGATTTGAATCTCGTCACCTTTTACGCGGATCTTGAGCTCAGCGCGGCGGAATGTGATTGCGCCGCGGTTCGAGCGTGCGTCGCGCAACTGTTTCGCGATGCGGTGGAGTGTGTAGAGAGCGGGGTCGCTTTCTATAATTTGGTCCGCCTCGTCATAGGAAAGCCGCTTTTGGACATTAATCGTGGAGAGCGCGATTCGATAGCCGGCGCGGTTTGCTTGCTTGTCAAATCGCACTTCGACCGTGAAGGCTGGCCTGGGCACTGCGGTCCGCAAGCTTGCCAGGTCCGTCGACAGGCGCTCTGGAAACATTGGAACCGTGATGGATGGCAAGTAAATGGTCGAAGATCGACGCGAGGCTTCTGCATCGAGGATATCGCCTTTCGTGACGAAAGCGGAAACGTCCGCAATGTGAATACCGACGACAATTTCATCTCCTTCCCATCGAACGGTGAGCGCATCATCGACCTCACGGGTATCCTCATCGTCGATGGTGAAAGCCGGAGAGTCTTGATAGTCAAGACGGGCAGGAATGTGTGTATACGGCGTGAGTTGCGCGGCCGCCTCGATTAGCGTAGGGGAAAAATGAGGGTCAATACCGGCTGTGACGAGAAACCGGTCAAGTGTGGGGTCTACACGGCCGGCTCGCAGCAAGATGTCATAGGCTGCGTCGCGCGCTTTTGCGGCACCGGCGATCTCTTCCAGGATGAGGCCGATTTCATCGCCGGTTTTGAACCGCAACCAATTCTGAATCCGGTCAAGGATGACACCCGATTCTTCGGGAATATCGGTGTTCTTTTTCAGGAGTTGTTCCAGGACCTTTACGACATGCTCCCGGAATTCCTCCCGCGCTCGCTGGCGCTGACGGCGTGTCCGCTCGCTCAAAACCTGTTCCTCGGTTTTGGGAAGAAATTGCGCGCCTTTGCGCCTGAAGAACAGATTGTCTTCCGAGAGTGCGCGAAAGACTGCAGACTCGGCCTCCGGCGTCGTTTCGGCGAAAAATAATTCGGCAAGCTCGGACGGGTTCAGTTCGCGCTGTCTCGTTCCAACCGATTGCCAAAGCAGTTCGACGTCGACCTCGGATTGGCGTGCGGACACCTTTTCCGAGATTTGGCGCGCGAGAGCCGGAAATTCTCCTTCAGTTGACGGACGGTGCACGATGACCACACGATCCCCATGTACCGTCGAGTTGCGCCCGCGCGGGTCAATCACATGCAGGCGGTCGCGTTCCTGTTTTCGCACGTAAGCGAGACGCAGTTCTTCCGCATCGAGGAATTCAATAATCCGTCCTTCCAGCGACATGCCTATAATTCTGTCATGATGCCGAATGAGATGCTCAGTCCATTGTCCGGCTCCGCGCTGCGGGTCGAGACCAAGGAACAACTGGACGACTTTCTGGCGCGGCCGGATGCGGCACAGACGGTGAAGGCTGCGTCGTTCGAGGAAATTTTTTTTACTGTTAAGGGTGTTGGATTAGCCGATAGTCTCGACCTCCTGCCGCTGGTTTCTGGAAAGCAGGTTCGTGGCTTTATCGATCTGGACTGCTGGCGCAAAGACACGTTTGTGCGTAAGCCGTTCATGGAATGGATGGGCGCATTTATTCAGGCGGGCCCCGAAGAAACGATGAAGGCCATTTCGGGTGTCGACGACACGGTGATCTCGCTGTTCTTGAAGGACCTCACTCACGTCTACGAAGTCGATCGTGACGACCCGCCCACCGGTACGCAATTAATCTTCACACCTGATAATCGTTTCGCTGTCGAGCCTCTCGAACAAGGTGAAGCCACCACGATTGGGATGCTCATCCTGGACGCGCTTTTCAAGTACAACCCCAACCTCGGGACACAAATTTTGGCGAAGGTCCGCTACACGACACGCGTCGAACTGGAAGAGACGGCATACGACAACAAGAACCGCCGGCTTGAAGCACACGGTTTTGTCGATTACTACGATGCGCTTTCGATCTATGCGCCCGGGGCGGTGGGTGAGAGCCATCAGCCCGCCGATCGTGAACGGCCGGTCGAGGAAATTCCGGGCGAGGAAAATCCGGGCAACCTGCCGGCCGTTTTCGCAGATTCGTTGCTCGGCGGCGCTTTTCTAACGAAGGCTTTCGAACAGATCACCGATCCCGCGGAGGCCGGCCGATTTGCGCAGGAATTAACGGCTCTGGGGAATCGAATTCTTTCGGCGAATCTCGTCAATCTTGGCGAACTCGAGGGTATTCGCCCGGCGCTCGAGGAGATGCGCGATTTCCTCACGATCGGGCTCGAGCGCCTGACCGGCGGCAACGCAGAAATCGCGCCTGATGCGCTGCGCAAGAACTATATACAGACGGTGTTCAAATTCGGTTTCGATCAAGTGGCGCGTTTGCGTGACGAAGCCGACCGGTTGGCCGGCATCCGTGGTTTTCGGGTCTCGGTGCTCGATGAATCCGATCAGCAATTCATTGAAGGACTCCGCCGGTTCAAGCCCCTGCTGGCCGAACACCTCCGGTACCGGAATTTCCAGTCCATGGCCGACGTCGAGCGAGCGCGCGCTCGTTTGGACGAACTCGCCCGCATGATTGAGGTGTTTGTGCAAACGTTCCCCATCATTCGGGAATCGCTGGCCAAAACGTTCAATACCGCAACCGTGCAGTTCGCCGTCAGCGGAAAGTTCGAGGCAATCCCCATAAAAATTCGTGAACTCGAACAATTTCTAAGTCAAGGGATGACACTGCCGGCGATTGATGTGCCCGCGGCGATGCGTCCGTTCGCGGGTCGTTGGTGGGAGGAATTGCGGGCGGAGTTGGAACCACTCGCCGGTAAATCGATTGATCCGAGATTCATTGCCAGCATTCACGTAGGGGGTACACCATAAAAGGTAAGGTTGTGATCCTGCCTGGAGGTTCGGGAGGCCTTGGCGCCGCGGTTGCGGAGGCTGTTGCCAAGGCGGGCGCCATACCGGTCATCGGATGTCTCGGCAACCTCGAGCGTGCAGAAAGCATCGGGGGGAGACTTTCAGAGAAATACGAGGTTGACGCTCCCCTCGTTGTAGGCGACATCCTCGATGCCTCTGTCCGCCAGCGGCTTATCGACGAAGCACAACGCGCTGGTGAGCTATACGGCCTCGTACCGCTCGTCGGCAACCCGGCGCGGGTTCCGATTGAGACGGCCACGGAGCAAGATTTGATCGATTCGATGCGAACCAACTTCATCGGACCGGTCCTGTTGGCGCGCGATTTTGCCGCCGCCGCCGGCGATCGCGACGCATCAATCGTGTTCATCTCAACTATGCAGGGCACAGCCGTGTTTGCAGGCAGTACCACATATGCGGCGCCCAAGGCGGCGCTCGTCCATACGGCGCGCATTTTGGCAAAGCAGTGGAAAATTCGGGTCAATGTCGTGGCGCCCGGAGTCAATAATGCCGGAATGGCCGAACAAAGCGTTCAAGGCGGAAAATATGATTCCTTCACGGAGAAGAAAGTCATCCCCCGATTTGGCCGCCCGGAAGACGTCGCTCGCGCGGTCTTGTTCTTCCTCGAGCCGGACAATTACGTGACGGGGCAGGTGCTGACAGTGGACGGTGGACTGAGCTTGAAGATGTAAGGGGAATATAGAGCGTTCTTTGGAGGTGTGAAGTGAAATTCAGATCACCTGTTGTCGTGGAATTCAAAACGATCCCACTGTAGGCGCGGTCTGTGACCGCGCGCTTTCTTTTCATGCTGAGAAAAACGCGCGGTCATAGACCGCGCCTACAGTTCGGGCTCATCCTGAACTAGAATTGATACCGTAGCGCGAAAAAGATACGCCGGTTGCCGCCGTCGGTGCCCCATTGATTGAGGAAGTTGGGGGAATTGACCGCGCCAGCAGGGATGCCGAAGTTTCGCGAGTTGGTCAAGTTGTACATTTCGGCGCGGAACTGAAGGTTGTGGCCTTCGGCGATCCGGGTATTCTTGATGAACCCCATATCGATCTGGCCAAGGCGATCCGCCCGCAGCGTGTTCCGGCCAACATTGCCAACACGTACTCCAGCCGGAAGTGTGCTGAATAGCGATCGCCCTCCGGCCTTCAGCAGTTCAGGGATGGACATTCTGGACGTATCGAGCGTCGTGTTCAGGTTCGGACGAATGGCAGTGCCGACCAACCCACGGATTCCATCGAGGGCGCCAGTCGGATCCGAACCGTTGAGAACGGTGAACGGCTGCCCGCTCTGAAATGTAAAGAACGAGTTGATCTGCCAGCCATTCAGGACGTGCGCGAGCGCTCCGGACTGATTACGGAAGGCCGGAATCTCATACACAAAATTACCTGTAAAGCGATTCGGACGATCGTAGGAAGAACGGCCACGGTCGGCGCGCCGGTTGAAGGAATCCTGCGCTATGGCCACTTCCCCACTAGAGGGATTGAAGATCTCCGAAGCATCGTCGATAAACGAGCTCCACGTATAGTGGAAACCGGCGCTGAATCCGCGTGTCAATCTCTTTTCAGCGCTGAGCTGGAGAGAATGATAGATCGAGGAGGCTGCATTAGCCCGGAGACGGCGAATGCCGATTGTCGGGTCCACACGCTGCGTCGAGGTTGAGCAGAACCCTGCCGCATTGCAGTTTGGCACGAGTGGGTCGCCGTCGATGGTTTGAAACAGCGAAGTGCCTTTGGTGCCGACGTATCCCACTCTGAACACGAGGTCTCTAGCGAGTTCGCGCTGGATTTCAACGCCGAATTGGTCGGCGGCCGGCGAGCGGAAATCCCCTGCGACGATTGTGCGCGTGAGCTGCAGCGGATCCAGACCAAACGGCTGGATCGACGGTAACGAGGTGAAGGCGTTGAGCGCTCCGCGACCTCCCGCCGGCCCCGGCAGGGCCACGGTCGGCAGGGGAACAGAGGCCACAAATGGGAATGCGCTGAAGATGTTCACGTTGATGTTGAGAAACGAATAATCGTTGTTTCGCGAATACCCGCCCCGAAGGACGAACTTGTCTCCACCCGTAAGCCAGCCCATGGGATTGCCTGTACCAGTACGGGGATTCCAGTTGAATCCGAAACGAGGTTGGAAATTGTTAGTATCCCGTTTCGGAACGGGGCCAAAACGATAACGCTCATCACCCCCCGCGGCCTGGACAATACGGTTGTCCACGGGGACCAGATCATTGAACGTGTTCCCCGGGACTTCATAACGCAACCCATAATTGAGGGTGAAACTGCGAGAGACCTTCCACTCGTCCTGTCCGAAGAAAAACAGATCGTACCATTTGTAATACTGGAGCGTCTGGCCGCCGGGAAGGGGCCGGTTGATCGTGGCTGCGAGATCCGCGATATCGTCGACGAAACGCTGCAGACTCGAATAGGCCAATCTTCCGCGCGTTACGGGTACGGCGAAAGTCTTGATCTCCGTTCGCCGGAAGTCGCCTCCGAACTTCAGTGCATGAGCGCCGCGGATCAACGATAGGTTGTCCTGGATTTGATAGATATTGTTGAAACGGTACTGGGGCAGATTCGCGGCCAAACCGATCGCGGTACGCTGGTCGCCGGCATTGAAGCCGGCGAGTCCCAGTTCATTAATTTCGATCGAGGGGATTTCCTGCGACGCCGTATTTTGCGCGGTCGTAGTGGTTGCATATCGCTGATACGCTGTTCGCACTTCGTTGACCATCGTGTTGGAAAGAGTGCTCGTCAACCAAACGTTGGCGGCCTGTTGACGCGTTGGGGCCAGTGTTGTCAATCCTGGGGGAGTTTTCTGCCCATCTCCTGCATCCTTGTCGTCCGTGAACATATACCGGCCGCTCAGCGTGTGGCTCTGGGTGAACTGATGGTCGACGCGCGTGGAGAACTGATGGTTATCGATTTTCCGCCCCGCGGATCCGGTAAGCGAGCCGAGCGGAACGTTATAAGTGTTGCCGCCTGCCGTAAACGTCGCCGACTGGCTGGGGAGTGGTACTTGTGCGACGGGCAAGAACTTCAACAACGCGGCAACTTGTGGGCGGGTTCCGACCGCGGACTGCAGAATGCTTTGCCCCGCTTCGGTCGGCGCACCATTCAAAGTGAATCCGGAACCAAGGCGGCGGTCGGCCCAGCGTTGATATGAACCAAAGAAGAATGTACGGTCCTTCACAATGGGCCCGCCGGCCGTGGCGCCGATCTGATTTTCGATGCGGAACGGAGCCTTGCCGAACGCTTTCTTATCCAGATTGCTCGGAGCATTCAGAGCATTGTCGTTGTGAAACCAAAAAGCCGTACCGTGGAGGCTGTTACTCCCACTCCTGGTCACAACGTTCATGACCGAGCCCCCAGCGCGCCCGTATTCGGCCGAGAACTGGTTCGTAATCAGCCGTATTTCCTGTACGATGTCGGGATTGTTAATAGATTGCGAGCGGCCGGAAACCCCAGGTTCGTTGATGTCCTGGCCGTCGATCATGAAATTGTTCGAGCGGAACCGCATGCCGTTGGCCGAGAAGTTGACGCCATTCGCGAACTCGCTCTGACCGCTCGCCATCTGGCTCACGCCCGGCGCCGACAAAGCGATATTGAAAACGTTGCGAAAACCGCCGGTACCTGTCGCTGGCGCCCCCAAAGGAAGTTCGGTAATGCGCCTTGCGTCAAAATGCACGCCGACTTCGGCATTGCTGACGTTCAACACCGTCGCATTTTCCTGAACGGTGATTTCCTGAGTGACACCGGCCGTTTGCAGCATGATGTCCAGCACCGCTTCCTGGTTCAAGATCAGAATGATGCCCAAACGGACATACCGCGCAAATCCGCTCAGCTCAACCGACACTTCGTAGGGACCAACCGGCAAATTCGGAATGCGGAAACGGCCAACCTCATTTGTAAGTACGGAGCGGCTGATATTCGTTTCAACGTTTCGCGCTGTGACCATCGCTCCGGGAATGACTGCTTGTTGCGCATCCACAACCGAACCTGAGATTGTCCCCGTTGTGGACTGGGCGAACAAACAAACCGGAAGTACCGAGAGAGCCAGTAAATTGATAACCAGACGTAGACGCATCCTTATGTCCATGACTTCTCCTTAATCGTGACTTCAGGGAAAAACCATCTTGAAGAGGTTCCGATGTCCAGCGGGGGTGAGAGTCTGTCTTATTTTCCTCTGTCCTTCAAAGAGGCATTGCATTTGGGAATTAAGCAGGGATGGCCTGTCAATGTCAAGAATTGCGTGGTAGTCTGTCTAACGCGTGAACTCTGCCATATGTATGATAAATATCAACGAAATGGGTTTTCGAAGAATGTCGCAGTCACCGACAACGATCTACCTGGATGAAGACCAGCGCAAGAAGCTATTTAAGCTGGCTGCGGCGCGCAACAGTTCATTCTCTTCAGAGATTCGGGTGGCAATCGATAGGTATGTCGAGGAGAAAGAACTAGCCCTTTCGGAAGAAGAAGCGCTGCTGCTGGTTCATCAAGCCAGTGAAAGTATTGACCGGATGGCAAAAGCCCTCGATGAAGCGCATGAGACTGTGGTCCGCATCCTCAAAAGCCGGACGAACAAGGCGCGTAGATGAGCTGGGCCGCTGAGGCTCTGAAATCTTGAAAGAAAGTCATACTATGCGATGAATCCGAAGCTCAGTTGTGACTTGGACCGGCGCGCCCAGGATTTTTGAGAGCCGTCGAACACGATGCCCGCGGAGCCGAGAAAATTTGAGACCCTGTTCAACCTACTGTCCGCGGGGGGCGCATTTCTCGCCTCTCGTCTCAGCGTGCGACACTTGTGCGGCGGATTATTTGTCACTCGACCTGTGCGCGGACCTGCGGGTGGTCTTCTTTTCGAGAGTCGATTTGACCCGTGCCTAGCGGCGGCGGTTCGAACGTCAACTCATTTTTCCGGCGCCCACTGGGCCGGACTTCGAACGAGACTCATTTTTGCCGGCGTCCGCGGAGCTGGACCTCCAATAGGGCGCCGCGAGTGAGTTACATTCGCACGCCGATTTGTTAAAAATCAACACGGAAACCGAGTTGCAGTGTGACAGGAAGGCCCACCGGTGGTCCAAAGCCGGGCCCATAAAGCGAAATGGGCTGCATGAAGCCGCCGCCCGAGGTCGCACGGGTACGGCCGCGACGCTCCGCGAAGGACAGATTGTCGGCGTCAAACAGATTGAAGAAATTTGCGAAGCCCGTCACACGCAATCTCTCGCCGATACGAAATGTGTCCGACGCGCGCAGGTCGATATTGAAATAACGGCCGCTGCGCTCGTGGACTCCGGAAGAATCGACGACAAAACCCTTGCGAGTGTTATTGACTTGAATCTGCTTACAGCCAGGCGGGTTTAGAGCGCGAAGCGCGGCCGAATTGCCTCGGGCCGCGAAAACATCGCTCACACTGACCCCCTCGCAGATTCGGTCGATATCCAATCGGCCGTCGCCGTCGATATCGAAACCGCTGGTCAGTGAATATGGCCGCGCACTGGCAATTTGCGCAATAGGAGCGAGTTGAATATTGAGGGGCAACTTAAAGACGCCGCTAGCCACGACACGGTGGCGTTCGTCGATGCGATTCGGACCGAATTCCTCTGGTTTGAACTGATTCTCTGGTGTGATTGCTATAAGGTTTCCGGAATAGGATGCAGTGGGCTGGCCGCCCCACGATCTCGAGTTCGAGAGAACGTAACTCACCGACCATAGCACATTGCGGGTCTGACGGCGCACTTGTGTGGTCCAACTATCGAATATGGAACGGTTATTCATCGCGAACATGTTGGTTTGTTCTAACCGGCCCGCCCCTAATCCTGCCTCAACGAAGGCTCGATCGAAATAGCGCGTACTGGCGCCACGAACGCAGCGCAATGAACCGGGAGTCGATCCTGGGAATGCGGGGTTACAAAACGGCAGGCGAGGATTGATATTCAACACCCTCGATTCATGGATGCCAAGACTGTGCACATAATCCGATGAAATGACAAAATTCGAGCCCACTGTGGTTTCGAAACCTAATGACGCTTTCTGCACGTACGGATCTTTCATTCTGGGGTCGTTGATCCTGCCGAACGCACCAATTTCCAAATTGGTGTTTCTCGCGGCTCCTGAGGGTGCGGGTAGCGGGTCAATCCCGTACCGGAAGCTCGCCAGCTGACCAACGCCAACGTCGGAATTAAATAGATCCAATACGGTCTGGTATATCGTGGGATTGGTCTGCTGTAGTGAGAACAGCGTCAAGTTTTGAAAGATTTGATCGAAGAAGATTCCATATCCTCCCCGAATGACGGTTTTGCCTTGTCCGTTCGGATCAAAGGCGAAACCGATACGGGGTTGGAATTCCTCCCAACTTGGCGTCGTATTGCTCAACCTGGACCGATCGGCTGCAAGAGCCTGAGCCCGTGGTTCGTTCAGTTGCGACAAAATGCGCATCGTGCGATTGTTCGTTTGGTCAGGCAGCATGCGGATGTTGGCATCCCAACGTACGCCTAGATTCAATGTTAAACGCGGCGTGACTTTGTAGTCGTCCTGAAAGTACAACGCCAGTTGATGGAATGGCGGTTGAGCTGTGTCGCCCGATCCATCATTGAAAGTAATCTCCTCAACCGCGCCGGGGGTAGCGAACTGCTGAGGATATCTCGTCCTGTTATTGAGAATCGTCAACGGGTCGTCGAAGAACGTAATCTGGTATCCTTTTGCGCCGAAGAAAAAGAATCCACCAAGCCTCGTGCGGATATAGTTCGTCCCGAATTTCAAATTATGTTTCGGTAACTGCCAGATAAAGTCATCGCGGAACTGAAACTTTCGCTGAGTCGTTTTCTGCGGCACGTTCATATTCGCGCCCGTCTGGACCGATGGAAAGAGGATGTTCGGTTTGTCCGTAATGGCGAGGATCTTGTTCGTGAAGTCCTGAAAATGAAATGCGAATTGATTCAGTTGTCTAGAGTTCAACGTGAAGGTGTGGTTGAAAACGAAGCTATAGAGCTTGTTCGTGTTTGTGTTGCCGCCTGTTGGATCCGATGGCTGTGTTGCATCGAACTGGTCATTGGGGGAAGAATTGTTTTGTTGCGAATACCGGTAGAACACCGAATGACGAGAGTTGATCGGCTGATCGAGCTTGACGGTATACATCGTGTCATCATATGGAAGGGGAATCACCGGTGACGGCTGTACCCCTGGAATCCCGGCCAGCTGTGGTAAGAACGACGGATTTACCAGAATCTTCTGCCGTTCGCGGAAATGTTCGAGAGCTCCAAAGAAAAACAGCTTCTCCTTGACGACCGGTCCGCCAACCGATCCCCCGAACTCCTGCCGGCTAAAGTCCGGTTTGGGTTCCGTTGACTGCCGTTCAAAAAAATCGCGGCGGCGAAGAGCGTTATCCCGGAAATTCGAGAAGAAAGATGCGTGCACGTCGTTGCTTCCCGACTTCGTAACGACGTTCACAACACCGCCAACCGCACGACCGCTTTCCGCCGTCCAGCGATGCTGCAGGACCTGGAACTCCTGGATCGATTCATATGCAAAGTTCTGAAGCAGGCTGCCCACCACGTTGTCCTTGTCGTCTCCTCCGTCCACATTGACATCTAACTGGCGCCCATCACCGCCGTTCATGGCGACGTTAC
>Ga0209058_1003841_pt1 | contig 12096 bp, 7 predicted proteins | sample GraSoiAngelo_147_FD_185904 | JGI IMG/M metagenome (GOLD analysis project Ga0209058, IMG submission 185904) | Grasslands soil microbial communities from the Angelo Coastal Reserve, California, USA - 14_1009_05_40cm (SPAdes) (version 2) | ecosystem: Environmental > Terrestrial > Soil > Grasslands ... | reverse complement strand
ACTGCGGGCTCGCGGGGTCGGTGCTCTGGTTGCTGTCGAGCACGACGAAGTGGGCGTTGCCGTAGTCGAACGAGTAGTAGTCCTCGGACCCCGCGGGGTTGTTGGCCGGCGTGCCGAAGGCGTCGCGCCACGGCTGGCCCCCGTCGGTCTTGACGTCGCGGTTGCCGCGACAGGGCCAGAAGACGAGCCGCCGGATCAAGTCCCGGTAGGGCGTGAAGAACTTGGGGTCGAAATCGGAGGCGGCGCCCGCGTCGTAGACCATGTCGCCGGTGTGGAGGAGGAGGTCAGCCGGAAGGGCGAGCATGCGGTCGCGCACGGCGCGCTGATTCGCATCGCCGCTCCCCGAGTCCCCGATCACGAGGAACCTGAAGGGACGGGCCGGATCGTCGGTCCGGAAGACGGACTCCGGGCCGAGGGGGCCGCCATCGGCCTGCGGAGTGTAGGCGTACTCGGTGCCGGGGCTGAGCCCGTCGACGGCGATCGCGCACACCGTCCCGGCCGTGTTCCACACCACGGTGACCGAGTGAGTGGTGAGCAGCTGGAGGTAGGGGCCGCGCCTGAGCTCAACGGCCGCGGCCGGCGTGGCCGCCGCGAGGAGCGCACAGAGGAAAGGAATGTGGAGCGCTCGCGCTCTCATGTCGCAGCGGACCACCGATGGCCTCACTCCAGGTTGAGTATGAGCTCGGGCGTGCCGGTCGCCGATTCGCGGGTGCGGTAACTCACCGAGTCTCCCGAGGCGCTGTCGATCGCGAAGTTGTAGGTGCCGTCCGCGGTGACCGTGCCGGTCAGGGGGAACTCGACCACCTGCTTGACCGCCACCGGCCCCTGCGTGGCGAGGCCGGGGCCGTCGATCGCCGGGCGGTTGTTGTAGTTCGTCGCCCCTTCGGACCAGCTGTTGTCGGTTATGCGATGGAGGGTGCCGCCCGAGTCACTCGCCGACGCTGGGCTCGACCCGGCCGTCAGGCGCAGGCGGGCGCTCGTCACCGTGCGGCCGCCGACCCCGCTCACGGAGAAGCGCACGAAAGCCTGGCGGACGGGATTGTCGCCGACCTCGATCAGGTTCGCCGTGCCGAAGACCCTTGTTGGCTTGCTCGCGTGCACGTAGGTATCGGCAATCGGCACGAAGGTCAGCGTCACCGGCCCGGGGACGGTCGTGGTGGTGGTCGTCGACGTGGTCGTGGTCGTCGACGTGGTCGTAGTGGTCGGCGCCATCGTGGTGGTCGTTGTGGTCGTGGACGTGCTCGTGGTGCTCGACGAGGCCAGCGTCAGGATGAGCAAGGGCTGGCCGGCCGACGCCTCACGACTCCGATAGTGGACGGCGTTGGTCGAGGGCGTGTCGAGCGCGAGGTTGTAGGTACCGTCCCCGGTGACGGCGGACGTCACGTCGAAGTCGATCACGTCGTTGAACGTCACCGCCGCCGCGTGGCTCGCGATGATCGGGCCGTCGACCGGCGGCCGGTTTTCGTAGTTGATCGTCGTCTCCTGCCAGGTGCTGTTCGAGATCGTGTGCACGCTGCCGCCGTTGTTGCTTGGTGACGAGGAGCCCGCATCCACCTGCATGCGCAGGATCGCCTGCGTCACCGCCTGCCCCCCGGTGCCGGTCACCGCGAAGCGCAGATAGCTGATGCGGACCGGGCTTGCGTCCACGATGAGGATCGGATCCGTCCCGAAGTTCGTCGTGGGGAAGCCTGCGTCCACGTAGGCGTCCGCCGTCGCGGTGAACTGCAGCGTGGTCGTGGTGGCCGGCGCCGAGGTGGTGGTGGTCGTCGTCGTTGGCGCCGTGGTGGTGGTCGGCGCGGTGCTCGTCGTCGTAGTCGGTGGCTGAGTGGTCGTCGTCGTGGTCGTGCTGGTGGTCGTCGTGGTGGTAGTGGTGCTCGGCACCTGTGCGAAGAGGTTGTGGTAGTAGTGCAGGGAGGAGGGGCTGGAGGCGACGACCACGAGCCCGGTGCTCGGGTCGACGTTCTGCTTGGTGCCGGTCGGGTTGTTGATGTCGTTCGCGGCCGCTTGCTGGATGAATGGCGTGCCGTCACCGCTCGGGAAGGCGATGGCATCCATGTCGCTCGCCTTGTAGTAGATCGCGGCGGCGTTCAAAGAGTAAAAGACGTAGACGAGGCCCTGGACCTCATCCAGCATGCAGATCGGGCGGGTGGGGTTGTCGGCGACCGTGACCACCTTGTAGAGCGGCGACCAGACGCCGGTCGCCGAGCGCACGAGGAGCCCGACTAGCGTGTCGGTCGACGTCGTGTAGCTCGTCTTGACGGCGACGAAGAGGCGGCCGTCGGAGGCGAGCTTCATGTTCATGTGATCATCGGCAAATTTGCCTCCCTGCCCCGCGACCTCCTGCGTCCAGGAGGCGGTCGGCGCCGCGGAATCGGGGTGCACCGCGAAGTAGTCCTTCGTGGTCGACTGGTTGCTCCAGAATACGCCGATCTTCCCGGGAGGGCCGGGGAGCGCCACCACGCCAGCGATGTCGTCCGAGGAGACCGTCGTCCCCTGCGAGACCGGCACCACGAAGGGCGCGCTCCACGTCGTGTCGTTGCCGACAGAGTTCGCCACCATCACACGGCTGTTGAGGGTGTAGGCGATCCACAGCCGGCCGGTCGTGTCCTTGGCGATGGTCAGCGCCTCGGTGCCCCCGCCCGGGATCACCACCGGAAATCCCGAGTCGAGCTTGTAGGTCTGCAGGCTCGAGATGTACGTGTAGCGCATGAGCCGGTTCTCGGGCGTTCCGCCCGTGAGGCCGAACTGCGACGCCATGTAGAGGTGCTGCCCGTCCCAGAGCGCGTCCTGCCGGCTCGCCTTCCGGCTGTCGACCAAGACCCCTGTGTCGACCCAGGCCTGCGTCGCCATGTCGAGGCGGTGGATGCGGTGCCCGCCGCCGTTCGCCGGGTCGAAGAGGGTCGCCCACCAGAGGCCGTCGTTGTACCAGAGCTTGCTCTGCGGCTTGTGCGCGGTCGCCCGGTTCGTGTCCGCGTCGACGCCGGACCCGAAGCTGAAGTCCTCGAAGCCCACGTCGCTGGCCGAGCTGGCCGTGGTCGCGCTCGGTGTAGCCGTGGTGCTCCAGGGCGCAGCGGTCGTCGTGGTGGGCGACGGACTGGCCGTGCTGGTGGTGGTGGTGGTCTTGCTGGCCGAGTCGCGGATCAGGGCGCGCGGGGTAGCGGGCACCGCCGCGAGGCCGTGAGGCCGGCCGCCGACGGTGACCGTGACCTCGGCCGCGCCCTCGAGCCCCTGGTCATCGCTCACGCTCGCCGTGACCGTGTGAGCTCCGGGGCTGAGCGTCGTGCTGAAGCTCTCTCCGACCCCGATCACCCCGTCGCGATCCGAGGTCCACGTGAGCTGGTCGGTGAGGTCGCCGCCCTCGAGGTCGTTGGCCGTACCCCGGAAAGGGATCGCCTGAGCGAGCGTGAAGGGCGCCCCCTCGTTGGGTGCAGTGATCGCCACCAACGGCGGCGTGTTGCCCGCCGGCGCGGCACGCACCGTGACGCGAATCTGCGCCGCATCGGCTAGCCCTGCGCCGTTCGTCACCGACGCGGTGACGGTATGGCGCCCCAGGCCGAGCTGCGGCGCGACGATGGCGCCCGTGCCGAGCGCCCCGTCGACGTCGGAGCGCCACTCGATGAGCGCGCTCAGGTCACCGTCCACCGCGTCGGTGGCGCCGCCTTGGAGCGTGACGGGGTCGCCGGCGAAGAAGGTCGCACCCGGCTGTGGCTGCAGGATGCCGACCGCGGGCTTCGGGCGTCCGGAGACGGTGAGCACGAGCACGGGCCGTGGCCCGCGCCGCGCCGCGGACGAGAGGTAGGCGACACCATCCCGCGCCGGGCTGTCGATCGCGAGGTCGTACACCCCGTCACCGGCGATCGCGCCGTCGAGGGCGAACTCCACCACGGCGCCCATGGCGACCGGCCCGAGCGTGTCGAGGCCGGGCCCGTCGACCGCGGGGCGGTTGGCGTACGTGAGGGTCGACTCCTCCCATGCGCCGTCGGTGATCACGTGCACGGTGCCGCCGGTCTCCCCGCTCGCGTTGCGAACGCCGAGTCGCAGCCGGGCGTGCTCGACGGATCGCCCGTTGACCCCGCTCACGCGGAAGCGCAGGTAGCTCGTGCGCGCTGGCGAGCCGTTCACACGCAGCCGCGTGCTCGCGTGGAAGCTCGTGGCCGGCGCCGAGCTGTCGACGTAAGTGTCGGCGATCGGCGCAAAGCGCAGGATCTGGGTGGGGGGCGCCTGCGCGGCCCCCCGCTGGGAGATGGCCAGCAGGCCGCCAATCACGGCTACCGCCTTGCGCATCGCGGTTCGTCGGCGCTCCATCATCCGTCTCCACCCACCGAGCTCGTGCCGCACCGCTTGGCTCCGATGGCCCGCATCTGGGCGCGGTGGGCGGCGAAGGCCGGGTATCCGAGGTCCCAGGGGAAGCGGCCGAGCGAGCGCCAGAAGAAGCCCGAGAGACGCAGCGGGCCGCCCGGCGTGTCGGGGCCGGTGGTCCGGAAGAGCGCGTCGGCCCACGCCGCCATGTTCTCCCCGCGCTCGCCCCAGATCGCGATCATCGACCCCGGGCCGGTCACGCTCTTGTGGTCCGCGTTGATCGAGGTCTGCCCCCAGACCGGGATGCCGGGCGTGCGCGCGGCCGCGGCGAGCGCCTCTCTCAGCCGGCGCACGTTCTCCAGGTCGAAGCGGCCCTTGGCCACCGCCTGCAGCGACACGAACAGGACGTCGGTCTCGACCTCGCCGTTCTGGCCATAGCCGTCGACCTTCATGCCCGCCGAGTTCATCCGGTCCCAGAGCACGCTGTAGTACTGTATCACTTTCTTGTCAGGGAAATATTCCTTGGCGAGCTGGTACATCCACCGGCGCCGCGCGTGGTTGGCGTACTCGGTCACCTCGTGCGTGATGCACACGCCGTAGACGCGCGGATGGTGGCCGAAGCGCTTGGCGAGCACGGCCAGGCGGGCGCGCGCCTGCGCCTCGTCCCAGCGCCCGTCCTTCTGCCAGTCGCGCTTCGTGAGCAGGCCGCACCCGGGGACGGCGAGCATCCCTTCGGGCAACAACTCGAGGACGTCCTTCTTGTCTCCGGTCCCGACGATCATGTCGGCCCCGAGGCTGCGCACCTCGACGATGCGGTCCCGGACCGAGACGGTCCGGCTCCCGGCCTTCCGGCCGAGGGAGTACGTGCCGTAGTAGCGCAGCGGAGCGCACGCGGCCCCCGCCGCCTGCACGCCGAGCGCCGTCCCAAGGGCGACCACGCCGGAGAGGAAGAGGACGCGCCCGTCGCGTCCGAGCGGGGAGCGTGCCGCCCTCATATGTCCTGCGGCGAGCGGTCGCGCGCGTAGAGACGCAGGATCTGCTTCGTCATCCCGTCGACGACCGCCTTGAGGTCGCCGTCGGCCGGCACCTCGTGGAAGTTGCGGATCCATCGGCGGAGCCCCCGGAAGCACTCGAGCTGGCGCGCCGTCTCGGCGACGGTGAGCTCCCGCTTGCGCGCCGCGATCAGCTCCGGGTCGGCGGTGAGGCAGAAGGCGAGGGCCGGCTTGGGGATGAGCCGCATGATCACTGCCTCGAGCCAGGGCCGCTGCACCAGGGGATGCGGGAAGGTACGCAGGTCGTAGAAGTAGCGGTCGAGGACCACGACCTCGCCGCGCACCAGGCGCGGGCGGACGTGGACCAGGTAGCGCAGCCACTTGTCGGCCAGGATGTGCAGCAGCCCGCGCAGGCGCTCGCGGCGGTCGACGTCCTTGATCGGCTTCGGCGTTCCGGGGGATGCGAGCCGCCCGCGGATCTTCTGGCTCAGCCGGCGCGTGGGCAGGAGCGGCTTCTGCGCGCCCAGGTAGACGGCGGAGGCGGGGATGCGCGTCGGCGCGAAGCGGCGGCAGATCAGCTCGGCGAGCGTCGTCTTGCCCGAGCCGTCGGGGCCGGCGAGGATGACCACGTGGCCCTTCAGACGCACCCACGCCATGACGCGGTCCCAGACGGCGCCGCGGCGCCCCCGCAGCCAGCGCGAGATCGCCTCGGGATTGCGCCGCGCGGTGGCGAGCAGCAGCCGACGCCGGAGACCGAGTGCCCGCTCCGGCGTGCCCGCCGCCAGGCACTCCGCCAGCTCGGCCGCGAGGGTCCGGCCCACCACCGCGGTCGCCGCGTGCCGGAACTCCTCGCTCTCTCCCGCATCGAGCTCACGCAGCCGCGCGCGGTACGACGGGCGCACGGCGCCCTTGTCAAACACGCAATGCAGGAGGACGGCCAGGCTCTCGAGGGCGGGGGACGGGACGTAGAACGGGGCCGAGAGCCCGCCCTCCGCGTGGCGCCGGCGCGATTCGAGCACCAGCGCCCCGGGCAGGTAGACGAACGCGTTGTGCACGACATCGGTGCGCACGTCGAGCACGAGCCCGCGCGCCACGCCGTCACACCGCAGTGGCGCGAGGTAGTAGTTGATATGGGAGCTGCGCCGCCGACTCGCCATCCAGGCCAGCCCGTGCGCCTCCGCCAGGCGCCGGATGATGGCGTGGCTCAGCTGCAGGTCGTTCGGGTTCAGGACCAGGTCGATGTCTTTGCCGAAATTGTCCGGCCAGCACTCGTAGTTGCGCAGCACGACATAGCGCACGCACTCGTCCTCGTAGGCGGCGAACAGGGCCTCGAGGAACGGCCGGGCGTGCGGGTCTCCCCCCGCGGCCGGGTTCTGCGTGTCGACGGGAAGCGGGCCGATGGCAGTCACAGTACCCTCCTGACGCTCTCCACCACGGCGTGCAGGTTGTCCTCGAGCCAGGACGGCGAGCGCACGAGCCAGCTGTCCCGGCGCAGGCGGAGGTGGCCGAGCCAGCCGCACACGGCGAGCGCGCGGTAGAGCCGCTCGTCGGCGCCGAGCAGGCGGAGCTCGCGCTCGAACAGCTCCGCTTCGAGCGGCGGCAGCGCGCGTGACAGCATCGTCCGGGTGAAGAGCGTGCCGAAAGCGAAGCCCTGGCGACGGATCGGTCGCCGGGCGAGCAAGAGCAGGAGGTCGATCAGGGGCAGGCCGCGGGGGTCGAAGGCCTCGAAGTCCAGGATGCCGGTGACCCGGTCCCCGGGCCCGTAGAGCAGGTTGGCGAGGTCGTAGTCGCCGTGGTGCCAGCCGAGCGGCAGCCTCGTGCCCACGAGCGTCTGCGTGAGCCACTCCTCGATGGCGGCGAGCGCTTCGCGGCTCTCCTCGCGGACCACCTGGCGCAGCTCGACCAGCCACCGGCCACAGAGGCGGTCGAACTCCGCCTCCTCGATCGTGACGGGCTCCTCGGTCACCCGGCGCAGCTCGGTGAGCACCGCGGCGGCGTCGAGGATCGCCCGGTCGTAGCGCCGGCCGGAGCGCGAGTAGTAGAAGCGCCCCGACCTGCCTTCCAGCGCGGTCTCGGCGAAGAAGGCGTGGCCGTCGAGCGTCCCTTGCGCGAGCGGGACGGGGAAGAGGCGCCGCACACGCGGCGGGATACGCGCGTCGGCGGCCAGCGCCTCGAGCGCGCGATGGTGCCGCGCACACGCGACTCGGGCGGGCTCCGCGAGCGGGAGGCGGGCGATCACCCCGCCCTCCGCGGGCGAGCCCGCCACCAGCACCACCACCCCCTTGGCGCGCACGTAGTAGCGCGCCAGACGGGCAGCGCCCGGCGGGAGGTTGGCCCGCGCGCCGAGGTGGTCGAGCACGCGCTCGGCGAGCGAGGTGGCGACGGGCTCGGTCGAGAGCACGGCGGCGAATCCGGGTAGATAGGGGTAGAGGCGGCGCTCCACCGCCCCGCGCCGGTTGCAGACGTCCCACGCGCGGACGAGGGGGCGGAGCGTCCGGCCGCGCGTGCGGTAGGCGTCGGCCGAGAAGTTCATGCGGTCTGTGCGCTCGAGGTCGAGGACCTGGTGGAACTTGTGCCGGAACGGGATCGGGGCGAAGAGCCAGCAGCCGTGAAAGCCCGCCGCCGCTGCGGCCCGCCGGAACGTTCGCGGCGTGTAGCTCGCGCCGCGCGGACCCCGCCCGCCGAGCAGGTGGGAGACCGCGTAGCGGTTCTCGACGCCGACGTAGGCCTGGCCGCCGGCAGCGAGCACGCGGCGGAGCTCGCGGAGCAGCTCCGTCCCGCACGCGGCGGACAGCGGCTGCTCGGCCGCCACCGCCTCGAACCACTCGCGCAGGCCGGGCACCACCGCCAGATCGACGCTGCCGTCGGCCAGGGGCAGGCGGAGCGGGTCGATCACCCGCGCGAAGCTCAGGTCGTCGAGCCCGGCGCTCCGGGCTTGGTGCCGGCCGAGCCGCAGCCGCTCGAGAGCGCCATCCAGTACGACCACGTGCGCCGAGCTGCGCGCCAGGATGAGCGGCGCGGCCCCCCAGCTCGGCCCGAGGAAGAGCACGCGGCCCGCCGGACGCAGGTCGAGCAGGAATTGCCAGCCGGCGCGCGTCGGGTCGCCGAGGTCCTGGAGCGTGTCCTCCCACGTCCTCCCCAGGACCTTCGCCCGCACCCGCGCCCACGCCGACCGGCTCCGCGCACGCAGCGCGCCGGAGAGGACCTCGCTCGTGAAGCGCCGGAGCGCCTCGTCCCAGCCAAGCGCCGTCACCTCCGCGAGCAACTGGCGCATGCGGTCGCCGCAGAACGCGGGCAAGGGCCCCTTCCTTGCGAAGGGCGAGCCGAGGAGGCAGACGCCGTCCACGCGGGGATAGTGCAGCGTGCAGGCGCGGCACCAGACCTCGCCGGCGCGTGCGTTGAGCGGGCCCCGGCAGACGGGGCAGGCGAGCAGCTCCGGGCCGGCGCTCGGCAGTGCGCTACGCCAGGTCAGGGCTGTACTCCTTCAAGCCGACGAGCTGCGGCAGCGTGACGCCCGAGGTGACGAGGAAGAGCCCCGTCAGGGCGGCGGTCTTCAGGGAGTAGGCCACGCTCGAGGTGACCGCCGCGCCAATGAGGCTGTAGACGGGGATCAGCGTCACGTCCCCGACCACTGTGATCACCAGGCCGACGAGCGCAGTGTAGGTGTTGAACTCGGGCCGCCCGATGCCGACGTTGTAGCCGTTCAGCACGCCGTCGGCGCCGTGCGCGGCGAGCCCCACGAGGAGGATCTGAAAGGCGGGGACGGCGGGCGCGAACTCCGGGCCGAAGAGGTGGATGATGAGCGGCCCGCCCACCACCGCCATGACCAGGACGAGCCCGATGTTGATCGCGAACGCCCGCTGGTAGAGGAGCACGCCGCGCGCCCGCGCCTCCGACATCGGGAGACTCGCGATGAGCGGGCGGAGCACGAAGGTGAGGCTCGCCGAGAGCGGGCGAAACGCCTCGGCGACCTTGGTGGCGACCGCGTAGTAACCGACCACCTCCACGCTCGCGAGCGTCGAGAGGATCATCATGTCCAGGCGCCAGTTGAGCATGTTCGCGATGCGCCCGATGTGGCCCTTGATGCCGAACACGATCGCCTCCGCCGCGATGGCGCGATGCAGCCGCGGCCACGGCCAGAAGCCGGCGCGCACGAGGCACAGCACCGCGGCTATGCAGCTCAGGCCCGAGCCGCCCACCGAGGCCAGGACGATGATCTCGGGGCCCGCCTCGACCCTCCACATGAGCGGCAGGACGAACAGCATGGCGGCGAGGTCCTCGATGAAGAGAACCACGTTCGCCTCGGTGAAAGTCTGCAGCCCCTGCTGGACGGAGTTCAGGTAGTTGCGCACGATCTGCAGAGGGATCGAGAGCCCGACGACGAGCACCGCCTCGCGCGAGAGCATGGTGAGGAAGTGGGCCTGGACGAGCCCGCCGCACAGGACCCAGCCTCCCCAGCCGGCGAGCCCGATGACGACACCGAGCCAGGCGCTCGTCTCGGTGATCGCCTGCACCGAGTACTTGCGACAACCGACCAGGTAGGCGTTGGCGAGGGTGATGCCGGCACCGAGCAGCGCGGTCACCACCGTGGGCATGACGCGCACGATGGCGAAGGTGCCCGCGCCCTTCGCCCCGAGCGCGTTGGCGACCACGAGCGCGGCCACGGCCGCGGCTCCCGTCGACAGGAAGCTGGTGGCCATGGTGATCGAGATGTTGCGCATGAGCCGCATGCCGCCCCACCTCACTCCGGGCCCGCCCAGCCGATGAGCGTCTTGCGGGCGTCGCGCTTGGTCCACGCGTAGTAGAGCGCGCGGTTCAGGTCGTCCGCCGAGCGGACGTAGAACTCGTCGGTGCTGAGCACGGTGTCGAGCAACGCCTGCACCGCCGGATCGCGCAGCCGCTCCAGGACGCGGTGGAAGTGCGGCAAATGGCTGCGGTTGCAGCCGTGGAACGTCAGGCCCTTCGCGATCATCTCGCGTGTGTCGAAGAGCACGGAGCGCTCGGAGGGGCCGAACAGGATCGCGCTGCCGCCCGGGCGCAGGCATTCGATCGCCTGCTCGAGGGTGTCCGCGGCGCCGTCGCCGCCGACGCACTCGAAGGCCACCTCGACCTCGCCGCGCAGCGGTGCGAGGCTCTGCGGGTCCTCGGCGTCGCTCGCCGTGCCGATCAGCGGGAGCATCGCGCGGCGGTTCTCCCAGTCCTTGCCGCTCATGCAGATCGCCTCGCGCGGCACGTGGTAAAAGGCCAGCAGGCAGATCGCCACCAACTGCCCGAGGGGGCCGTTGCCGAGGATCAGGTAGCGGGATTCGGGGCGGATCGGGGCCTTGTCGCAGCCGGCGAGGATGGTGGTCAGCGGCTCGGTGAGGGCCGCGACGCGATCGGGAATCTCGGGATCGACCGGCACCACCAGGCGGCCGGGGTGGCGCAAGACGCTCTGCGCGAGCCCGTCGGTGTTGCTCGACAGGTACAGGTGGTGCAGGCAGTAGTTCTCGCCCGCGCCGCCGGGGCGGCATGCGAGGCAGCCCTCGGCCTTGGAGGGATAGAGCTCGGGGTACGCGATGTAGCAGGGGACGTTCGGCACCACGACGACGCGGCTCCCGGGCCGCACGCCGCCCGCCGCGGGGGCGGCCTCGATCACCTCGGCCACGCCCTCGTGCAGCAGCGCGAGCGGGAGCTTGCGCGAGAGCGAGCGTCGGTCACGCGTGCCGGCGTAGAGCTTCAGGTCCGAGGCACAGACGCCCGTCAGGCGCGGGCGGAGCAGGACGTCGTCCGGCCGCTCGCGCTTGATCTCCCGCTCAACCGCCTCGATGCGGAAGGGCTGCGTCAGGCGGTACGAGATCGCTGGGTTCCATTTAGCCATCTAGCAAGCTTCTCCGTTATCGTCATCTACCATCCATCTCCGTTGCCGGTGCGCTGGTGCTCCACGAGGCTCGTCGCGAACAGGAAGTCCTCGTACGTGGTGATCTTGAAGTTCGCGTACGAGCCCTCGACGATGCCCACGCGGCCCCCGACCCGAAGCACGAGCTGCGCATCGTCGGTCGCGCCGATCACGCCGTCGGCGGCCGCCCGCCGATGCGCCTCGACCAGCAGCTCGTAGCGGAACGCCTGCGGCGCCTGGCCGCTGTAGAGGTGCGCGCGCTCGGGGACGCGCTCGATGAACCCGTCGCGGCACTCCACGACGGTGTCGAGCGTGGGCACCACCACGTTGGCGCCGCCCACCCGGCGCGCCATCTCGACCGCCTCCATGATGACGCGCGCGCCGGTGAAGGGGCGGATGCCGTCCTGCACGACGACGATCTCGCACGGCTCGATGCTCGCCAGGCCCGCTGCGGCGGAGGCCTGGCGCGTCGGCCCCCCAGGTACGACCCGCCGCACCTTGAAGAAGCGGTAGGTGTCGACGATGTCGTAGTAGAGCTGCTCGTAGCGCGCGTTGATCACCAGGGTCACGTCGTCGACGAGCGAGAGCTTCTGGTAGGTCTCGAGCACGTGGGCCAGGATCGGCTTCCCGCGCACCTGGACGAACTGCTTGGGGATGAAGCTCCCGGTGAAGCGGTGGCCGCTCCCCCCGGCGAGCACGATGGCACTCACCCGCCCGCTCGTTTCGGGGCTCTCGCCTGGCTGGCGTGCGGGAGTGGCTACGGAGGGAGGTGGCTTGGTCTGCATGCTCATGGTCGTGCACCTCAGAGGAGCTGCTGTCGCCGCGGAATGGCCCCGCGGCGATAGGTGTAGAGGAAGCGGGCGAGCGCCCCGAGCGGCATGAGGAACGCGAACACCCACAGCACCAGCGCGCGATAGCTTCCGATGG
>Ga0209058_1003837_pt1 | contig 12101 bp, 10 predicted proteins | sample GraSoiAngelo_147_FD_185904 | JGI IMG/M metagenome (GOLD analysis project Ga0209058, IMG submission 185904) | Grasslands soil microbial communities from the Angelo Coastal Reserve, California, USA - 14_1009_05_40cm (SPAdes) (version 2) | ecosystem: Environmental > Terrestrial > Soil > Grasslands ... | reverse complement strand
TGCCTGGAGGGGCGGCCACCAAGCCGGGCGACATCGTCACGAGCATGTCGGGGCAGACCATCGAGATTCTCAACACCGATGCAGAGGGACGCCTCATTCTTGCCGACGCGCTGAGCTACGCCGAGCGCTTCGAGCCCCAGGCCGTCGTCGACATCGCCACGCTTACGCGGGCCTGCGTCGTCGCCTTGGGCCATGTCTGCTCCGGGCTGTTCGCGAACAAAGACGCCTTGGCAGACGAGGTGCAGGCAGCGGGGGCGGAGTCGCTGGACCGCGTCTGGCGGCTGCCGCTGTGGGAGGATTATCAGGAACAGCTGAAAAGCAACTTCGCCGATTTTGCAAATATCGGCGGGCCCGCTGCGGGCAGCGTTACGGCGGCCTGTTTCCTTTCGAGATTCGCAGGCAAGTATGACTGGGCCCACCTCGACATTGCGGGAACGGCGTGGAAATCGGGCAAGGAAAAAGGAGCGACCGGCCGGCCCGTCCCTCTGCTCACGATGTTTCTCATCAAGCGTGCGGAAAACTAGGATCGACGAGTGAGGATCGAGGATCCAGGGTTTCCGTGTGCCGGGGTCGCCGGTGCCCTCGAACCCCGATCCTTGATCCTCTCTCCTTCGTCATGACGCGCATCGACTTCTACTCAAACGCCGAACCCAAGCTGCAGGTCGCCTGTCGGCTCGTCGCCAAGGTCATCCAGCAGCGGTTGTGCGTCGTTGTTTACGCACCGGACGAAAACACTGCACGTGGCTTCGACAAATTGCTGTGGACTTATCAAGCCATCGGGTTCGTTCCTCATTGCATGGCTCATCACGCACTCTCTTCCGAAACCCCCGTCGTGATCGCATGCGAGGACGCCGAGATGGCGCATTACCAGGTCATGCTCAATCTGCACGCCGAATCGCCGCCGTCATTCAGTCGTTTTGAACGGCTGGTCGAACTCGTCGGCGCCGGCGACGACGATCGTCAGCTCGCGCGAAACCGTTTTCGTTTCTATCGGGACCGCGGCTACGAAATCAACCATTACGATCTCTCCAAGGCAAGCGTATGAGCGATTCCGACGGCCTGCTGGGAAAAGCCGATGCGTTCCTGAAGCGCTACCGTCCTTCCGGCGCGGAAGCCCAAAGCGACGTTCCGGTTCTTACGGAGATCATCGCCGAGCCAGCCGCGACGCCAGCGCACCCCTCATCGGGCCCGCCGGCCGAGCGTGGTTCGACAGGGAGCGAATTGCCCGAGCTTGAGCAAAGGCTTAAGCAAAGTATCCTTGACGCGATCGGCCCACATATCGCGAAGTTCGTCGAGGAACCCTTGCGGGCACGGCTCGACGCCCACTTGCAGCGCGCGCTCACTGCCCTCAGCGCCCAGGTCAAGACCGACATCGAGACGATGATTCGCGACGCGGTCGCACGGGCAGTTGAGCTCGAAATCGCACGTGCGCGCGGACCGTCGCGGGGCAGCTGACGCTATAATCCGCCGGAGCGCGTCGAAGCCGGGCTCCCGCGGGGGTGCCGCTCGGCGCGCTTTCTCTTTCGACCTCAACTCACGTGGAACTCCCCAAAAGCTTTGACCCGCACGAGGTCGAGACGCGCTGGTATTCCCTCTGGGAGTCGCGCGGCTATTTCCGGCATTCGTCCGATTCGCAAAAGCCGCCGTACTGTATCCAGCTGCCCCCGCCGAACGTCACCGGCACGCTGCACATGGGGCACGCGTTCCAGCAGACCCTCATGGACGCCCTGATCCGGTATCACCGCATGCGTGGTCGAGCGCCAGCTCGAGTCAGAAGGCAAAACCCGCCATGACCTCGGCCGCGAGGGTTTCGTCAAACGCGTGTGGGAGTGGAAGCGGCAATCCGGTTCGACGATCACGCGCCAGATGCGGCGGCTCGGCGCCTCGGCCAATTGGACCTTTGCCGATACCGATGGACAGAAAGCCGGTTACTTCACCATGGACTCCCGCATGTCGCGCGCCGTGATCGAAGTGTTCGTGCGCCTTCATGAGGAGGGCCTGATCTATCGCGGCAAGCGCCTCGTCAACTGGGACCCGGAGCTCGGCACGGCGGTGTCCGACCTCGAAGTGGACAGCGAGGAGGAAGACGGGAGGATCTGGGAGATCCGCTACCCGCTGGAGGATGGCAGCGGCTCGGTGGTCGTCGCCACCACGCGGCCGGAAACGATGCTGGGCGATGTCGCCGTGGCGGTGAACCCGAAAGACGAACGTTACACCAAGCTCGTAGGCAAGCGCGTGCAACTGCCCCTCACCGGACGCACGGTCCCTGTCATTGCCGACGACTACGTCGATCCGGAATTCGGAACCGGCTGCGTGAAGATCACTCCGGCACACGATTTCAACGACTATGCGGTCGGACAGCGCCATAAGCTGCCGCAGATCGGCGTGATGACACTCGACGCAAAAATGAACGAAAACGCGCCGAACGCTTATCGTGGCCTGGACAGATTCGAGGCGCGCAAGCGGATCGTCGCCGATCTGAAATCGCAGAACCGTCTGGCCTCGGAGAAACCCTACAAACTGCGCGTGCCCCGCTCCAGCCGCACAGGTGTCATCGTCGAACCGATGCTGACCGATCAGTGGTTCACGAAGATGGATGGGCTCGCCGAGCGAGGCCTTGCCGCGGTCGCGAGCGGAGACGTGAAGTTTTTTCCCGAGCACTGGACGACTTGGTATAGGCAGTGGCTGGAGAAGATCCAGGACTGGTGCATATCGCGCCAGCTGTGGTGGGGACATCAGATACCGGCTTGGTATGACGATAAGGGCAATATCTACGTGGCCCGGAGCGAGGAAGAGGCGAAGACACGGGCCGCGGCGAAAGCTTATCGGGGCGCACTCAGGCGAGACGACGATGTTCTAGACACGTGGTTTTCCTCGGCGCTCGTCCCGTTTACCTCGCTCGGCTGGCCGGAGAAAACATCCGATCTGGAACTTTTCCTCCCCTCATCCGTGCTCATCACCGGCTTCGACATCATTTTCTTCTGGGTCGCTCGGATGATCATGATGACCATGCATTTCACCGGCAAAGTGCCGTTCCGGCATGTGTACATCAATGCCATCGTGCGCGACGCCGAGGGCGACAAGATGTCCAAGTCGAAGGGCAATACGCTCGACCCGCTCGACATCATCGACGGCATCACGCTTCCTGAACTGATCGAGAAATCCACCGTGGGCCTGTTTCGCGGCGACCACAAGGGCAGAATTGAGAAATATATCAAGACCCATTATCCGAACGGCATCCCCTCCTTCGGCGCAGACGCGTTGCGGTTTACCCTCACTTCGCTTGCAAGTTTCGCGCAGATCCTCAATTTCGACCTCAACCGCTGCGAGGGCTACCGCAACTTCTGCAACAAGCTGTGGAACGCCGCGCGTTTTGTGCTGATGAACACCGAAGGTAAGGACTGCGGACTGGATGAAAAGGCCCCGGTTGAACTGTCGGCGTGGGACCGGTGGATCGTCAGCATGCTCCAGCGCACCGAAGCCGAGGTCGACACCGCCTTCGCCGATTACCGGTTCGACAACGTCGCGAGCGCGATCTACCGCTTCGTGTGGGACGAGTACTGCGACTGGTACGTTGAAGTAGCGAAGAAGCAGCTGCAATCCCAAGACGATAAAGTGCTACGCGGTACACGCCGGACTCTGGTTCGCGTACTGGAAGCGGCGCTGCGCCTTGCGCATCCGATCATTCCGTTCATCACCGAGGAGCTATGGCAGAAGGTTGCGCCTCTTGCCGGTAAAACGGGCGAGACCATAATGCTCGCGTCCTATCCAAGGTGCCAGCCCGAAAGGATCGATGAGGCAGCTGAGCGCGAGGTTGACACTGCTAAGGGCGTTGTCAACGCAGCACGAAATTTGCGCAGCGAACTCAAAATTCAGTCCCAGTATAGTGTTCCTCCCTCCTTTTACATTACCGGCGCTCCGAGCTCCGCAACCACCAGCGCGTTTTCTGCTCTGGTACGCCAATCCGATTTGAGGATGGTTGAAGAACTTCCCGACTCGGAGTCACCAGTGGCAGTGTTGGGACAACATCGTCTGATGTTACATGTGGAGATGGACCCAGTCGCCGAGCGAGCGCGGCTGCAGAAAGAGATCTCACGTCTCGACGGCGAGATCGCCAAGGCCAACGCCAAGCTCTCCAATCCGAATTTCGTCGAACGCGCTCCGGCAGTAGTCGTGGCCCAGGAAAAGGAGCGTCTTGCGACTTTCCTTGCAACGCTAGAGCAGCTTAAAGTTCAGCTCGACAAGCTCAAACCCTGAGCTCTTCCAAGGCTGCTGCCTCCGTGCATCCCGCGTTGCGCGCTTTCCGCTCGAAGAGCTTCCGGATCTTCTACGCGGGCCAGGGCCTGTCACTGCTCGGGAACTGGATGCAGACGGTGGCCATGAGCTGGCTGGTGTACCGCGTCACCGGCTCGGCGCTTTTGCTCGGTGTGACCGCGGGAGCGCAGCAGCTGCCCATATTGGTCCTGTCCCCGGTCGCGGGCGTGTGGGCCGACCGGGTCAATCGCCGGCGCCTGCTGATGCTGATCCAATCGCTCGCGTTCGTGCAGGCACTGGCGCTCGCCCTGCTCACTTTCGCCGACGTGGTTCGCGTTCCCCAACTGATCGTGCTCGCCCTTTTCCTCGGCATCATCACCGCGTTCGAGACGCCGACCCGCCAGGCGTTCCTTCTGGAGCTGATAGAGCACCGGGAGGACCTGCCCAACGCGATCGCCCTGCAATCGATGCTGTTCCAGTCCACGCGCTTCGTCGGACCTTCGGTGGCGGGGCTGGTCCTCGCCGCGCTCGGTGAAGCGTGGTGCTTTCTCGCCAACGCGCTTTTCTATCTGGCCATCATCGCGACCTATGCCGTCGTGCGCGTGAAGCCGCGCAAGCCCCCCGATACGGGCGTCGAGTGGTGGCGCGAGCTGGCGTCGGGATTCGCTTATGCCTTCGGCTTTACGGGGACTCGGCGTCTCTTGCTGCTCCTCATGGCGATGGGATTTTTCACCGCGCCCTGGTCCTCCCTGATGCCCATCTTCGCTGCCGAGACATTCAGCGGCGACTCGAGGACGTTCGGCTTTCTCATCGGCGCGGTCGGGCTGGGCGCCATCGCAGGCACCTTTGCGCTTGCCGCGCGCGCTTCGGTGCGCGGGCTCGGCCGGGTTGTCGCCTCGACTACCGTGGTGGCCGGCGTCGCTTTGGCCGGATTTTCGCTGTCCGGAACGCTTTGGTTGTCGCTCGCGTTCCTCGCGGTCTTCGGCGCCGGGCTCGTCGTCACCGCGGCCTCCATCAATACCGTTCTCCAGACCCTGGCGGACGAGGATAAGCGTGCGAGGGTGATCAGCATGTACGTCATGTGTTTCCTCGGTTTTGCGCCTATCGGCAACTTCACCGCAGGTGCGCTCGCCGAAGTGATCGGGGCTCACTGGACTCTATTCTGTTGCGGCCTGGTCGTAGCTCTGGCGGGAGGCACATTCGCCTTGGGTCTGAAGAGCTGGGCGCGAGCCGTGAGGCCCGTCTACCTGAGGCAGGGAATCATCCGGGAACCGCGGGTGTAGGCTGCGATCAGGACGGCCGATCGAACCAAAGATCGGTCACTTCTTCTTCATGAAGAAGGTGAAGACTTTGTCCGCTTCATCGTGCGAGAGCAGCTGATTGCCCGTCTGTTTTGCAAAGGCCTGAAAATCCTTTACGGACCCGGGATCGGTTGCAAGGACCCGAAGTACCTGCCCGCTCCCCAGCTCCGCCAAGGCTTTCTTGGCGCGCAGGATGGGCAGTGGACAATTGAGGCCGCGCACATCCAGGTCCTTGTCGAAGGTAGTCATCTCGCTCGCTGACACTCGAAGCGCGGAAACTATATACCAAACCGCATCTCCGATGAAGCCACGCAGCCGCGTCTGCGAGGCATCCAGGTTGCTTAAACGGTTTGCGATACTTAAACTGGAACGCCGATAGGGGCACCTTCACCGAGGAGCAGCTTTGGCCAAGGAATCGCCATCACCTGACTCGAAATGGCTGGTATACGTCGCCAGTCTTCCCATGGATGATCCGGCAGCCCGGATGCGGGTGCTGCGCACGCTCGAATCCATGGGCTGCGCGGTGCTGCGCGAGGGTGTCTACTTGCTGCCGGACAGCCAGGCGAACCGGCTAGGCCTGCAGCGCCTCTCCGAACACATGAGCCGGATCAGCGGCTCGGCGCATATCTTGCCGGCGACGAATCTAGACGCCCGGCAAGGACAGGCATTCCGGTCGCTCTTTGACCGGGCGGGAAAATACGAGGAGTTGATCAAAGCCGTCGAGGGGCTACGTGCCGGTTTCGGAATTTCCGAGCCCAGCGCGATCGCTCGAGTTCTCAACAAGCAGCGACGTGAATTCGAAGCGATCAGCGCGTTGGATTTTTTTGGTTCGCCGGCAAAGGAGCAGGCTGCGCAAGCGCTGCGCGATACGGAAGGCGAGGTACGAAAAAGGATGTTTCCCGATGCTCCCAACTCCGGCCGCCTGACCCAGACGGGGCGCTACTACTTCAAGCGCCTTTGGGCATCCCGCAAACCCCTCCTGGCCGATCGGCTCGCCTCCGCTTGGCTCATCCGGCGCTTCATCGACCCGGAGGCGACCTTGATGTGGTTGGAAAAGACCCAGCAGTGCCCCTCGACTGCGGTCGGCTTCGGTTTCGACGGCGCGACCTTTTCCAACAGCAAGGACAAGGTAACATTCCAAGAGTTGCTCGCAAAGTTTGGCCTGGACAATAACGAGACGCTCTCGAGAATCGGCGCGCTCGTGCATTACCTCGATGCGGGTGGTGCGCCGGTCGCCGAGGCGGCCGGAGTGGAAACTCTCCTCGAGGGGGCGCGCCGTCGCTGCAACAGCGACGAGGAGCTGTTCACCGAAAGCGAGAAAACGTTCGATCTTCTCTACGAAGCCTACTTCGACGCGCCGGGTAAAGACCCCGTTCCCCGCCATTGATCCTGAAACGCGGGACGCGTTTCTCAATTTCCCCTAGCTGCTTTTTTCTCTTCTGCCTGCAGCGAGCGCAGATCTCGTAAGCGGGCCTCGACGGCAGAAAGTTGGTAGAAATCACCGTCCCCGCTTTTCTGCGCGAACTGGAGCTGCTCGATTGCAGCCGGCAGCGTTCCCTGCAGAACGTAGGTCTCGGCAAGCGCCTGATGGTGCAACAGGCGCTTGCCTGATGCTGCATAGGATTTGGCTTGCAGGTTGTACATGCGGGCGTCTCGCGGGTAGCTTTTCACCAGCTCCGCAAGCCAGGCGAGCGCCGCCTGATGCTGTCCCATCCCCTGCAATGCATCCACGTAGGCGTAGTGAAGCGGCCGATAATTGGGAGCGCGAGCGAGGGCCGCGCGCAGCACGTCGCGAGCTCCCGCCGGATCACCGGCGCCGAGGCGCACCCGTGCCATCAGCAGCTCCACCATGGGGTGGGTCCCGAGGAGTTTGCGCACTGTTTCGACTTCGGATGCGGCTCGGGAAAAATCGCGTGCCCTTGCCAGAGCGCTAGCCAGGCCGTAGCGCGCACCGGCCTCCTCGGCATAGCGGTGCTCGCGCACCAGCTCCTCGAAATGCGCGACGGCTTCGCGCGGCAACCCCTGGTCGGCGCGGAGCTTCGCTCGCGCGAGATGAAACTCGATGCTGTCAGGCGCTTGCTTGTACACCGCCATCTGGGCGCGATTCTGCATGTCGGCGATGCGCTCGGTGGTGAGGGGGTGCGTGCGCAAATAAGCCGGCGCGTTGTTCTCATACAGCCGAGTCGCCTTCTGCATGCGCTCGAAGAACGCACCCATGCCGCCGACGTCGAAGCCCGCCTGCTGGAGAAATTGAAAGCCGATTCTGTCGGCCTCGCGCTCGAAATCACGAGTGTAATTGAGCTGCGATTGAATGCTGCTCGCTCCTGCGCCTGCGATAACCGCCTGCGCCAAATCGGGACGGGAGCGCGCAGCCAGAATGCCCAGAACCACCGCCACAAGAGTGGGAATCGACATCTGCTCCTGTTTTCCCAGAAGGCGGGCGAGGTGGTGCTGGGTCACGTGAGCCACCTCGTGCGCCAGCACCCCGGCGAGCTCGGACTCCGTCTGCGCCGCGAGCAACAGGCCGGTGTGCACCCCGACGAATCCCCCGGGCATCGCAAAAGCGTTGATGGTGTTGTCGCGCACCATGAAGAACTCGAAGTCCTGACGTGCCTCGGGGCTCGCGGCCACAATGCGCCCGCCCACCTCGTTCACGTACTCGGTAAGCTCCGGATCGTCGAGAAAGCTCGGTTCGCGCAAACGAATTTCCCGCATCGCTTGCTCGCCGGCCTTGCGCTCCATATAGGGCGACACCAGCGCACCGGATGTGTCACCCAGCTCCGGCAGGGTCTGCGCCTGTCCTTGCGGAGCCAGCAGCGCGAGACCCAGGCAGACGGTGTGGATTCTCATGGATAATATGATACCGCTCTCCGGGTTGGGTTCCCGGACGCGTCGTTTTATGTGAGTCTGCGTGTCGCTCGAAGGCAGGGAAATGAACCGGTCAAGAAAATTGAGCCATTTCGACGGGTCCGGGCAAGCCCATATGGTGAACGTCGGAGACAAGCCCGAAACGCATCGCGTCGCGCGCGCCAGCGGCACGATCCGCATGGCGCCCTCGACCCTGAAGCTTGTCCTCGCGGGCCGCGCCAACAAAGGCGACGTTCTTGGAGTGGCCCGGGTCGCCGCGATTCAGACGGCGAAGCGAACAGGCGAGCTGATCCCTTTGTGCCATTCCCTCGGGCTTACACGAGTCGCAGCAGAGTTCACCGCTGAGAAGCGCCGGTCTGCGATTCGCCTCGTGGTGACCGTCGAGACGATCGGCCGCACCGGAGTGGAGATGGAGGCGCTGGCAGCGGTGAGCGTAGGACTTCTCACGGTCTACGATATGTGCAAAGCGGTGGACCGCGCCATGATTATCGAGGACATTAAGTTGCTCGAAAAAGCCGGCGGCCGCTCCGGGCACTTTCGCAGGCCGCAAGCGTGATCCCCGTCGCTGCGGAAAATTCGCGCGGCCTCGTCACTGCCCCTCCCTTTAGCGCGAGACCGAGCCGTCCCTTTTCCGGACCGGAAGGCCGGCGCCCGAGGATTCCAGGCGCTTGATCTCGAAGTCTGCTCCTTTGAAGCCCAAATCGGACGCGCGTCCGTACTCCGCCTTCGCCTCCCGGGTCCGGCCAAGGTGCTCCAAGACCAGTCCGAGACGGTGGTGCGCAATGCCGCTGTCGGGCTGCAGCTCGACTGCTCGAACCAGATGGCGAAGCGCCAGGTCGTATTGCCCCTGCAGGAAATGAACCACTCCGCGGGCGTAGTGACAGTGAACCGTGCCCGGGTACTGGGCCATGCATTTTTCGGCAATCTGGATGGCTTTGTCCGGCTGCCCTCTGTACACGTATTCCCTGCCCATCATGTACAGGGTTCGGGAACCCCATGGAACGGGTTTCTCCGGAAGCTTGGCAACCGCATCCTCCCAAAGAAGAAAAGAGCTGGAGAAGACGGCCAGGCGGTCATGGGCCTGGTATAAGAGCAAGGGAATGGCCAGCACAGATGCGGCGATCGCTGCCCGGAGCGGAAACGCGCTCAGCGTCGCCACGACTGCGATCAGGACTCCGGGCGCCCACAGATAGCTCCGGTAAAGCACGAAGGGTTCCTGGAATCGGGCCGTGCTCAACTCGACTAAGAAAAGAATCCAAGTGTAGAGCATGCCGAACCCGGCGACGCCCGCCCGGCCGCGACGCCGCAGGAGCAGGAAGCCGAGCGCTCCGAAGGCAACGAACGCCGAGACTTTCAGGACGATCCAGCCCGCCGACCATGTCTGGAGAAAATCCACCCGGATATCGATCGACATCGCACGCGTATCGGGCCAGAGCCATAGTGCAAGGTATTTGAAGAACAGCCCTGCCTGAGTGACCGCGCTCATCCACCAGGAGAAATCCGCGACCGCGTGTCCGAAGACCCCCTCGAGCTGGTTGGCGACGGCACCGAAATCCGGCTCGTACGCCCGGCCGATCAGCCACGTTCTGAACAGCGTCACAAAAATCGCCGCAGGCGCGCAGGCAAGCAAATAGATTGCAGCGTGGCGAACGGCGAAACGCCGTTCCGCCCCGACCAGCAACACGGCGAGCACCGCTGCCCCGGGCAGGAGGATGCTGTGTTCCTTCGAGAGGACCGCCACGCTGTACATCAGCGCCGCCGACACGGCGTCGGCGTGCCGGCCCCGCGCAAGCCCCCGCACGAACAGCACGATCGACAGCATCGAGAACAGGGTGGCGAGGACAACGGTCCGCTGGATCAGGTAAGCCGCTCCGTACACGGCTACCGGATGAATCGCGAAGGCGATTGCCCCGAGGAGCGCCCATGCCGTGGCGTTCGCCCCCGACGCGTATTCCGAGCGACCCGCCGGCGTAACCAGTCGGAGCAGATCGTAAGTGAGTTTGTAAAGTATTAACGCGCAAGTGATATGGAGGGCGAGGCTTACGATCCGGTGGGGGACCAAGCCCCCGATTTCCACCTCCGTTACGGCGAGCGAGAAGTACGCAGGAAGCCTCAGCTCGAGACCGAACGGATGCGTGGCGTAGTACGAAAAGCTCTGTCCCGAGAAAAACACCCAGTCGTCGAAGACCCGCGGGCTTCCCAGAAAAGGCCAATAAAGACCGCAGGCGAGCCCCGCTATCAAGCCTGCGGCGATCCAGTGCGGGAACCGCCTGATGATGCTGGCGAGCATAGGCCCCAAAAAAAAAGGTACCCCGGAGGGTACCTTTTTGTGTTGCTGGGAGCTAGGCTACGATCAGCCGCGGCAGGAGCCCGGCAGGAACTTCGGGTTCAAGGTCGTGCCATCGGCGGTGTTATTTCCACAGCGCCAGCCGAAGACCGTGTTTCCGCCCACATCGGCAGAGGTCATCGGCACGGGCGCGCCGCCGACGCTTTTCAGCGGAACCAGAGTGACCACCGTACCGTTGATACCGGTGGTGGCGGCAAAGCCCTGTATCGTCACCGTGACCTTGCCGTTGACGTCCGTGCCAATGGTTGATACGTACTTCGAGGCCCCCCCTGTCCCGGGTTGTGTGAATTCGCAGCCCCAATTGTTGATCCCAGGCGCGCTGGTGGCACTTTGGTAGACCTCCGTAATCGAGGTGCGGCATGCGCTCGCAGCCAAGATCACTTCGGATATCTTCGCCCGGTTGCTGTAGTCCTGGTACGCCGGGAGTGCTACTGCGGCCAGAATGCCGATGATCGCAACCACGATCATCAACTCGATCAAGGTAAAGCCCTTCTGAATCGCTCTCATGGATACTCCTTCTTAACACGCCGGATGGCGCTCGGGTGGGTAGCAGCAAGTCGCGTGCCGCTTCTGGATCGATAGACTTACTACATTGTTTTTATTACATTTTATGCCATTCATTGAGCCTGATTCAAGCCATGTAAAAAGGGGCTTCGATCCAAAATGCGGCACAGTCTGACGCTGAACGTCACCGGGATGCTACGCCGCACCGGGCTTCCGTTCCAGCGTCACTTCGCCACCTTAGCCAGGAAGTCCTCCAAGGCGCGTATCGGCGCCATGTCTTCAAAAAGAACATGGCGGTCCGTTTCGATGCGCTTGCGGACGCGATCGCGATATTCACCGTCCCGGATGAGTTTGACCGCAAGCGAAATGTAATCTTCCTCCGATCCGGCTATCAGCTCGTGTAGTCCCATCCGCTTCAGGATGCCGCTCGCCAGCCTGCCGCGCAGAAACCGCCCTTCACGAGTCACGATCGGGATCCCGCGCTCCACCGCTTGCATTGCGGTGTTGAAGCCCGAGAAGCCGATGGTGTCCAGGAAAACATCGGCACGCTCGAGCAGTCCGTCAAACGCCGGGCCGTTCAGCCAGGGAATGAAGATCACGTATTCGTCGAAGTTCAGGCCGTATTGGGCGAAAACGGCGTCAAGTCGCTGCCGCAATGCTTCCGCCAGATTGCTCACCTCCGGTATGAAGAAAACGAACTGGCACCGGCCTAACCTGCGTGCGATTTCGGCAAAAACCCAATCGTGTTGAAGCGCGTATTTGAATGGCATGCCGGGGCAAAGAAGAAGCGGAGACCGGGGATCGATGCCCAGCTTGCCTAAGTCGAG
>Ga0209058_1003834_pt1 | contig 12109 bp, 10 predicted proteins | sample GraSoiAngelo_147_FD_185904 | JGI IMG/M metagenome (GOLD analysis project Ga0209058, IMG submission 185904) | Grasslands soil microbial communities from the Angelo Coastal Reserve, California, USA - 14_1009_05_40cm (SPAdes) (version 2) | ecosystem: Environmental > Terrestrial > Soil > Grasslands ... | reverse complement strand
TAGCTCCGCGATTCGCGCGAGACTCTTCTCCATCGCACGCGCATCGCCGCCCGGCAGGTCGATGCGGCCGACGTTCCCCTTGAACAGCACGTCGCCCGAAAAGAGGGCCTTCTCCGAGGCGAGGTAAAAGCACGTCGAGCCCTCGGTGTGCCCGGGTGTGTGCATCGCGACGACGTCGATATCCGCGATGTAGCGCAGGGGACCTTCCTCGATGAGATCGTCGGCGGCGGCCGTCGGCACTGGGATCTGCGTCGGCGGACGCCGCGTGGGATCGAGCCGGTACTCATCGAGACGGTGGATCGCCAGGCGCGCTCGGGTCGCTTCCTTGACCGCCGCGTTGCCGGCGATGTGGTCGGGATGGCCGTGCGTGTTCAGGATCTCGACGATCCGGAGGCCATGCATCTTCGCCAGGTCGAGCGCGATGAGTTCGCCCATCGAGGGATCGATGAGGATCGCATCCTTACGTTCGTCCCAGACGAGGAACATCCCGTTGTCGTAGGGCGGAACGCGCGACGCGGAAATCCGGATCACCTCGCGACAGTATCGTTCGCTATCACCGATGATTGAGCGCAAGGACTGATGCGCGAGATCCCGATCGAGAACACCGCTCCGGCCACGCTCCCTTCGGTCGCTGAACAGGGGCCCCTCCCCCTGGGCGTCACGCAGGGTCGCCCCGCCGTCCTTGGTAAGCGCTGGATGGTGAGCTCGAGTCACTACCTCGCGTCGCAGGCCGGCACGAAGATGTTCGAGCGCGGTGGCAACGCGATCGACGCGGGTGTCGCGGCGGGAATCGCGCTCAACGTCCTCGAGCGACACCTGACCGACTTCGGCGGCGTCGCGCCGATCGTCCTGTTCAGGCCGGGTATGGCCGGACCCGAGTCGATCGATGGGCTCGGCCGCTGGCCGGCGTCCTTCACGCTCGACGAGTACCGCGCGAGGTACGGCGACACGATGCCGATCGGCGCACCACGCTCGGTGACCCCGGCGGCGTGCGACGCGTGGCTCACCGCGCTCGCGCGGCACGGCCGGCTGACGCTCGCGGACGTCCTCGCGCCGAACATCGAGCTCGCCGAGGGCTTCCCGGTGTATCCGCGCCTCGCGCGCGCCATCGCGATGCTCGAGGAGCGGCTGCGCCAGTGGCCCACGAGCGCGGCCGTGTTCCTCCCGAACGGTCGAGCGCCGCGCGCCGGCGAGATCCTCGTGCAGAAGGATCTCGCTGCGCTGTTCCGCCAGCTCGTCGCGATCGAAAAGGCGAACGCGTCGAAGGGACGCGCCGCCGCGATCATCGCCGCGCGCGACGCGATCTACACGGGCGAGATGGCGAAGCGCATCGCGGACTCGCAGCGGCGGACCGGCGGACGCATCACCGAGCAGGACCTTGCGGACTACCGCGTGTCGATCACGCCACCGGTCCACGCGACGTACCGCGGCATCGATGTCTACGCGTGCGGTCCGTGGTCGCAGGGTCCGCTCGTTCCGATGACGCTCAACCTTCTCGAGGGCTACGACGTCGCGTCGCTCGGCCCGGCGTCGCTCGAGTTCATCCATCGCTACACGGAAGCCTTCAAGCTCGCGGCCGCGGACCGCGAGGGCTTCTTCGGCGACCCGGATCAAGTAGATGTGCCCATCCGCGGCATGCTCGACAAGGGCTACGCCGAGGAGCGTCGCCGGCTCATCCGCGACGACCGTGCGTGGCCCGAGCTCCCCGAGCCCGGCGATCCGTGGCGCTACGAGGGCCGCAGCGGACCGGCCGGCTATCGCCCGCAGGTCGCGAGCGGCGTCGGCGCGCCGGACACCTCTTACTGCTGCGCGATGGACGCCGAGGGCAACGCGTTCTCCGCGACGCCCTCGGATCCCGGCCTCGGGTCGCCGCTCGTCGACGGTCTCGGGATCATCGTGAGCACGCGCGGCGCGCAGCTGTGGACGACGCCGGGCCATCCCTCGGCGATCGCACCGCGCAAACGGCCGCGCCTCACTCCGAATCCAGCGCTGCTCATGAAGGACGGCCGCGCCCTCATGCCGTTCGGCTGCCCCGGCGAGGACGCGCAGTGCCAGGCGATGGTGCAGACCGTGTGCAACGTCGTCGACTTCGGTATGAACGTGCAGGCCGCGATCGAGGCGCCGCGCGTCATCTCGCGCTCGTTCCCGTGGACGTTCTACCCGCACGCGTACGAGCCGGGCGTGCTCTGCGTCGAAGGCCGAATCGCGCGAGCGGTGCGCGACGGGCTCGCGGCCCGCGGGCACGTGATCCGCGACTGGCCCGAGATGACGCCCGGCGCCGCGGGCATGTGCGCGATCCGCGAGCTCGAGCCCGGGACGCTCGAGGGCGGTGCCGATCCGCGTCGCGAGTCCTACGCGATCGGCTGGTGAGAGGCGTCACGCGGGAATAGAAACGAGGGCCGGAGATCATCCGGCCCTCGTCACTTGATCTGCTAACCGGGGCGGCTAATCGTCGTCGTTCTCATCCTCGTCGTCGCTGTCCTTGTCCTTCTCCTTGTCGCCCTGGCCCTTTCCGAACGTGTGGCCCTTGTTGTTGTTCGAGCCACTGCGGATGAACTCGCCGTTGACGAAGATGTTGTCGACGACCGAGAGGCCGACGCCCATCGGGTCTTGCGTCGACACCGAGTCGGTGCCCTCATCGACGATCAGCTCGATCGAGACGATCTTGCTGCCGACCGGAATGACCGGGAACGACTCCGCTGGGTTCGACGTCTGGAAGCGGACGCGCGTCCACTGTGCCGGATCCTGCGGCGCGGGGGTCGGGCTCTGGTCGTTGCCGCAGCCGCCGACGAAGTGGAACGTCTCGCCGCTGGCGCTGCGCGCGGTGACGTTGAAGCGCGGCGAGCCACCACTGCAGTGCCCGCCGTTGCGGTAGTCGAAACCGAGCTCGAAGGTCGCGGTGACGGTCATGTCGCGGACGCCCTTGATCTCGGCACCGGCCGAGGAGCAGTCCGTGGTGAGGCCGTTCTTCGAGAGGAGCAGTCCGGAGCGCCGATCGCCCCGCTGTTCCGCCGTGGTGTTGTTGTTCGCTCCGTCGTTGTCGGGCAGACCCATCCCGTTCAGCCAGGCCGCGGTGACGATCCGGCTGCCCGGTGGCGTCGGGGCGCAGCCCGGCGCGGTGCCGACGAAGACGGCCGGGACGGCCCGGAGGTCATGGTCGTTGTTGTCGGCGGCGGCCCGATCCGCGGGCATGAAGGCGACGATCGCGAGGACACCCAGGACGACGAAAAGACGCTTCACGAAACACCCTCCCTTTGCGAGGCGCGATCACGTGAAGTAACGAGACGGGCGCTCGTTCGTGTTGCGCCTCTTCCAGGTCCTACGCTTAGGTCCCACTGATGGACGACCAAGAGCGTCGCTGGCGGGACGAGTTCCCTATTGCGGCGGACCTCGTTTACCTCAATAACTGCTCGCTCACGCCCCTTCCACGCCGCGGAAAGACGCGCATAGAGCGCTTCCTGCGTGAGTGGACGGAGCTGGGCGGCCGCGCCTGGTATGACCACTGGATCGGCGAGTACGAGGCGCTGCGCGAGGACCTCGCCGGTGTCCTCGGCGCGGATCGCGACGAGGTGGCCATCGAGCCGAACGTCTCCGCGGCCCTCGTGGGCATCGCGAGCACGTTCGACTACACGAAGCGTCCGAAGGTGATCGTCTCGGACCTCGACTTCCCGACCGACGGGCACGCGTTCCTGGCGGTGACGCCGCGCGGCGCGCAGGTGCAATTCGTGCGGAGTCCGGATCGCGTGCGGATGCCGCTCGAGGTCTTCGAGCGCGCCATCGACGAGCGGACCGCGGCGGTCTGCACGGGTCACGTGTACTTCACCACCGGCTGGATCCAGGACGTGAAGGCGCTCGCCGAGATCTGCCATCGCAAGGGCGCGCGGCTCGTCGTCGACGCGTACCAGTCGATCGGCGCATTCCCCTTCGATGTGCATGCGAGCGGCGTCGACTACCTCGTCGGCGGCACGCTCAAGTGGCTCATGGGTGGACCCGGGATCGCGTTCCTCTACGCGCGGCGCGACGTGGCCGAGGCCGCGCGTCCGTCGGCGGTCGGCTGGTGGGGCGTCGCCGATCCATTCGCGTTCGACGTCGAGCATCTCGATCCAGGCAAGGGCGCGCGTCGCTTCGAATACGGCACGCCGGCGGTCGCCGCGATCTACGCCGCGCGCGCGGGGATCGAGCTGCTCCGCGAAGTCGGCGTCGAGACGGTCCGCCTACGGCACATGGCGCTGTCGCAACGGCTCGTCGATGGTGCGGTCGCGCAAAGCTGGACAGTGCGCTGCCCGACGAACGCGCGCGAGCGGACGGCGATCGTCACGCTCGAGCATCCCGAGCCGCAGCGCGCTGTCGACACGCTGCGCGCCGCGGGTGTGATCACCGACTCACGCCCTGGACTCATCCGGCTGTCACCGCACTACTTCAACACCGAAGACGAAATGGATCGCGCGCTCGAGCTCCTCGCTCCGCTGCGCGCGCAGCCGGCGACCGCCTGACACATCACGGCCGGCGCCTCGCGGCGTGGGCGGCCGTCGTTCTTGTCCTCGCGTCGCTCTCGTACGGCGCGCGCCTCACCTCGAACGCCGTCGCGCGGCCGGACACCCTCTTCCGCTGGTCGATCGCGATCGAGACGCTCGCGATCGACGGGATCATCCTCGCGGTCGTGCTGCTCATCGCGCGCGGGCTGCCGCTGCGCGAGGCGTTCGCACTGCGAGCGCCGACATCCTGGGCCGCGGCGGGTCGCATCGCGCTCGCCGCCCTTGGTGCGACGTGGCTCACCTCTGCCGTGCTCGAGGCGCTCATCGGCCACGCCGCCCGCGAGCAAGCCGTGCCGCAGTACTGGGACGAGACCCGCGCGGCCCCGTACCTCGTGAACGCGATCGTCATCGCGGGCTTCGTGCCCATCGTCGAGGAGTCGATGTGCCGCGGGCTCGGCTTCGTGCTCCTTGCGAGATGGGGTGAGCGCGTGGCGGTGCTCGGCAGTGCCGTCGCGTTCGCGCTCGCGCATGGTGCGGTGACGGACTTCCCCTGGGTGCTCGTGACCGGGGTGGGCCTGGGCTACCTGCGAGCGCGCACTTGGAGCCTGTATCCGTGCGTCGCACTCCACGGAACGATCAACGGCATCGCCGTCCTCGTGTCGGCGCTCGCGGGCGCGACCGGCGTTACGTAGGGTCGCGTCGGGGACGCGGCACTAGCCGCGGATCGCCCGGACCGCGGCGACCAGGTCGCCGCCGGGATCGTCGCAGGTGGAACGGCCAGCGGCGCGGCACTCGCCGGCGACGACGTGCGCGCGCAGCCTCGCGTACGGCAGAAGTGGATCCGCGAGGTTCGCCGGGTCGTGGTCGAGCTCGTGGGTCTCAGCGAGGCGCCGGCGCACCTCGGCCCACCGGACGATCACATCGCGGTCACGCTCCCCGAGTCGGGCGTACGCCGCGACGTCGTTCAGCGCTTCGCGATACGGGAGGAGCGTCCGGCGCTCGGTGCCGCGGGGATGTTCGCGCGCGAGCGCAAGGTCGCGTTCGTCGATGGTCACCTTCACCATGCTAGGCACGGTGCGGCAGTCGAGCGACGAGCGATTCACTCGCGAGGAGCGAGCCCTAATCGTCGAGGACAGCGAGGCGGAAGGGTAGACTTCGAACGACCCGCGTTCGGCGGGCGGGAGGAAGGGACATGGGAATCGATAGCAGGTATGACCGACGGACGTTCTTGAAGCTGGCCGGTGCGACCGCTGCCGTCGCGGCATGCGGCGGCGCGACGCCAGCGGCAAGTGCCGCGCCAGCGTCATCGGCGGCGGCCGCGACAGCGGCCCCGGTCACGGGGACGATCTCGGTGTACTCGGCGCTCAACGAGTCGACGAACAACGAGTTCTTCGGCGCGTTCAGGAAGGCCTACCCCGGCGTCACGGTGAACGTGCTGCCGCTCGCGGCGGCTGGTGAGCTACAGACCCGCATCCGCACCGAGAAGGCGAGCCCGAAGGCCGACATCTTCATCGGCGGCTCGAGCGAGTTCCACGACCCGCTCGGCAAGGAGGGCCTCCTCGAGGCGTACATCGCGCCGAACGCGAAGGACATCGACGCGAAGTTCAAGGAGGCCACGGGCCTGTGGACCGGCTGGTACACGGGCATCTTCGGCTTCATCTCGAACAACGACCGGCTCAGCAAGGAGCTCGGCGGGAAGAAGCCGGCCTCCTGGGACGATCTCCTCGACGCGTCGTGGAAGGGCAAGCTCATTCTCCCCAGCCCGCTGCTCACCGGCGGCGGCTACATCTTCATGGCGACGCAGATCTTCCGCTTCAACAAGGACGAGGCGAAGGCCATGGACTACATGAAGAAGCTGCACGCGAACATCGCGCAGTACGTCCCAACGTCGCCGGGCGCGCTCGCCCTCATCGACCAGGGTCAGTTCGTCGGGTGCCCGAACTGGGTGCACGACATCCTCACCGAGAAGACCAAGGGCAACCCGGTCGACGTCAACGTCCCTGCCGACACGGGCTTCGAGGTGGGCGCGGTGAGCATCGTGAAGGGCACGAAGAGCCTCGCTGCCGCGCAGGCGCTCGTGAACTGGTCGATCACCAAGGATGCCGGCGACCTCAACGTCAAACTCAGCAACCGCGGTTCGACTCGAACGGACGTCGCGCCGGCTGCCGGTGCTCCGAAGCTCACGGACGTCAAGCTCGTGAACTACGACCGCCAGTGGGCGACCGACAACAAGGACCGCCTCCTGAAGCTCTGGCAGAGCACGGTGGGCCTCTAGTCGCGAACCTGAACTCGATCTAAACGATGCGCAGCTTGCAGCGCGAGCCGGGTCTCCTGCTCGCGCTGCTTGCTGTCATCGTGCTGGTCTGCGTTTTCATCCTCTACCCGCAGATCAGGGTGATCATCACTCCCGGTACCGGCTACATCGACTTCCTCTCGGGCGGCACGTGGATCCGCTCGACGTCGCAGTCGATCCAGGTGATGGTCCTGTCCACCACGACGGCGGTGCTGCTGGGCTTCGTGTTCGCATACGCGATGGTCTACACGGACATGCCGTGGAAGCCGTTCTTCCGGCTCATCGGCATCTTGCCGCTGCTTTCGCCGCCATTTGTCGTCGCCGCCTCGTACCTGATCCTGTTCGGGCCCCGCGGGCTCATCACATACGGGATCTTCGGACAGACCATCAGCGTCTTTGGTCTCGGCGGCATCTGGGGCGTGCAGACGATCGCGTTCTTCCCGTTCGCGTATCAGCTCATCGCCGACGTCCTCTCGCGGAGCGACGCGCGGCTCGAGCAGGCCGCGCGCAATCTCGGTGCGGGTCCGTGGCAGGTGTTCAGGTCAGTCACCCTCCCGCTGTCGCGACCAGGTCTCGGCGCGGCGATCCTCACGACCGCGATCTACGTGCTCGAGGACTTCGGCAACCCCGCCCTCATCGGCGGCACCTTCACGGTGCTCCCGACACAGGCCTACGGACTCATCAGCGGCTTCGGCGATCTTCCAGGCGCGACCGCCGTGAGCACTTTGCTGCTCGCGCTCGCGCTCATCCTGTACGTCGCGAAGATCCGACTCGATGGCGGGCGCTCGTTCATCACGGTCAGCGGGCGCGCCTCCTCGATGCCGCGGCCTCCAGTGCCGGTCGTGCTCACCTGGGCGTGTTTCGTCGCGTGTCTGCTGCTGGCGGTGGTCATCCTCACGGTCTACGGAACGCTCCTGGTGTCCGCGCTCACGCTGAACTTCCCGAACAACCTCAGCTTCACGACGAAGCATTTCGAGTACATCACCTCAGATGTGAACGGAACCGCGCTCCAGAACACGCTCATCTTCGGTGTCGTGGCGGCGGCGTTCTCGGCGGTCTTCGCGCTCGTCGCCGGCTGGCTCGTCGAGCGTGGATCGTGGCCGGGCCGTCGCGTGCTCGATTTCCTGTTGATCATGCCCGCGGCGATCCCCGGCCTGTTCTTCGGGATCGGTTACGCGACCGCCTTCAACGAGGCGTGGCTGGACTGGCTCGACCGCGGTGTCCTCATCATCATCTCGATGATCTTCTGGAACATCCCTGTGGGTTACCAGGCAGCGGTCGCGGGACTGCGGCAGATCGACCGCACGATGGACGAGGCCGCAACGAGCCTCGGCGCATCGAGCTTGCGCGGTTTCCGCGACGTACTGATCCCAATGCTTGGCGGATCGATCAGCGTCGGCTTCGTCACGACCTTTGTACGGGCCGTCACGACGCTGTCGGTCGTCATCTTCCTCTTTACGTCGGGGACGACGGTGGCGACCATCCGTATCTTCCAGCTCGTGAATGACCTGAACTGGGGACGAGCCACGGCGTTCACCGTCGCCGACATCGGTATGGCGATCCTCGCGCTCGGCGGCATCGCACTCCTCTCCCGCGGCCGGATCGCCCTCGGGGCCGCCCGTGCCTAGCCCGAGCGCCCTGCCATCCCTGGACGCGGGCGCGGTGCACCTGAGGCTCGCTCACGTCACGAAGAGATTCGGCGACACCGCGGCCGTCGACGACATTTCCTTCGACGTCCCACGCGGGTCATTCGCGACGCTGCTCGGGCCGTCGGGCTGCGGCAAGACGACGACACTGCGCATGATCGCCGGCTTCTACGATCCGGACGCGGGTGACATCGTCCTCGGCGGAAGAAGGATCAACGAGCTGCCGGCGCACCGCCGTGGCACCGCGATGGTGTTCCAGGATTACGCGCTCTTCCCGCACATGACCGTGCGCGGCAACGTGTCCTATGGCCTGCGGCTGGCAAAGGTCGCGAAGGACGAGCTGGCGCGACGTGTGAACGAGACGCTCGACTTCGTCGGGCTCGGCAAGCTCGGCGACCGCTGGCCGAATCAGCTATCCGGCGGGCAGCAGCAGCGCGTCGCCGTCGCGCGCGCGCTCGTGCTGCGGCCCGAGATCCTCCTCCTCGACGAGCCGCTCTCGAACCTCGACGCGAAGCTGCGCGTGCAGCTCCGCTGGGAGCTGCGCACGTTGCAGCAGCAGCTGAAGATGACCTTTGTCTACGTCACCCACGATCAGGACGAAGCGCTCTCGCTCTCGGACTGGATCGCGGTGATGAACGCGGGCAAGGTCGAGCAGCATGGCGCGCCGTGGGAGATCTACTACCGGCCGAAGACAGCGTTCCTCGCCGACTTCGTGGGCGCCGTGAACCTCGTGCCGGGGACGGTGCGCGAGGTGAGAGGCGGACAAGCGACGGTGCAGTTCGGCGAGCGCTCCGTGACGGTCCCCGTGCCTGCGGACACGTCGCTCCGCGAGGGCGGCGAGGTGAAGCTCTGCGTGCGGCCCGAGGCGCTCGGCCTCGCGCCCCGCGGCGCGACTACCGATGGGGCCGCGCTGCCGGGCACGGTCGCGCGCAAGGCGTTCCTCGGCGACCTCATGCGCTACTGGGTCACGATCGATGGACGCGAGTGGATCGTCGACCAGCCCGACCCGGGTGCGAGCACGCCGCTCGACGGCGAGGTGCTCGTGCAGGTGCGTCCCGAGCGCGTGCACGTGATCGCCGGCTAGAGCGTCAGCTCCAGGCCGTCGGTCGCGTATTCCATCTCGAGCTCGCGCGCATGCGCGAGGCTCGTGGCGCCGAGGTGGGTGAGGATCATCCGCCGGCAGTCGAAGCGTCCGCGATTCGCGCGCAGCGTCTCGTACGAGACGTGCACCGGGTTGTCCTTCTCCTCACTCGCCGCGAACAGTGTCGCTTCGCAGATGAACACGTCGGCGCCTCTCGCCAGCGCGACGAGATCGTCGCTCCATGACGCGTCGCCGGAGTACGCGATGAGCTTCCCGTCGACGCGCACGCGCAGGCCGTGCGGCTCGGCGGCCGGAGAGTGACGCACTGGGACGGCCGCGACTCGCGCACCGCCGAAGGCGCGCTCGTCCGGGCCCAGCACGATGAAGGGCACGTCGAAGCCGAGGTACTCCCGCGTCGTGCCGATGCCGAAGCCTTGCGACACCATCCGCACGCGAGACTCAAGTGACGGTGGACCGCCGATCGCGAGCGGCGTCTTGCGGCCCGCCCACTTCTGCTCGTCGAGGAGGAACGGGATCCCGCCGAAATGATCGCCGTGCAGGTGCGTGACCGCGACGGCGGTGATGGCCGCCGGATCGATGTACCGCTTGATCATCGGCAGCGAGGAGCCGCCGCAGTCGAGCAGCAACGAGATGCCCGGGGCGGTGACATGGATGCACGCGTGCGATCGACCCCCGTCCGCGAACGCGTTGCCCGAGCCGAGGAAGCGGATGCGGGTCAACTGATCTCGCTGACCTTGACCGTGCGATGCTCGCGCCACGAGCGGCCGGCAGCCTCGCCGATACGCAATGCCTCGAGCCCGTCGGCGGCGGTGCATGGATTGTCCGCGTGGCCGCGCGCGAACTCGAGGAAGTGCGCGAGCTCGGCCTTGTACGCGTCGCCGAAGCGGACGAAGAACGACGGATACGCGGGTCCGGCGAGCGCGGGCGCGTCCGCCTCGACGCTGCGCCACGGTGTGCGCGGGTCGATTCCGATAGCGAGCGTGTCTTTCGCGGCATGGATCTCGACGTGAATGTCGTATCCGGCCTCGTTGTGCCGGAGTCCGGTGATGAGGCCGAGTGCGCCGTCGGTCGTCTTCACGATCACCGCGGACGTCGCGACGTCGTTCATCTTCTCGTATTGAGGCGCGCCGAGCGTCGAGCCGGTCGCGGTCACCTCGGCGACGTCGCCGAAGAGGTAGCGCGTGATGTCGAAGTCGTGGATGAGCTGGTCCTTGAACTGTCCGCCCGACGTGGCGATGTACGCGTCGGGCGGCGGGAGACGGTCGCAGCTCACCATGACAAAGGAGTACACGGGGCCGAGCTTCGCGCCCGAGAGCGCCTCTTTCGCTCGCCGGTACCCCGCGTCGAAGCGGCGCTGGAAGCCGATCTGGAGCCGACCCTTCGTCTTCGCGACGTGCGCCACGATGTCCTTCGTCTCGGTGATGCCGATCGCGATCGGTTTCTCGCAGAACGTCGCGATGCCCGCGTCGAGGCAGCGGCGGATGATCGGCGCGTGCGTGTCCGTCGGCGTCACGATGACCGCGGCGTCGACGTCCTTGAGGGCCGCGTCGACGGTGTCGACGACGGCGGCTCGCGTCTCGGCGGCGACGTACTTCGCGCGCGCTGGGTCCGCGTCGTACACGCGTAGCTCGGTCACGTCGTCCAGGGCCCGGAGCGTTGACGCGTGCGCTGCCCCAAGCCGACCGACGCCGAGGATGGCAACGCGCATTCCCTACCTCCGCCGCGCTGGGTTTGCGTGAGACTGTAAAAGGTGAGGCGCGGCGCGTTCTTCGACGCGGGCGGCATCCTCTACGACCGCGAGTCCTCCTCGGATGACTACCTCCGCCGTCTTCTTCGCGAGCGCGGCTACCCGGCGTCCCTTTCGAGCGAACTCGAGTCACGGCGCCTCGCGCTCCATCGTGACGCCTCGCTCGGGAACATCGCGCCGCGCGCGTACTGGAACAGCGTCCTTGCCATGTACGGCGTGCCGGACGCGGATCGTGCCGCGCTAGAAGATCTCCTCGACGTATTCGCGGACGCCGTCATTCCCGATCCCGAGGCTCGCGAGGTGCTCGGCGAGCTCGAGCGCCGCGGCTTCGTCGTCGGCGTCATCACGGACACGATCTTTCCGCTCGAGCGCAAGATGCGTTGGCTTCGGGCCGTCGGCGTCACCGATCTGCTGGACGTCGTCTCGTGCTCGTCGGCGCTAGGCGTCAAGAAGCCGGATGCCGCGATCTACCGTGACGCACTCGCACGCACAAGCGTCGAAGCGAGGGATGCGGTCTTCGTTGGCCACTCCGCGGAAGAGCTCGCCGGGGCACGCGCGGTGGGCATGACGACGATCGCGCTGCACGGCGATCGCGGGGCGACCGCTGATCGTGCGGTCGAGCGCCTCTCCGATCTGCTGAGGCTCGACGTGCTGGCGATATCGAGCCCTTGACGGCTCTGCCTATCCTGTAAGCGCTTTCAAGCGGCCACTGGCGAAATGGGAGGTTGGGGATGTTCCATCGCAGGTTGCTCGCGTTCGGCGCGGCAGCCGCGATCCTCGCGGCCGCGTGCGGCGGCACCACGCCCACGACGAGCGCGACCGCCTCGGCGTTACCGGCCGCCTCCG
>Ga0209058_1003833_pt1 | contig 12109 bp, 12 predicted proteins | sample GraSoiAngelo_147_FD_185904 | JGI IMG/M metagenome (GOLD analysis project Ga0209058, IMG submission 185904) | Grasslands soil microbial communities from the Angelo Coastal Reserve, California, USA - 14_1009_05_40cm (SPAdes) (version 2) | ecosystem: Environmental > Terrestrial > Soil > Grasslands ... | reverse complement strand
TAGCCGTCGAGTGACATATCGTCCTTCTAACGAGAACAAGATCAGCCACAGGCGGAGCCTGATAGCTGCATCGCATAGATGACATGTAAAGAGTGCGGGCAAGTGATTTAAGCTCACCCGCACTTATGAATAAGTGTCATTCAAACACTGAGTTGTCCTCACACGAGGGAACCCGCTGCCAGTTTAATGGCGGCACTGGAGTGATCAAGCTGGGAATTGATGTGCACCAGGATTTTTACGTGGTGGTCGAGCAGGTAGAGGGGAGCAATTCCAAACCGCCGCAGCGTTTCCAAAAGCAAGCGTTTCTGCATTGGGCGGCAAAACTCAGGAGCCAATCCGCAGAAGTCTACGCCGTCTATGAAGCGTGTGGATTTGGTTTTACGCTGCAGCGCAACTTGAGTGCGCTCTCGATCCACTGCTATGTGGTCTGTCCGCAGAAGTTGGATGAGCAAAACAAGCGGGTAAAGACCGATGGGCTCGACGCCAAAGCGCTCTGCTTAAAGTTGGACCGCTTCGTCCAGGGCAATCGCGCTGCGCTGGCGATCGTACGCGTGCCCAGCGAAGCAGAGGAACAAAAGCGCGCTATCCACCGGCAGCGCGAACAGTTGGTCAAAGCGCGCAAACAGTTGGAAGCTCAGGGACGCAGCTTAATGGTCAATCACGGCCTCGAGCCGGTGCAGAGCTGGTGGAAGCCGCGCGCTTTTGCAGCGCTCCCAGTGCCTCAGTGGATGAAAGAGCTGCTTGCAAATAGTCAGCCGATCCTAGTGGCGTTGCAGCAAAAGATCAGCACGCTGACTCTTCAACTGCAAGCGGCTGCCGCCCCAACCAACCCGCGCGGGCTTGGGCAGATGACCAGCGTGATCATCGATCGAGAGATCGGCGATTGGAACCGGTTCAACAATCGGCGCCAGATCGCCAGTTACACCGGACTCTGCCCCGGAGAGTATAGTAGCGGCCAGACCCGCTTACAAAGTTGCGTAACCAAACACGGCAACCCGCGCTTGCGCGCTGCGCTGGTGGAACTCTCCTGGCGCCTAGTTCGGTTCCAGCCCAATTACAAACCGATTGTAAAATGGCGACAGATCCTCGCTACAGGTGCCCTCGCCACTGGGGCCGCGCGCAAAAAAGCCATCGTGGCCGTGGCGCGCCAACTAGCTGTTGATCTGTGGCGCATCAAAACCGGCCGGCTCCGTGCTGAAGAGTTGGGATTAATCAATTAATACAAGTTCGATGGGAACAGAAAGGAGACCACGTTTAGGGAAAAATTAAAACCACTTTGGAACGTGGGCGCTGCCCGTTGCCTAACCTGCTTAAGAATACTCTTCGCGAGCGTCGGCTTAGATTGGACGCGCCCAAGTTCCTCTTCCACGCTGATCGCATTGATCAAATTGCTGCTGCGACTGCGGTCGCATGCACGGATAGGAGTACGAGCCGCTGGAAACAAAACCAACGAGCAAAAAGGAAGAGGAAGCGTCCCAGAGAAAACTTCAACCACGACTACAAACCTTATGACCTAACAAGCCACCTACACCCTCGCCCGCCATACTTGACATCTTACATAGGGGTTAGGCGACGGTTTCATTCTTCACCATCAAAATAGTCCAGCGACTCTGAGCGGACATTCCTGCGCTCGGGGATCGGCACGCCCCACTTATTACTGTCGGGCTGATAGTATGTATCGCCAATTGGATTATCCGCCACCACGTACAGGATCATGTCTTCTGTAGTGTCATTGGTGATCTGGTGTGGCTCACCCGGTTTGAAAATAAATGCGTCGCCAGCCTCAATCGGAGTAGTCCCATCTTCATGGCGGACGACGCCGCTGCCTGAAATCACATGATAGAACTCCCACTGTGCGCTGTGCGAATGATACGAATAGGGAGCCTTCCCCGGCGGAATACGCAAAATCTCGACATCAAAGGGATGCCGCTCGTTGAGGTCGGTGGACTCGGGCTTGCGTCCCAACGCTTCTGAAATCTCTTTGCCCGCACCGATGAACTTTCCCTTCGGTGAAGACCATGTGAGCTCTGCCATCTTTGTTGTATTGACTTTGCGCATAAGTAGAGTCGCCTAACGAGAATTCGGTCCAAATTTTGGGTATTTCAAGGGAAATGCCCAAATTTTGGGCCTAATCCGGGTCGACTTCAAGAGTTGCTCAGTCGCCAGCGACATTGACCGTGCGTGGCTTTGACAGGAACCGTTCGACTTCGTCGTTGTAGGTCTCGAACGGGTTGCCCATGATGAGAAAATCGCGGCTGTCGCAGGCGATCGAGTCCCAGTTGATGACGTAAGGAAAATTGCAGGTCTGGAAAAAGGCAACTGCCCGCGCGCGACCTGATGCGCGCGTATTAACCGGAGGAACGTGAGTCGCGCTGGGACGGCGAACACTGTTGTTCCACTCCGCAATTCCCTTGCCCGGTGTGACGCCAAAGAACAACCCGCGCCGTGGATCGATGTTGTGATATTCGAGGTCGATGCTTTGCAGCCACGGATCGTCCCAGCTTAATCCTTCGGATTCAACAAATGCGTCCAACAACCATTTCTTTGTAATCCAATCAACCCCGCCAATCAGCGCGTGACGGTTATGCGCGATTGCTTCAAGAACGAATCCCCAGTTTTCCAGTAACCAGTTAGTTTCCGCGCTGGTATTTCGTAGATACTTCTGCGCCAGGTGATGAAATTCCCACTGCACGTCGAGCGCGCCGATGGTTTTGCCGTTCTCGAGCCGGACAATCCACATTTGAGTGGGATCACGAGAGATGTCGCGCGTGCTCTGAACCGCGTCGGCCAGGACAAGATTTCGCGGCAAACGGCCTTCTTCCAGCAATGAGAGAACGCAGGCAGTCGTCCCGATTTTCAGCGCATTGGCATAGGGGCTCATGTTGGAATCGCCAATGAGCAAATGGAGCCGGCGATACTTTCGGTAATCAGCCAGCGGCTCGTCGCGCGCGTTAATAATTGCCCGGTTGAATTGCACCCACTGATAAATGTCGTTCACAATGTGATCGGCGCGCTGACTGAGCTGAAAATTGACCTGGGCCTCCGGTCGCGGCGGCTCGAAATCGAACGCGAGTGGATTCGATTGACCGACGCGCCCCGCGCCAGTGAAGATCTGACGCGTCGCCAAGAAAGTCAGCAGCGTTCCGAGGATCGGGGGCGTGAATTGCGCCTCCCGTTTCATCAGATAATTCTCGTGGCAGCCAAACGTCGCTCCGGTGTGATGATCCACGTTGTTCTTGATGAACGAGACGCGATCCTCAGCGCCAAGCGCGACAAGTGAAGATTGCAGCAGGTCGTCTCCGGCTAACTCGTAGGTCACAAGATCGTGCAGATGCAGACACTCCGGCGACGCGTACTCGATGTGTCCCATGTCGAGATAGAGCCGCCCGCCATTGAGGAGAAATCCTCCGTTTCCGGGTGGTTCCTCGTAGTCCCGATAATGCAAATCGATCGTGCCGGCGTCTGCCTTTCGAAAGAGATAGTTCTTCACTTTCGCCGGCCACAGCTCCGAATTGCCGTGCGGTTCATCTTCGCTCAGAAGACAGCCGTATTCGGTTTCGATTCCAACGATCCGATCCATCGCAGGCAATTACGCACTGAATCCCGATTTGGCTAAGCTAAAAAGCGGTTATCCCTCACCTTCATCCTCTCCCCAAACGGGGAGAGGCGGACTTCGTGCACTTTCCCGAGCGTACTGATGCGCGCTTCTCTCACGTTGGCACTCAGCAATGCAAAAAGATCGCCTCTCTCTTTCCTAAAGGGAGAGGACTGAGGTGAGGAATTGCTTCGGAGCTGTAGAGTCCGCTGTCCTCAGCGGATTACTCGAGGGTTGTGATCAGTGCGCTGAGGACTGCGCACGCTACAGCGCCCGCTAGCTAAAGCGAGAAACTCTTGTCGCACGCTTGAACCGCGCGGGAGAAGGCTCAAGTTTCTTCCATGGCCACATTTCCACTTCGCAGTCCTTCTGAAAAAGTTGGCGGCCTTTTCTATTTTGTCCGGATGCTCGACAAAATCCGATTGCACGCCAGAGGCGAACTCCCTTCAGATTATCATGCAAACCTTGGAAAGGGCTTTGACGAGAAATGCGTCCGGTTCCTCCGAGTGAACTACGATGAATTGGTCGAGCGCGTGAAAAAGAGCGGCAGCGATGAGGAGATGTTGCAATGGTGCTTCAGCGTAGGCCGCAAACCGTCCGAAGACGACATTTACGTTTGGAACGAATTCATGCGGAAACGCGGCTGGAACGATGAAGTGTCCGAAATTCTAAACCGCCGCAAAGCCGAAGCAGGCATGTCCGACAGGTCGGACATCGAGACGTCATTCCAATTTATCGACGCCGACGAAGGACGCTTGCCAAGTCCAGGATAGGGTCGGCGCGCCTGCGCCGACCGGACGCCGCAGCACGGGCGTCCCTACCACATTTCTATTCCGCCAGCGTATCGATTCGCTCAGCCAGACCAAAATCAAGTTCGGTCAAGCCACCTTTGCTATGCGTTGAGAGAACCAGGCGCACCTTGTTGTAGCGGATGTCGATATCGGGATGGTGTTCTTCTTCCTCGGCCACTTCCGCGACCGCATTTACGAAATCGATCGCATCGGCAAAATCATCGAACTCAAAAGTGCGCTCGATATGTTTCTTCTCTAGCTCCCATTCCGGGATCTTCTTCATGCGGTTTTTCAGATCCGCGGCTTTGATCAAGTCAGCCATAACGGCACAACGAGTAACACCCGAAAATCGTTTTGCAATGCCAAATCGAGCGGTTTTAAAAATCCAAAATTCGGCGAAGATTTTTAACCGAGTCGAAGACTTCCACCGCAGAATCGCGCGCTTGCTTGGATAGTCGCGGCCAATCTCGCAGCACTTCTTTCACAGCGGCTTCCGCTTCATCGGCGCCTCGGATAAAGCTGAATCCATGCTTGGCAGGAAGATAACCTTTGGCGCCGGTGTCTTCAGTGATGACGGGGCGCCCGAGAGCAAGAAATGCCGCAGCCCGATCGCTAACCCAACCGGTACGCCATGCTACGTCAACGCCCTTGATTGCGGTGAATTCAGCAAGCGCGTTGGTAAGGTAGCGGCGATAGGCCCTTGGTGTGCGCGCGACCCGGTGCGGATCGACAATTTTCCAGCCGCGCCGTTGTAGTCGTTGTCGTTCCGGGTCTCCCGCAGCGATGTTCATCGCCAGTTCGAACCGCGCCTCCGGTACACGGCCTGGAAGGTCCAAGTAAGGCTCGAAGGCAAATTTTTTTGATAAATCAGGAAATTCACCCGCAACCTCCACGGCACCACTCCAATACCATTGCCCAACCGTCGTAAATTTCGGCGCACTCGGCCGCGGTTGTGGCCGAAACCATTCTGTGTCCACTAGCGGGTAAAATGTCTTCCAATGTAGCGATGACTTCGGCAACTGGCAGTCGCTTCCGTGAAAGTTGAGCCCGATCGTCCAGAATTCCTGATGATGCGATTGCCCCATCTCCATTTTCGTCATCCAATAAAGGATTTCGCTCGGGTCGAGATCGCAAAAAACACGGCGCTCGAACTTCAGCAGGAGCGGCGGATGAATCGAATACGCCAGATTGAGTAGAACATTCGGTCCGCCGAGCCGATCGAGAAGGTCGCGTTTTGAAATTCCAATGCAGCGCACCGCGTCAAAATCATGTGTATCGGATGCGGGTTTTTGATAAAGCAAACAGTATCGGCCGGCCAATCCATTCGCCCGCAATTGCGTCTGGAAATTCCGAATCCTCGCCTCGTCGGCTAGCAGATCGTCTGTGGCTGGCAGTAGCTCTAACCAGATCGCATCCAGCTTTAGTCGCCGTAATCCGAGCATCCATTGCAGGGGCACCGAAAAATTCCCGCCGCCTTCACGGTACTTTGCCGCAAAACCGCATCCGAGAAAGATCGTCACGCGAGCAGAATCGTCATTCTGCTCGCGTGCTCAAGACTGAAGCTTCGCCATCTTAAAAGATCTTGCCATGCGGCAGATGGGGTTGGCCATGATTCCCACCGGTGCAAAATCCGCCGTTCGGGATCGGGATAATCGACCCGAGGAATTGCGGCTGCTGTCGCACATTTAACGCCTGCTCCAGAGCGTAGCCGAAGCCGATTAGCTGCGGTTCATGCAGGAAAGTGCTGTACATGAGCATGCCAGCTGGCCGGCCGTTGTTACGAACGCCCACCGGTATCGACAAATTTGGATAACCCGCCACTGCGGGTCCGGTCGAGTTAGTCAAGTGCGGAGCGACGATCGCATCGACACCCGAGTTGATTACACTATCAATGCCAGAGCGCGCAGCAGTGCGGGCATGCGTTCGCGCGGCGATGTAGGCGGGATCGTTCGGATAACCTGGGAACTGTTCCGCCAATAAGAATACGTCCTGGTCGTAGTAGGGCATCTCTTGCACACAATGCGCGTCGTTGAACGCAATCAGGTCGGCCAACGTGTGCATATCGGTGTGCGTGAGCGTCGCGAGGTAGTCCGCGATTTGCGCCCTGAATTCATACAGCAACGCTGTGAACTCGTCGCCGTTGTAAGCGAATACGTCGCCCGTATCAACGTCAACGACAGTCGCACCGAGGCTTTCCATCACGCTCAGCGCATTTTCCGCAAACGCGACGGTCAGCTCATCACCCGGAATGCCGCTGCCGTAGTAGCTGTAATCGAAAAAGCGCACATCGCGTCCGATCACTGCGCCATCGAGTGCGTTCGGATCGAGAAATTGCGTGTAATCGCTGGGCAACTGATGTCCAAGCACCTCGCCCCACGGCGACTGCAACACTCCAAGCAGGATCGCGACATCAGTGACGCTGCGCGCCATCGGTCCAGCCGTGTCCTGCTCGTGGGCGATTGGAATGATTCCGTCTTGCGATACAAGACCGAGTGTCGGCTTCAGACCGACGATGTTTTCAACGGCCGACGGTCCGGTGATTGATCCATCGGTCTCCGTGCCAATCGCCGCCGCGCAGAGATTCGCCGCAGCACCATTAGCGGAACCAGAGCTTGAGCCCCACGATGTGTAACTCAAGTCGTAGGCATTGTTCGTACTCCCACCGCGTGCGCTCCAACCGACTGCTAGAGGATAGGTCTCGGCCTCATCGTCCCGGAAATTTGCCCATTCGCCCAGGTTCGATTTGCCAAGAATGATGGCGCCGGCTGCGCGCAATTGCTGAATAATCACAGCATCGCCCGGCACATGGTTGCCATAGATTGCGAGGGATCCTGCTGTGGTCTGCATTTGGTCGTCAGTCGCGATGTTGTCCTTAACGAGAAGCGGAATTCCATGGAGCGGTCCGCGCACATGGCCCTGGCGGCGTTCGTTATCGAGCTGAGCGGCGATCGCAATTGCATTGGGATTTACTTCGATTACGGAGTTCAGCAGCGGATTAAGGGATTGCATGCGTCTGATGTAACCCTGGGTCAGTTGCCGGCTTGTCAGTTGCCCGGACGCCATGGCATCCTGAAGCTCAGAAATACTCTTTTCAACAAAGTCAAAACCGCCCGCGGCTAAAGCAGAGCGTTGAACGAGCGAAGTAAGGCCTCCGCCTAGTAATGCCGCACTGCTGAGGGCAGTGGTGCCGATAAATTTTCGGCGCGTGATGCTGTGATCGAGGTCGAGACGATTAGAACTTTGCTTATCCATAGTCATTTCTCCGGTTGCGCTGTTTCGCGAATGAACAGACGTGATTTGATTTTTGGTGACCTGCCTACGGAAGACTCCGCTTCGGTCTGCTTGAACTGCGGGACGGATGCTGTTCGCGATATCAACCCCATAACCCCTGCGTCAGCTAATCGATTCTGATTTTGAACTCGGTCGTAACTTTTTTCTAGCGTTATTTGACCGTCCCGCCGTTCGTCCGCAAATTAACGGACTTTCTCTCGGGCGCCCGTAGCTCAACTGGATAGAGCATCTGACTACGGATCAGAAGGTTAGTGGTTCGAATCCTCTCGGGCGCGCTCTGTTCACTCTTGCTCGCCTGCCACTCCGTAGCTTAGCGAAGGTGTATTATACGTAGAGCGGTTCTTCCGATTGGCTTAAGAACGAGGCTTATTGTGCCGCGTCGTAGCGAAGGGAGAGTCGCATCTTAAAACTATTTGATCTGTGTGCCGTTGTTCGAATAGCCGCATCAACTGCGGCACTTTCGCCTCGAAAAGCTGTTGCATTGTTTTCGTAATCGCCGCTTCGAGGCGGCGGTCAAGTTCAGTGCATAACTTTTGAACATCGGGAATAACGATTCCATTTAAGCGAATCTCATGAAGGTTGTATCCGAACGTGAGAAGATCGGTTCCTTGGCCAGTATCTCGGCGGGAAATTGTCACGTCAATTGGCTGAATGGCAAGGCTCTCGCCAGAGAGCGAGACGGCTGTAACCGTTGCATCGCTGTGCGCGTAGAAACGCTTGCGCGCGTCCCACAGAAGATCATGAGTGTTCTGAAGCTTTTCGTCAGAAAAGCGGGCAAACTTACTCGAGATCATGCCCACGCCGTCATTGTCCGTAAACGGCCGAGCATACGTAACGCAGATTGAACAAAGGAGCGGAATGTGCAGTGGACTGAGTTCGTTTTTAACGTGCCTGAGGTAGAGGTCACAAGTCGTCTGCACGAGAGAAACTGCTCGCTTTGCGTGAGCAAGCTTCCAAAACGTCTTCGTTAAATCTTCTTCCCGCTTCCGCGCTTCATGGTCGTTCTGCGCCTCCATAGCGAAATTCTCCGGCAGTCTTCACGCGCACTCAAGTAAATGAATCAGGGTCACTGAAAATAGGGCCGGATCTCCGCGTATTTTTTATCGCCGATTCCGCTGACTCTCCTGAGATCGTCAGCGCTGCGAAATGGTCGCGCTGCAATGATTCGAGCTGCCATAACATGCCCGATCCCGGGCACCGTTGTTAGCTCTTTTTCTGTTGCCGTGTTGACGTCAATCTTGCCGAGTGGAGTCTTTGCTTTGCCATGTGACCTACTTGGATTGGGTGCGCTGCGAAATGGAACTGACGCGCCCGGCTTCGGACTGGAAAAAGGAATCGCAGGCGTTGCACGCGATCGAGGCTTCTCGGCGGGAATGAAAAAACTAAATCCAGACTGATTCTCTGCGTGGATGTTTAAGCGTCCGACGGTCAAGCCCCAGGCTCCAATCTTCTCCTGCCTCGCTTGTTGCTCGAATAGCTGAAGTTTTTGAAGTTCTACCCGCGAATTTCTTAATCCGGGTGGCGCGGCTTTGTATCCATGAATTCGCGCTAGTCCATTCCGAACCAACTGCTCGCCTAAATCACCCTCGTTAGTCTGAACGAACGCGTAAAACCTCTCGAGCCTGCTCTGGCCCAGCGCATCGGACATGTGCGTGAATGCGATGAACGGTTGCGAAAGTTTCTCACGCGTGAACTCTTTCGCCGCCTGGCCGACTTCAATTGCCTGAGGGGCACTAATCCCAAAGTATTTCGCCTGTTCGACTAGGCGCCCCGGCGTCATTTCGTCTGTTTCCGGCGCGTCAACCAGGTACAGGCGAAAGATATATTCCTTCGCGCCCGCACTCGCGTGAAAACTATCGCCGTCATTTGCCGGATTTGGAATTAGTCGGCAATTCTCGAGGACAATCCAATCTTTAGATCCGCCGCTTGCGCCAATTTCAACAGGCGTTGCGCAAACAACTGCAAGGGCGAGAAGTCCGATCTTGCGACGCAGGTGCCTGAGGCGCGCAATCGCGAAGTCGCAAGTGGAAGCCTTATGCCACATCATAGTTACACCGTTTGGAGCCGCGCTAAATGCGCCGCGTACGTGGCGACGATGCCGCCTAAAATGCTGCCAGCAATGACGTCGCTGACAAAATGATAGTTCATTGCTACAAGGCTCACGAGCATCGGAGCGCAGAGAACGATCACTACGACCTGTACGGGTCGACTCCGGGGCATCGCAATCAGCCACACCGTGGCGAACCCGAGGACTCTGCAGGCGTGACCTGACGGAAAGCTGCCGATGTCATCGCCGCGCTGAAACGGATGGAAACCGTACGTGCCGGTGCCGATAAGCGATGGATTGTCATGGGTCCAGGTCTCTGGCCAATAGCGACCGCAAACATCCCCTAACGAGATGCGAAAGTCATCGGCAACGATCAAGCTGAGACACGCCACAAGCAGCACCTTCTGCCAGCGCAGAAACGGTCCCCACGCCCGTCGAATCATTAAGATCGTTAACACCAGAGCAGACCAATTCTGTACTTCCGGCGGCGGGTAAGTGAGCCGTCGAAAAACCCGGATCGTGTTGATGTGGTGGCGATAAACAAAGAACGCCACAGGGCGATCAATCCAAAAGTAACAGATCAACACCGCGACAATGCACAGAGTTATTGTGATTAACGTGCAGCGCAGCAATCTGCGATATTCGTTTTCGTGCATCGTCATGAAACAGACACTTCGAACTGGCTCATGAGCTTGAATGTCTCGTAGCGCTTTGCTATCTCCTCCATCGTTAGAGTCCGCAAACGCGCAAGGCTAAATGCTTCCACGCAAAAACTGGCAAGCACACTGCCGTAAATCATCGCTTTGCGCAGATCGTTGAAGTGCACCTTCTTGACTGTGCCGGCAAGATAACCGGCCATGCCACCGGCAAATGTGTCCCCTGCCCCAGTTGGATCGTGAATGTCTTCGAGTGGGTAAGCGCCACAACTAAAGAACTGATCTCCCTCGCCAAAGAGTAGTGCGCCATGCTCACCTTTTTTTATAGCAACATACTCTGGCCCCATTTTGTGAATGCGACGCCCGGCTTTGATAAGGCTTGTCTCTTTTGTAATTTCGCGCGCTTCGCTGTCGTTCAAGATAAGAAGATTCACACGCTGAAGGAGCGCATCCAGATCCGGTCTGGCTGTCTCGATCCACAGATCCATTGTGTCCGCGACGACAAAACGCGGGCGTTTCATCTGGTCGAGCACATGCGCTTGCAGTGACGGCGCGATGTTGGCCAGCAAAACGAAATCGGTCTCACGATACGTTTCCGGCAACACCGGTTTGAAATTTTCAAAGACGTTGAGCGCGATCGAGCGCGTCTCGCGCGTATTCAGATCCCACGAATATTCGCCCGACCAGCGGAACGTTTTCCCGTTCATTCGCTGCACGCCTTCCATGTCGATCTTGCGCGACTTCCAAAACTGGAATTCCGATTCAGGAAAATCGTTGCCCACGATTCCGACCAACCGAACTGGCGAAAAGAAACTCGCAGCAAGCGCTCCGTAGCACGCTGATCCGCCCAACAGATCGGAATGTTCTTCCACCGGCGTCTTAACCGTGTCGATCGCGATGGAGCCAACAACGAGAAGGGACATCTGGAAAACGTTAAATAGTTACAAGCGTTACAACGCTAAAAAGCATTCATGCAAGCATGTCGGTGGCGCAGCGCGCGTAATCAACGATGCTGTGCGCCTTGAGCAAAGCCGAAACCATCACTACGCGCTTTGCCCCGGCGCCGATTACACTCTGTAGATTGTCGATGTTGATTCCGCCGATGCAGAAAATCGGCAGACTCACTTCTGCGTGAACCCGTCTGATATCAGCGAGGCCTATCGGCGCATAGTCAGGCTTTGTCGGCGTGGCGAAGATCGGGCCGAATCCGATATAATCCGCGCCTTCGCGCTGCGCTGCGAGCGCTTGCTCGAGGCTGTGCGTGGATTTTCCGATTAAAACACTGCGGCCTGCTTTGCGCCGCGCGACTTCGATCGAGTCGTCATCCTGCCCGACATGCACACCTTCCACTGGGATCCGGCTGGCGATTTCGGCGTGATCGTTCACGATTAGTGGCGTTGAAAATCTCGCCGTAAGCTCGTGCAGCTTGGCGGCGTGACCAACAAGTTCGTCGAGCGACTTACCTTTTCCACGAAGCTGGGTCAGATCGACACCGCCTTCGATCATCTGCTCCGCAACGCGGGCAAGATCGGGTTCTTCGACGTAGCCCAGATCAATGATCCCGTAGAGCCGGCACTCCATCAGATTTTTTTCCATAAAATCGAGTCTGGTGTAGCCGCCTCGCTGCGCCCGAGGCGTTGACTGCGTCGTTACACGGCGACACAGCGCCGTGGCTACAACAAAATTTTACTCGCGTAAGCGAATCGGCGGCGACGCCAGATCAAGTTTG
>Ga0209058_1003831_pt1 | contig 12110 bp, 6 predicted proteins | sample GraSoiAngelo_147_FD_185904 | JGI IMG/M metagenome (GOLD analysis project Ga0209058, IMG submission 185904) | Grasslands soil microbial communities from the Angelo Coastal Reserve, California, USA - 14_1009_05_40cm (SPAdes) (version 2) | ecosystem: Environmental > Terrestrial > Soil > Grasslands ... | reverse complement strand
GCGGGCTCGCGGTCGTCGAGCCATAGCTGTGGTCGTAGCAGAACCGGGTCGTTCCGCAGAGCGCCAAGGCGTCGTTACCGGGTGTAGCCGGATAGGTGGCCGTCCTGCTGCCACCATTCGAGTCGCTGATGAAGAGGTAGTACGTCACGAAGTCGCACGGCGCGGTCGCGATGGTGAACTCGAAGTGGAACGCCGCGTCGCCGCTCGGCCCGGGGCCCGGTCGAACTTGGTAGGTTCCTGAGCCGGTCTTGATGTTCGCGCACGCCGGTCCCTGGGTATCGACCGCCGCCGCTGGGCCTGGGAAGTAGCCGCTCGTTAGCAGGACCGCGAGAGTCAATACCAGGATGCGTCTCATCTCACCCTCCTCCTACTTCACGGCCTGCACGAACAGTGGGTGCAGGCTTCCGTCAGCAAGCTCGAGCGTCCACGTGTAGCACTTGCCGATCCCTGATGGGATGGCGACGTTGGCGACCCACTGGCCGCCCTTTGAGTCGTAGCGAATCATCGTCGCGCCAACCTGCCAATTGAAGACCGGCGATCCGATGGCCGCCCGGTTAACACAGCTCACCTCTTGGAGCTGGGCACCTGCGATGGCATTACTCGTCGTGACGTCGAGACCGTTGAGATCGCGGAGGATCCACTTCGGAGTGAACCCCTGGCCGCCGTTCACCTGGTTCGCGTCCGGCCAGTTCTTCGCCGGGGCGAAGAACCCCACGAAGCTGTAGACCGCTGGCAGCGCGGAGTCGCCGACGACGCTGAACGTCCGTGACGCGTTGCCGGTGCCGTCGAGTGGCACATCGCTGCCGGTCAAAGTCAGCGTGTAGTCACCGAGCGCCCACGACCCGCCGGGTGGCACGAAAGTCGCCCTCGGGCCTGTCGCGGTCAGCGACGTGGACGGTCCCGTTAGGCTCCATGCGAAGCTCATCGTGCCGCTCTCGGGGTCACTTCCCCCGCCGGTCGCGACCACCGTCGCGCTCGTCCCGAACTTCGTTCCGTCCGTTGGCGTGTAGATGGCAACGTCGCGCGGCGGCTTCCTCGTCACGTGGAGTGTCGTCGTGCTGTTCGGGTCACCTAGGTCGAGCGCGCTTCGCTGGAACATGTCAGTGACGAGCGTGCTCACGGTGCATATGCCACCTGGAACCAACGCCGAGTCGATCTGAGTCTGGAACATCAAGTTGAACGGTGGGGTTCCGGTGGGCGCGCCACCGGTGTGGGGGACGGCGGTGGCGATCGGGAAGAATGGCGTTCCGGGGCAGTGGTAGATGAAGTCCGCCACGGAATTCGCGTTGTAGCTGACCGCTTGCGCCTGGACGGTGACCTTTGTCGCTCCTACTGCGATGGTGACGACCTGGCGGAAAGCGGGATCGGGCGACTCGTCCGGCAAGGTCACGCGCTTTCCATTCACGAGGAACTCGATCGTGCAGTTCTTGAGACCATCCGTGGCGCCCGACGCCACGTTCACCGTCTCGCTGAAAGGCGCCGTCTCGGTGCCACTCGTGACCGTCTGCGACGTCGGGGCGAATGTGACCGAGAGGTCGCCGCTGCACATGCCCGAGACCACCTGCGGGGTCACCGTGGCGGGCAGGTCCTGCAGGCTGTCCTCGATCGCCCGGGCGACGCCCGTGGCCGAGATGCCCTCCTTGAGGACACCTCCTGTCGCATTCACGATCCGCGTGGCCTGACCTGCGCTACCGCCGATCGAACACGGCGGTGTGTAGTCCGTGCTACCGCTCGTCGGGTCGCCGTTGAGACCGAGCGAACTCCCCCCGCTGTTGACGCTGACCGCGATGACCTTGATGTTCGCCGCGCTGAGGTCGGCCGTCGCACTCGCCTCGGTGATGTCGTTTGCCAGGCCGGAGAGAGTTTTGCAGACGGGATCGTGATCAGGGTTGTCGCCGATCCAGACCAGGATGCGCGTTGAGTCGCTTCGCCACTTCACGTCGAAGCCTGGGCTTGTCGGCGCGGAGATCTCCGTCAGGGCGAAGAGCGATCCTTCCGGACGGTCACTGCCGCCCGATGCGGTCCAGCCAAATGTCGTATCCACCTGGAGCGCCGGAGCCAAGTTTTGCAGCGTGCCCGTGAAGGAATCGTTTAGATCGATCGACCCTCCGGCCGGCTCATCTCGGGTGACGATCCGGGTATCCGCGCTGCTCACCAAAGGATAGAAATAGGCGCCGGCGACGGGGTCCGAGTGGATCGTGACCCCGACGATGTCCCCGGCAAGGATGTCGAGACCGCTCTCCCCGAACTCGATGGCGGAGTCTTCCGTCGCAAAGGATGGATAGCTGCCGCCGAAGCGCGTCTGGAGCGTGGGTCTCGGGTCATGCACGGTACCAGCGCTGATGACGTGGATGACATTGGGGTTGTCCGAGTCCCTTCGGAGAACCTTGAGCTGGATCCCAGAGGGGACGCCAGGCTGGCCATTCCCCAGCCTGCCACCAGTGAATTGCGCCTTCCACCTCTTGATCGTGGCTGGATGAGTTGCGACGTACGGCGTGACGTATGTGTCCGCGTAATTGGGGGCACCGCCCTGGGTGATCGTGCTAGCGATCGAGGCCGTCGGCAGACACGGCGTCTGGATGTTCCGGCCGATCGCGTCCAAGGCCGCCTGTCCGCCATCGTCACTCGCGGGAATCGGCGCGGCGTTTTTGAAGACGTAAGGGTCGTATGGGAAGTCTTTGTAATCGCCGGCACCGAAGCGTGCGGAGGTCGTGCTCTGGCTCACCGTGTTGAGGATCGCCACGGAGCTGCACTTCAACGTGCCGATCAATCCCGTCTCACTGCCGGTCGAGTCGAGCAGAAAGTACACGTCCGGCTTCGGCGGGATCACCGGCGGCGTGACGCTGTTCGTGAACATCGCGGACTGGCCCGGCGCAAGAAGGTCGTTGGTCGCGGGGGTGATCGAGGTCACGGTCGGTGGAGCCGGGTTCTTGTGGACATCGAAGATTTCAAAGCCACCGGTGACGAGCTTGAGCTCATCCGCTCCGGCCGCGAGTCTGCTCGGGAGCGCGAAGGAGAACAGGCCAGGGGGATTCGGGAGGCCCTGCCCATGCGTGTAGATGAAGGACAGCGGAACGCCGGTCCCCGGAGGAGTGCCGGCCGGATTGTTGAGGACAAGGCCACCCTTGAGCACGAGCAGCCGGTACGGACTATCCGGATCGTCCGTCGTCCGCGCACTCGCGGCGTGGTAGCCCTCGATGAGGCCCGTCGCGGTGTTGCCCGCGGCCACATATGCGTCCATCGCGGCGACGCCCGTCAAGGTTCCGCCCGGGACCGGAACTGTGCATTCCGCTCCGGTGGGAATCGTGCCGCCGAACCGGCAGAGGGCGTACTCGAAGTCGGGTTTCTCGAGGACGGTCACGCTGTTGTCCCATGGGCTCGTCGAGCTGTCGACGTTCATGACGGTCTTGTCCGCAGTTAGCTGCGCCCCCGAGGCGATGTTGTACGCACCGTCAGGGTCCGTGTTGTCGGCTGGGACGTACGAGGAGTGGTACGTGCTCGAGCGCGGGTACGGCTGGCCACCGAGGTTGTGCGTCATCTCTTGGGCGATGACCGCGCCCGTGTAGGAGACTTGCGCGGGCGTGCTGCCCACTTTGGGTTTGTCCGAGACCGCGCGGGCTACCGATATCTTTCCGCCAACCGCGGCCATACCTAGCGCGCAACCCTGGCCACTTTCAAAGCTGATGCTCTCGCCGTAGACGCCCACGATGTAGTCGGCGGCGTCCTCGGCGCCATCGGGTCGCGCTGCCGTCTGCGCCGCGTTGAAATTGTCGAGCCTCGTCCCAAGCAGCGGTGCCAGCGAGGTGAACACCGTCTGCGTCGCGCAGAACTTGGTCGCCGTCACGCCGCCCACGGTCTTGGTCTGGAAGGCCCCGGCGATACCGCTCACGTCCAAGAGGCTCGGGTTGATGTCGTAGCGAATCCCGCCGGTCCTCCCTGCGAGGATCAGCGAGCCGGCCGGCCCTGCGGGAACGGGCAGGACCCGAAGCACCGTTTGAACCGCGTTCTGCACAGCGGTCCGGTCGCTCTCGCTGAACTGTGTCACCGTGGATGTGCCGTCGCCGATCGGCTGAAACAGGATGCGGATCGCCTTGGACTCCTGATCGATCGTTTTGGTCGTGCTGAAAAGCGCCGTCCTACCGGCGTTGGTCTTAGTTGCGGAGACCTTCTGGTCGTAGGTGACCTGGACTGAGAAGGTGGCAGGGAAGCTCGGGAAGATCGCCGGGGTACCGGTGGCCGGCGGTGAGACCGAGATCGGGATGCTCCCCGCCACGAGGAAGAGCGGATCGTGCTTCGAATCGGTGTTTGCCGGCGGTGCTGTAAGGGCTACGGAGGACAGGCTGAGGGCGTTAGACGCGTTGAGAGCCGGACTTGAGGTGTGGGTCGACCCGCCCCAGGTCGCGGAGACGGTAAGGGACGCGGCCTTGATGGTGACGCCTTGACTGCCCCCGAGGGTGCACGTCGAAGCCGGTGGCAAGGTCATGTAGAGGCGAACGAGGATGTCTTTGCCGCGCGTCAGCCGGTCGTACGAGCCGAGACCTTGATTAACCTCCCACCGACCCAGCGTCGGCACGAGCTGCGTGTCGCTGCACGCCGCCTGGGCAATCAATGTCGGAAAGCCGACGAATCCGACAGCCCACACGAGGATCGCGATGGCAAGCCGACGAACCAGGAAATGACGACCACTCACAGCCTCTCCCCTTCCCCGCGCGCACGTCGATCAATACACGCGAGCACCAGCGCGCCACCGTGCGGGCAGCGCGAACATTTCGCGCTGCAGCGACGTAAATATGAGAAGCCCCGCCCGCGCCTTCCCCACACATTCCCCCGACGTGACGTGTGGAATATACGCCTGAACGGTGCACTTCCGCGTCGGCGGCTCGCCGCGGTGGCGCACGACGGAGATCACCCGCGCTACACAGTGATCACCCCGGCTGACCCATCGCATGTAGACCGGCAACGCTGCCGGTCGTACCCTCCCTCTGGACGGGGAGGGGACATGGTCGACGCCTGGGACGTCCTGCGTAGTCGGCTCGACTACGCGTCCTTCGTACCTACGCCGCTGCCGGACATCGAGCGTGCGGACCTGAGCCGGCGTGGCGGCGGACGGTACACCGTGCTGAAAAACCCACACGGCGATGGGGGCGCGGGCCGTTATGCGCGGCTCGAGCCGGCCGACGTTGCCTTGTATGAGCTCATGGACGGCCGCCGCTCCGTGCAGGAGATCCTCGTCGAGCACCTCGAGCGTTCCGGCACATTCGCGCTCGAGCGGCTTGCCCGGCTCACGAGCGCGCTGCGCGTGAACGGCTTCTTCGGGGAGGAGCCGCCGCCGATCTACGAGAAGCTCGGTGCGATCCGCGCCCGACGCGATCCCCTCACCCGGCTGTCGCTCTTGCTGCGCCGCCTGATCGTCTGGGATATCGCCCGCTGGACGAATGCCGACCGCGCCGTCGACCGCGTTTACCGGCTCATCGGATGGTTGGCGTTCACGCGGATCGGCGCGACGATCCTCGTCGGCTTCGGGCTTCTCGGTCTCGTCCTCTGGTTTGAGCAAACACGCTCGCCGATCCATCAGCTCGTCACCCTCAACGGGTCCTACGTACTCGGTCTGATCGCTCTCACGCTGTTACAGGTTCTGTCGATCTCTGTGCACGAGGCCGGCCATGCGCTCGCCATCCGTCACTTCGGGCGCCACGTGCGCCGGTTCGGGGTCGCGATGTATTACCTCTTCCCGTGCTTCTACGTCGACTCGACGGACATGAGCCTCGGCTCGCGACGGCAACGGGTGATCGTGTCGCTCGCTGGGCCTTTCGCGGGCCTCACGGTCGCCGCCGCGTGCAGCCTGGTCACTGAGCTCGCCCCTAATACGCTCGCCGGTGCGATCGCCTTCAAGGCTTCAAGCCTCCTGGTCTTCCAGTTCGTTCTGAACCTTCTTCCGATCCTCGAGCTCGATGGATACCACGTCCTCGTCGACGCTCTCGATGCTCCCTTCCTCCGCCAGCGTGCGCTCGCCTTCGTGCGTGGGCAGGCCGTCAACAAGCTCCGCCGGCGCGCGCGGTGGTCGCGGGAGGAGGTCGGCCTCGCCGTCTTCGGTTCGGTGGCCATCTTCATTTCGCTTGCGACCTTGGCGCTCTCGCTTCTCATCTGGCAGACCCGAATCGGGATCGCCGCGAAAGAGCTGCTTGCGATCGGCCCCGCCGGGGTGCTGATCCTCGTCCTCATCGCGCTCGTCTTCGTCGGTCCGCTCGCCGTCGCGCTGGCGGCCAGGGCTGTCGGCGCGGCTCGGACCGCGACCCGCCTCGCTACGGCACGCCGGGCGCGGGCGGCAGAGCGCGAGCTTGTGGCTCGCATCGCTCTCCTGGCGCGAGTTCGCTTCCTCGCCGGCCTGCAACGCCCCGCCCTGGCCGCCCTCGCGTCGCACCTCAATGTCGAGAGCGTCGGTGAGGGGCAGATCGTTTTCGCCGCCGGGAGTGTTGGTGATCGGTTCTATCTGGTCCGTTCGGGCCGTCTCCGAGCCATCGCTCCGGACGGTACGGAGTTCGGCACGATCATCCCGGGAGAAGGTTTCGGCGAGCTCGCACTCCTCGATCAGACGGTCCGCTCGGCCACGATCCAGGCGATCGAACCAGTCGAGCTCTGGTCGCTCGGTCGAGGTCATTTCAACCGGTGGGTGAAGGACCGCTACGAGGTGGTGGCCCGCATAAGGGCGTCACGGGGGGAGCGGGACGCGCTCGCCACGCTTCCGTTCTTCAAGGGACTGAACGGTCAGGAGCTCGAGCGAATCGCCGCTCGGCTGCAAACGCAGCGCTTCGGAGACGGCGACGCGGTCTTCTTCGCGGGGGAGCCGGGCGACCGTTACTACATCATCCGGGAGGGGAAAGCCCTCGTGACGCTGGCCGACGGGCGACCGGCGCGGACGCTGGGTCCGGGGGATGGCTTCGGCGATCTGGCGCTCCTCTTCGGCCGGCCGCGGTCGGCGACGGTCACCGCGGTCGGACCCCTGGTGGTCGCCGCGCTCGAACGTAACGACTTCCTGGCCCTGGTCCGGAGCTCTGGCGAAACAGAGCGTGAATTCCGCGTGCGAACGGGCCATTATGTTGGGGCCGGCTTGGGGGAGGCGGTGGCGGGAGCCTAGTGGATTGCTGGATTTGCGAGCGAACGGCGCTCGCGGCTTGTAGATTCTGCGGCCGCGGGACTTGCCGCGAGCACGCCAAGAATCATCCATTCATCCTGGAGCTCGTTCGCGGGAAGCAGCACGACGGCCTCCGAGCGCTGGTGGTCGAGGACGCGGTGCACTGCGGCGTCTGTCGACCGAGAGGCGAACCGGTACCGATGCCGGAGCTCGAGTAGGGCATCGGCGCGCTGAAGGGAAGTGGGAAGGTTAGGTAGATCACACACTGCGAGTGACACAGGGCGACGAGCCGCGGACGGTGGCGGCGCAGGCTAACTGTCATATCAACAACAGTGAAAGAAGGAGCAGCGATGTCGAGTAAGAATCTCGAGAAGGTCATTCAGCGCGCGATCAGCGACGCAGCGTTCCGCCGCCAGCTGCAGTCCAACCCGGAGGCGGCACTCCGCGGGTTCAAGCTCAGTTCGGATGAGGTCGCCGCACTCCGCGCCAACGACGCGGGTCGGCTCATGTCCCTGGGTGTCGATCAGCGGATGAGCAAAGCCTTCACGATTTTCGACGCGAACATGTCGAACCGCGCGTCGGTCGACGGCTTGTCCATCGGCGGCTCGGCCATCTCGGACCAGGGAGTCGCGCGAATCGCTAGCGCCGAGGTCGGAGATCCGGGCAACGTCACGCGCGGCGCGAGCATCGACATCGACCAGACCCAACGGGCGGGCGAGCGCTTCCCGAGCGACACGAGCTCGGCGCGAAGCGCCAACGTGGACATGGATCAACGACGCGGCGAGCGCCTCGCCGGCGATGCCAGCGGCGGCGCGACGAGCTCCAATGCCGATCTTGCCCAGCGCGCAGGCGAGCGCGCGGTCGGAGAGGCGAGCTTCGCCACGAACGCGAACGTCGACCAGGCCCAGCGAGCCGGTGAGCGCATCGGCAGTGACGCCAGCTTCGCTACGAACGCGAACGTCGACCAGGCCCAGCGAGCCGGTGAGCGCATCGGCAGTGACGCCAGCTTCGCTACGAACGCGAACGTCGACCAGGCCCAGCGAGCCGGTGAGCGCATGGCGGGTGACGCCAGCTTCGCTACGAACGCGAACGTCGACCAGGCCCAGCGAGCCGGTGAGCGCATCGGTGGCGACGCCAGTGGTGTAGCCCAGCACGAACCAGGTTCGTTCGGCGATCCGATCAAGCCGGTCATCGACGTAGACACGGACACCGCTGCTCGTAGCGTGGTCCACGACATCGCACCGACCGACCTCCGAGGCGGCTTCGTCGACGAAGACACCGTGCGTAGCGCGGTGCGCGACGTCACAGACGTCGACCTTCGGGGAGGCCTCGTCGCTCCGGTCGAAGGAAGCCCGGAAGCCTGGGCGTTCCAGAACGCCGCTGACGCAAGCGACGCGTCGGCTGCGACCGAGGGCACGATGCGCAGCTCGATCCGCGACATCGCGCCTCCAGACGTGAGCAGCTCGTCCACATACAGCGGCGACGACCTCGCCGGCCCCGGTTACCTCGCGAGCTCCGACACGGACGCGGTCCGCGCGGTGCGCGACGTCACCGACGTCGACCTGCGGGGAACGGCCGCGGCGTTGAGCGGAGACGAGATCCGGGCCGTGCGCGACGTCACCGACGTCGACCTGCGCGGCACGGCCGCGACCTTGAGCGGAGACGAGATCCGCGCCGTGCGAGACGTCACGGACGTCGACCTGCGCGGCACGGCCGCGACAAGCTTCACCAGCGACCCCGGCATGATCCCGAATGCGGATTCGGCCGAGGCTTACGAACCGACCTTCCACAGCGGCGGGACACAGGGCGACGCCTTCCTGACAAGCGATGAGGCGAGCCAGTACAGCGCCGGCAGTGCGGACGCCTCCGGCACGGCGAGCGACGAGGGTCAGCTGTACAACCCGGCCGCCGACGCGACGACCGCCATCCCCGAGCACCACGGCGGCGACGCGATCGGGAACACGACCACCGGCGACCCCGAGATCAGCGCGTAACGCACGTTCCTGGAACACTCGAAGGCGGCCTCCACGAGGAGGCCGCCTTCGTCGTCAGTAGCGAACGTCGCCCTTGAGCAGCTCCCGATCCACGATGTCGATGTGCCGCCGGCCGATCTTTATGGCCTTTCGGTCCTCGAGGTCCGCGAGCACGCGGTTGACCGAGACACGCGCCGCCCCGACGAAGCCGGCCAGATCTTCCTGCGTCAGCTCGACCTGATCCGTCCCGGATGCTTCGGATATGTCAAGCAGGCACTTCGCGACGCGACCCGGAAGATCGAGAAAGACCAGATCCTCGACATGTCCCGTGCTTCGGCGCACCGTCTTCGCGAGCAGACCGAGCATCCGTCGCATCGAGTCGGGATTGCGCTCGAGCACGGCCATGAAATCCGCGCGCCCCAACGCGAGTGCGGAGGTGTCGGTGATCGCGGTGACCGAAGCGGAGCGGCGAGCGTCGTCGAAGAGGGCGAGCTCGCCGAACACATCGCCACCTCGTTCTAGCGCGATGACCACCTCACGTCCGGAGTCGTCAGGCACGGAGACCTTCACCGTTCCCGCAGTGATCAGGTAGACCTGGCCGGCCTCGTCATCGCGGTGAAAGACGACCTCGTCACGTGCGAAGTGGCGGGGGCGCATCTTCGCAGCGATCGCTAAACGATCGACCGGGCTCAGGCAGGCGAAGAGAGGGCTCTCGCTGAGGTAGTCCGCGATCTTTGCGTAGTCCACCCGCGGAGATACTGCGGCTGGGGTCAAGCCGGCTCGCGTACCGCTGTGATTGCTCAGCGATTCCCGTCGGCCCAAACGGCAGAAGCGTCAGACTTGCACGTGTGTCGTCCGACTTTGCCGGATTCCTCGTGCTTTCGATCATCGTGATCGTGACCCCTGGACCTGACACCGCGCTCACGATCCGTAACACGCTCCTGGGCGGGCGTGCCGGAGGTGTCGCGACGGCCGCCGGCGTGGCGCTCGGACAGGCAACGTGGTCGGTCGCGACAAGCGCCGGCATCGCCGCTCTTCTCGTCGCTGCGGAGCCGGCCTTCGTGGCGCTCAAGCTCGCCGGTGCCGCGTACCTCGTGCTCCTCGGGGCCCAGGCCCTCGTGTCCGCTCTTCGCCTCGGCCGATCGACCGAGGCCGCCGCGACCCTACAGCGGGCTGGCCCTCGTCCGGCGACCGCCCTGCATCAGGGCGCGGTCAGCAACCTCACGAATCCGAAGATGGCGGTGTTCTTTCCGAGCCTGCTGCCGCAGTTCGTCTTACCAAACATGAGCTCATTCGCCGCGTTACTGACGCTGGGGCTGATCTTCTGTGTCATGACGCTCTCGTGGCTCACCGTCTACGCGTTCGTGGTCGCGCGCGCGGGCGACGTGCTGCGGCGCGCTCGAGTCCGCAGGGTCGTCGAAGGCCTCACCGGCACGGTATTCGTGGCGTTCGGCATCCGCGTGGCGACGGCACCGCGCTAGCGAAGCCCTAGCCGCGCACCATCCCGTACCGCTTGCCCTGCGCGGTCATGCGTACGAAGTAGCGGAGGCGAGTCGCAAAGGTCTCGGGCCGTCCGCGCGCCCCCTCGATCCATCCGAGCCGGATCCGCTTATACGCCTCCGGTAGGCGATGGAACTCAACCCATGCGCCTGGCACGGTGCGCAACGCGCGCCTGATGTCGGGCGCGACGCGTAGCGGCTCGCGCTTCACGGCCCCGCCGATCGCGGCGAGGCCAGCCGGCGTCATGCGGCCCTCCCTGATGAGACGGAGCACGCGGGCTTTGTTCATCTCCGACAAGGGTGAGCCCCTGCGCCGCGGCGTGAAGCGCTGCGCGCGCGAGTGCGGGCCGAGCTTCTTCACAGTGCTGTCGATCCACCCGAACGCCAAGGCTTCGTCGACGGAATCGTTGTAACTGATCGACCGCTTCCCGCTGCTCTTGTCGTGGTAGACGAGCCAGATCTCCTTCTTCTTCGCGTGGTTGCGCTTGAGCCACGCGCGCCACGACGCGCCTGTGCGTGCGTCGAAGGTCTCGCCGACGTCCAGGGCCGGGATGCTAGCTTTGCGCGGGCGCCATCCGCAGGCGGAGTAGCCGCTCGAAGCCCGGTACGGAGCCGAGCGCGACGACGAGATAGCACGCCGCGGCGGCGATGCCGACCGCCGTGAAGCCGATGAAGAGCGCAGCGCCGACCGCGATGATCGAGCCGAGGACGGATGCGGCGCCGTTCACGGCCCACGCCCATGAGACGAGGTGCTCGTCCTGGCTCCCGGCCGAGGCGATCACCGTCGGGAAGACGGAGCCGAGCGGCAGCCCGATGGCCATGGAGGCGATGCACGCGAGGAGCGCGCGCGCGGGCAGGGTCCACGACAGCGTGGCCGCGGCCACATGGTCGAGCGCGAGGAGCGCTAGGACAAGGACGAGAACACAGCCGAGCGCGGCGCCGGCGACGCCGAGTCGGGCCCGCGCCACCGCTGCCGATCCGGCTGCCGCTCCGATGAGGAGCGCCGCGAGCCCGAGCGCCAGCGCAAGCGCGGGCTGTCCGAGATAAAGCGTGAGTCGCTGGAGGAGGACGATCTCCGCAGCGATGAACCCAAGGCCGACCATCACCGCCTGCAGCGTGGTGCGCCGTCCGAGCGCGCTCCTAAGTGCGGGCCCGGACACCCGCCGCAGGGGCATCAGCAGTAGGCCGTAGGAAAGAGCCAGCGCTGGCGCGAGCGCGATGAACAGGATCACGTACGCGACGGGCACCGCCTTTTCGCCGGAGTTCGCGAAGAAGAACGGCCGGTCATCGGTGGCCGGCACGTTGTTGCGTGTCGCCAGCGCTTCAGCGAACGAGCCCGTCCGCCCGAGCGGGTCGAACACGATCTCGAAGCCGTTGCGCTGCGCAAAGCTGCGCATCGCGGCCACTTCGGTCGCGCCGAATGCTCGAGGTCGGGCGAGCAGCAGACCGAAGTCGCTGTGACGGAGGACCATGATGTGCGCCTGCGGATCCGCGACGCCACTACGG
>Ga0209058_1003819_pt1 | contig 12132 bp, 11 predicted proteins | sample GraSoiAngelo_147_FD_185904 | JGI IMG/M metagenome (GOLD analysis project Ga0209058, IMG submission 185904) | Grasslands soil microbial communities from the Angelo Coastal Reserve, California, USA - 14_1009_05_40cm (SPAdes) (version 2) | ecosystem: Environmental > Terrestrial > Soil > Grasslands ... | reverse complement strand
GTCGAGCCGGACAAGGAGTACGAAGCAGCCGCGACGTACTGGATTGCGCGATATGGATTTCGCGCCCAGGCCGGCTATTCACGATCGTCGCTGACGATCGGTGGGGCGCCGCTGCCTGGCGCCTCGTCGTCGGCGGCGAGCAACACGACCTCGGTCGGCGTCGAGACCTGGCTCTACGACATCCGGGGGGCGATCGGATTTCTCGATTACGCGCCTTCACGAACGGTGTGGCCGTACGGATTCGTCGGCATCGGCGGGATTACGTACAACCTGAAACGGACGATCACTCCGCCGCTGAGCTTCCTCGAAGGCGGCATAGCCCGGTCCAGTCCGGGCACCAATACGATCGTTGTCGTGGACGGCGGCCGTCAGTTCCTCGTCTCGATCGGCGAACTGAAAACCGAGAGCGTCTTCGCGTTCAACGTCGGCCTGGGTACCGATTTCCGCGTGCCGCTCGGGGCGGGAGGGCTGGGCGTGAGGCTGGAGATCGCGGATCACATCGCGCCGTCGCCGCTCGTGATCAATCTGCGCGAGCTCTCGACGGCCGGCCCGTTCGCGCCCGTCGACGACGTTCGATTCCGCGTCGTGCATCATCTCAGCGCGACAGCGGGACTGGTGGTGCAGATCGGTCGTTGATCCGGTCGTTCCGGCTCTCCGCGTCAGTAGTCGAGCGGCTCCCAGCGATCGACTTCGCGCTTCCTGAAGATGAATACGCCGATCACGCCGACGACGAAGCCGGCGACGTGCGCGGCAAAGGCGACGCCGCCGCTCCCATGACTGGTCGACGTGGCCGCGATTTGACCGACGCCGCCGATCAACTGCAGCAGGAACCAGAACGCGAGCAGGATGACGGCCGGCAGCTCGATTACTTCCCAGAAAATGATCCAGGGGATGAGCGTCAGCACGCGCGAGTGCGGATACAGCACGAAGTACGCGCCCATCACGCCAGCGATTGCGCCGCTCGCGCCGATCGTCGGCAGCGTCGACGACGAATCGATCGCGATCTGTCCGATCGCCGCCGCGATCCCGCAGAGCAGATAGAAGACGATGAAGCGTCCGTGGCCGAGGCGATCTTCGACGTTGTCGCCGAAAATCCAGAGGTACCACATGTTCCCGATGACGTGCATCCAGCTGCCGTGGAGGAACATCGACGTGATGAGCGTCGGCGCGGTGAAGTCGGCCGGCACGACACCGTAGATCCTCAGGAACTGTTCCAGCACCTCCGGCGACAGCGACACCTCGAACAGCCACGCGAGGGCGTTGAGGGCAATGATCGTGATCGTGATGTAGGGAACGGTCCGGGACGGGATGATGTCCCGAAGGGGGATCATGCGGACATTCTACGAGATTGCTGATTGCTGATTTCAGATTGCTGATTGATTGCTGATTGATTGTTGATTGATTGTCGATTGATCGGGCGGTCAATCAGCAATCGACAATCAGCAATCGACAATCAGCAATCAATCAGAAATCAGCAATCAATCAGAAATCAGCAATCTGAAATCAGCAATCTCAGCGTCAGACTCCGTGTCCGTAGCCGCTCGCTTCGACGTGCGACGAGGACACCCCCGGAGGCGTCGTCGACGGCGTGCGGACGCGTTCGACGATGCGGCGAAGATCGCCGTCGGCGATCGCCTTTCGATGCTCGCCGAGCGAGATGACCGCGTGGTACACCTCGTCGACTTCCGCTGCGGTCAGCGTGAAGCCGAGCGCCTCGCAGCGCGACTGCACGGCATGGCGTCCCGAGTGGCGACCGAGGACGAGGCGCGAGGAAGTCGACTGCCCGACGTCCTCGGGCCGCATGATTTCATAGGTGCGCGCGTCCTTCAGCACGCCGTCCTGATGGATGCCGGCCTCGTGCGCGAACGCGTTGCGGCCGACGATCGCCTTGTTGGCCTGCACCGGCTCGTCGGTGATCTGGGCGAGCAGCTGGCTCGTCGAGAACAGCTTGGTCGCGTCGATCGCCGTGTCGTAGGGCATCCGGTCCTGACGCACGCGCAGCGCCATCACGAACTCTTCGAGCGATGCGTTGCCCGCGCGTTCGCCGATGCCGTTCATCGAGCACTCCACCTGCCGCACGCCGCCCTGAATCGCGGCCAGGCTGTTGGCCACGGCCAGACCGAGATCGTTGTGGCAATGCGCGCTGAACACCGCTTTCGACGCGTTCGGCACGCGGGAGATGATCTGCTCGAAGAACTCACGGATCTCGTCCGGCGTCGCGTAGCCGACCGTGTCGGGCAGGTTGACGGTCGTGGCGCCGGCGTCGATGACCGCTTCGATCACGCGGCACAGAAAATCACGATTGCTCCGCGTCGCATCTTCCGCCGAGAACTCCACATCGTCGGTGAACGATCGCGCCAGCTTCACCGCTTCGACGGCGGCGGCGAGGCAATCGTCGTACGACATCCGCAGCTTCGCGGTCAGGTGCAGGTCGGAGGTCGCAAGAAACGTGTGAATGCGCGATCGTTTTGCGGGCGTCAGCGCCTGCCCGGCCTCCTCGATGTCCCGCCGCCGCGTCCGCGCGAGCGCGGCGATCACCGGGCGGTGCACGGCGGCGGCAATCTGCCGCACGGCTTCGGCGTCGGCCGGCGAGGCGATGGGGAAGCCGGCCTCGATGATGTCGACCCCGAGCGCGTCGAGCGCGCGCGCCATGGCGAGCTTCGCCGGCACGTCCATCGAGAAACCCGGCGCCTGCTCTCCGTCGCGCAGGGTGGTGTCGAAGACGACGACGCGTGCAGGAGTAGGCATGGCTTTGTTGTAACCGCCTGGCCCGTAGAAGTCAAAGTGATAATCGTTACGCAAAGATAACGCTGTATTATGCTGCTCGAAGAGCGGACATGGCCGCACACGCCAGATGTTGATTGGGCGGTAGAAGGCTACGAATACCGTCGCGAGCCGAAGGCGAGCGACGACAGGCGAGTGGGGGTGGATTCCCCACTCGCAAATAAGAATGGACCTCGCGGCGCTCAGGATCTTTCTCGCCGTTGCGCAGGAGCGCAGCTTTTCGCGCGCCGCTGCCAAGGTGCACCGCACGCAGCCGGCCGTCAGCCAGGCGGTGCGCCGGCTCGAGGTCGAGCTCGGCGAGCAGCTGTTCGATCGGTCGTCGAAGAGCGGCACGCTGACCGAAGCCGGCCGCATGCTGCAGAACTACGGTCAGCGCCTCGTGCGCCTCGCCGAAGAGACGGAATCGGCCGTTCGCGAGCTGCGCGATCTGCGGCGCGGCCGCGTCCTCATCGGCGCGAACGAAGCGGCGGTCCACACGCTCCTGCCGCTCGTCGCGCGTTTCCGTCAGCGATATCCCGACATCGCGATTGACGTGCGCCGCGTTCCCGCGCGCCAGATCGCCGTCGAGGTGCTGCAGGGGAGCCTCGACTTCGGCGCGCTCACGTTTCACCCGGCCGAGCAGGGGCTGCTCGAAGTCCCGGTCGGCAGCGACGAGCTCGTGCTCCTCGTGCCCCCTTCGCACGCGCTCGCCAAGCGGAAGCAGGTGGCGATGGAAGACATCGCCGAGGAGCCGGTCGTCGCGCACAACGATCCGTCGCCCGCGCGCGAGCGCGTCCTGCGATTGTTCGAGGAGCGGCACGTGCCGCTGCGGATGGTGATCTCGCTGCCGAGCCTCGACGGGATCAAGCGGGCGGTGGAGATGCAGTTGGGAGTCGCGCTGCTGCCGCGCCGCTGTGCGATTACCGAGATCGCCAACCGCCGCCTCTTCGCGATCCCGGTGGCGGGCGTCTCGCGGCGCCGTCAGGTGACGCTCGTCTGCCGCAAGGCGCATCGGTCACACGCGGCCGATGCGTTTCTGACCGTGGCGCAGGATTCAAAAATCCGCGACGTGGGGACGTGGGGTAGGACTGTGCAGCAGAGTTGTGACGTCCTGTTTCTGGATACGCGCGAACGGTTTACGCCGCGAGCGCGGCAGCCTTGAGCCGTTGCGAGGCGCGCATGCGCCGAGCAACAGCGGCGGGGGTGGGGCCCCGCCGCGACGAATCAAGCTGGGGCCCCACGCGAGTAAGAAATGCCTAGAAGCCGGTCACGTACGGCAGCCGCGTCGCCACCTCACGAACTTCCTCGAAGCGATCGAGCAGCATCGCCGTCGGATTCCACTGGCCCGACACGAACGCGTCGCGCAGCGCTGAGGGAAGCGAGGCGCGGATCCGCACATCGCCGGCCGTCACGACACCGGACTGCACGTCGGCCGTGATGGTCACCTCCGGCGTCTTCTCGACAATCGACTGCAGGCGATCGATCGATTCGCGATCGGCGGCGAAGCAGGGCAGTCCCATGACCGCCGCGTTTCCCTGAAAGATTTCGGAGAACGATTCGCCGACGACCGCGGCGATCCCGAAGCGTGCGAGCCCCTGCGGCGCGTGCTCGCGCGACGAGCCGCAGCCGAAGTTGCGGTTGACGACGAGAATGGACGCGCCTTTGTAGCGCGCGTCGTTGAAGGGATGCCGTGGATCGGCGGCGCGGTCGTCCTCGAAGACGTGACGCTCGAGCCCTTCGAAGGAAACCGCCTTGAGAAAGCGCGCCGGCATGATGCGGTCGGTGTCGATGTCGTCGCCGCGCACCGGCAGCCCGCGGCCGGTGACGCTCAGGATCGCCTGTGCCTGGCTCATGCCGTCACCTCGTCGAGCATCGTGCGGACGTCGACGACTTCGCCCGCGATCGCCGCCGCCGCGACCATCGCAGGGCTCATGAGGAGCGTCCGGCCCGTGGGGCTCCCCTGCCGCCCTTTGAAATTGCGGTTGGAGGAAGACGCGCAGATCTGACGGCCTTCCAGCCGATCCGGGTTCATCGCGAGGCACATCGAGCAGCCGGCGCCGCGCCATTCGAATCCCGCGGACCGGAAGATCTCGTGCAGCCCGCGCGCTTCGGCAGCCTGACTGACGGTACGCGATCCGGGCACGACGAGCGCCTTCACATGCGGCGCCACCTTGTGGCCGCGGACGATGCGCGCCGCTTCTTCGAGATCCGAGAGGCGGCTGTTGGTGCACGACCCGATGAACGCGACGTCGATTTTCGTGCCGGCGACGCGATCGCCGGGATGAAATCCCATGAAGGCGAACGCCTCGTCGCGCGCATCGCCGTCGATGCGCTCGCCGACGCCGACCGACTGCCCGGGATTGATCCCCCACGTCACCGTCGGCTCGATCGACCCGGCGGTGAGGCCGACGCGATCGTCGTAGCCGGCGTTCGCGTCCGACGCGAGGCTGCGCCACCACGCGACCGCGCGATCGAACGCGGCGCCCTGCGGCGCGAACCGGCGGCCCTTCAGGAACGCGAACGTCGTGTCGTCCGGATTCACGTAGCCGGCGCGCGCCCCGCCCTCGATCGACATGTTGCAGATCGTCATCCGCTCTTCGAGCGACATGCGATCGATGGTGTCGCCGCCGTACTCGTACGCGTAGCCGACGCCGCCCCGGACGCCGAGGCGCCGGATGATCGTCAGGATCACGTCCTTCGCGTACACGCCGGGATTCAGCCGGCCGTTGACGTCGATGCGCCGCACCTTCAGCGGATCGAGCGCGAGGCTCTGCGATGCGAGCACGTCGCGGACCTGCGAGGTGCCGATGCCGAAGGCGATCGCTCCGAATGCGCCGTGCGTCGACGTGTGGCTGTCGCCGCACGCGATGACCATTCCCGGTTGAGTGAGCCCGAGCTCGGGGCCGATCACGTGCACGATGCCCTGGTTCTCGTGATCCGGCGGCCAGAACGGGATGCCGAACTCGCGGCAGTTGCGCTCGAGCGCGACGGTCATTTCCTCCGCCATCACGTCGAGGAACGGACGCCGCTGCGAGCTGGTCGGCACGATGTGATCGACCGTCGCGAACGTTCGTTCGGGGAACGCCACGCGCCAGCCATGTTGTCGCAGCATGTCGAACGCCTGCGGGCTCGTGACTTCGTGAATGAGATGTAAACCTGCGAAGAGCTGCGTCTGTCCGCTCGGCAGCCGGCGAACGGTGTGCGTATCCCAGACTTTATGAAAAAGTGTGTTGGCCATGGTCGAGGTGCCGCAGCGTGAATGCCGCAGCAGCTAGAATACACGGATGGGTCCTTCCCGCGCGCGTTTCCTCTCCCTGGCGCCGATCGCGCTCGCGCTTGCCGGCCTCGCTGCGTTCGTCGTGCATGGCCAGTCACCCGTCGACGGGCGGCTCATCATCCTCGGCAACGGCCTTCCTGCCGTCGACGCGGGCGTGACCTTCGAGGAGACGCACTCTCCGTCAGCCGCCGAAGCGATCCGCCGGATCGCGATTCGAACGGCGGTGCAGCAGCAGCGGATGAACGACGCGCCTCTGAGCTACGTGCCGGGCCGCGTGATCGTGAAGTTCCGCGACGCCGCGGCAGCCGCCGATCGAATCGACGCCGTACGATCCGCGTCTTCGACCGCCGCGATTGCCGAGCGACCGTCGTATGCAAACTTCGACATCGTCCGCATCGATCAGCAAGCTGATGCTGAAGCCGTGGCGTCGGCGCTGCGCGGACGGCGCGAGGTCGAATATGCGCAGCCGGCGTACCGCATTCACGCGATGTTCGTGCCGAACGATCCGCTGTACAAATCGAACCAGTGGAACCTTCCGCTGCTCGATCTCGAACCGGCGTGGGACATCCAGCCGGCGGCCGGATCGGCGATTACCGTCGCCGTGCTCGACAGCGGGCTCGCATATCTCGACAGGACGCTCCAGGTCAACATCCCCGCGTTCCGCGACGAGTTCGGCGTGCGCTACCCGCCGCTGGGCCGTCAGATGATTCCGTATTCCGCAGCCAGACAAGTCGTGGCGGTGGATCATCCGGAACGGATCGTCGCGCCGCACGATTTCATCTGGGACAACGATACGCCGTTCGACTTCGACGGCCACGGGACGCACGTCAGCGGCACCATCGGTCAGCTCACGAACGACAACATCGGCACCGCCGGCGTCGCGTTCAACGTGAAGCTGATGCCGGTGAAGGTCATCGACAGCATCTGGGACGATCTCTTCGGCGCGCCGAACGTGGGAGACGACGCGACGGTGGCGCGAGGCATCCGGTACGCGGCGGACAACGGCGCCAAAGTGATCAACATGAGCATCGGGCGCACGGGACCGCCCGACACGGCGCCGGCCATCGAGGATGCCATCAGGTACGCCGTCGGTAAGGGCGTCTTCATCGCGATTGCGGCCGGCAACGATTTCGAGGACGGTAACCCGAAGGAAATCGTCGCCGAGATCGCGTCGCGCGTGCAGGGCGCGGTGTCGGTGGCGGCCATCGATCGGCATGCCGTCGGCCAGAGCGGCGCGCTGCGTTGCCAGGGCACGCCTTCGTCGCCCGACTGCCATGCGTACTATTCGAGCAGCGGCAGCTGGGTCGAGATCGCGGCGCCCGGTGGATCGGAGAGAGGATTCGACCGCGACGGATTCGTGTGGCAGCAGACCTTTGACTTCAGACAAACCGACACTTTTCTACTGCCGCCGAACCAGTTCCGCGCGCCCCGCTTCGACATCATCCAGTACGTCGGCTACATCGGCACGTCGATGGCGACGCCGCATGTCACCGGAATCGCCGCGATGCTGATGCAGCAGGGGATCACGGATCCGGCGGCCGTCGAAGCGGCGATTGAGAAATTCGCGATCGACATGGGGAAACCCGGGCGCGACGATCTGTTCGGCTTCGGGATGATCGATGCGCGGAACGCGCTGCGCGGACTGGGGCTCGCGCGATGAGCACCCGCTCGCGAAGAACGCTGCCGGTCCGCTCGCCTAAAAGGCTCGCGCTACCTGGCCTCGCGCTGCGCTCGCCAAAAGTGCTTGCGCCAAGGCTACAGCGGTCGAGAAGGCTCACGCTCCAGGCGATTGCCGTGCTTGCGATGGCCGTCCCTGCGTCTGCGCAGTCGTTGTCCCAGATCTCGCTGCGACCGTTCGCCGAAGTCACCGAGGAATCGTTCAACGCGATCGACACGTTCACCTCGGTCTTCGGCCGCACGTATCAGCCGTTCTGGGGCGGCGGCCTGCAGGTCACCCTCGGCGATCGCTACTACGCCGAGCTGACTGCCTCGCGCTTCCGCAAGAACGGCGACCGCGTGTTCCGCAACGCCGGCCAGACGTTTCACCTCGGCATCCCGTTGACGGCGACGCTGACGCCGTTCGAAATCGTCGGCGGATATCGATTCCACCTGACGAAGCGTCCGTGGCTCGTGCCGTACGTCGGCGCCGGGGTCGGGCGGTACGCCTATCGCGAGACCTCGCAGTTCGCGGCCGACGGCGAGGATCTCGACACCCGTCACGCGGGGTTCGTCGTGCACGGCGGCGGTGAATTCCGGTTGAGCCCATGGGTCGGGGTCGGAACCGACGTCCAGTTCACGCGCGTTCCTGGCATCTTCGGCCGGGGCGGCATCTCTCAGGACGTGGGCGAGGACGACCTGGGCGGTTTCGCGGCGCGCGTGAAGTTTGTGGTCGGCCGCTGATCGCGCATATCATCGAATGACATGCTGGGCGCAATGAAAGATCGCCGCCGGCGCCTCGACGTCTTCTGGATGGCGCTCTACGCCATCTTCCTGCTCACCGCGCCGTTCGAGCACCACGATCTCTCGTGCGAGCTCAAGACGCCGCAGCACTGCACGGCGTGCACGTCGAGCGTCGTCGGATCGGATCCGAATCCGACGATGAGCCTCGACGTGTGGGCGCTGGCCGACGCCGGCTCCGCGGTGCCCGACGAGATCGTCTTCCGCGAAATGCTCCTCGGCGTCCGGACGACCGGTCGATCGCCTCCCGCCGCGCTGTAACCGCAGCTTTCCCGAAGACAACACGCGGCTCGACACGGGAGGAAAACGATGCGACCCATGCGTCTCGTCTGCGCATCGGTGGTGGCGGGTGGTCTTGTTCTGGAACCATCGGCGGCGCATGCGCAGGACAACGCGCAATCGATTCAGCAGCAGATCGACCAGCTGCGTCGAGAGTTCGACGCGCTGAAGCAACAGTACGACCAGCGGCTGACGGCGCTCGAAGCGAAGCTCGGCGGCGGTCCGCCGCCCGCCGCGGAGACCCCGCCTCCGGTAGCAGCGGCGCCGGCGCAGCCGACGGCGCAGGTGCCGCCTGGGGCGGAAGGCGCGGGCGGGCCGGCAGGCGCGCTGCCCGTCTACGGCGGCGCCGCCGCGGCATCGAAAATCTTCAACCCAGACATGGCGGTGATTGGCGACTTCCTCGGCGCAGCCGGGACGAATTCGGTCCAGCCCGATCCGTTCGCGCTCGGCAGCAATCATCCGTTCCCGCTGCAGATGCACGAATCGGAAGCGAGCTTTCAGGCCGTCGTCGATCCGTACGCGCGCGCCGATTTCTTCCTGTCGTTCGGCGAAGAAGGCGTGAGCGTCGAGGAGGGTTACGTCACGTTCACGTCGCTGCCGGGCGGACTGCTCACGAGGGTCGGCAGGATGCGGGCGGCCTTCGGGAAGGTCAACTCGCTGCACAACCACGTGCTGCCGTGGACCGATCGACCGATCGTCAATTACAACCTCGTCGGCGGTGAAGACGGCATCAGCGACGCGGGGTTTTCGGTCGCGCGTCTGATTCCGAATCCGTGGCTGTTCCTCGAAGCGACGGGACAGGTCTTCCGCGGCGATTCCGGCGCTGAGGGAAGCCCGCTGTTCCAGACGACGCGGCGCAGCGAGGTGAGTTACGTCGGACATCTGCGCGCGTACCAGGACATCACCGAGAACAGCAACATCGATCTCGGCGCGTCGTATTCGCGCGGTCATAATGGATTGCTGTTCGACAGCGCGTCGCCGGACCTCGGGTCGCGGGTTACTCAGTTATACGGCGTCGACGCGACGTTCCGCTGGCGGCCGCTGCAGCGATCGATCTATCACTCCTTCGTGGGCCGGACGGAATGGATATGGAGCCGCCGCGATCAGGAGGACGGCCTGCAGAGCGGCGTGGGCATGTACATCTCCGGCGATTATCAGTTCGGGCGGCGCTGGTTCGTGGGCGCGCGGTACGACCGCAGCGACCGCGCGACCGACGCGTCGCTGCTCGATACGGGCGGGTCGTTGATCCTCACGTACTGGCCGAGCGAGTTCAGCCAGATTCGCGGGCAATACCGGCGCACCAACTACGCGCTCGGCTCCGCTGCGGACGAATTCCTGTTTCAGTTCCAGTTCTCCATCGGCGCGCACGGCGCGCATCCGTTCTAGGTGTGCTTATGAAGATCGCCATCCGCCTCGCGGCGCTCGCGCCCGCCATCGTGTTCGCGGCCACAGCGGCGTTCGCGCAGGGCAAGCTCAACGTCGTCGCCACGACCGAAGATCTCGCCTCGATCGGGCGTGAAGTCGGCGGCGATCGCATTTCAATCGAGGCGATCGCCCGCGGTTATCAGGATCCGCACTTCGTCGAGGCGAAACCGAGCTTCATCCTGAAGCTGATGAAAGCGGAGGTCCTGATTGTCGTCGGCAAGGAGCTGGAGATCGGCTGGCTGCCGCCGCTCATCCAGCAGAGTCGCAACTCGAAAATCCAGGTGGGCGCCGACGGGTACCTCGACGCGTCGCTGAGCGCGCGGATTCTCGAGATACCGACGGGACAGATTACGCGCGCGATGGGCGACGTCCATCCGCTCGGCAATCCGCACTACTGGCTCGATCCCGAGAACGGAAAGCGGATCGCCAAGGACATCGCCGACAAGTTCTCGCAGTTCCGGCCGAACGACCGCGCGTATTTCGAGCAGCGGCTGGCCGACTTCACCACGCGGCTCGACGCGGCGGAGAAAGGCTGGCTCGCGAAGATGGCGCCCTACAAGGGAACCAAGGTCGCGACGTATCACCGTTCGTTCCCGAACTTCGCCGAGCGGTTCGGCCTCGACATCATGGGATACGTCGAGCCGCGGCCGGGCATCCCGCCGTCGCCGCAGCACACGCTGGATCTGATCAACGAGATGAAGCGGCAGAACGTGAAGATCGTTCTGGTCGAGCCGTACTTCGACCTGAAGACACCGAACGCGATTGGACGCGACACGGGCGCGATCGTGCTCGTGATGCCGCCGTCGGTCGGCGGCGTGAAGGAAGTGATCGACTACTTCAAGCTGTTCGACTACGACATCAACCTCCTCGTCGACGCAATCAGGAAAACCGGGGCCGGGAAGTAGCGCCGATGGATACAGCGATGCTGCACTTCCTGGCGGCGCCGTTCGTCGCCAGCCTCATTCTCACCGGCATTCACGCGTACCTCGGCGTCCACGTCGTCGAGCGCGGCGTGATCTTCGTCGACCTCTCGCTGGCCCAGATCGCCGCGCTCGGCGCGACGATCGCGCTCCTGATGCCGATCACCGGCGGCGATCCGCACGCGCCGGTCGTCTACTGGATCAGCCTTGCGTTCACGTTCCTCGGCGCCTTGATCTTCTCGACGATCCGCGCGAAGCACGCGCGGATTCCGCAGGAAGCGATTATCGGCATCTGCTACGCCGTCGCGTCGGCGGCGGCGATTCTCGCGATGAGCAAGGCGACCTCCGAGAGCGAGCACCTGAAGGACATGCTGGTCGGCAACATCCTCGCGGTCTCGTGGCAGGAGGTCGGCAAGACCGCCGCTCTCTACGGCGCGATCGGGCTGTTCCACTACGTCTTCCGGCAGAAGTTCCTCGCCATCTCCATGGCGCCGCATCGCGCGGAGGCCGAGGGGATCTCGATCAAGTTCTGGGACTTCCTGTTCTACGCGTCGTTCGGCTTCGTCGTGACCTCGTCGGTGGCGATTGCGGGCGTGCTGCTCGTGTTCTGCTATCTCATCGTGCCGTCGGTCGCGGCGATGCTGTATGCCGACTCGATCGGCCGCCGCCTGGCGATCGGCTGGACGATGGGCACGGTCGTCTCCGCGCTCGGTGTGTACTTGTCGCTGCGCCTCGATCTGCCGACCGGCGCGACGATCGTATGCACCTTCGGTCTCGTTCTGATTATCATGGCTGCCGTGCGCCCGATGATTCAGCGCCACGCGCCGGCCGATATGCATCAGATGAACTACCGCGACCGCGCGCACGGCCGCTGATGCAATGCCGAAACTGCGGTGCACAGATCGCCGACAAGGCGCTCATCTGCTATCGCTGCGGTACCGCGACCACCGAGGCGAAATATCAGCCGGCGCCGCTGACGCGCAGCCGCTCCCGATCGGGCCTGGTCGCGAC
>Ga0209058_1003815_pt1 | contig 12135 bp, 11 predicted proteins | sample GraSoiAngelo_147_FD_185904 | JGI IMG/M metagenome (GOLD analysis project Ga0209058, IMG submission 185904) | Grasslands soil microbial communities from the Angelo Coastal Reserve, California, USA - 14_1009_05_40cm (SPAdes) (version 2) | ecosystem: Environmental > Terrestrial > Soil > Grasslands ... | reverse complement strand
AAAGCCGCCCAGGCCCTTCAGCTTGCCCAGTCGGCCTTCCATCGTTTTGAACTGCTTCATCATCTTCTTGAGCTGTGCGAACTGCTTGAGCAACCGGTTGACGTCCTGCACATTCGAGCCGCTGCCGCGCGCGATGCGCGCGCGGCGCGAGCCATTGATGATCTCGGGACTGCGCCGCTCGTCGGGCGTCATCGAGCTGATGATCGCGTCGAACCGGCGGAGATCCGCCTGCTCCCCGGACAGCTCCTTGGGCGAGCCCTTGAACATCTTGCCGAACGGCAGCATGCCCAGGATCTGGTCGAGCGGGCCGAGCGCCTGCACCTGTTTGAGCTGCGCGCGGAAGTCGTCCAGCGTGAACGTATCCTCGCGCAGCTTCTTGACCATCTCCTCGGCCTGCGCCTGATCCACGTTCTGCTGCGCCTTCTCGACGAGCGACAGGATGTCGCCCATGCCGAGGATGCGCGAGGCGAGCCGATCGGGATGGAACGGCTCGAGCGCGTCCGTCTTCTCGCCGGTGCCGACGAAGGCGATCGGGCGTCCGGTGACGTGACGCACACTGAGCGCGGCGCCGCCGCGCGAGTCGCCGTCCATCTTGGTCAGGATCACGGCGTCGATGCCGACGGCCTGGTTGAATTTGTCTGCGACGGTCACCGCGTCCTGGCCGGTCATCGCGTCGACGACGAGCAGCACGTGGTGCGGTTTGACGGCCACACGGATCTGCTTGAGCTCGTCGAGCATCGTCTCGTCGATGTGCAGCCGCCCAGCGGTGTCGAGGATCAGCGGCGTGAGCCCACGGGCGGCGGCCGCGTCGAGCGCGGCGCGGCAGATGTCGACCGGCGTTCGCCCCTCGGCGACCACCGGCACGTCGAGCTGCGCGCCGAGCGTCTTGAGCTGATCCTGCGCAGCGGGCCGATAGGTGTCGGCGGCGGCGAGGATCGGATGCTGGCCCTGCTTGGCATAGAGGCGCGCGAGCTTGGCGGCAGTCGTCGTCTTGCCGGAGCCTTGAAGTCCGATCAGCATCACGACGGTCGGCGGATGCGCTGCGGGCGCCAGCCGGTGTCCGCTGCCTCCGAGCAGCTCCACGAGCTCGTCGTGCACGACCTTGACGACCTGCTGCGCGGGCGTGAGCGACTTCAGAACATCTTGCCCGACGGCCTTGACCTTCACGCGGTCGATGAAGCCGCGGACGACCTTGAAGTTGACGTCGGCCTCCAGCAGCGCCACGCGAACTTCCCGCAGGGCGTCCTGGATGTTGTCCTCGCTCAGCCGGCCCTGGCCGCCAAGCCGATCGAAGATCGTGGTCAGTCTTGCGCTCAAAGAGTCGAGCATGGAAAGTCCGAGTCTACGGAACTACGCAGAACATTTCAACTCCGGCGGGGTCTCAGGCCTCCGCGGCGGCGCGCAGCTCGCGGATCGCCTTGGCGGGATCCTCGGCCTCGAACACGGCCGAGCCCGCGACGAGGATCGACGCGCCATGCTCGGCGAGCGGCCGCGCATGCTCGACCTTCACACCGCCGTCGATCGAGACGTCGACACCCCGCGTGCCGAGCATCGTGCGGATCTGCCGGATCTTGGGATACACGGCGGGGATGAACTTCTGGCCTCCGAAGCCCGGGTTGACCGACATCACCAGCACGATGTCGAGATCGTCCTTGACCCACTCGAGCGTGTCCGGCGGCGTCGCGGGATTCAGTCCGGCTCCCGCTTTCACCGGCCCCCCGCGCCTCGCCGCCAGCTCGCGGATCGACGTCAGCGTGCGCTGCAGGTGCGGGCACGCTTCGACGTGCACGGTCAGCATGTCGGCGCCGCGCGCGGCGAACTCGGCGAGGTACTTCTCCGGTTCGACGATCATCAGATGCAGGTCGAGGGGCAGGCGTGTGCGCTTGCGGATGGCGTCGAGGATCGGAAAGCCCAGCGTGATGTTGGGCACGAAGCGCCCGTCCATCACGTCGATGTGGATCTGATCCGCACCCGCGGCTTCGGCGCGCGCGATCTCCTCGGCGAGGATCCCGAAGTCGGCGGACAGGATCGAGGGAGCAATCTTGATCATCCGCGCTTCCTTATATCATGTGCGCGATCACGCGCGCCGCAGTCGTACGGCCGTGAACCCGTCCATGCCGTGGCGATCGGGCCGTGTGCGCAGGTAGCCGTCGGCCTCCAGCGGCAGGGGAAAGTCCGCGGGGGCATCGAGGCGCCAGGCGGGCTGCGCGCGCAAGAACGCAGCGATGATGGCCTCGTTTTCTTCCGGCTCGGGCGAGCACGTCGCGTAGACGAGGCGTCCGCCGGCCTTCACGAGCGTGGCGGCCGCGCCGAGGATCTCGGACTGGCGCGCCGCGCTGTTGGCGATGTCCTCCGGACGCCGACGCCACTTGACCTCCGGATTCCGGCGCAGCACGCCGAGATTCGTGCACGGCGCGTCGACCAGCACCGCGTCGGCGCGCGGCGCGTACGAGCTCACGAGCTCCTGCACCGTGCCCTCGATCGTCTGCACGATGCTCACGCCGAGCCGCGCGGCGGCCGCGCTCACCCGGTGCAGGCGCGCGGGCTGCGGATCGAGGGCGACGATGCGGCCGCGGTTGTCCATCAGCTGAGCGAGGTGCGTGGTCTTCGTCCCGGGCGCCGCGCAGGCATCGATGACCGTCTCGCCCGGGCGCGCCTCGAGCAGACGAGCCACCAGCATGGACGACTCGTCCTGGACCGCGCATGCGCCGTCGACAAACGCGCGCCACTGTCCCGGCGCGCCGGCCGCGCGCTCGGCGACGAGCCCCTCCGGCGTCCATGTCGTCGGCCGTGTGGCCACGCGATCCTCGGCGGCCAGCCGCGCGGCCAGCGCCTCGCGCGAGACGCGTAGCGTGTTGGCGCGTACGGTCAACGGCGGCCGCTCGTTCATTGCGCGCATCAGCGCCGTCGCGTCGCGCTCGCCATAGCGCTCGACCCAGCGCGCGGCGAGCCACGTGGGGAACGAGCAGCGCGTGGCCAGCGCGTCGAGGGCATCGCGCGGCGGCGCGGGCTCGCGCTCGCGGGCGCCGCGTCGAGTGAAGGCCCGCAGGACCGCGTTCGTGTACTCCGCAGCACCGCGCGCGCCGGCGCGCGCGAGCGTGACCGCGTCGTTGACGGCGGCGAACGCGGGCACGCGCGTGAGGAAGACGATCTGGTAGGCGGTCATACGCAGCAGGACGCGCACGCGCGCGTCCAGCGCGTCGAGCGGGCGTCGCGAATGCGGCGCGAGGATCCAGTCGAGGTAACGCTGCCAGCGGAGCGTGCCGTACACGAGCTCGGTGGCCAGCCCCACGTCGCGCGCGCCGACGCGCTGACGCGTGATCTCGGCCTCGAGCGCGAGATCGGCGAAGGCGGCATCGGTCTCGACGCGCTCGAGCACGCGTGCAGCGAGCGCGCGCGCGGGTGCGACGGCCCCACGTGTCGGCCGCGCGGCGGCGCTCACGGCGCCCCGAAGCGCGCGCCCTCGACGAGTCGGGCGCCGCGGAGGTATTCGGCCCAGGTCATCGCCCGGCGATTCTCCGGCTGGACCTCGACGGGCAGCAGCGCGCCATCACCGGTCGCGATCGCGAGCGTGGCGTCGTCCGCGACGAGCGTGCCGGGCGCGCTCCGCGCGGGCGCGGCCGACCGCGCGCGCCAGATCGTCAGCGCGCCGCCCGGCGTGGTCGTCGTCGCACCCGGCCACGGATGGCAGCCACGCACGAGGTTGACGATGTCCGTCGCGCGCTTCCTCCAGTCGATGACGCCATCGGTTTTCTTGAGACGTGGCGCGCTGGTGGCCGCGGCGTGATCCTGCGCGGTCGGCGTGAGCGTGTCGAGGCGATCGAGCGTCTCGACGATCACCTCGGCGCCGAGGCGTGAGAGCCGTTCCGAGAGCTCGCCCGCCGTCTCGTCGGGGCCGATCGGCATCGATCGCAGCAGCAGCACGTCGCCGGTGTCCATCCCCTCGTCCATCTTGAACGTGGTGATGCCCGTCTGCGTCTCACCGCGGATGATCGCCCATTGGATCGGCGCCGCCCCGCGATACCTGGGCAGCAGCGACGCATGGATGTTGATCGAGCCGCGCGCGGGCGTGTCGAGCACCGCCTTGGGCAGGATCTGACCGAACGCGACGACGACCGCAAGGTCGGCGCCGTACGCGGCGAGCCGCTCGGGCCAGCCCGGATCGCGCAGGCGCGGCGGCTGGAGCACCGGCAGCCCCACGGCCAGCGCCGCTTGCTTCACGGGTGGCGGCGTCACGCGCTGGCCGCGATGCGCCGGCCGATCCGGCTGGGTGATCACGGCAACGATGTCGTGACGACGGCGCAGCGCTTCGAAGGCGGGCAGCGCGAAGGCGGGTGTTCCGTAGAAAAGAAGCTTCAGCGGGTTACAGCGCGAACGCGCGGTGAGCGGCGGCGTCCTCGGCGAAGCCTTCCTTCTTGATGCGCCGCTTGATCCGATCGCGTGTGACGGGGTCCAGCCGGTCGATGAAGAGCACGCCGTCGAGGTGATCCATCTCGTGCTGGAAGACGCGCGCGCGCAGGCCGCGTGCGTTGACCGTCACCGTCTTGCCGTCGGGATCCTGGGCATCGAGGCGCACCCACTCCGCGCGCTTCACCGGTGCGAAGACTCCCGGCAGCGACAGGCAGCCCTCCTCGGCCACGATCTCGCCACCCTGCTCGGTGATGACGGGATTGATCAGCGCCCGGGCGCCGCGGCCCTCTTCGTCTGCCACGACCATGAGGCGGAGCGAGACACCGACCTGTGGCGCGGCGAGACCCAGACCGACCTCGTCGTACATGGTGTCGACCATGTCGGCGATGATCTTCCGCACGTCCGGTGTGACCGCCTCGACGGGCGCGGCGCGACGTCGCAGGGCCGGATCGCCGTATTTTCGGACACTCAGGATGGCCATTCGACCGGATCCACCTCGACGTCTATGATACCGCGGCTTTTCGGCCGTGGCCGGCGGAAGTCGGCGAGCGCCTCGCCCAGCCGGGACGCGAGATCCGCGTGGCCCTTGACGACGATGCGCCGCGCGCGATCGCGGCGCGCGGACGCGGGTCCATAGACGGTGAAGGTGGAGACCGATGTGAGGGCCGCGGCAATCTCGTCGGCGAGCGTGCGCATCGCCGCCGCGGATGCCGCGGTGACGGTGATGATCGCCAGCCGGCGGAACGGCGGATAACCGAGCTCGCCCCGGAACTTCATCTCGTGTCGGTAGAACGCGGCGAGGTCCTGCCGCGCGAACGCCTCGAAGACATAGTGCGCGGGCGTTTGTGACTGGACGATCAGGCCACCGCCGGCGGCCACGCGCTCGGCGGCGCCCCACAGCAGGGCGAAGAGCCGTTCACCCGCACGAAAGTCGGGCATGCGCAGCAGCTGATCCGGCGACACGAAGCCGGCGATGCCGAGCGAGCCGGGACCGAACAGCCGCAACGCACCGCGCGTGCCGATGACGATCTCCGCCGCGGCGGCCTCGGCTCGCTGCCGCTCGGCCTTCGCGCCGCGCGTGGCGTCGGGGTCGTAGCGCGCCACACGGGCCTTCGGAAAGCGACGGCGCACCGCGTGCTCGACGCGCTCGACGCCCCAGCCGAACGGCGACAGGCGGCGGCCGTGGCAGCCGGGGCAGGTGTCGAGCATGGGCGCCTCGCGTCCGCAGACGCGGCACGTCAGCGTGCGCGCCGCGCGCGTGTAGGCGGCGGCGACGTCGCACTGCGGGCAGCGCAGGACCGTGCCGCACTCGTCACAGGCGAGCGCTGAGGTCAAGCGGCCGACGAGGAGTAACGCGCGCCGCCCCGCCGCCAGTGCTTCGCGCACGGCGCGCGCGAGTGGCGGCGTTAACGGCTCCACCTTGAGGATCCCGCGCGTGTCAGCGAGCTGCACGGCCGGCCACGGCGCCGCGTCGCCGGTGACGAGCCGCGCCCGGCCGCTGTCTGCACGCCACCACGTCTCGACGCTCGGCGTGGCGGAGGTCAGCGCGGCGGTCAGCCGCGCGCGCGCCGCGCGCTCGAGCACGACGTCGCGTGAGTGCAACCGCGGCGCGCCCGGCGGCTTGTGTGCGGCCTCGTGCTCGTCCACCAGCGCGAGCGTGCCGCCCGGCGGCAGTGGCGCCAGCAGCGCCGACCGCGTGCCGACGGCGAGCCGCCTGTGGCCCGCCGCCAGCGCTGTCCACGCGCGGGCGCGCGCCTCGTCGTCGACGCCAGAATCCAGACGCGCGACGGTTCCGTATTTCTCCAGCCGCTGCGTCCAGCGCCCGGCCGCCTCGACGTCGGGGACGATCACCAGCGCCGGTGCGTCCGTCGTGCCGAGTCGCTCGATCAGTCGGCGCTCTCGTCCCGCGCCGATGAACACCTCGGGCAGCGTCGGCTCCGCGCCCGCGCGCGTATGAGCCGGAGGTGTGCGGAGCCGGGAGCCAAAGCCGGCCTCGCGCTCCGATACAGAGGCCGCCGCCACGACCGGCGGCGTGAGCGCGGCGAGCGTCGAGCCGAGCGATGAGAGCGATTGTGCGGCGATCCAGCGCGTCAGCTCGAGCGTGTCAGCGTCCAGCAGCGGCGCCGCGTCGAGAACACGAATGAACGGCTTGAGTCCCGGCGTCACGCCCTCGTGCAATCCGACGACGACGCCGACGCGCTCCGCGTTTCCGAGCGGCGCGACGACGCGCTGCCCCGGCGCGACCGTGGTGCCCTCGGGAACCAGATAGGAAAACGGATGCGCGACCGGCGTGTCGAACGAGACGTTTACTGTATAGGAGCGCGTGCTAGGCATGAACCGTGGGTGGCCTGAGATAGATGGTTACCGGCTCCGTATGCCTTCGGCTCACGCTTTGTCGCAGGCACCTGCGCTGCCACATCGCGCTCATCTGGTCCGGCGCTGGTCGTACTCCCGGCGAGCGAGCTTGAGGTCCTCCCAGGCCATACGCTTGTACTCCTGGCCGGGATTGCGCAGCAGGAAGGCGGGATGGAACGTCGGGATGAGCACCGCGTCGCCGAACGCGTGCAGCCGGCCACGCAGCTTGCCGATCGCTTCCTTCGTGCGCAGCAGCGACTGGGTCGCGACGCTGCCGAGCGCGAGGACGACCTTCGGCTGGATCACGGCCAGCTTGTCGGCCAGAAACGGCGCGCACGCGGCGAGCTCGTCTGCCTCGGGATTGCGGTTGCCGGGAGGCCTGCACAAGACCGCGTTCGTGATGAAGACTTCGTCGCGCGACAGGTTCACCGAGGCCAGCATCTTCGTCAGCAGCTGTCCCGCGCGGCCGACGAACGGCAAGCCCTGCGCGTCCTCATCGGCGCCCGGGCCTTCGCCAATGACGACGAGCTCGGCGCTCGGATTGCCGGAGCCGAACACGATGTGCGTGCGGCCCTCGCAGAGCTTGCAGCGCCGGCAGCCTTGCAGCGCCTGCTCCTGACGGCGCAGCATCTCGGCCGGCGTCATCAGGTATTCGCCCTCGAGCGCCACCGTCTCGACGCCGAGGTCGCGATAGAAGCGCAGCGCCTCGGCCAGAGCGTCGAGCGTTCCGGCCAGCGCCTCGCGCGCGGGGTCGCTCAGCGCGAGGCCTTGTCCGCCGGGCGCCCGGCGGCGCGGCGGAGCGCGAGGATCTCGTTGAGGATGGCATCGGCCACCGCGCTCTTCGTCATGCGCGGCAGCGCGCGGTTGCCGCCCCAGCGATCGATCAGGAGCACCTCGTTGTCGTCCGCGTCGAAGCCGATGCCGGCCCGGCTCACGTCATTGGCGACCAGGAGGTCGATGCCCTTGGCGTCGAGCTTGGCGCGCGCGTTGGCGGCGACATCGTTCGTCTCCGCGGCGAAGCCGACGACGAACGCGCCCGAACGGACCGCAGCCACCTCGGCCAGGATGTCGGGATTGGGCGTCAATTCCAGCGTGAGATCACGCTTGCCCTTGATCTTGATCTCCGACGGGCGGCGCACGCGATAGTCGGCGACGGCCGCCGCCTTGATCACGATCGTCGCGCCGAGCAGGTGATGCAGCACGGCCTCGCGCATCTCCTCCGCCGTCTGCACCGGCACGAACGTGGCCGCGGCGGGCGGTGTGAGCGCAGTCGGCCCGGACACGAGCGTGACCTCGGCACCGCGGCGCAGCGCGGCGGCCGCGAGGTTGTACCCCATCTTGCCGGACGAGCGGTTCGAGATGTAGCGCACGGGATCGATCGGCTCGCGCGTGGGACCGGCGGTGACGACGAGTTTCTCGCCCCTGAGGTCCTGCACCGGCGCGAGCGCCGATGTCAGCGCGGCGATGATCGCGTCGGGCTCGGGCAGGCGACCGCGCCCGCTCAGGCCGGATGCGAGCGCGCCGCTGTCCGGCTCCATCACGGTCACGCCGCGTGCGCGCAGCGTGGCGACGTTGGCGGCGACCGCCGGGTGTTCCCACATCCCGCCGTCCATCGCCGGCGCGATCAGGACGGGACAGCGCGCGGCCAACAGCAGCGTGGTGAGGAAGTCATCGGCAACGCCGTGCGCCGCCTTCGCGACGAGGTTCGCGGTGGCCGGCGCAACGACGATCGCCGCCGCCCGCTCGGCAAGGGCGACGTGCTCGACGGCGTCCTCACTCTGCGGATCGAACAGGTCGGTCAGCACGGGGCGGCCCGACAGCGTGCGGAAGGTGAGCGGCGCGACGAACGCGCGCGCGTGCTCGGTGAGGCAGACCGTCACCGTCGCACCCACGCGCGTCAGCTCGCGAAGCAGGATCACCGCCTTGTAGGCGGCGATCGAGCCGGTCACGCCCAGCACCAGCTCGCGGCCGTCGAGCCTCACGGCTCAGGCCTTCGGCGTCTCGTCCGCGTCCTTGATGCGGTATTCGACCTTGGCGGCCGCGATCTCCTCGAGCGCCGAGCTCGTCGGCTTCTTATGCTTGCTCTCCACGCGTGGCGGCGCACCGCGATTGAGCTGGCGCGCCCGCTTTGCGGAAAGGACCACGAGCAGATAGCGGTTGGATACCTTGTTCAGCGCGGACTCCAGCGAGGGAAACGGCATCACTCGGCGACCTCCAGATCGGGGAGCGTGAGCGACAGGCGCGTGGTCCGACAGCGCTCGGCCTGCATGACCGCGAGCAGCTGGTCCATCGCCTCTTTCACGTCCCGGTTGATGATGAGGTAATCGTACGTTCGCCACAACTTGATTTCTTCGCGGGCCCGCGCCAGGCGCCGCGCGATGTCGCGCTCGGCGTCGGCGCCCCGCTCGCGCAGGCGCTGCTCGAGCTCCGCCATCGACGGCGCGACGATGAAGATGAGGACGGCCTCGCGGTATCGCTGGCGCAGCTGCGCGGCGCCCTGGGTGTCGATGTCGAGGAGCACATCCTTGCCGGTGGCCAGCGCCGCCTCCAGCGGCTTCGACGGTGTGCCGTAGAGGTTGCCGTGCACGGTCGCCCACTCGGCGAGCTCGTTGCGCTCGAGCATCGAGCGGAATTCGCGCTCGCTGACGAAGCGAAAATCGACGCCGTTGACCTCACCCGGGCGCGGCGCGCGCGTCGTCGCGGAGACGGAGTAGGCGAGGTCGGGGATGACGAGGCGCGCCTCGCGACAGAGCGTCGTCTTGCCTGCGCCCGAGGGCGCGGACACGACGAAGAGCGTCCCGCGGCGGCCGAGGCGCGCGCCGCCGCGACTACTCAAGATTCTGTACCTGCTCGCGGATCTTCTCCAGCACGCCCTTGGCCGCCAGCGCGGCCTGGCTCATCTCGAGATCGTCAGCCTTCGAGGCCACCGTGTTGATCTCCCGGTTCAGCTCCTGGATCAGGAAATCGAGCGGACGCCCCACCGGTCCGTCCTTGCCGAGCATCAGCGTGAACTCCGCGAGGTGCGCACGTAGCCGCGCCAGCTCTTCGGTCACATCGCTCTTGTCCGCCCACACGGCGGCCTCGGTCACGATGCGAGACTGGTCGATGGCCGTCTCCGCCAGCAGCGCGCGCAGCCGATCGCGCAGACGGTCCTCACGGCGCGCCGTCGTCGCCGGCGCGCGCACCGCGACGAGCTCCACGTTGGTCGTCAGCTCGCCGTGCAGCGTGCGCAGCGCTTCGGAGAGCCGATCGCCTTCGGCCGTGCGTCGCGCGACGAGCTCGTCGAGCGCGCGGCCGAGCGCCTCGGCCAGCAGCGGCCACGGCGCGGCGGGCTCGATCGGTTCCGGGTCCTCCAGGCGCACGACGCCGGGTTGCTCGAGCAGCCAGGCGAGGTTCGGCGCGCCGTCGAGGCCGAGCTCCATGGCGAGCGCGCGGGCGCGCGCGACGTACTCGCGCGCCAGGGCGGCGTCGACCTGGACCCGCTGCGTGGCGGCGCCGGCCAGCGGCGTGAGCTGCACGGCGATATCGATGCGGCCGCGCTCGAGCCGGCTCTGCACGAGCCGACGCACGTCGAGCTCGAGGGCGGCGAGCGAGCGCGGCAGGCGTAGCGCGACGTCGAGGTGGCGATGATTGACCGACCGTACTTCGACCGTGACGGCGATCGACTCGCCGCTGGCCTCCCCCCGTCCGAACCCCGTCATGCTGCGGACCATGGAAGGGCCCCAGCATGGCCGAAATTCGCTGTAGTGTCAATATGTTGCGGTTGACAGACACCAGGCGGCGGCGTAGGCTCGCGCGCATGACCTGGACGCGACGTCAGTTCGTGACCGCCGCCGGCGCCGCCGCCGTCGTCGGCCGGCGCGTGCCCGCCTTCGCGGCGGTAAAACCGATCACCGTCTCCCACAGCGTTTCGACGTTCGTCTACGGCCAGCACCTCGTCGCCAAGGAGAAGAAGTTCTTCGAGGAGGAGGGCGTGGCCGTGCCCTCGTTCATCGTGCCCGGTGGCGGCGCCAAGGTCGCCCAGGTGCTGGCGGCTGGCCAGGCGATGTTCGCCCTCGGCGATTCGAATCACCCGCTGAAGATCACCGAGAAGGGCAAGGACGCGCTCATCCTGTTCGCCACCGACACGCGATGCTCCTACGCGAACATCGTCGTCCGCAAGGAGCTGTTCGACCGCGGCGTGAAATCCGTCGAGGCGCTCGGCGACGCGAAGCTCGTCGGCCGCCAGGCGGTGGTGGCGGCGACGGCCATCGGGTCGGGCACCTATGTGTATGGCGTCTACGTCTTGAAGGGTCTCAAGGCTCCCGACGGCAAGCCTGTGAACGAGCACGTGGAGTGGGTGAGCGGTGGCGGCGCCACCACGATGCTCGGCGGGCTCAAGGCTGGCAAGTTCGACGCGATCATGGCGGTACCCGAGTGGCAGTGGGCGGCGGAGGAGGAGGGGTTCGGCACGCCCATCTACGACGTTCAGGACGAGAAGGCGTGGACGCGCGTCTTCGGCGGGCCCATTCCGGTGACGGTCGGCTACACGCTGCGCGAGACGATCGAGAAGTCGCCCGATCGCGTGCAGGGCTACGTCAACGCGTGCTACCGCGCGCAGCAATGGATCCGCCACGCGAAGGACGAGGACATCGTCGAGCTGCTCCACAAGCCGTACATGGACACCTACAGCCGCGAGAACGTCCTGCGCTCGGTGAAGTACTACAAGACGATCTTCGACTGGGACCTCATGCTCGACGAGAAGTCGTACGCGAACGGCACGAAGGTCTGGGTGCCGCTCGCCGTCGACAAGCCGGTGCCATACGCGAAGGCGGTGGACATGACGTTCGTCAAGAAGGCCCACGCGAAGTTCAAGTCCTGAGTCGCCGCGCGCGTATCGTCGTCCGCGATCTCACGAAGACCTTCCGCGCGGGCGCCCGCGAGGTGGCCGCGGTGGAGCGCGCTGCCTTCGAGGTGCTCGAGGGTGAGTTCGTCGCCATCGTCGGGCCCTCGGGCTGCGGCAAATCGACCATCCTCAACATGATCGGCGGGCTGGTGGTCCCGTCGTCCGGCGCCGTGCTCATCGACGGCGCGCCTGTCGAAGCCCGCGCGCCTCGCCACGTCGGCTACGTCTTCCAGAAGGACACCGTGTTCCCGTGGCGAACCGTCGCGCGCAACATCGCGCTCGGCCTAGAGTATCGCGGCGTGGCCGCGCCCGAGCGCGCGCGACGTGTCCGCGAGGCCGTTGCTCTCGCCGGCCTCGCCGGCTTCGAGGACGCGTTTCCCGCCACGCTGTCGGGAGGGATGCGACAGCGCGTGGCGCTGATGCGAACGCTCGTGGTGGATCCGGAGATTTTGTTAATGGACGAGCCGTTCGGCGCGCTCGACACG
>Ga0209058_1003804_pt1 | contig 12158 bp, 10 predicted proteins | sample GraSoiAngelo_147_FD_185904 | JGI IMG/M metagenome (GOLD analysis project Ga0209058, IMG submission 185904) | Grasslands soil microbial communities from the Angelo Coastal Reserve, California, USA - 14_1009_05_40cm (SPAdes) (version 2) | ecosystem: Environmental > Terrestrial > Soil > Grasslands ... | reverse complement strand
GAAATGTGAACATAACAGGGAACGGTCAGGTATCAGGCGCAGACCTCCAGCTGTTTTTGGCCGGGTTGCAACATGCGCTTCTGATACTATCAATTTTAATCATCGTCTCAGCGGTTTTCTCCTCACTGCGTGGTCGGCGACCAGAACCCTATGATCATATTCCCTCAAAATAGATACTCTTAAATCGTAATCACGTGCTCGCGTTCATGTATAGGTCTTGGAAGGGACCTTTTTGAAAACGGTCGACTCCAACCTAAAGGTGCCACGCGGGGCATAGAAGCTTTCAGGCGACGATTTTGAGAGTTAGAGTTCGTTGACCGAGAAAACCTCCGAACGGTCTGATTTTGAAAAGCTTCTCGCTAGGCTACTTGAGGAAGACCGGATTCGCAGTGGCAGAGCTCCAAGGCCGAGCAAGCCGCAGCATAAGAGGAGACCTGTGGTCAAGCTAATCCTTGTATCAGTCTCCATACTGATAGTGGTCTCTGGGGCATGGGTCTATCAAGATAACTCGTGGCGTTTCGCGGGCACAAATGGTTCTGGAGTCCCTAGGGCAGCGCTACTCGACCAGCTATCCAGAACAATCCCTGACCCATCTTTCAACGACTCTGTCCGGGCAACCCTAATAGCTGCCGGTTACTCTTTGGACTATTACAGTCCAGCACAGGTCACGATCGGATTCCTTCAGAGCCTTCCTCTCAAGGGCTACTCTCTGATAGTCGTGCGTGCCCACAGCGGCTCAGATGAAATCTACACTTCCGAGCAATATACGACATCCAAATACGTCTTCGAACAGTTGACCAACCAGATCGTCCCGGTCGAAGTAGACAACAAGGTATACTTCTCAATAACCAAGAATTTCGTTCAAGACAGTATGCGAGGAAGGTTTCAAGGCTCACTGATAATCCTCATGGGTTGCAGCGGTCTCTTCAGCCCTGACATGGCTCAAGCCTTCCTCGCCAAAGGCGCAAAGGCGGTGGTAGGGTGGAGCGGGGCTGTGAACGCCGGCCATACGGACTCGGCCACCGAGACCCTCCTCCAATACCTAGCCCAGGGGAACAGTCTGCAAGACGCAGTGAGGCTCACTTCGGACAAGCTTGGACCCGACCCGGTCTATGGCGGTCATCTCGCCTACTACGATTTCAAGGTCGGATTCTTACAGCAGATCGGAGCTCAGCTCGCGGGGCTCGGACTCTTGATGATGATTGTCGTGCCGATCGCTCTCAGCCCTCTAATCGTGTATCTAATCCCCAGAATATTCGGCAGACGCTGATCTCGAAAACCTGAAAATCGCCGATTAGTTGAATGGTGAGCATGGCATCTGAAGCCCCGGCCGGGGATTGAACCCGGGACCTGCGGCTCTCTTTTCACTGTTACAAGGCCGCCGCTCCACCACTGAGCTACCGGGGCGCTGGCTCGAGCGTCACAAAGGGAGCCAAAGATAAGTCCTCTCTAGTGACGTTGGCTATTTGTGAAAATTCGAGGTGCGCATTCTGGCGGCGGCTCTTGACAGGGCCTCCACTCCTGGAAGGTTCTGTCCTGATAGCAGACAGAGCATTGCTCCTCCGGCGGTGCTCACATGGGCGAACTTGTCATCGATTCCCAAGATCGAAGCGAGTCCAACCAGATGTCCTCCCCCTATCACAGTGTACCCACGAATCTTTGCCATTGACTCGAGAACTTCTCGTGTTCCACGGTCGAAACCGTTCCTCTCGAAAACTCCAAGGGGACCATTGGCCACGGTAGTAGCCGCTCCTTCAACAAGTCTAGAATATTTCTCAACGGTCTTTGCCCCGATGTCCAGAGCAGCTCCTTTGCTGGGGGTCGAGTCAACCGTTCTATCGACTCTCTTTCCACTCTCCTCATAGGCCAGGTCTAGCGGAAGTTCAATTCTATCCCTGTATTTCTTGAGTAAGCTTCTTGTCCGTTCAAAAAATGCTGAGAGTCCAGTCATTCCCCTCTCATCTTCGACAGAGATTTTCTCGCCGCTTGCGCTGAGGAAGAGTTTGGCGGGCACTCCTCCGAGTAAGATCTTGTCTGCCTTGTCGCGTTGTAGAATATGTTCTATGACTGGAATCTTGTCTTCTACTTTGGCTCCTCCAAGAACGTAGACGCATGGCTTAGCAGGTTCTTTCAGGAGCTTCGAGACTGCTTTCAATTCTTTCTCCATTAGGCGTCCTGCGAAGCTGGGGAGGAGTTCAGTGAATCCTGCAATGGAAGGTTGAGACCGGTGTGCCGTCGCGAACGCGTCGTTGATGTATACGTCGAATAGTGGTGCAAGACGTCTTACAAGATTTGTCTTGACTAGCTTTTCCGGCTTGTCATCGATGTTCTCTTCCGCGCAGAGACGGAGATTGTCGAGTACTAGTATCTCTCCAGGCTGGACCCGTGATATTTTGTGGCGTGCCTGGGGTCCCAGAACGTCTTCTACGAAACTTACTTGCTGATTGCAGTACTGGGCAAGTGCCGCTGCATGGGGCTCTAGAGATGTAAAGTCGTCTTTGCCAGGCCTGCTCTGGTGTGATCCGAGCACGATTCTGGCATCGTCTAGTTGAGACAGTGTCTCAGCTATTGCCCTGATTCTGGTGTCGTCGAGGATGTTGTGAGTGGAAGGGTCTAGGGGGACGTTTATGTCGACTCTGAGGAAGACCCTCTTGTTGTTTGTTTCGACATCGTCAAGGGTGAAGAAGTCTTTCTCTCCCAAGCTTTTTCGGTCTTCCCCAATCTTCAGGTTTGATCTGTGCGATGTTTAACGTTTCTGAGGTCAATGCTTTTTAGCCCGTAAGAATGTCCCGTGCGTCTGCCGGGGTGGCTCAGCCTGGTCAGACCCTGTCAAGGGAACCATAGCGCCGGACTCATAATCCCGGATAGGATATCCGGAGGTCGCGGGTTCGATAGACTAGTGTTCGAAAGCCCCGCCCCCGGCACTCGCCAGAGGCACGGGCTTCTGGTACGCTAGCCGGAAGGTCTTCCGATGGCTCCAATTTGGACCTTCCCAAACACTTTTATTTCCAGAAAAGTCCGTCTATCTTGAGATTTCCATAAGGAGATTTGCACGGGAAGTTAGATTCCTTCCTCCAGTTCTAATGATCGCACTCGTCTTTCTGAGATTCAACTTGTCCGTGTTGAGGCCCGTCTTCGGAGCGCCAGTGCATGTTATCAGTGTAGACGCGAACAGCGTCAACGCAACGGATGCGAATGTGGATCGGTCGGCGAGCCAGCCCCGCTCCTTCAAGGTTGGAGCTGTCATCAACGCCACATCGGCAAACCCTGTCCCAAACGTGTTCGGGTTTCAGTTTGTCATAAACTACAACGCCAGTGCCTTCGTTGCGCAAGGAGATCCAGATCCTTCAGCAACCCCTAGTAACCCTCTTGGGCTATGCGTGGACGGTGCTGCAAGTACGGTCATTTTTGGTGCTCAGACTGCGCCCGGAACTGTCAACTGGGCCGGACTCATTGCAGCGAACAAAGGCCTTTCAGATAGTCACGATCGAGCCGCCGGCGGGAAGTGCTGGTTCGGTTCTTTGCGTTCACAATTCTCGGTCCCAATCCAACTGTCACGATCTCCGCGAATACCCTACTGGCTAACGTGGCCTTCGAACTCATCAACAGGTCTGGAAACTCTCAGACCTTTTCAATTTCCAACGTCATTTTCGTTGATAACACCGGTGCGCAGCTGAGAGGGATTTCTGTAGGTTCGAATGCCGTGGAGACTGTTACAAACAATCCTCCCCGTGCGGCTTTCAGCGCTGTCGCGGATCCATCTCTGGGACCGACGGCGTTTACTTTCGATGCGACCGCGAGCTCTGATGTTGATGGTACCATCCCGAATCCTTCGGGATATTTCTGGGACTTTGGCGATGGCACCCAAGACTATGGAGCTTCAGGTCCCGTGCTCTCCCACAACTTTACCGCCCCGGCGGTTTACGAGGTGACGTTGAGAGTGATTGACAACCTTGGGGCAACTCGGTCGCTGCGAGATTCTCTCGGCAACGTGATCAACAACACACAGCTGAGTCACGCTTCGCTTCTCGTGAGGGCTGGGACTCCTGCGAACCAGCCGCCAGTTGCCTCGTTTACCTTCACACCCGCCGCTCCTGCGACTGGTCAAATGGTTCAGTTCGATGGGTCGGGTAGCCGGGATTCCGATGGGTTTTGGTTTTCTGGCACTGGACCTTTGACGACAACTCAACCTTCGAGAGCAACAACTCATTCGCTACCCATGTCTACTCGACGCCCGCTTTCTACAACGTCACTCTGACGGTTTTGGATAATGGAAACTCTACTGGTAGCGTGTCTCATTTCGTCCAAGTGAGCATGGGCGCGGTCGTGGTTGCAGTCAATACTGTTCCAGGGTCGCCGACTATTCAGAATGCGACTACAGTGACAGGAAACTTCACTATTGAAGTTGATGTTGTGAACGGGTCTGATCTTTTCGCATGGCAATTTAGCCTAAGCTACAATCGGACACTTGTCTCTACTTCGAACAGTAGTATATCTGTCGGTCCCTTCTGGCAGAGTGTCCTCACCAGTGGTCAGGGCTTTCTAGTCAAGAACATCTACGCAAACGGGACTATTGTAGTCGCTTTCACGCTTCTAGGCGCTCCACCCACCCCTACGGGTACCGGGGTCCTTGCCTCCGTATCCTTCACTCCGCTCAACACAGGAGCAGTGGGACTACATCTATCCAATACGATCCTGCTGGATTCTTCGCAGCACACTATTCCTTCAACAGCTCAGAGCGGGAGCGTATTCGTATCTTTGCCGGACGAGCCCCCCGTAGCCAGTTTCACCTTCACGCCGACGACCCTACTGTCGGGACTAGTGTTTTCTCCGATGGGACCAGCAGTTCTGACCCTGACGGTTTCATCCTCCAGTTTATCTGGAATTTTGGAGACGGCTCTCATGTGTATGGTCCCTCGCAGATCTATCATACTTACTTTTCACCCGGAATCTACAATGTTACGCTGATGGTTGTTGACAGTTCTGGTCTCTCGGCAAGCGTCTCGCACTCTGTGAACGTTATTCCTAGACCAGAACACGACGTGGCCCTAGCATTCATCAACGTTTTTCCAAATGTCGCGATTTCAAGCCCAATCGTAGATGTGGAAGTTGGAGTACTCAATACAGGATCAGGCAACGATACCGTGAGCGTAACGGTGTACGCTAACTCGACTCCTGTATCAACTCTCCCCGGGATATTTATCTAGGCTCCTCCGCCGGGCTTTATCAACTGCCCAGTTCGGTCTGATCGTCTTTGTCCCTTGGGATACGACGGGTTTCGCTCCTGGCAACTATACGATATCGGCTACGGTGTTTCTTGCAAGGGATCGACTCCCGCCGACAATAGTCTCACTGATGGGACTGTGACACTGTTGCCGCCGCCGGTCGTGACTCTAACTCCATCGAGGGGGCCTGATGGGACCAAGGTTCTGGTTAAGGGCTCAGGCTTTCCGAGGCCCGCGGAGAGAGTTGTCATTGGCCAGGTGGATGTTATGTTCGACGACATGTTCATCGTGTTCCAGCTCACTTCCAACGGCAGTTTCAACTTTACACTGAACGTTCCCTTGTCGCAACCGGGTACGCACTTGATCAAGGTCTTCGATGTGTTCTATGGGTCGAAAGCGAGTGCGGTGTTTACTGTCACTCCCACGGTAACGGGTAGTCTCTCTCTGAGCGTGAATGTTGGAACTGTCTACTTCCCCCAGGATACAGTTGCCCTGTTTGTTCTGGCCACGTTTAACGGCGTTCCAGTCTCGGCCTCGACGACGACCGTCACGGGACTCCTGATTGTCCCCGGCGGGACAAACGTGACTCTGAATCTTGTTCGTCAGGCGAGCGGACTCTACAAGGCGACTTATAGTCTGTCGAAGACTGCAACGTTGGGAACCTATGTGGTTCTTGCGCGGGCCCATTCCTCGTCGGGCCTGGATGCTACTTCAGTTGCGACTTTCGAGGTTAGACTTGCGTGGCTGAGCACTGGCAGCGGACAAGCAACAATCACTACCGCGACAGTTGTCGGGCTCGCGGGATAATGGCTGTCTTCTGGAAGAAGGGCTACTTTGGCAGACGTAAGGAGGGTGATGAGTTCGGTTTAGAAACCTTCCACAGTTGAGGCGGACTCCAAGTCTCGTTCTATGCGCGAACCGTGGTTGTCTAGGAACGGTTCTCGTAAACAAATTCTATTCATCTACTATGGTTCTATCCATAGTGTAGTTTGACGGTGCTTGCTACTATCATCGAGTACGGGTCATTGTCCCAGTAGACGATCCAGCATGGCGTGTTTGCTGGCAGGTTGACGTTGAAGCTTCCGCCTGGAACATCGCCGCTATCGTAGAAGTAGTTTGACGGTAAGCTTCCGACGGTGACGTATTGCTCGTAGTACGTGTCGTTGACTATGAGGACTCTGATTGTTCCAGTCGCCCCGGTGTTTGGGCCGCTTGCTATTTGTGCGCTGAAGCTGCCGGAGATATAGATGTTGGCCCCGGCCGGAGTGTAGAATGAAGTGGCGTTGTAATTGTCTGCGACGACAATGACTGAGCCGCTGATTATGGTTTCGTCTTTCTGCATCGAGCCGAGTTCGTACACTACAACGGCGGATACTGCTAACGCGACTGCGATGAGTGCTACGATTATTCGGATGTTTCGTGTTTGTCGGGAGGCAGTTTTCATGTCAGGTTGTGATGTCTCTTACGCATTGATCGGCTCGTCGATCATACCACTTACTCTAGCTGCGGCGTAGTATGTCGACGTGGCCGTCTTTTCTACCGACGTAGGCTGTGTCGCACATTCCCAAGAATAGGCCTGTCTCTAAGACTCCTGGAATCTTTTTCAGCTTTTCATGAACGATGTCGGGGCGGCGGATGCTCCTGAAGTAGGTGTCGACTATGAGGTTGGAGTTGTCTGTTATTACTGGGCCCACTTTTCCGGAGGCTTCTCTGAGGACTGCTTTTTCAGAGATTCGTCTGATCTTCTCTAGGGTAGACTGGTACCCGAACGGTGTTATTTCTACAGGTATCGGTTGTTCTCCTCCGAGCGACTTGGCGAGTTTCTTCTCGTCTACTACGATTACGAGTTTCTTGGATGTTGAGTCTACGATTTTTTCTCTGAGGAGTGCTGCCCCTCCTCCTTTGACTAGGTCGAGCGTGCGCCATTGTACTTGGTCTGCGCCGTCTAGTGCGATGTCTGGGTGTGTGTCGGAGTCGAGCGTTGTTGTGTTGAGTCCTAGTCTTTTAGCGGCTATTTCCATTTGGTAGCTTGTTGGTATGAAGCGGATCTTGAGGTTTTCTTTGGCTACTCTTTGGTGGGCGAGTTCGAGTGCTCTGAGTATTGTATTTCCGCTTCCGAGTCCTATGGTGTAGCCGTCTCGTAGTTCTCTGATTGCCTGGGCTGCCGCGTTGAGTCGGGCCTTGTCTGTCCATGACATGGTCTGGTGTCTTATCCCTCTGTCTCTATCTGTTCGAGTCGTTCCATTGCCTTGAGTACTTCTTCTCGGATTGTTTCGAGACGTTCTTCTGCTTTGTTTCTGGGCTTTTCTTTGGGTCGATCCTTGTTGGCTATGGGTTGTGTTGTCGGTGTGGTCTCGGGTTTTGTCGGTTGTTGTGATTGTTCGTTCTTGGGTTCTGGGAGTGGGCTGTGATATACTGTTGGTCTGATCTGGCTCATCTTGAGATCGATCTCCATCATCTTCTCGTGGAAGCTCCTGAGGAGGTCTTCCTTGGCTGATTCTAGCTCGTAGAGGTCGACCGTCTTCCTGTGAGTGTCGATCTCGCCGTCTACTCTCTTGAGGTCTGTCTTGTAGCGCTGGAGGAGCTGGTTCTTCTCCGTCTCGTTGATCAGCCCTTTTGCTTCTGCTTCGTAGATCTTTGTCAGAGCTTCTCCGATAATGTCCCGTTCGAGGCTGGCTAGGCGGAGCCGGTCGCGGGCCTTTGATATGTCTCCGCCGGTGACTGTCTTCTTGAGGATGTCTGGTATGGGGAACGCTTCTCTACTGTCTTGCGGAGGGGATATCGGGCTTTCTGCGGGTTTCTTTTTTCCGAATAGGAGCATTAGTGTTGTGAGTGCGAAAGGGGCATCGTGGCCCTTTCTCCGCAATAGAAGCATTCCTCTAGCGTTCTTGTTGTTCTGGGCGGTGGTGGACTATTATAGGTTTAGCGGCTTGGGACTCGGCTTGATCGTCGAGGCGCGTTCTTGTAACCTTGCTGGGGGTGTTTGTCGGCCAAGCAGAGTTATGTACGTTCGGAGCGGCTGTTCCTCGTGGTGCCTGGGTCTTGTCTCTCGCTACTGAGTGTGAGAGTTGCGGCCGACCGCTGTCTTCTAACATGGATCATGGTGCTCAGAATCCGGACAATCCGTACTGTATTCATTGTACCGATATGAAGGGAAAGCTGTTGCCGTTCGAGACCGTTTACGAGGGGCTTGTGAATCAAGCGATGCAGACTCGCTGGATGAACCGGGAGCAAGCGGAGAGGTTTGCTCTGGACGAGATGAGCAAGTGGCCTGCGTGGAAGGATCGTATAAGTGAGATGCCTAAGCCTCACTAGTCTGTACTGAACGCTGTTCTATTTTTCTCAGTGCGGTCGGGGTCTTGTAGGTTATTGGGCCTTGAGCCTTGGCTGATAGGTCTGGATGGGCCTCGCGGTTGAAAATAGACCGGTGACATGTTCGGTCCCGAATACAAGCCAGTTTTGTGTCGCGGGATGTAACTATTTTTGATAATTTCGGGGCCTGGTCCCCCGGGTCCAAGCTGATTCTGATAGGCAGAGTCATGTTAAGGGCGTAGAATGGGGGTAGGTGGATTGCGCCATCAGGCAGCGTCCAAGCGTGAGAATCGAGCCGTCAACGTACCATGTAGAAGGATCCGCGATCTGGGCTTGTTCTGGGCGATTTCCACCGTGAGAACATTCCAAAGACACTTTTGTCTCGTGAGGGTTAACGTTCTTGGATTTTCTGGGAGAGGGTCCCGCCAGTTGGAACTGTTCTGGGCGAGTCTCGCGATTCGGGGCGTGGAATAGGCTGGTCGACGATTCTGGGGGGTGCGAGTTATCCGCATGAATCAGCGTGAGGATCTCGCAGTTTGAAATCGGTTGCTTGGATCGTTGATCTGGGCTTATTCCAGGGCCTTCTATCGAAAAGTGCCTTATACAGTGCGGGTATTCTTCAGGAGAAAAGCGGAGCGTTCTGGTCGGGGTGGAAGAGGATGGTCTCGCCAGGATGTGTTGGAGGGGATTATGAAGAAGTTGCGCCGGGCAAGTGTCGGCATTGCGTTCCGTTCTCTTGGAGATGAGGTGGAGCCCCGGACGAGATTTGAACTCGTGACCCTTGCCTTTTTGACATGGCTACCAAGGCAATGCTCTGGGCTGCGGTAGCATCTACCAGGCTGAGCCACCGGGGCGTCTCGGAGGAGGCTCGATCCTCCAGCGGGCTATATGAATTGCTACGAGAAATGCGATCTCACTAGAGTTTTTGGTCTGAATCGAGATTCCCAACTCTATTCTTGGCAGAAGGTCCCAGTGTTTTTGGAGGAAACTCGATCAAGATCCAGCTCCGTATCAAACCCAGATAACAACGAGAACTGCCGAGTGACTCGCAACTCACATATGCATGATCGACCACAAAAGCGCACTAGCAAATCGTAGCTAAGACAACCCTCCCCATTCCTAGTTGTGAGGGGTTTACGGATAAAGCTAAATTTTCCAGTTTGGGAACGAGTCTGCTGAATATTCTTGATCGTGAAATCCAATCTTCTCTCCAAGTCAATGCTGATGATAGCAGTAACACTCCTCTCTTCGCTTATCGTCACAGTGGGAATCAACCCAACAGCAGGGTACATCGGGCTGGTAGGATCAGGCTACGGGCCGGCGATCGGATCCGGGGCCATTCAGCCCTACGAGCCGGTGGGACCCTTCGTCGACGGCATTCTCTACCCGCAGTTCATTCCCACCTCGGCAGATCAGTGGACGGCGCTAAAGTCTGGAGCATTGGACCTGTACGACTCTGCATTGTCAATCAATCAGCTGATCGAGTATCAGAACAATAACTGTGTCTATGCTCCCGATGCGCCGGGAGGAATACCTCCCTGCCCTCTTGGGCAGGCTCCGATTCAGCACGAGATCGCTATCCAGAACGTTGTCGCTCTGGACAAGCGGGAGGTCGACTTCGAAACACAATTGTTTCCGACCAACGTATACGCCGTTCGTGCGGCCATAGCCTGGATTATCGACAAGGAGAACTTTACGCAGAACTTCCTCGGAGGACTGGGCTCAACGATATACTCGACGGTCCCTACCGCACTGGCGGGCGACTGCTCCGGAGGTGAGTGGGTTGACCCAGCCCTCAACCCGGCCTGTCCGGAGATGTCAGGCATGACGATATCAGCGGCTTGTGGAAGCGGCACCGCAACAGGTCCCTATGGCCGCGGTCTACCGATCTCTACACGGATATGTGTCGCGAATTCCATACTTGACGCGGCAGGCTTCACCGTCGGTGCAAGCAGTTATCGTGAGAACCATAGAAACACATGCTCCTCTGACCCCGGTGGCTGTGGCGCGTTCCTCAAGCCTCTCTTCTTTGTCCGAAGATCAGATCCCAACCGTCTCGCTCTGGCACGATTTGTCAAGAACACTATGTCTGGAACAGGCTCGGCCGGCCTCAGTATCCAGATGGTGGCGGGTTGTACTTTTACCTCATACCCATCCGTCCAGAACTATTGTGAAGGCCCAAGACTCATTGAATTCCAGATTCTGCAGTCCGTTCAAGACTACAACATCTTTGTAGGAGGTTGGGAGCTTTCCCGAGACCCCACGTTCTTCAATATCTACGACCCCCTCGGCATCTTCCCTGGCGGCACCAACTACAACCGTTATGATGACCCGGTCTTCACACAGGCAGAGAGAGGCTTGAGCGACGCTCCGACACTGAGCCAGGCCATCACTTATGCTCACGCGGCTGAGATCGAATACAACGCATCAATCCCTGTCGTTGATGTCTGGTCTACTACCGCTCCCTATGCTTACCGCCTCTACCACGCCGACTCTGATCCAGTGCTCAATGGGCTCCAATGGAAAGGCATCCAGCTGTTGAAGGGTACTGGTTGGAACAACGGGTTCACCTTCCTCAACGCTCAGCTGATCGGCGCACCAGTCCACGACCCGAACCACCAGCTCTTCATCAAGTACGGCATCAAGACGGACGTCTTGGACTCTCCCAGCCCCATCGAAAGCCAGTTCCTCTACGACCAGGAGACCTATCTAACCAGCTACGACCTTCTCAACGCTCTCGCGAACGATGACTTAAGCTTCAACGGCGACCTGCCCTGGATGGCAAGCCTGCCTATTACGACCAACATAGCACAAGGCGCGGCGTTCCCTGACGGCTCGACATGCGACTCTGACGTTCCAGTTGCTTCGCCACAGATCATCCCACGAGGCTGCTCTGTCCAGACGATCCAGCTTCGGCCGGATCTTAGCTTTGCGGCCGCGCTAGACGGTAGCATTCCATCGATTCCGATGACGCCTGACGATGTAGTATTCTCTACTCTCCTCGCGCGTGACAGTCCTACCAGCTTCATCAGAGGCAGTTACTTCGACCTCCAGAATGTCTTGGACCACAACTCTAACCCGGCCGTTGTCACGAACCCGAATGCTGTAGTATTCGAGTTCAGGACCCAGTCTGTGTTCAACCGCCACTATATTGGTGGGACACCGGTCGAGTCCCAACAGCATTGGTGTGTTGAGGCTCATATGGGAGGAGGACTAGATAATAGTCCGCCGTGGCCGGGTACAGGTGCTCCGAGTGTTGACTGTCGTCCGATGAGCAGTTGTGTTCTCAGCGGGACGCTCTTTGCTCAGGGCACCTTTACATGTCCATGGCCTAAGGCTCCCACCGGATGCACAACATGTCTCTGGCCTGATGCTGGAGTCGCAGTAACGTCTTCCGGCACGCAGAACAGCAGTAACCAAACAGCATTCGTTCCAGGCAAGCCTGTAGGCATCGACCTGGGCAGTTTTGCCTTCGTCTACGATTCTCAGAACTCGTTCACGAGCGGAACCAATGGTCCGATGCTGTTCCGTACCCGCCAGACACCAGGCATGCCGCTGCCCCAGCCTTACACTGCTAATGCTCCCAACGACGGCTACTTCACCAACGTAGGAGGTCCGACG
>Ga0209058_1003802_pt1 | contig 12161 bp, 15 predicted proteins | sample GraSoiAngelo_147_FD_185904 | JGI IMG/M metagenome (GOLD analysis project Ga0209058, IMG submission 185904) | Grasslands soil microbial communities from the Angelo Coastal Reserve, California, USA - 14_1009_05_40cm (SPAdes) (version 2) | ecosystem: Environmental > Terrestrial > Soil > Grasslands ... | reverse complement strand
ACGCATCCGACCTACACGCTTATTGAGATTCAGGCTCCGGACCGGCTCGGATTGCTCTACGACGTGCTGAACTGTCTTGATCGCGAAAATATTTTGATCCCGCTGTCTCGTATTAACACGCAGGCCGGCGCGGCGATTGATACGCTGTATGCGGTGGACGGCGCCAACCACGCCAAGATCACCGATTCCCACCGGATCCGGACGCTCCAACAGCATCTGAAAAATGCTATCTTAAGTGGAAGCGCTGCGAAATCGCAGTAGAAAACACGAGCGCGTTTCAGTTTTGCTACGTACTGCTTCGGTCTCATGAACGTTCTGATTCTCGCTGCCGGATATGCGACGCGCCTTTACCCCCTAACGCTCGACAAGGCGAAACCGCTGCTCCTGGTAGTGGGCAAACCGATTATCGAGTGGGTGGTGGACAACCTCGCAGGTGTTCCTGATCTGGAAACGATCTACGTGGTTACAAACAACAAATTCGCGCCTGACTTCCAAGCTTGGAGCGAGCGCTATCGGAGCCGGCATCCGGAATTCAAATTCAAAATCATTAACGACGGTTCCACGAGCGATGAAGATAAGCTGGGTGCGATTGGAGACATCAATTTCGTCGTCTCGCGCGAGAACTTGACTCAAAGCAGCTTGTTAATCGTCGCTGGCGACAACCTGTTTACTGAATCGCTGGCGAATTTTGTGGAATGCGCGAGGGGAACCGACGCAACGGTTGCGGTCTATGATGTCGGCGATGCTGAAGCCATCAAAAAATACGGTAACATCACCGTTGATGCGGATGGAATCATCACCCGTTTCGAGGAAAAGCCGGAGAAACCCCAGGGAACCCTGGCTGCAGTCGCTGTTTACTATTATTCGCCTGCGGTTCTCTCTCTTTTGACGACGTATCTGGCTGCAGGCAATAATCCGGATCAGCCAGGCCGTTTTGTGCAATGGCTCTACACGCGCAAACCGATAAACACGTTTCAGATCAAGGGAAAATGGCTTGATATCGGAAGCAAAGAAACGCTGGAAAACGCAGACGCGATTCTGGCAAAAATCAAAATGTGAGCAGCAATCACACGAATGACGAACGTCATTCGTCATTCAGCCTTCCCTCATCAAACTCGATCAGATCGAAATAAGTCCGAATATCTTTGCGGCCTTCACCGCCTGCCTCTTTGAGAAAATGAAGGAAACGCGCCTTTTTGGCGGCGGTGTCGGGATGCCGCGCAATCATTGCCTGGTTCCATTGTTCAATCGCTTCAGGCGAATGCTGCGCTCCGTTTTTCTGCACCCACTCTAGAATTGCCTCGTCCTCGTCCAATCTGTTGGCAATCTCTTCAAATGTGTCGCCGTCGAGTTTGAGAAACGCCAGCAAATGTTTATCGAAGCCGACGGTTTTGTAGTTGTAACCGTCAAGCAATCCTTTCCGATGCAGTCTGGCCTTGTCGATCAAACGCGGCAAATGCACGTAACCGCCCAGTTTCTCGTAAGGACTGCGTGGGTGCAGTCTTCGCATGGAGGGGATCGTTATTAAGTCGCCGGTAGAGGCCGCGGTGCGGTTTCTGGAAAATTGGATTCCGAACCGGTCGCGGCGGCTGGCTCTTGTTCCTGCAACAATTCTCCCTGTGTCAGGCCGACCTGACCGATGACGAGTTGGCCGGAGAACATGCCGCCTTTTTCCACTGTAATAGCCCGCGCCGTGACATCGCCTTCCAGTGAACCGCGTTTATGAATCATTACCATTGTTTGCGCAACGATCTCGCCCGACATCCTGCCTCTGATTTCGACGCTTTCCGCGCGGACACTGCGGAAGCAGTGAATATCTGCCTTGCGATCAACGATGATGTGCCGGGCGCTGATACGGCCTGGAATTTTGCCCGAATAGTTGATCGTCGCAGTGTCGCAATGCAGATTGCCCCGCAGCCTGCCTTCGATTAAGGCGGATCGGCAAACAACGCTGCTGCTGCCCAGATCGCCTCTGGAGGTGAGATGCACGTCGCCACGCGTTCGAATGGTTCGGCTGAAACCGCTGGTGATTTTGTAGTCGCGCAGATCAATATGCGCGCTGCATGCCGGACAGATTGTGGAAGTCGCCGCGCCAGAGACCTGCTGTTTCCGTTTACATTCAAAACACTCGATAATCGAACTGCGTTGTCGCTTCCAAAAATCCTCGAATCTGCCACGAATGGAGGAGCTCTCCGGCGGGGGCGCTTCTTCTCTTGTCCGCAGCTTCAGGCCGGGTTTCGGCGCGAATGGAGAAAACGAGCGGCCGCACTGGCGACAGATTGAGCTTTTGGCCGCGGCATATTCCATCTGCTTAAAGCCACAGTGCGGGCATTCCGCACTGACTTTTACAAGCGACGGATTGGCCACTGGACCCTAAGCCGAGACCCTTTCCTTATGCGCGCGCTCCAAAGGCTGCTTTGATGGGCTCGCTGGACCGCACAACCTCAGGCCGAGCTGAAGCCTTGGCGGGAAGGGTCCCGCTCGTGACTTCCGACTGACCAATGAAAGTGGCCCCCTCTTCGATGGTGAGACGCGCTGCTTTCAGATCTCCTTGCAACACGCATTTGGATTTTAGCTCGCAGCGCTCGGCCACGGTGATGTTGCCATGCACTTTGCCATAGACGGTGATCGATTTGGTTTTTATTTCGCCCCGAATTTCAGCGTTTTCACCGACCGTCAAAACGCCGTCAGAGTTAATATCCCCTTCGACCTTTCCATCGATTAGCAGTTCTTTTTGGAACTTGATCGAGCCTTTGATTTCGACATCGCTCGAGAGGATGTCTTTACCTCCGTGATCTGCCATAGGATTTGAATTTGGATTATCGATTTTTGTTGGTGTTTTTGGTTCTTCGCGACTCGCAGGATGATTGTTGTCATCTGTATCCGGATCCCTCGGCTCTTCTCGAACCGGCGGCATCGGCTTTTGCGGGACGAATCTTCTGAGCATCTGATACTATTGTGACACTCGCCGATGCCTGTCAACGGATTCTCATTTGTGATCGGCAACTTTTTATTCGGCTCTATCGTTCAACAGCGATCCGGTAAAGTTTGAACGCCGCGGTCTGCGCGGAGAAAATGAGAAAAGGCGGCGCCTGAGATGGCGTTCTGTCCAATACGCGACAGAGCGGATGCAGGGGCAATTCCTGATTCAGGACGGCTGCGGAATTTTGCGCCACGCGTTCGGAGTCGTACGCAAAAACCCACGCTACTCGGTGGTTCTGGAGAATTTTGCGCGGTTCTTGCAAATCTTCGGAAAGGAAAAATCGCGCGCTGTCCTCGATGCCGTTGAGACTCTCGTGCGAACTTCCGGCCACTCCGGGCTGCCCGGACCAATAGGCAATCGAGGGCGAAAGCCACCATGGCGCGAGAAACGGATGCACATCGCGCGATTGCAAACTCAGCGCCAGTTCGCGCAACTGCGCCGATTCATTCCGCAGTTCGACGCGAGCGGCTAATTGCGTTTCGTTTGGCCAAATCCTTTCATCCCAATCGCGCAAAATCGGAAAAATCGACAGCACAAATGCAATCCAAACTGCCGCGGGCGATTTGATCGGCGCCAGCAAAGCCGGAAGCGCAAGTGCGAATATCAATACAAAAAAATATCCCCACCGCGCTTGCCAAATAGTGAAACCATAAGTGGGAACAACTAGCACAAGCGCAAGCCACGGCGTCCGCTGCTGCCTTGTTCTGCTGTGTCCGCTCATGCTCATCCAAATCAAAAAAGGCGTGAGGAGAACGAAATACCCGCACCAGCGCAGCCAGATTGGATTAGCCGGTGAGACGTGCGCGAGTTCGCCGATCGTGCGCGACCAGTTTTTGAAAATCGCACTCGAATGCAAAATCGACAACGACGGGATGCGCCGTTCAAGCAAGAGTGCGATCGCAATGATCAGAACAAAACAGACCCACCCGGCACGGCGAGATTTCGCTGTAGCCGCGCCGCTGTGCGGCGCCTCTTTGTCGCCGAGCACGAGCAGGAGCACAATAACGAGCACGAACAGAATCAGCGCTTCATAAGCAGAATTCCAAATCGCTAATCCCCAAGCGGTTCCGCTCACGACGGCCCATCGTGCGGTCGCCGCGCCTGTTGCTTCCCAGCGGCTCCACTCCGCGCAAATCGCGATCGTCACGAGCAGCATCGACAACGATTGATGATCGGGCCTGCCAAGCTCCGTCCCGTGAACGAGGATGGGGCTGATCGCATACAAGATCAGCATCACCCAGCGATACTGGAACTTCATTCGACGCGACCACCACCAGAGAAACCAGCCTCCCAGCAACGCAAGCAAGGGCGAAACAAATGCCCCGGCCAAATCGAGCGCGTGCGCCGTGAACGGCTTTAGCAGAAGCGACAGGCTGAGGATGAGATAGTCGAGCGGCGCGGTCGTATGCGGAGTTGTCCCCTGTGGAAAATTCTCAAACGCATGATGCCGCACGATCAGTCCCGGCTGTGCATCGCACATCTGCGCGCGCGTCATCCGCGCGTAACAATCCGCATCAACGAAGTAAATGTTTCCGGCGACAAAAACGTCCTGATAATTCGCGCATCGCGTTGCCAGGATCAACGCGCTCAGAAGCGCGATTTCAATTGTGCTCAGGATTCCGCGAATCACGCCCCCATCCCAAATCCGCGACCGGCAATGCGCAATCCGAATTTTTTGCCCAGCAGCCCGTCTTCACTCATTGAATATTGGACGTTGGACGGTGAATATTGGATGTTCGCGTCGCGAAAACGGGCCTGTAGCTCAGCGGTTAGAGCAGGGGACTCATAATCCCTTGGTCCCAGGTTCGAATCCTGGCGGGCCCATCCCCGAAAGCTTTCGGGGGCTGAAACCCAGCAAGTCCGATTACCAAATTCTAAATCAATAAATCGCTAAATGGATTCTTCTCAGTTGCAATTTTCCCCTGCGTGTTGGAAGCTCTGCGTCCGCTCTGGGAGGAATTCTTATGAACCAGATCATCGATGTGATCGAGAAAGAACAACAAAAAGCCGACGCGAATACATTCAAGGTCGGCGACAGCGTCCGCGTCCATACGCGGGTTGTGGAGGGAGACAAGGAACGAATCCAGATATTTTCTGGCGTAGTGATTGGCCGTAAGGGACGCCGACTCAACGAAACGTTCACCGTGCGCCGAATCTCGTATGGCGAAGGCGTGGAGCGAGTTTTCCCGCTGCATTCGCCGCGCATCGCAAAAATCGAGGTGGAGCAAGAGGGACGCGTTCGCCGCGCCAGACTGAATTATCTTCGTACCCGCAAAGGCAAGGAAGCAACAGCGGTAAGAGAGTGATCAGTGACGGGTGAAAAGTGACGAGCTTCGGGCTGTCATCTTTTTCTGCTCACTCGTCACATGTCACTTGTGACTTCGCGCAAATCTGTCAATGATTTGTGCGGATGTACCGGCGCTGCGGATTTCGTTATGAGAAAAAACTCTGCGCTAATGGTGTCGCTCGCATAGCCGGCATCGATGAAGCAGGCCGCGGCGCGTTGGCAGGTCCAGTCGTCGCCGCAGCCGTGGTTTTGCCAGAAAAATTCCGTCATCGTCGCCTGAATGATTCCAAACAGCTTGCGCCGGAATTACGCGAGGAAATCTATTGCGAACTGGTCGCTCATCCCGAAGTCACATGGACTGTCGGTATTGTTGATTCGATCGAGATCGATCGGATCAACATTTTGCGCGCGAGCCACCGTGCCATGCGCTTGGCGATCGAAGCCCTGATCGAACCGCCCAACCACGTCTTGATCGACGGGCTTCCCGTCATCCCTTTTCCATTTCCGCAAACGGCGATCGTCGATGGTGATTGCATCAGCATGAGCATCGCTGCCGCCAGCGTAATCGCCAAGGTCACGCGCGATAGAATGATGCGTGACTTTTGCGGGCAATTTCCGCAATATTCTTTCGGCCAGCATAAAGGTTACGGCACCGAACTGCATCTCCTGAAGCTCCATGAATTCGGCCCTTGCCCGATCCATCGCCGATCTTTCGAACCGGTGGCGCAGCCGCTTCTCGCGCTGGAGGAGCTCGCCGAAATCCGGTCATCTCCGGCGCGGCGCGCGCGGCGAGAAATTGGCCTGTCGGTTCCTGCGTCGTAACGGCTACAAGGTTCTCTACCGTAACTTTAGAGGACGGACTGGTGGTGAGATCGACGTTGTTTGTCGTGACAACGACACGCTGGTGTTCGTCGAGGTTAAGACGCGCACGAGTGAAGATTTCGGCCGGCCATTCGAAGCAGTAGATCGAGCAAAACGAAAGCGAATTTCACGCGGCGGCCTCGCCTGGCTGCGTATGCTCGACAATCCCGACATTCTTTTCCGATTCGATGTCGTGGAAGTCATCATTGCAGACGACGCGAAACCACGTCTCGAATTGATCAAGAACGCATTTCCACTTTCCAAGCCATATCTGTACTGATTTGCTAATTAGCGGCGTTATTTGGTTATCGATTCAGTAATCCAATAGGTCGCCTCTCCCTTGGCAACGGAGAGGGGGAGGGTGAAGGTTGGATGGGGCGCGGTCAGCGCTGGAATCTCCTTGCAATCGAGCGCCCGGCGCTTTGATAATGGGCGAGCTTTTGTGAACACGAAAATCAACCATCTCGCGGTTTGGACCTTGGTAGTGATCCACCAACTTATCGGCTGGGGCTGGTACGCCATCTTCGGCGAGAAGTGGCTCAACCTTCACGCCCGGACAATGACCGACATCGAGCGCACGCATAACGTCGGCGCGTACGTGTTCGCAATCGTTACCGCAATCGTGGTCAATTACACGTTGGCTTGGCTGATCTCACGTCTTAATGCGACCACTGCGGTCGCCGGATTGAAGATCGCGCTGCTTTGCTGGTTCGGCTTTTTATTTGTTGAACACGCCACCATCGCAGTGTTCTCCGCTTTTGAAACAAATCCCTGGCCGTTGATCTTGATCGACATGGGCCGGCCGTTCGTGGCCTTTTCGATCAGCGGCCTCGTCCTCGGCGCCTGGCGGCAACGTGACGTTGCATCCAGTTGAACCTCTAGCGGCGCCCTACCTGGCGCGCTGTAGCCTTGGCGAACGCGGATCACCGCCGACCTCCTCGATGCAACCGTCTTAACGCCTTAACGTGACATCACATCATGCTTTCGCGGGCTGCGATTGCTTAAGCCGGTGGTGGAGTCGGCGTCGGCGTGGGGCAAGCCCCCGTGGGGTTTTCTTTCCTTTGTGCATCGCCTGAGTCGCACGTAACCTCGACCGGTGTTCCAGCCGTACACGGGGGAGTCATCGGGGGTTTAATGATTGTAGTCGATTTGCGTTGGATGATATCGTAGTGCTTTCCATCTTGTTCCAGCACCGTGATTTGACTGTCCGTACATGAGCACACCGTCCCCTTAATTGTCTCCGTGGATGGCGCGCAGCCGAAGAGGCATCCGGCGACGACTGCACATATTAAGATCTTTATTTTCATGCCACCATTGAATTCCCAAAGACAGCACGACTGCAAGCTTTTACTCCGCAGTTGGCTCGAAGATGGCCTTCACGCCCACGCGTGCTCCATCATGAGCTTATCCGCCCCTCCCTCAGGGAGACGATTGAGGTGAGGGTACCCGACTCGTCGCCCCCGCTTCGATTTTCGTCGCGCTCATCACGTACGTAACGGTCACTGTCGAGCCGACTTTGAGTTCGGCCGATCCTTTGATCGACGCCGGATCGATCGCGAACTCGTATTTCTCTGTCCCTTTTTGAATAGCAAGGGTGGTGCCGGTAGCGGCAACAACTGTTCCGGTCATTTCGTATGTCTTTCCACCCGCTGCGAACACTGTCCCGCTCAGCGCGAGACTGAACGCCGCTAGCAAACAAATAATTTTCGGATTCATACATTGGCGATAAGCCCGAACAATCCGCGACGCAACATTGCTGCAGAGGCGGTGTCGGCCGCTACAATTTATTGTTTCGCACCCACTCGTGCGAGGTATTCATCGGGTTGCAACAAATCATCACCGCCGCGCTCGACTATCCGTTTGTCATGTCGAGCGAAGTCGAGACATCTCTGGATGTTTTTTGGTGCTCGGACTATTGTTTAGGCGGTTCGGGAATGGCGCGAACACCCACGCGCGCGAGATATTCGTCCGCTTGAAGGAGATCCGTCCCCGCGCGTTCGAGGATCTTGAGCAGATTATCCATCGACGAAACTTCCTCGAGTTGCTCGGTCAGGAACCACTGGAGAAAATTGATCGTGATGTAATCGTTCTTCTTTCGCGCGAGCTCCACCAACCCATTGATTTGCTGGGTTACGTGAATTTCCTGATCGAGCGAAAGTTTCACCGCGTCGCGTGCAGTCTTGAATTTCGATTTCGGCGCATCGATCGCCGGAATCGCCACCCGCCCGCCGGCATCGACTACGTATTTGATAAACCGCAGCGCGTGCCCTTTCTCTTCCTCGGCTTGCTGGAAGAAATGCTGTGAAAGTTGCGGCAACGCCTCGGCCGCGAAATGCGCCGCGATCGCGTAATACTGCAATTCCGCACTGAACTCGTAACCGATCTGCTCATTGATGGCATCGATAACTTTTTGGCTCGTAAGCATAGAAACCTTTCGGTTGATGTAATCATTGTCTTAGCGCATTAAAGCGGGGCGATCAATCCGATGAAGCGAGTTCCTCCAAGTCGAAGAAGAAATCGAAGGCGGCAAAAGTCAAAGCGATTCACAGCCGTCGCGGCAAATACAAGCATCTCGATCTGATGAGCGCGCTTGTTGAATCGCGCTGGCAAGATCGACAATCCATGATTGAGACGCGCCAGCATACTGGCTAACTTTTAGCGTCTAATGAAGAACGGTAGAAATCCCCCTCAGAAGGCAAAGAAAAAGAAGGCGCTAAAGAAAAGCGGAAAGAAGATGACTGCGGCGAAGCGCAAACATGCTCGGCGCGTCAAGGAAGAATCGCCCGTGTACCACGCTGACTTGCGTGATTTTGTGACGCTCGAAACTGCGGCCGTGGCGACTGGAAAAACAACACACAATATTCGCGATTACATTCAGCGCGGTCGTATTGCGAAGTTTAATCCGCTCGGTGAAAGAATCGCACATGCGGCAAACGGCCAGCTGCGGGTATCGTTGAAAGAAGTTAGAGCTTTCTTGTCATTGGTTGATAAACGCGAGGAACGTCATCACCACGCGGGTCTTCATCCAGAATTAGGATTTTACGATGTGCCAGAACGGGAGCGCACAAAACACGTACACCGACTTCATCCATACCTCGGCAAATTCATTCCGCAGCTCGTCGAATGGTTTCTGCGACGATATTTTCGTGAAGGCGACTGGATCCTCGACCCGTTCATGGGGAGCGGCACGACGCTCGTGCAGGCGAATCAGCTTCCAATGAAGACTACGATATGACGAAAGCCGACTTACTTAGCGCTGCGAAGCGCCTTTCGGGCAAAGAAGTGTATGCCGTTCAGATTTGGACGCGCGAGCATGTCCAAGCTGCGCACGATGACCTAGTCACAGAAGGCAAAATACAGCCAAAGGATTTCGAAGACTTTGAAAAAGATGAGGTTCTCGATGAACTCGAGCGTCAATCTCGTAGCAAAGAAATGGGGCTGGACATGAGTTGGGAGAACTTGAAAAGAATTATAACGGGTTTCTCTGAATCGCGAGAGGACCGCGAGATCAGGCTGCGATATCGATGACGACAATTTCTCGTCGTTTGTATTCCCGATGAACCAAAGCAAACAAGCAAAGCCTCTGCTGGATGACTTTTTAGCTCTTGCGAAGGAGTTCGCGAAGGATGTCGAGCCCGTTCGGGTGTTACGATGTAATGCCTTTAAAATCAAAGATGCTCACGTGCTGGTGCGTGTAGCCGTTGACACCGGCAAATACTTCTTCGGGTTGAACTACATCAATGCAGAGGAAGTCGCCAATTTGGACAATTCATTCATCGCCTTTGTATGTGGCTCAATCGAGAACACGTTAATAATACCGATGCACATTTTTGTTAAGCAGCTTCCGCAAATTAGTCACGACCGCAACGGCGAGTACAAGATCATTATCCGAAAAGACCTTCAGCTTAGTCTGAAAGGCAAAAACAATCGGCTGCCACTCGATCAGTTTCGCAACGATTGGAACGGCTTAACGTCGCCATCACCTGTACCTCCCTCCGAGCGAAGTACTGCTGAGCAGAGTTTCCACGCAGTCCTGCAAGGGAGATTGCTTGAAGTGGGAAACAGTCGCGGATTCCAGACCTTCTGTCCTAACAAATCGAAGAAGTTTAACTCGCGACCTCTCGGCGAAATCGCCAAGCTGGAAAAGTGTCCGGAACTTCAGTACGCGAACTACGACTCACTGCGCAATATTGATGTGCTTTGGTTTCGAGAAGCAGGATCACAATTTTACCCTGAGCGAGCGTTTGAAGTTGAGCTTTCAACTGGTGTTTGGTCAGGAGTTGGTAGGCTTGCGACCCTGCGAGAGTATATCACGCCGTTGCTTATCGTCTCGAATGAGCAGAAGAGATTCCAGCAAGTAATCGACAGCCATCCGGATATTAAGAGCAGATTTCGCAACGTGTTGCCGGAGCAAGTTGGACTGCTCTACATGGCGGAGACACGGATGCAAGAGTTGCGACAGGAAACTGGTGTCTGATAAAATGAAAACAGAAATTGATGTTGCGAATAGAATCTTGTTTATCGCGGCAATCGAAGTACGATCGGGCGAAGAACAATACATCACGTATAGATTAGTGCCCGATGCTCTTGACGAGCGGGATGCCGAGGAGCGTGTGTTAGAATATTTTCGAGGCTTTTTGGAGCGGGTTTCGCCCGAATCCCCTGCATGCTTTGAAGATCCAAAAGGATACCCTCATTATTCGCTGGAATTTGTAACGCCGGTTCGCTCGTTAGCCGATATCTATTCAGTCATCCCGAGAATTGGATTCGGTATGAATCCATAAGCGGCCTTCCCCGCGCGGAGCATTCATCTGCTAGTTGGATGCATGGATTGAACACATCGATGGGGACAGGTTTTGAAAACATCGCGCATGTGCTTTCACGTGGATACAAGAAAAGCCTTGCCCGCGGATTTAGATTGAAAATTTCAAGTGTTCAAAGCGCGCGAATCAGCGCGATTACGGTTGGTCTGGCATCGGGCGCGATTCGTCCCAACAGAGTAGAAGAAGACAAATTGATCATGAGCGACATCAAAGCTGGCGAACCGCTACAAGATGCGCTGGAGTTCACAGCCGATGTTTATCTTGAGTCTGCAGACGCGGTCGAATGCATCGAGTTGAAGTCAGTCAGACCCAACAAGGGCGAAGGTCGTGGTGAGAAAGAGAAAATATTGCATGGCAAAGCAGCTCTTAAGCGCCTGCACTCTAAAAAGACGATTTCGTTTTTGTTGGTTTTCCGTTTGATCCGACGTCACCGTCGCCGACAGAATACGACAAGAGTCGATTCATTCGTCACTTGATCGGATTCGAAAAATTCTTCGATCCGGACGAAATATTGGTTGCGTCGGAGCTATGGGATCACCTGTCGGGACAACGAAATACAATGCAAGAACTTCTTCAGCTCACGACCGAAACTGTTAAACAGTTTTGCGCTGTTTCAAAGAACCTTTAATGCAAATGTAAAAAACCCACTGAGATAAACCCAGTGGGCTTTTAGTTCTGGCGACGTCCTATTGATTCGTTCGCTCTCGCTCACTCACCCTTCGGGCTTCCCGTCTATCTCGCTCGATTCCCATCGGCTCGGTTCTCTTCGGCCTGCGGCCGTGCTCGAGTAGGCGACGCCATAAAACGAAAAGCCCGCTGGCACATAGCCAACGGGCTCTTAGTTCTGGCGACGTCCTACTCTCGCACGGCCTATCGCCGTACTACCATCGGGGCTGCAGCGTTTCACTGCCGTGTTCGGAATGGGAACGGGTGGGACCACTGCGCTAGTGTCACCAGAGCCGAGGAGCGCTTGCGCTGCTCGGCTCTGGTGGCGGCGGTCAACATTGGTAGCGGCGGTTCACTGAGCCGCTATGGCGATTGAGGTCATTCGCCGCTACCGGATTTCAAAGAACGCCGATTCTCTGGCATCTACATACGGGCAGTAAACTCGAAATCCGAATGACGAATTTCGAAACTTTAAGGCTTCGTTTTGTTTTGAGATCTTTTGTCTCCTCTGTTTGCCGCTCCGTCCCGCGGTTGCGGGACG